>OLQG01000122.1_pt1 | contig 66896 bp, 61 predicted proteins | sample 1672221 | NCBI WGS metagenome assembly OLQG01 (sample SAMEA3136660, study PRJEB25190) | human gut metagenome | biome: human gut; feature: human-associated habitat; material: faeces | place: Austria | collected 2013
GTGAGCAGGCTGTACTTTGCGGTGGTGTTTGCGCACTTATGCAGGCTGGTTTCGAGACACTTGTTGAAGCTGGTTATGACCCAAGAAACGCATACTTCGAGTGTATCCATGAGATGAAACTGATCGTTGACCTGATCTACCAGTCAGGATTCGCTGGAATGAGATATTCTATCTCTAACACAGCTGAGTACGGTGATTACATCACAGGACCTAAGGTAGTAACAGCTGAGACAAAGAAAGCAATGAAGCAGATCCTGAAAGACATCCAGGATGGTTCATTCGCAAAAGAATTCCTGTTAGATATGTCAGCAGCAGGTGGACAGGCTCACTTCAAAGCAATGAGAAAGCTTGCTTCTGAGCATCCGTCAGAGAAGGTTGGCGAGGAGATCAGAAAACTGTACAGCTGGAGTGATTCTAACAAGCTGATCAACAACTAATCTAAATATTGAATAACAGAGATTACCGAGACCGTTGCGTATGCAGCGGTCTCTTTGCTATACTGAAAATAAGAATCGGAGACACAAGGAGAAAGACCTATGATCATACCACATTACTACGAAGACCCTCATATGCTGCACGAGAATACCATGCCGAATCGGGCATACTATGTTCCGGCATCAAAGCGGATGGACAATCTGATCGAACACAGAGAACAGTCAGATCGTCTGCAATCGTTAAATGGTAACTGGAAGTTCCGTTATTATAAGAGCATCTATGATCTGCAGGATGAATTTTACAAGACAGATTATCCAGTAGAAGAATATGATACGGTTCCGGTACCGGGCGTATGGCAGAATTACGGTTATGAGTCTCATCAGTATATCGAATCCGATTATCCATTTCCGGTGGACCCTCCTTATGTGCCGTTAGATAACCCGTGCGGGGCATACATTCATAAGTTTCAGTACAAAACGAATGCAGATGCGCCAAAAGTGTATCTGGAATTTGAAGGCGTGGATTCCTGCTTTTATGTGTGGCTGAACGGAACATACGTGGGTTATGGTCAGGTGTCGCATTCTTTGAATGAATTTGATATCACAGATCAGATCGCAGAAGGAGAAAATACGCTGGCTGTTCTGGTGTTGAAATGGTGTGACGGAAGTTATCTAGAAGATCAGGACAAGTTCCGTATGTCGGGAATCTTTCGGGATGTGTATTTATTAGAACGCCCGAAGCAGTGCATTTACGATTACACGATCCGTGCAGTGCCGGAAGCAGATAATCGAAAAGGGAAGATACAGATTCAGACCAGCTATCTGGATCAGGTGCTTCCTGTAATGGCAAGAGTATACACGGCAGATAACTGTCTGATTCACGAAATAACATTTGAAAATGAGACGGAGCTGGTAATCGATGATCCTGTGTTGTGGAACAGTGAACAGCCGTATCTCTACACGCTGGTTCTGGAGACGGAACACGAGGTGATCACAGAATATATCGGAATCCGGGAGATCCATGTCGAGAACAGCATCGTCTATATCAATGGGGCACCTGTGAAGTTCCGCGGTGTGAACCGCCATGATTCCAATCCGGTAACAGGATTTGCCATCAGCGTGGATCAGATGAAGAAGGATCTGGAGCTGATGAAGCAGCATAATATCAATGCAATCCGCACCAGCCACTATCCGAATGCACCGATGTTTTATCAGATGTGTGATAAATACGGATTTTTCGTGATCGATGAAGCAGATTATGAGAGTCATGGAACGATGAATCTGTATTATAAAAATGACACCCGTGAGGAGCGGACGAGCAGATGGAATGAGCTGATTACGGATAATCCGGAATATGAAGAAGCAGTGTTGGACAGAGTGAAGAAAATGATAGAGCGTGATAAAAACAGATCATGCGTAGTTATCTGGTCAATGGGTAATGAGAGTGGTTATGGCTGTACGACCGAGAAAGCGCTTGCATGGACGAAAGCGTATGATCCAGGCCGACTTACACATTATGAAGGTGCTTTGCACAAAGGGAAAAAGCGCAGATATGATTATTCCAATCTGGATCTCTACAGCAGAATGTATCCGCTCTATGAGCAGGTGGAAGAATACTGTGAATTTGAACCTGATAAGCCGATGATCCTGTGCGAATACTGCCACTCTATGGGAAACGGAGCCGGAGATTACGAAGATTATTTTGAAATGATTGAGACATACGACTGTCTCTGTGGCGGATTTATCTGGGAATGGTGCGATCATGCTATTTACAAAGGAACGGCAGAGAATGGAAAGGAGATTTACTACTACGGCGGTGATCATGGTGAATATCCGAATGACGGTAATTTCTGTATGGACGGAATGGTATATCCTGACCGTACACCACACACGGGACTGCTGGAATATAAGAACGTGCACAGACCTGTTCGGGTAGTGAGTTATAACCAGACGGAAGGGATAGTGCTCCTGAAAAATGAGATGAATTATCTGAGCCTTCAGGAGTATGTGGATGTTACTTATGAGGTGACTTGTGACGGAGCACTCGTGGAATCCGGACAACTGGATCTGACAGATGTTCCGGCAATCCGTCCGCATCAGACAGGAAACGTACAGTTACCTGTCAATGTGCCGGAGAAGGGCAGGGTTTATTTAAAATTGACCTATCAATTGAAACATGCAGATGCATTCCGCAGTCAGGGGTATGAACTCGGATTTGACGAGATATTACTGGAAAATGTAGATGGAAACAATCGAAGAGTTACAGACTGGCTTAACAGTAATATAGAAAATGCCGAAGCGATAGAAGTGGAAGAAACAGAGTGGTAGCTGATCGTGAAAGGTGCGCGTTTCTGTTATACCTACGATAAGCTTCACGGAATCTTTGAGCAACTGGAGGCGGATGGCAAAGTATTACTGGATCGACCAATGGAAGTGAATGTATGGCGGGCACCGACGGACAACGATCGGATTATCCGCGTAGAATGGCAGAAAGCAAGGTATCATCAGACAACAACGAGAGCCTACACCACGGAGTATGCAGTGACCGATGCCGGAGTAGAAATCCACAGTAAGATGGCACTGCTTGCAATCACAGTACAGAGACTCATGGATATCGATACAGTCTGGAAAATCGATGTGGATGGAAGAATATCGGTAAAAATGGATGTCGTGAAGAATCCGGAGCTGCCGGAACTTCCGAGATTTGGTCTGCGTCTGTTCCTGAAAAAGGATATGGATCAGTTGGAATATTACGGCGTAGGACCAGAGGAAAGTTATATCGATAAATGCAAAGCAGGCAGTCATGGAATTTATACGGGCAGCATAACGGATCAGCATGAGGATTATATCCGTCCACAGGAAAACGGAAGCCATGCAGACTGCGATTACGTGATCGTGAAAGGAAGCGTACTTGGAATTGTTGCATATGGTGCACAGTCATTCGCATTTAACGTATCTGAGTATACGCAGGAAGAACTGACGGAAAAAGCGCATAATTATGAGCTTGTACCATGCGGAAGTACCGTGTTGTGTCTGGACTATAAACAGAATGGAATCGGATCGCAGAGCTGTGGACCGAGACTGAAAGAGAAGTATCGGTTCGATGAAGAGAGATTTACATTTGAAATGAATCTGAATCCATTGTATGGTACAATGATAGAAAAGTAGTGGAGGACGACTGATGCGGGATACTATTCTGATCGTAGAAGATGATGAAATGATCTGTCAGGGAATTGTGGATGCACTGCAGCTACGTAACTGGAAAACGGATGTGGCAGCGACCTGTGAAGAGGCAGAGAAGAAGATAAAAGAGTATACGTATATGTTGTATATTCTGGATATGAAGCTGCCGGATGGCAACGGGATTTCTCTTTGCCGGAAAATCAGAACCGCTACGGAGAATCCGGTTTTGTTTCTATCAGCGTATGACAATGAAAGCTATATTGTCGAAGGACTTGAAGCAGGCGGTGATGACTATGTGGTGAAGCCGTTTCGGACATTGGAGCTGCTTGCACGCATCAAATCCCTGCTGAAGCATTCGAATCAAACTCAGCAGATGAGACCAGAAGGTATCCGGAGTGGACATATTTTTCTGGATTTGAACAGCCACACCGTGTATGTGAATGACCGCGCGGCAGACCTGACGCTGACGGAATACCGCATTTTATATAGTTTGATAAATAATGCTCCTGGTCTGGTCACACGGGGGAAACTTTTGGATCTGATTTGGGAGAACAATGATCATGACGTGGATGATAATGCATTGTCAGTGTATATGAACCGGATTCGCAGCAAGTTGACAGTCGATTCAGAGCCTGTGCCGATAGAGACCAGACGAGGACTTGGATATCGGTGGACAGACAGAACCGAGGTTGTGTATGGATCATTTTTCTAAAAAAGACATGTTAAAAATCACAGGAAAATGGCTCGTTATCTTTGGAACGATAATGATTATTTTCTGTGCATATCAGTATCGTCTGGGAAGTATGTATACTTCCCGGATGATATCGCTTGTTGGCAGCCTGGAACATCAGACAGATGTTGAGACTGCCATTTTTGGTGAATTTCAGGAGGAAGATTATCAGAGCGGATTGCAGAGCATACGGGATGCAGGACTTGAAAAGACAGGTGAGGATAACCTTTACCAGACGATTATATCTTATGGTAGAAATTGGTATGTTGTGATGACAGTAATGCTCTGTCTGACAGGAATGGCATATGATTGTTACCGGTGCAGGAAAAATGCTGTGAGAGCCGAAAAATATGCAGAACAGATACGGGAAGAAGAGCGGACCAGATTACAGGAAGAAAAAGGTTACGTGATAAAAGAACGTGAGAAGATGGGAGCCTATATGGAGAATATTGCTCATCAGTTGAAAACTCCGACGGCAGGAATGATGCTTGGACTAGAGTATCTGCAGGATACGGAAGCAGATGAGCAGAGACAGAGAAGACTGTGGCAATGCATTAACCAGCTGGAGCGTATGTCAGACATGACGGCATCACTGCTCCGGCTTGCGCAGATTGATTCCGGAAAGATATGGATGAAAAAGAAGAAAGAGAATCTGTCGGAACTTCTTAATGAGTCAGTAGATGCAGTAGAGCCACTGAGGGCGGCGAAAAGTATCGATTTTCAACAGGAAATCCCTGAAGAAACTATGTTATCATGTGATGCATTCTGGATCAGGGAGGCATTTAAAAACTTATTGAAAAATGCCACAGAGCATACACCGGAAAACGGGCAGATACGTATGACGCTGGACGTTTCAAACGGGCAATATGATATTCGTATCTATAACAGCGGAGCAGAGATAACGATGGATCAGCGTGAAGAGATATTTGACCGTTTTTATCAGACCGATGGAGATAAAAAAGACAGTTTTGGCATTGGACTGCATCTGGCAAGGGAAATCTTTCGTATGCATCAGGGAACCGTACGCGTATTAGAATCGGATGAGACAGGAACGACATTTCAGATTCTGCTGCCTATATTGACAGCGAAAGACGCCGGCAGCAATCTTACAGAATTGTAAGATAAGATTAAGAGAACAGTAAGATACGTGCTTTATAATCTGAGTCAGAAGGACAGATCAGGGAGGTGTGGATATATGGATACAATAATTCGAATGGAACATGTAAGCAAGAGTTATCAGCTTGGACTAAAGAGCATTCAGGCATTGAAAGATCTTGATTTTACTGCGGAGCGTGGAGAGTTTGTGGCAATCATGGGACGAAGCGGATCGGGTAAATCCACCTTTCTGAAAATTGCAGGAACACTGGAAGATGCAGATGAAGGAAAAGTGTGGATCGGAGAGAAGGAGATCCAGACACTTTCCATGCAGGAGCGGTGTAAGATGCGCCAGGGTTCTATCGGCTTTGTATTTCAGAAATATCAGCTTCTTCCGGAATATACGATCTGGGATAATGTCTGCATGCCACTGTATATCGCACATCAAAATCCGGACAGGGATTATATTCAGCAGATTCTGGAGCGGGCAGGACTGTGGGAGAGACGCATGGATTATCCGGAAGAACTGTCTGGCGGTGAACAGCAGCGAGTGGCAATTGCGAGAGCAATGGCGGCAAAACCAGAGATTATCCTTGCAGATGAGCCGACAGGGAACTTAGATTATCGCACCGGACAGGAAATTATGCGGATGCTCCGGGCATCCAGAGAAATGTATCTGCAGACGATTGTGATGGTGACGCACGATATGGAAAGCGCCAATTACGCAGACCGTATCGTGATACTGGAGGATGGGAAGCTGCGATGAAAGAAAATCACGGGATAAGGCATATTGAATGGAATATCAGTTTACAATGGATGAAACGCCAGAAAAAGTATTGCCTGATGGTGGTGTGGGTTGCCATTCTTGCGTGTATGCTGATGCAGACAGGCTTTCTCATTACAGATGGGATAAGCAGTGCAGTGATGAACCAGCGTAAGAACATCTATGGCGAATGGGAATATGGACTGGTAAACATGGATGCAGATTCACAGACTTTAATAGAAGATCATCCATTTATCGAATCCAAAGGGAAGATTCAGATATATGGCGTGCTGGCTGGCTCTTATATGGACAATAAGCAAGCGAATATTGGAACGATGGATCAGACTGCGTGGAATATCGGACATTTGCAGATGTTAAAAGGGCATCTTCCGGAAAATGAACAGGAGATTGCTATGGAATCCGGCATGCTTACCGCGCTTGGTTACCAGGGAGAGCCGGGGGAGAAGATTACGTTAAATATCGTTACTACGACTGCGTATCAGAATGATATGGTCGGAAAGGCTTATACCTATACATTGTGTGGTGTCATCAAGGACTATCAGGTCAACTGGGACATATGTAACCGGAATCGGTTTCCGACAGGAATTGTGACAAAAGCAGGAGCAGAGCGGATTGGTAGTCCATTGGAGTCTCATATGCTGATTCGGGCAGACAAGGGAGACTCGGTTTATGAAGATTTGAAGAAAAGCGATAAGCTGACCTGCGGTATGGAAGAAAATGCAAAATGGAATCAGGATGTGGTGAAGCAAATGCCATATATCGGATTTCTTCAGGCAATCCGTGTGGTAATCGCAGTAGCGGCAGCCTGTGTGTTGTATCTGATGGTGTCGCACTCTGTTCAGAAACGTCAGGAGATGTGGAAGATTCTGGATGCACTTGGAATGGAGAAGAAGCAGATGTACCAGATACTGATCTTTGAAGCCTGTGCGTGTTATCTGATTGCGTCTATAACCGGAATGGGTCTCGGTACATTGACGTACCTGGCAGCTATGAAAGGATGGGAGAAGATACTTGGCTATCCGTTAGTTGCAAAAGTGACCGGAAAAGCATATGCAGGAACACTATTATACAGCTTTTTCGTATTTTCATTTAGTTATTTCTTTTCATGCATGAAATTAAATAAATTCAGGAAAGGAGGTACAGACCGCCAGAAAATTAAATTATCAAAAAGAAAAAATCAGATTACTAGACTGACACCTCTTTCTATGGTGCTGTGTGACTGGAATTACAGAAAACTGCGTAAAGGCATACAGATTCTGCTGATAGCAAGCGTATTAGTGATGTGCGGTACGGGGTATATGGAGATACGGTCGGACTGGGAAGAACTTGCAAGAGACCGTCAGTATACAGGCAATGGATATATGTTAAATGTGCAGCCGGATTCAAACACACAAGGGATTAGTAAACTTACAGTTCAGACATTGTCTCAGATTGAAGGTGTGGAATCGGCAGAAGCATATTATTCTACAGATAGTGACGAACGTAATGAAACAGAATATACCATTGATTTGTCGGAGTATAAACAAAGCCCATATATTGAAAAAATACTGGAGACAGAGCAGCTTTTTAAGGAAAATGTGAATGCTCATAACATTTCTTTTCATGCACTGGGAGTCACGCGCTGGGAAGATCTGCAGAGATTCCTGGCAGATGTTCAGGAAGGAACCGTTATACGAGAAGAATTTGAAAGCGGCAACTTCTGCATCCTTGTATTAAGTCCACTTCGAGAGCAGGACGGTATGTATCTGCCATGGAATACGAAAGAAATGGTGAAAGACAGCGATATTCAGGAATCACAGATCAAAGCAGGTGATCAGTTATCGGTTACCTGCCATGGAGAAGCACAGACGAAACAGATACAGGTTGATGCAATCCTGCGCACATCTTCCGAAAAAAATATACACCCACCTTATCCGGGCGGCACCGGCATCTGTGCGGTCACAGGAAAGAATTTCTGGAAACAATATGGCATAAATACCGTGGATGATTATTGTGAGAAGGTACGGATATTGTTAGATGATACAGCGGATGCTTACGATGCAGAGACGCATATACTAAGCTGTGTGAAAAAGGCTGGTAATATCGATCTGATTAATTACCATGAAGAGTATGCAGGCAGACAGCAGACCTGTTATTCCGTTACAGGCACATTCATTATCTTTGGAATATTCTATCTTATCATGGTGATTATTGTGGTAAGTCAGCTGCTGGAAGCAGAACGTCAGGACAAAGCGAGAAATCATCAGACATTATATGCACTCGGAATGGAAGATGTATTTTTTAAGAAAATGAGATACATTGAAGTGATTCTGGAAAGCGGGATTGCGCTGGTAATAGGTGTGGTTGGGGTGATGATATTTTACGTAATTAAATAAGGCGGGGTGATGATGGGGAATGATGTAAATAAAAGAATAATAATTCTGGCATTAAGCGTAATCACCGTTCTTGGTGTATGTGGGTATCATAATAAAACGGATTCTGAATTGGGGAGAGTGAATCCAACATTACAGCTGCAATTAAAAGAAGTTGTAACTATTTTTGAAACTTCATCTGGAGACATTATTGGTTGTGAAGTCCTGATTCTGTATGATTGGCTTGTTACACCGGGAGCATGTGGGGAAGACTTGATTAGCTTAAATTGGGATTATGGATATTTTACACTTACTGATTTTAATTCGCATGCTACAGTGAAAAATATATCTACAGGAAAAACGGAATACTTTGATTTTATCACAACACCTCATACTGCACAGAATGGTGGGATTGGCTGGTATACAAAGCTGCGTAGCCCGGATATAAGTCCTAAAATTCAAAGCAATCCTGCCGGATACGCAATTGCATATTTTGAACCATCTCGTCCGCTAAGAAATAATGATAACCTTGTAAAGGATTTTGATGTGATATATGTTCATGATAAATCTCCAGGCAAAACATTGATTGATGTTTCAGATATTATATATTTTAAGATGGAAGAAGATCAGCTATGAAAAAGGAAAATTATAAATACATAATCAAAGTGTTTGTTATTTTAATATTGACGATTGTGGCAGGTGTTTTTATAATAAATCAATATATTTTTATGGTAGCAGATATACGTGAATTAGTACCGTTCCAACTTGGAGAAAATGATGTTGTTGAAAGCGAGACTAAAAATACAATTGTTATTATTTCTAAAAATCCTGTAAAACCTGATACGGCAACAGTGAAAATAATACAGAAGACTGTTTTTCGTCCGTATAACGAGGAAAATATAATAACAATAAATGCTAAGGATTATTATATTGAGTATTTTAATACAAACGTATATGATATTAAATTTGGAAAAAAGGGTGAAGGAATTAATATGGGAGGTCCCAAGTGTGTGGGGGAAAATTATTTCACATGGCTCAATAATTATGGATTCTTCCCTAAAGTGACGGAAATAGAGATAGAGTATGTTTTTGATAATGTCAAAAGTGTAGAGAATCTGGAAGTTCAAGTTGGAGTGGTAAGAAGATGATGAATGATGCCTAAACTCGTTGCAATGACGGGTTTGGGCATGTTGTACATTCTTAAGTGGAAGGGGGAAATGGTATATGAGGCATAATATGCAAAAAATTGTAATTGGAGTTTTAATGATAAATGTGTTAATTGGCTGTTCTAAACAGAATGAAGTTCCTGATTCTATTACAAAATTATTATATGCTATCGTAGAATCTCCGAATGAAGAACTATATCATGTTCAGCCGACTGAAATGGGAATAGGAACAGATACACCAGATGAAAAGGAAATAGATGCAACACAGAAAGCAGTGGAAGAAGAGAAGAATGCCTGGGATGAGGCAGTTGGAGACTGCTTTGCAGAAGGAATGTTTGATACATTTTGGAACAGTCAGGAAAGGATTTGCTTTCTGGGAGCTTCTGATGTGAATGACTGTCAGACATCTGTAAAAGAGATCGGGCTTGTTGAGGAGAATGATAATATACAGCACATAAAAGTGACAGTGCAGGCAGAGACAAGTGATTATAAGGAGGCTGAGACGAAAGACTTCGAGACGGAGTGGAGAGTTATCTATGATAAGGATGATCCGGAACTGATACAGACGATAGAACTGACAGATGATGACGGGTTCTGGGAGTGGAATGTAAAAAATTAAACAAAAAAGACATCCATCATGACGGTAATGGATGTCTTTTGTTTCGTTTACTTTATTCAAATAAATTAAGCGATTTCGTTTACAGCTTTTGATAAACGTGCAATCTTTCTTGAGCAAGTGTTCTTGTGGTAAACTCCCTTAGAACCAGCTTTGTTGATCTCAGAAATAGCAACCTTCAGTGCGTCCTGAGCAGCAGCAGCGTCTTTCTTTGCTACAGCAGTCTCAACTTTCTTTACGCAAGTCTTAACCTTAGATTTGATCGCTTTATTTCTTGCAGCCTTTGTCTCGTTTACTAAAATTCTTTTCTTTGCAGATTTGATGTTAGCCAATTTGTCCACCTCCGATATCATGGATTAATTATAATTTCATTCATGTTTATCAGAACAGACACGGACGCTCTGATAAAACGTACTTAATTATATTAGAATAATTAGGTGTGCTTGTCAATACATATTTTGACAAAAGCTGTAAAAACTAATGGAAAATGAGTATGAAGGAGAGAGACTAGGTATGATCGACAAGTTCAATGTGCGTACGGATCTTGCATTGGAAGAAAAGGAACGGTTTGAATCGGATGATGTAGAGATATCAGGCGTGGTGTTGGAGGAACATTATGATGAGCAGAAGGAGATCCGCATCACGATGGTGAAGATTGAGACAGAGAAGGGGGCAAGAACCATGGGGAAGCCTGTAGGGAATTACCTGACGCTGGAGGCACCGGGGATGGCGGATGATAACGAAGAGATCCACCGGGATATTTCGGATGAACTGGAGAAGCTGCTCAGACGCATTTTGAAAGATCATAAGGGAAAGCAGGAGTCGGTGCTGGTAGTGGGACTTGGCAACCGGATGGTGACACCGGATGCACTGGGACCGTACGTGGCAGATCATCTGAATATCACCCGTCATGTGATCCGTGAGTATGGCAGGTATGCATTACATGACCAGCGGATGCGTCTGGTCAGCGCGATTGTGCCGGGAGTGATGGGACAGACCGGCATGGAGACGGTAGAAATCGTGAAGGGAATTGTGAAAGAGACGAAGCCGGATCTTGTAATCGCGATTGATGCGTTGGCTGCGCGGAATACGAAGCGACTGAACCGCACGATCCAGGTGGCAGATACGGGAATCCAGCCGGGATCCGGCGTTGGGAATCACCGCAGTGCGATCTGTCAGGAGACATTGGGGATTCCTGTAATCGCAATCGGTGTGCCAACAGTGGTAGATGCAGCGACAATCGTCAATGATTCCATGGAGAATCTGATTCAGGCACTGGAGACTTCGGAGGCGTTGCGTGGTGTCGGACTGGTATTACAGGGATATAATGCCGCGGAAAAATATGAATTGGTGAAAGAACTCATTTCCCCACATTTGAATGGAATGTTCGTGACGCCAAAGGATATCGATGATACAGTGAGGCGGATCAGTCGGATTGTCTGTGATGCGATCAATCAATTGTGTGTATGTGTGGAATAAATGCAGATGTATTGGCATATTTTGCACCAGGACGGCATAGGATAACAGCAGTACGGCAGACTGCCGGAGGTGAGTGAACGATGCGGAGTGGACATGTAAAGATCAACCGTTGCCTGATTCTGATGCTGTCAGTGATCTTGGGGGCATATATATTGTGGAATACAGGTGTATTTTCCTGGAATATGATCTGGGAGGAGATTACCGATATGCTGGTCAGGCAGTCGGCGGAATGTTATCTGCCCGGAATGGTATATGTGGCAGAGGATAAAAATGGTGACTGGAAGGAATGGCTGGAAGGAAAGGCAGCCGAGCTGATACCGTTAGGTACTTATTTGGATGAAAAATCAGAATGGGAGACCGAAGTGGAGGATGCAGAGACAATTGCAAAGATTCTGGCGGAACAGGCGTCAGATGAGAATGCGGTGGATGCGAATGGGGCGTTAATCGGCGAGGATGATTCAGCTAAGACGGAAGGAGTGGGCACAGGTATTGATGTATCTCCGGAGAAAATGGGAGATTTTAACTATCTACTGAGCCATTTCTATACGGTAGACAGCTCCACGATGATCCGCAGTGATGAACTGAATGGGACAGAGCTTATGAGCAAGGATCTTCATATTAATCAAGAGACAGCAGGACCGAAGATTCTGATCTATCATACCCATTCCCAGGAAATGTTTGCGGATTCGGTACCTGGAGATCCGTCTACATCGATTGTAGGCATCGGAGATTATCTGACGGACCTGTTGAATCAGACATATCATATAGAAACAATGCATCATACAGGTGTCTACGATCTGATCAATGGAGAATTGGATCGAAGCAAAGCATATGATCTGGCGAAACCGGAGATCGCAGAGATTCTGAAAAATAACCCATCCATTGAGGTGGTGATTGACTTGCACAGGGATGGCGTGGGTGAGGGAACCCATTTGGTGACGGAGATCAATGGAAAGCCAACAGCCCAGATTATGTTCTTTAACGGACTAAGTAAGACCAGGTCAAACGGTGAGATTGACTATCTTGCCAATCCTTACATACAGGATAATCTTGCATTTTCTCTGCAGATGCAGGTGGCGGCAAGTGAGAAGTATCCGGATTTTGCCAGACGGATCTATCTGCGAGGATACCGTTATAACATGCATCTGATGCCGAAGAGTCTGCTGATTGAGGCGGGTGCGCAGACGAATACCGTACAGGAAATGAAAAATGCGATGGATATCTTAGCGGAGCTGCTGGATCAGGTGCTGGTAAAGTGATTGGTAACGATCACTAAAATAAATTCTTTGCGAAAAAGAAACATTTGTGATATTCTAATACAACATGGGTAAGTATGCGAAATAGTAGAAAGGACTAATTAACATGGCGAATAAAGCTACATATGATGCGGACAGTATCTCGGTGCTGGAGGGGCTGGAGGCAGTCCGTAAGAGACCGGGTATGTATATCGGAAGTACCTCAACGAAAGGTCTGAATCATCTGATCTATGAGATCGTGGATAATGCAGTGGATGAGCATCTGGCGGGATTCTGTTCCGAGATTCATGTGACATTGGAAAAAGACGGATCGGCAACCGTGGTGGATAACGGACGAGGCGTGCCTGTCGGCATGCATGCAAAGGGCATGTCTGCTGCCAGACTGGTGTACACGACACTGCATGCGGGCGGTAAATTCGATGACTCGGCCTATAAGACCAGCGGTGGTCTGCACGGTGTGGGTTCTTCTGTAGTCAATGCGCTGTCTGCATGGATGGACGTGGAGATCAGCAGAGACGGATATGTGCATCATGACCGCTATGAGCGTGGTGTCCCGGTAATTGAATTGGAAGATGGACTGCTGCCGAAGATAAGTAAGACAAGAAAGACAGGAACGAAGGTCAGCTTCCTGCCGGATGACACGATCTTTGAGAAGACAAAGTTCCGCGGGGAAGAGATCAAGAGCCGTATGCATGAGACGGCTTATCTGAATCCGAACTTAACAATTATATATGAAGATAAACGTGGAGAAGAGACCGAACATATCGAATATCACGAGCCGGACGGTATCATTGGCTTCATTCGTGATCTGAATGCCAAGAAAGAAGTCATCCATGAACCGGTGTATTATCAGGGAACAGCAGAAGGCGTTGAGGTCGAGGTCGCGTTCCAGTATGTCAATGAGTTCCATGAAAATGTACTTGGCTTCTGTAATAATATCTATAACGCAGAGGGTGGAACCCATTTGACCGGATTTAAGACAACATTTACCACAGTGATGAATCAGTATGCCAGAGAACTGGGGATCCTGAAGGATAAGGATGCGAACTTTACCGGAGCGGATATTCGTAATGGTATGACAGCCATCGTATCGATTAAACATTCGGATCCTAGATTCGAGGGACAGACAAAGACAAAGCTGGATAACCCGGATGCTGCCAAAGCGACAGGAAAGGTAACCGGTGAGGAAGTTGTACGCTATTTTGACCGCAATCTGGATACCTTAAAGAAGGTTCTTGCCTGCGCAGAAAAGGCAGCCAAGATCCGTAAGACAGAGGAACGCGCAAAGACGAATCTGCTGACCAAACAGAAGTATTCCTTTGACAGTAACGGCAAGCTTGCTAACTGTGAGAGCAGGGATGCGTCCAAATGCGAGATCTTTATCGTGGAGGGAGATTCTGCGGGAGGTTCTGCCAAGACAGCCAGAGATCGTATGTATCAGGCAATCCTGCCGATCCGCGGTAAAATCCTGAATGTAGAAAAAGCAAGTATCGACAAGATTCTTGCCAATGCGGAGATCAAGACAATGATTAATGCATTCGGATGCGGTTTCTCCGAAGGATACGGCAATGACTTTGACATTACCAAACTGCGGTATGACAAGATTATTATCATGGCAGATGCAGATGTGGATGGAGCACATATTTCCACTCTGCTGTTAACTTTATTTTATCGTTTCATGCCGGAACTGATTTACGAAGGACATGTATATATCGCGATGCCTCCACTCTATAAGGCAATGCCGAAGAAGGGTGAGGAAGAATATCTCTATGATGACAAGGCATTAGAACGTTATCGTAAGACCCACGAGGGACCATTTACCTTACAGAGATACAAAGGTCTGGGCGAGATGGACGCAGAGCAGCTCTGGGAGACGACGTTGAACCCAGAGACTCGTGTAATGAAATTAGTAGAGATCGAGGATGCCAGAATGGCATCCAGTGTGACGGAGATGCTGATGGGGACAGAAGTGCCGCCGCGCCGTGCATTTATCTACGACAATGCGACAGAGGCAGAGCTTGATATCTAGGGAGGAGCAGATAAAATATGAGTAAAGCACAGATTATTCGTACCGAATATTCGGACGTGATGAAGAAATCATATATTGATTATGCCATGAGTGTTATCGTGGCAAGAGCCCTTCCGGATGTGAGGGATGGGCTGAAACCGGTACAGCGGCGTACACTGTATGATATGCATGAGCTTGGTATCCGGTGGGACAAACCTTACCGTAAATGCGCCCGTATTGTGGGTGACACTATGGGTAAATACCATCCGCATGGTGACAGTTCTATCTATGAAGCACTGGTTGTGATGGCACAGGACTTTAAGAAAGGGAAGATTCTGGTGGACGGACATGGTAACTTCGGCTCTATTGAAGGAGACGGAGCAGCAGCCATGCGATACACGGAAGCGAGACTTGCAAAGTTTACCCAGGATATCTTTCTTGCGGATCTGGACAAAGATATTGTGAATTTTGTTCCAAACTTTGATGAGACAGAAAAAGAGCCGGAGGTGCTGCCGGTACGTGTGCCGAATCTGTTGGTCAATGGTGCAGAAGGCATTGCAGTTGGTATGGCGACCAGCATTCCTACCCATAATCTGGGTGAGGTGATCGATGCAGTCATCGCGTATATGAAAGATAATACACTGACGACAAAGCAGTTAATGAAATATATCAAAGGACCGGATTTCCCGACCGGCGGTATTGTGGTCAATCAGGACGACCTGCTGTCAATCTACGAGAGTGGAACCGGTAAGATCAAGATCCGCGGTAAAGTAGAGACAGAAGATATGAAAGGCGGTAAAAAACGTCTTGTTATTACCGAGATTCCTTATACGATGATCGGAGCAGGCATTGGTAAATTCTTAAATGATGTCTGCAATTTGGTGGAGACCAAGAAAACATCGGATATCGTAGACATTTCCAACCAGTCCTCTAAGGAAGGTATCCGCATTGTGATCGAATTGAAGAAGGGCGCGGATGTAGAGAATCTTACGAATATGCTCTATAAGAAGACACGTCTGGAAGACACCTTTGGCGTAAATATGCTGGCGGTAGCAGACGGCAGGCCGGAGACCATGGGCTTAAAAAAGATTATTGAACACCATGTGGATTTCCAGTTTGAGCTGGCGACCAGAAAGTATCGTACACTGCTTGCAAAAGAACAGGACAAGAAAGAGATTCAGGAAGGACTGATCAAAGCCTGTGATGTGATTGATTTGATCATTGAAATTCTCAGAGGCAGTAAGAACATCAAAGATGCGAAAGCATGTCTGACGAATGGTGTGACTGAGAATATTAAATTCAAGAGTAAGATTTCACAGAAGATGGCGGCGATGTTACGCTTTACGGAGCGCCAGGCTACAGCAATCCTGGAAATGCGTCTGTATAAGCTGATCGGCCTGGAAATTGAGGCATTACAGAAAGAGCACGAGGAGACGTTGAAGAAGATTGCACGCTACGAGGATATCCTGAATCATTATGAGTCAATGTCCAGTGTGATCATCGAAGAGCTGGAACAGTTCCGTAAGGAATTTGCAGGAGCCCGTCGTACCGTGATCATGAATGCAGAAGAGGCGGTATTTGAAGAAAAGAAGATTGAGGAGCAGGAAGTGGTGTTCCTGATGGACCGCTTTGGTTACGCACGGACCGTAGATCCGTCAGTATATGAGAGAAATAAAGAGGCAGCAGACAGTGAGAACAAATACATTGTCTCCTGCATGAATACCGGCAAATTGTGTCTGTTTACCAATACCGGCAAGATGCATCAGATCAAGCTACAGGATCTTCCGTATGGAAAGTTCCGTGATAAAGGCATTCCGATAGATAATGTGAGTAATTTTGACAGCACCGGTGAACAGATCGTTTACCTGTGTGATGGCGAGCAGATGCGTTATGCATGGCTGATGTTTGCGACGAAGCAGGGCATGATCAAGAAGGTAGAGGGTGCTGAATTCCAGGTGATCAAACGTACCATCGTGGCGGCGAAGCTGCAGGACGAGGATGAACTGATCAGCGTTCAATTGATCCATCCAAATCAGCAGGTGGTATTACAGACCAAAGAAGGATATTTTCTGAAGTTCGCTGCAGATGAAGTGGCAGAGAAAAAGAAGGCAGCAGTCGGTGTCCGGGGAATCAAGCTTAAGAAGAATGACGAACTGGAACAGGTATATCTGATCGGAGAAGGTCAGGAGAGTACGATACGTTACGGTGAAAGGGATCTGTATCTGAACCGATTAAAACTGGCTAAGCGTGGTGGAATGGGTACCAAAGCACGGAGTTAGCAATTTGTATCAAAAATAGAAAAAACCTTTGCAAAATATGGGAAATCCCTTGATTTTACAAAAAACAGGTGCTATACTGTATATAGTTACATAGTAGATTGAGGCAAGAGTGAACGAAAGTTCACTCTTCTTTGTTGTAAAAAAGCATATATGATGCCAGTGGGAGTGCAAAGCACGAAACAATCCGTAGGCATCATAATTGGGGCTTGAAAAATTTAAGAAAGAAGGGAATAACTGCATTGTCTAAGAGAGAAAGTTATGAACAGAGAACAGAAGCAATTCTGCTCCCAATCCTTGAGAAACATGGATTCTCACTGTGGGATGTGGAATATGTGAAGGAAGGCGGTAACTGGTATCTGCGTGCTTACATTGATAAGCCGGATGGAATCGGAGTGAATGACTGTGAGGTTGTAAGCCGTGAATTGTCAGATATCCTGGATGAGGAAGATTATATTGAAGGATCTTATATTCTGGAGGTCAGTTCACCGGGACTTGGAAGACCGCTGAAGAAGGACAGAGATTTTGAGAGAAGTATGGGAGAAGAGGTGGAGATCCGTACTTATCGGATGATCGACCGTACCAAAGAATTCCGTGGAATTCTGAAAGCATACGACAAAGACAGTGTGACCATTGAGATGGAAGATTCCCGGGAAAAGACATTTGAAAAAAGTGAAATAGCATTGGTTCGGCTTGCTTTTGATTTTTAGATTTATCAGTAGGAGGAAAAGAAAATGAATACAGAATTATTAGAAGCGTTGACAATATTAGAGAAAGAAAAAGACATCAGCAAAGAGACACTCTTAGATGCCATTGAGAATTCTCTGATCAATGCATGTAAGAACCATTTTGGAAAAGCGGATAATATCAAAGTTATCATGGATCGTGAGACCTGCGATTATCAGTTGATCCAGGAGAAGACAGTAGTAGATGAAGTGATGGATGATGTAGAAGAGATCAGCCTGGAAGATGCTAAGAACATCGATAAGAAATATGAAATTGGTGACATTGTACAGATTCCGGTAGAGTCTAAATCATTCGGACGTATCGCAACACAGAATGCAAAGAATCTGATCCTTCAGAAGATTCGTGAAGAAGAGCGTAAAGTGATTTACGATCAGTATTTTGAAAAAGAAAAAGATATCGTAACTGGTATCGTACAGCGTTATGTTGGACGTAATATCAGCGTAAACCTTGGTAAGGTGGATGCTATGCTGACAGAAAATGAGCAGGTAAAGGGTGAGGTGTTCCAGCCGACAGAGCGTATTAAGCTGTACGTTGTAGAAGTTAAGAATACAACCAAGGGACCTAAGATTCTGGTATCCAGAACCCATCCGGAACTGGTAAAACGTCTGTTTGAAGCAGAGGTTACTGAAGTAAGAGACGGCGTCGTAGAGATCCGCAGTATTGCAAGAGAAGCAGGAAGCAGAACAAAGATCGCTGTATGGTCTAACGATCCTGATGTAGACCCGGTCGGTGCATGCGTTGGTATGAACGGAGCCAGAGTCAATGCGATCGTCAATGAACTGCGCGGCGAGAAGATTGACATCATCAACTGGAGTGACAATCCGGCAATCCTGATCGAGAATGCATTAAGCCCTGCAAAGGTTATTTCTGTAATGGCTGATCCGGATGAAAAGACAGCAAGCGTTATCGTTCCGGATTATCAGTTATCACTGGCTATCGGTAAAGAAGGTCAGAATGCAAGACTGGCAGCAAGACTGACAGGATATAAGATCGACATCAAGAATGAGACACAGGCAATCGAATCCGGTGAACTTCCGGAGAACTACATGGAATTAAGCGAAGGTGTATACGAAGAAGAGTACGATGACGATGCAGAAGAATTCGATGTAGAGAACACAGCAGATGCTGAATATGATGATGACGACGCAGAGATCACATTCGATGAAGTAGAGGATACAGAGGAATAGGTGATAATTCGTGGGAGCAAATAAAAAAGTTCCTATGCGTAAATGCGTAGGATGTCAGGAAATGAAGAGTAAAAAAGAGATGATTCGTGTCATCCGCACATCGGAGGGAGAATTTCTACTGGATGCAACAGGAAGAAAGAACGGACGCGGTGCTTATCTCTGCCCGAACAGTGACTGCCTTGCAAAAGCAGTGAAGAATAAGGGCCTGGAGAGATCCTTTAAGCAGGCTATCCCGAAAGAAGTGTATGAAGCACTGGAAAAGGAGATGGAAGTACTTGAGTCAGAATAAAGCATTATCTATGATCGGTCTTGCCACGAAAGCCGGCAAGGTTGCAAGCGGGGAGTTCTGTACGGAGAAAGAAGTAAAATCCGGAAGGGCATATCTTGTGATCGTTGCAGACGATGCATCCGATAATACCAAGAAGAAATTTCAGAACATGTGTGACTTTTATCAGGTCCCGATCTATTTTTACAAAGATAAAGATACATTGGGGCATGCAATGGGAAAAGAGTTCCGTGCATCTTTGGTTATCCTGGATGAGGGATTTGCAAAAGGAATCCGGAAGCATATAGACACAGAGAATCAGACAATTGCATAGAGGAGGCAGATTATATGTCAAATAATAAAGATATAGAAACAAATACAAACGAAAATACACAAAAATCAGAAACATCAAAGAAAAAGAATATCGTGCATGTAATACGTCCGCAGAATGCACAGAACGGTGGTAACAAAGGAAGAAGATCCGGAGGAAATCGTCAGAATTCCGGACAGGGAAAACCGATGCAGGTAAATAACGGCCGTCCGGCAAGACGTTCTGACCGTTCTGCAGCACAGAATGCGTCTGCAGAAGAAGCACAGGCTCCAAAGAGGACAGAGAAGCCGGCAGCAGAAAGAACACAGAACAGACGTCCGGAAAGAAGTGAAAGACCGGAGAGATCTGAAAGAAATGAAAGATCTGATAGAAACGACAGATCCGATAACAGAAATAACCGTGGTGGTGAAAGACGTGGCGGAAGAGACGGACGTAACGGTGACCGCCAGGAAGGAAGAGGCGGACAGAGATTCCAGAGAGGAGACCGCCCGCAGAACGGACGTTCCGACAGAAACCAGGGAGACCGTGATAACAGACGAGACAATAACCGTGGCGATGACAGACAGGGACGTAAATTCGGAGACAGAAACGACAACAGAAGAAATGACAGAAAGAACAACCCAAGCATTCCGGCTCCTGCAATCGAAGGACAGAAACCACAGAGAAAGAATGCCAAGGGAAAAGACGATCACAAGAAGAAAGATTATCGTCGTGATGATGAAGAAAGAATGCCAAAGGGCAAGAAGAAAAACGAGCCAAAACAGCAGCTTCAGAAACCACAGCAGAAAGAGCAGAAGGTAGAGGAAGAGATCAAACAGATCACAATCCCAGAGGTTCTGACAATCAAAGAACTGGCTGATAAGATGAAGATTGTTCCGTCTGTAATTATCAAAAAGCTCTTTATGCAGGGAAAAGTTGCTACGGTGAACCAGGAGATCGATTATGAGACAGCAGAAGAGATCGCGCTGGAATTCGACGTTCTCTGCGAGAAAGAAGAAGTTGTAGACGTGATCGAAGAACTTCTAAAAGAAGAAGAAGAGGACGAAAAGAAGATGAAGAAACGTCCGCCTGTAGTCTGCGTTATGGGTCACGTTGACCACGGTAAAACTTCCCTTCTGGATGCAATCCGTCATACAAATGTCATCGACCGTGAGGCCGGCGGTATCACACAGCACATCGGTGCTTATGTTGTAGAGATCAACGGAGAGAAGATCACATTCCTGGATACTCCGGGACATGAGGCGTTCACAGCAATGCGTATGCGTGGAGCAAGCTCTACAGATATCGCAGTTCTCGTAGTAGCAGCAGACGATGGTGTTATGCCGCAGACAGTAGAAGCGATTAACCATGCAAAAGCTGCAGGTGTAGAGATCATCGTAGCTGTCAACAAGATGGATAAACCAAGTGCCAACATTGACCGTGTAAAACAGGAACTGACAGAATACGAACTGATTCCGGAAGACTGGGGTGGAAGCACAATCTTCGTTCCGGTATCTGCCAAGACAGGAGAAGGTCTGGAAGATCTGATGGAAATGATTGCTTTAACAGCAGAAGTAATGGAATTAAAAGCCAATCCAAACCGCCGTGCAAGAGGTCTTGTACTGGAAGCAAAACTGGATAAGGGAAGAGGTTCCGTTGCAAATATCCTGGTTCAGAAGGGAACACTCCGTGTCGGAGATCCAATCGCAGCAGGTTCTGCATTTGGTAAAGTAAGAGCCATGATGGATGACAAGGGAAGAAGAGTCAAAGAAGCAGGTCCGTCTACACCGGTAGAGATCCTTGGACTTAACGATGTACCGAATGCCGGAGAAGTTATCGTCGGATGTGGAAATGAAAAAGAAGCAAGAAACTTTGCAGAGACATTCATTTCACAGAGCAAGGTAAAACTTCTGGAAGAGACAAAATCTAAACTTTCTCTGGATGACCTGTTTACACAGATTCAGGAAGGCAACTTAAAAGAACTTGGTATCGTAGTAAAGGCAGATGTACAGGGATCTGTAGAAGCAATCAAACAGAGCTTACTGAAGCTGTCTAATGATGAAGTAGTTGTTAAGATCATTCACGGCGGCGTTGGTGCAATCAATGAATCTGACGTAAGTCTGGCTTCTGCATCAAATGCGATCATCATCGGATTCAACGTTCGTCCGGATGCAACAGCAAAAGAAACAGCAGACCGTGAAGGTGTAGATATCCGTCTGTACCGTGTCATCTACAATGCAATCGAAGATGTAGAAGCAGCTATGAAGGGTATGCTGGATCCTGTATTTGAGGAGAAGGTACTCGGACACGCAGAAGTACGTCAGACATTCAAGGCTTCCGGAGTCGGAACAATTGCAGGATCTTATGTTCTGGATGGTGTATTTGAAAGAGACTGCTCTGTCCGCCTGACACGTGACGGTATTGTAATATTTGAAGGACCTCTGGCATCTCTGAAGAGATTCAAAGATGATGTAAAAGAAGTAAAAGCAGGTTACGAATGTGGATTCGTATTTGCAAACTTCAATGACATCAAAGAAGGAGACCTCGTAGAGGCATTCAAGATGGTAGAGATTCCACGCTAGGAGTTGATATAAATGAGAAAAAGAAGCATTAAGAATACAAGAGTAAATACAGAAGTGCAGCATGAGTTATCGAACATCATCCGCGGGGGATTAAAAGACCCGCGTGTTGCACCGTGGACTTCGGTCGTGGCTGCAGAAGTTGCACCGGATCTTAAGACATGTAAGGCATATATCAGTGTACTTGGAGATGCTTATGAGCAGGAGCAGACAATTAAGGGGCTGCAGAGTGCAGAAGGCTATATCCGTCGTGAACTGGCCAGAACACTGAATCTGCGTAATACACCTGAGATCAAGTTTGTACTGGATCAGTCCATTGAGTATGGTGTGAATATGTCAAAGAAGATTGATGAAGTAACCAAAGACCTGAAAACGGAAGGTGTTGAGGAAGATGCTGAATAAAGTATTGGAGAACGTGTCCACGATCGCGATCGGCGGACATGTGCGTCCGGATGGAGACTGTGTGGGTTCCTGTGTGGGACTCGGACAGTATATCCGTGAAAACTACGGTGATAAAACCGTGGATATTTATCTGAAAGATATCCCGGAATCGTTTCATTTCTTAAAAGGGACAGAGACAATCCTGGAGTCTGTGGATGATGAAGAGAAAGTATATGATCTCTTCATTTCCCTGGACTGCGGGGATACAGACAGACTGGAGTATTCTAAAACGTTATTTAATAAAGCAAAGCATACGTTCTGTGTGGATCACCATATCAGTAACATCGGCTTTGCAGATGTAAATCATATCGTTCCGGAAGCAAGTTCGACATCAGAACTGGTATACGGACTTCTGGATGAAGAGAAGATTTCCCAAAATGTGGCGGAAGCACTGTACCTTGGAATTGTGCATGATACAGGCGTATTCCAGTATTCCTGCGCCGGACCGGAGACATTCCGGGTGGCCGCAAATCTTCTGGAAAAAGGCATTGATGGACCAAAGATCATAGAAGATACATTCTATGCGAAATCTTATGCGCAGAATCTTGTGATGGGCCGTGCACTGATGGAAAGTATCCTGTTTTTAAATGGAACAGGTATCGCGTCCTATATTCGGAGAGATGTGATGGATTTTTACGGTGTGGGACCAAAAGATCTGGAAGGAATTGTAAGCCAGCTTCGCGTGACAGAAGGAGTAGAGGTTGCTGTATTCATGTATGAGTTGAAACAGAATGAATTCAAAGTAAGCCTCCGTTCCAAAGAGAAAATCGATGTCAGCAAGATCGCACAGTATTTTGGCGGCGGCGGTCATAAGAAGGCATCCGGATTTACAATGGCGGGAACACCGTTTGATGTGCTGAATAATTTGTCCAAACAGATTGAGGCACAGATGGAAAAACTGGAAAAGACACAGGAGCAGTAAACTATGATACACGGAATTATCAATGTGTATAAAGAAAAGGGATTTACATCCCATGATGTGGTGGCGAAACTTCGCGGGATCGTCGGACAAAAGAAGATCGGACATACAGGGACACTTGATCCAGATGCGACAGGTGTCCTTCCGGTGTGTCTTGGAAAAGCAACCAAGCTTTGTGATCTTTTGACTGACAAGAACAAGACATATGAAGCAGTGTTGCTTCTTGGCAAGACAACGGATACACAGGATATAACAGGTGAAGTTCTGGAAGAAAAGTCAACAGAGGCACTGACCGAAGAAAAAGTCAGAGAAGCTATTGAAGGATTTATCGGAGATTATGAACAGATTCCCCCAATGTATTCGGCTCTTAAGGTAAATGGAAAGAAATTATATGAGCTTGCCAGAGAAGGAAAGGTCATAGAGAGAAAAGCACGTCCGGTTAAGATCCTGGATATTCAGATTCTTGAGATTGATCTTCCGAAAGTCCGTATGGAAGTATCGTGTTCGAAAGGGACCTACATCCGTACGCTTTGTCATGATATAGGTGAGAAACTCGGATGCGGAGGCTGCATGGAATCACTGATCCGTACAAGGGTGTCAACGTTCCGGATTGAAGATGCGAAAACGCTGGATGAAATCGAAACCTTGAAGCAGGAAGGAAAGCTTGCAGAGCTTCTGGTACCGATCGATGCGATGTTTCCGTCTTATCCGAAGATCACGGTGAAAGATGATTGGAAGGCATTTGCTAAGAATGGGAATCCTCTGGACCTTAAAATGTTAAAAGAGGCATGCGGACAAGACGAAGAAACTCAGGTCCGTCTGTATGATGAATCAGGTAAATTCATCGCCATTTACCAGTGGAAAGAAAAAAAATACCACATCGTCAAGATGTTTTTTAACGAGTAAACGAGGAAGAAAAGACTATGCAGTATATCAGAGAGCTTGCGGAATATAACGGAAACGGAAGGGCAGCAGTGACTTTTGGAAAGTTCGATGGATTACACAGAGGCCATCAGATGCTTGTGACAAAGGTCCGTGAATTAGGAAAACAGGAGAATATAAACAGTATCGTATGTTCGTTTGACATGAGACCGTTATGGAAGGAAAAAGGGATTGCCCCGGAACTTCTGATGGTCGGAGAGGAACGGCAGGAAAGGGTAAAAGATGAGGTCGATTACCTGATCGAATGCCCGTTTACCGAATCTTTTCGTCAGAAGAGTGCGGAAGATTTTATACAGGAGATCATCCATGATCTGTTTCGTGCGAAATATATCGTGGTAGGGACAGATTTTACATTCGGATGTGAGAAACGCGGGGATGTGCATATGCTGGCGGAATATGCAGACCAGTATGATTATGAACTGATCGTTATAGAAAAAGAACGTTATCACGACCGGATTATCAGCAGTACTTATGTAAAAGAAGTAGTAAAAGAGGGCGATGTAGGGCTGGCAGAAACTCTGCTTGGTTATCCGTTTGAAGTAGAAGGAACGGTTGAACATGGCAGACAGCTTGGCCGTACGCTTGGATTCCCGACGCTGAATGTAGCATGGCCGGAAGGAAAGATCGTGCCGGCGCACGGAGTCTATTTCTGTAAGATAGATATCGAAGGAAAGACTTATCCGGGAATTGCCAATGTCGGTATCAAACCGACCGTGACAGAAGAAAAGAAGCTGTTGATCGAGGCATTTCTTTTCGGATATTCCGGAAATGCATACGGGGAAAAAGTACGGATTAATCTTAAAAAATTCCGGAGACCGGAGCAGAAATTTGACGGGATCGATGCACTGAAAAGACAGATCGATAAGGATATTGCAAAAGGAATGGAATATTTCGGAATTGTATAAATTTCTCTTTACACGAGGAATTTCATATGATATACTAAGCAACGTTGAAGCCGGTGTTCGGTAACTGGAAACTCCAACCGTTACTTAATATCAGGCGTTTTAATTAAGAGTATATAGGAGGAAACAAACATGATTTCTAAAGAGCAGAAAGAACAGATCGTAGCACAGTATGGTAGAACAGCAGGAGATACAGGATCACCGGAAGTACAGATCGCTATCCTGACAGCAAGAATCAATGATCTTACAGATCACTTCAAAGCTAATCCAAAGGATCACCACTCAAGAAGAGGACTTCTTAAGATGGTAGGACAGAGAAGAGGACTTCTTGCATACCTGAAGAAGACAGACATCGAAAGATATCGTGCACTGATCGAGAAACTTGGATTAAGAAAATAATTCATGCTTTTTATGGGGACATTCGGAAGAATGTCCCTTTTTCGTTGCCTGATAGCGGTGAAAAGTTATTATCTGTAAGGTTTTTTGCTGGCAATTTTTGGGGGATGCTTTTCGAAGTGGCAGTTTCTGCAGTAGTAAGTGTTTTTGGTGTAGCTTTTTATGTAAGGGTATGTTATAATAACTAAGATTGTGGATTGGGAAAGCTTCACCGAGACCACTGAAAAGTATATTTGATGCAGAAATGCTGCTTTATATGGCATTTGCATAGTGAAAAATGTGTTTTTCAGTAGTTTCGGGATAATCTTGAACCACAAAAGAAAAATAAAGGAGAAAACATTTATGTATAAAACATTTGAAATGGAACTCGCCGGAAGACCTTTAAAAGTTGACGTAGGCAGAGTTGCAAAACAGGCAAATGGTGCTGTATTAATGCATTACGGTGACACAACTGTACTTTGTACAGCAACTGCTTCAGAAAAGCCAAGAGACGGAATCGATTTCTTCCCACTGAGCGTGGAATACAACGAAAGAATGTATGCAGTAGGAAAGATTCCTGGAGGATTCAATAAGAGAGAAGGAAAAGCATCTGAAAATGCTATCCTTACATGCCGTGTAATCGACCGTCCGATGAGACCACTGTTTCCAAAGGATTACCGTAACGATGTAACACTGGAGAACCTTGTATTATCTGTAGATCAGGACTGTGCTCCGGAGCTTACAGCTATGCTTGGTGCAGCAATCGCAACAACGATTTCCGATATCCCGTTTGACGGACCGATCTCTACTACACAGGTAGGTCTGGTAGATGGAGAATTCGTATTCAACCCTACAGCAGCTCAGAGAGCAGTATCTGATATGGCTTTAACGGTTGCTTCTACAAGAGAGAAAGTCATTATGATCGAAGCCGGAGCAAACGAAGTTCCAGAGCAGCAGATGATCGATGCAATCTTTGCAGCACATGAATTAAACCAGAAAGTAATCGCATTCATCGATACAATTGTAGCAGAGTGTGGAAAACAAAAACACGAATATGAAAGCTGTGCAGTTCCGGAAGAACTCTTTGCAGCAATCAAAGAGATCGTTACTCCGGAAGAGATGGAAGTAGCAGTATTCTCTGATGATAAACAGACAAGAGAAGAAAATATCCGTGTCGTAACAGAAAAGTTAGAAGAAGCATTTGCTGAAAATGAAGAGTGGCTTGCAGTTCTTCCTGAGGCTGTATACCAGTACCAGAAGAAGACAGTACGTAAGATGATCTTAAAAGACCACAAACGTCCGGACGGAAGAGAGATTGACCAGATCAGACCACTTGCAGCAGAAGTTGATTTGATTCCTAGAGTACATGGTTCTGCAATGTTCACTCGTGGACAGACACAGATCTGCAACATCTGTACATTGGCACCACTTTCTGAAGCTCAGAAACTGGATGGTCTGGATGAAGCAGAGACAACAAAGAGATATATGCACCACTACAACTTCCCATCATACTCTGTAGGTGAGACAAAGCCATCCAGAGGACCGGGACGTCGTGAGATCGGACATGGAGCACTGGCAGAGCGTGCACTGCTTCCGGTACTTCCAAGCGAAGCAGAATTCCCATATGCGATCCGTACTGTATCTGAGACATTTGAATCAAATGGTTCTACTTCTCAGGCAAGTGTATGTGCATCTTCTATGTCACTGATGTCAGCAGGTGTACCGATCAAGGCTGCAGTAGCCGGAATCTCATGTGGACTGGTTACAGGTGATACAGATGATGATTATCTTGTACTTACAGATATTCAGGGACTGGAAGACTTCTTCGGAGATATGGACTTCAAGGTAGCCGGTACACACAAAGGTATCACAGCGATCCAGATGGATATCAAGATCCATGGACTGACAAGACCAATTATTGAAGAAGCTATCGCTAAGACAAGAAAAGCAAGACTTTACATTATTGATGAAGTTATGAATAAAGCAATCGATGCTCCAAGAGCACAGGTTGGAGAATTCGCTCCAAAGATCGTTCAGATGCAGATCGATCCACAGAAGATCGGCGATGTAGTCGGACAGCGTGGAAAGACAATCAACGCGATCATCGAGCAGACAGGCGTGAAGATCGACATCACAGACGACGGTGCCGTATCTATCTGCGGAACAGATGCTAAGAGCATGGAAGAAGCGCAGAAGCTGATCCACATTATCGTAACAGATTTCGAAGCAGGACAGGTTCTGGAAGGAAAAGTTGTCAGCATCAAAGACTTCGGCGCATTCCTTGAATTTGCACCTGGAAAAGAAGGAATGGTACACATTTCTAAGCTTTCCAAAGAAAGAGTAAACCGCGTAGAAGACGTTCTGACACTTGGCGATGTTGTTAAGGTTGTATGCCTTGGCAAGGACAAGATGGGAAGAATCTCATTTTCTATGAAGGATGTAGCGGAATAAGATTATAAATTTAATATAAGATGTAATGTGAATGCCCCAGGGTTCCGGTAGTGGAAGCCTGGGGCGTTTTTGTTACTAAAGCATGGGAAAGAGATTGGAAAATAAGGCAAATTGAGTCAGACGTGAAGGATGAGAGAGTGGTTTACGTGAAGAAAGAGCAGAAGAGAGAATTTGTCTGGTGAGGAGATTATATGATAGAGGAATGAATTCGGCCCAGATTAGTGAACTTATAGGACTAGATAAAGAGCAAGTAGAAGAAATGCTGCAAACAAAGAGTAATTTTGAAAATAATGGATAATCTTGTGATTATAAGAAGTATAAAATGGATATAGGAGTAAAGGTGATATGAAACAAAACACAAAATTTCATATCACCTTTTTGCGTCCCCAGAAAAATACCAGTCATAATCTCTATCCATCCACATATACATGGGTGTAAAGAGGTGATGAACATGAAAGAAGATACAATCTTAAAAGTCCTGCCATGGGATGTCAGAAGTATTATACAAAAGGAAAAGCTGGAATTTGAATACTTGCAGGAGATTCGTCTTCGGGAAGGAAAACCACTGATCTTTCTGTATCATGACACGGAAGTTATCCCCGGAGCGAAAGCCAGACGGCCATACCTGGTGACAAAAGATAATATCCGCGAAATGCTGGAATACATCAGTAATTATTCTCTTTACGCATGTGAACAGGAGATGCGGCAGGGATTTATTACAATTGAAGGAGGACACAGAGTGGGATTATCGGGACAGGCTATTATGGAAAATGGAAAGGTAAAGAACCTGAAATACATTTCTTCGGTGAATATCCGTGTGGCGCATGAGATGATCGGATGCGCCGATGCGGTCTTTCCTTATATTGTATGCAACCGGGTGTTGTGTCATACATTAATCGTATCACCGCCGGGATGTGGAAAGACCACGATGCTAAGAGATTTGATCCGTCAGATATCGGAAGGAAATTCCTGGATTCCGGGGCTTGCGGTAGGAGTGGTGGATGAACGTTCGGAGATCGGCGGCTGCTATATGGGCGTGGCACAGAATCATCTGGGAATCCGGACGGATATTCTGGACGGCTGCCCGAAAGCGGAGGGAATGATCATGCTGATTCGTTCAATGGGACCGCAGGTGATCGCAGTGGACGAGATCGGGACACCGGAAGATGTACATGCCATTGAATATGCGATGCACTGTGGGTGTAAGATGCTGGCAACAGTACATGCTGAGTCTATGGAAGAATTAAGAAAGAAACCGTTGTTCAACCGGATGATCGGAGAGGGAAGATTTGAACGGTACATTTTACTTGGAAATAATGTACACGTAGGACAGATTGAAGGGATCTTTGATAACAGGGGCAGTCTTCTTTACAAAGAAGCAATGGAAATGGCGAAATGATAAAGGCAATCGGAGCAGTCATGGTGATTCTTGCGGGCAGCGGCTGGGGGATGCTGCAGGCGGCGAAAATTGAAGAATGTTACAGGCAGATGCGTTACCTGAGAAAATTAATTTTCCGGATCAGAAGTGAGATCCGTTATTCCAGACGGGTGCTTCCAGAAGCATTCCTGAGTGTAGGGAGTGAAGCTCAGGAGCCGTATAAGATGTGGCTGTTATCTTTGTATGAGCGGCTGGAAAACAGACAGGGTACAAGTCTGGCGGGAATATGGGAAGAAGAGACGAGAACACATCTGCCGGTAATCGGAATCCCACAGGATATGTTGGAGAGCCTGATCCGTCTGGGAGGTGAATTGGGAACAATCGATATCGAGATGCAGGTAAGGACACTGGATCTGTATCTGGAACAAATGGAGCAGAAAATGGAGGACATGAGAACGGAACAGAAGGAGAAAATCCGTCTGTATCAATGTATCGGAGTGACCGGAGGTGTATTTCTGGCAATCATCCTCCTGTAAGAAAAGGGAGAGTATGTATGACGATAAATCTGATATTTAAAATTGCAGCGGTCGGGATTCTGGTATCAATACTGTGTCAGGTGTTGAAGCACAGTGGGAGGGAAGAACAGGCTTTTCTAACCAGTCTTGCAGGACTTTTGCTGGTACTGTTCTGGATCGTGCCGTATATTTATGATCTGTTTGAATCCATCCAGAATTTATTTTCATTATAAAGGAAAGGGGCTATATGTTGTAAAAAATGTATTCTGTACAGGCATGGGAGGTGGAACGCATGAGCATGCTGCAGATTGGGATACTGGGGGTGGCAGGAGTTCTGCTGGCACTTCAGTTCAAAAGCGGGAAATCGGAATATGGCATCTATATCAGTATCGCTCTTGGCATGCTGATCTTTGCATCTCTGCTTGGAAAGATCAGTCTGCTCAAAGATGTACTGAATGAGGTCAGTAATGTAGTAGGGCTTAACAGTGATTATTTTAAAACATTGTGGAAAATTCTGGGAGTTACATATGCAGCTGAATTTTCGTCGGCAATCTGTAAAGATGCGGGGTATCAGACGATCGCATTACAGATTGAAGTGTTCGCAAAGATTACGATTCTGGTCTTGAGTCTTCCGGTTTTAAGTGCGCTTTTGCAGACGATACGGGGATTTCTGGTATGAGATACGATATGAAATATAAGAAATTGAATGTGGAAGATAATGAGAGCTGTAATCTGCAATGTGAAAAGAAATGTGAAAAACTGGCAGGTGTTTTTATTTGCTGTATTTTGGCTTTTTTTCTGTTGTTTTTATCGACGAGAAATGTAGGACTTATATATTGTTATGCAGATGAATTATCTGAAGACAGTGAAAATACTGCGGAAGATGCAGAACAGGAACAACAGAAAATAAAAGAAACCATCCTTTCGGAATTTGAATATGGAGAAATCGATGATTCCTTACGCTCACTGTTTCCTGAAAAACGGATTGCATTTCAAGAAGTAATATCAGAAATTTTAACCGGAGATCTGAAATCTTCCGTCAAACTTCTTACCGAATTTGCCGGAGAACAGATGCTTTATCTGCTTCAGACAGGGAAGAAAAATCTGGTACATATTTTGCTGATCGCAATGATCGCAGCATTCATGAATCAGTTCGCGGGTACCCTTCAGAACCGACAGGTGGCAAGTGTCGGTTTCTATATGATTTATATATTATTGGCGGCACTGACGGTTGCGGCATTCGATGTGGTTATTCAGTGGGTGGAATCCGGGATACGTAATATCACTGCTTTTATGGGAGTGTTTTATCCGGTTTACTTTCTGGCAGTTGCGGTGGCGAAGGGAAGTGTGACCGGAGTGGCATTTTATAATCTTGTTCTGTTCCTGATCTATGCGGTTGAGATCATAATCGGAAATGTACTGTTGCCGATGGTGCGGGTATATATGATTATCCGTGTTCTGAACTTTCTGGGACCGGAAGATATGCTGGGAAAATTATCGGAATTCCTGGAACTGATCATCCGCTGGACACTGAAGACGGCACTTGCGTGTGTCATCGGTGCGAATCTGATTCAGGGAATGATCAGTCCCGCGATCGATACGGTGAAGAGAAGTACTGTGCTGAAAGGGGCAGAGGCAATTCCGGGAGTAGGAAATCTTCTGGGCGGAATGACGGAAGTAGCGCTTGGAACGGCAGTGCTGGTAAAGAATGGAATTGGAATGACAGGAGCAGTAATCTGCATTGCCCTGTGTGTGATACCGCTGGTTCAGACTGCGGGAACGGCTCTGCTTTATAAGCTTGCGGCTGCCGTGATCCAGCCGGTGTCGGATGAACGTGTCACAGGATGTGTAGAAGCAGTGGGAGAAGGATGTCAGATACTGCTGCAGATTGTATTTACCGTGGGAGTGTTATTTCTGCTGACGATCGCAATCGTGGCGGCGGTAACAAATGCATGACCGGGAAGGAGCGGAACAGATGGAGATGATCTATAACTGGATCTTGAAATTATCATTTTTTGCCGTGCTTGGAAGCGTGATCCTGCAGATGATACCGGATCATGGATTCCAAAAATATGTCCGCTTTGTCCTGGGACTGATTCTGGCGGCAATGCTGGTTGTACCGGTACTGGAATTGTTTGATAAGAGAGCCGCATTTGAAGAGATTTATCATAATAGTGCATATAAGATTCGGACCAGTGAACTGGAAGAAAAAAGTCAGAAAGTTCAGGAAGATATTCTCGATATAGATGGACAGAACGTAGAGAATCAAAACATAGAAAATTCGGGTACGGGCAGCCAGAATACAGAGGATCAGATACAAGATTCGAACACAGACAGGAGTTCAGATGAAAATGTAAGCCAGAACAGGAGAATCGAGGTGGAGCAGATTGAAATCGGCAAAGAATCTGAGTGATTTATTTTCAAATAAACTTGGAAACTGGAAAAAATTCTCATTAAAAAATCTAAGAAAAGATCAGCTTCTGATCCTGCTCCTTACAGGAATTCTTCTGATGGTGATTGCAGTCCCCGCAGGAAAGAAAAAGGAAAATATGTCGTCCGCATCGAACGATAATACAGGAAAATCAGTAAACGGGACATCTGCCGGAACGGATGAGGAAACGTATACAGCTTATCTGGAAGACCGCCTGAACCGAACCTTATCGCAGATTGAAGGAGCCGGAGAAGTAAAGGTGATGATCACGCTGAAATCTTCGGCGGAAAAGGTACTGGATAAGGATACGGAATCGGATCAGGAAACAGTGACGGAAGAAGACAGCCAGGGAGGGACCAGACAGTCGTCAAAGACATCCAAAAAAGAAAATACGGTGTATAGGACGGACAGTGAAAGCAACAGTCAAGGAAGTGGATCCCCGTATGTGAGTAAGGAACTAAGTCCCAAGATCGAAGGTGTGGTAGTGATCGCAGACGGTGGGGAAAATGCAGTAGTAAAAGAAAATATCAGCAGTGCGGTCCAGGCATTATTTGATATTGAACCGCATAAGATTAGAATAATGAAAAAGCAGACAAATTAAGAGCAGTATGAAAGAGCAGGAGGGCAAGATAGTGAAAAAGATCGCAAAAAAGAATCAGATTGTGATTGCAACGCTGGCAGTAATGATCGCGGCAGCAGGGTATATGAATTACTCTGGCAAATTATTCCCAGGTAAGACGAAAACACAGGAAACAAATTCGGAACTTGCAAATAAGGAATTATTAGATATTTCTGATGAAGATACATCTGTATCATCTGGGGATATTAAAAGTCAGGATGGAGATACTGGCAGCACAGACGGTAATGCCAGCAGTACAGATGACGGCAGTATAGACGGAACGCCTGGGGAAGCAGTCCTCGCCAACGGAACGGTAAGTTCTGTGGCAGCACAGGCGAAGGTGAGCAGGGAACAGGTACGCTCCAAGAATAAAGAGACATTACAGAGCATTATCGACAATAAGAATCTTAGTGATGCAGAGAAAGAAAATGCAGTGAACCAGATGGTACAGATGACAGAAATCGCAGAAAAAGAAGCGGCAGCAGAATCACTGCTCGCGGCAAAAGGATTTAACGATTCTGTGGTAAGTATTACGGATGATCAGGCAGATGTGATCGTAGGTGCTTCGGAATTAAGTGATGCGAACCGGGCGCAGATCGAGGACATTGTGACAAGAAAGACGGGCGTGGCAGCGCAGAATATTGTGATCAATCCAGTGAATGCAGATTCGAAGTAATTATCTAAAAACACAGGAAAACCTTGAAAATACAGGAAAAATGTATTTGAGCATTTTATAGACATATGTTATACTGACTAATAGTGCCTATAAACGGATATACTATAAATTAGGAGTGTATAATATATGTCACAGATTACGAATGAAGTAAAGAATCAGATAAAGAAAAGAAGAACATTTGCAATTATCTCACATCCCGATGCAGGTAAGACGACACTGACAGAGAAGTTCCTTCTCTACGGAGGTGCCATCAATCAGGCGGGAAGCGTAAAAGGAAAGGCAACTGCAAAGCATGCGGTTTCTGACTGGATGGAGATTGAAAAAGAAAGAGGTATTTCGGTTACTTCTTCTGTACTGCAGTTTAATTATGACGGATACTGTATCAATATTCTGGATACACCGGGACATCAGGACTTCTCGGAAGATACGTACCGTACATTGATGGCGGCAGATTCCGCAGTGATGGTCATTGACGCATCCAAGGGTGTCGAGGCGCAGACAAGAAAGCTGTTCAAAGTATGTACGATGCGCCATATTCCGATCTTCACATTCATTAACAAGATGGACCGTGAGGCAATGGATACATTTGAACTTCTTGATGATATTGAAAATGAACTTGGAATCGCCACATGTCCGATCAACTGGCCAATCGGTTCCGGTAAAGAATTCAAGGGAGTATATGACAGAGCATCTAAAAAAGTTGAGATCTTTTCCGATACGAAAAAAGGAACAACTCAGGGAGAGGTAAAGAAGGTCGATATCAATGATCCGGAGATTTCCTGGCTTATTACAGATGACCAGAAATTACAGCTGGAAGAGGAGATTGAACTTCAGGACGGTGCCGGAGCAGAATTTGATCAGGAACTGGTAAGCAAAGGAGAACTTTCGCCGGTCTTCTTCGGTTCCGCTCTTACGAACTTTGGTGTAGAGACATTCCTTCAGCATTTTCTTCAGATGACGACCTCACCGCTTCCGAGAATATCTGACAGAGGTCCGATCGATCCGATGGAAGAGGGAGATTTCTCAGCTTTTGTATTCAAGATTCAGGCCAATATGAACAAGGCTCACCGAGACAGAATTGCATTCATGCGTATCTGCTCCGGAGAATTCGAAGCCGGTATGGATGTATATCATATGCAGGGTGGCAAGAAAGTACGTCTTTCCCAGCCACAGCAGATGATGGCAAGTGAGCGTAAGATGATCAGTAAAGCTTATGGCGGAGATATTATCGGTGTATTTGATCCGGGGATCTTCTCAATCGGAGATACATTGACGACAGCACAGGACAAATTCACATACGAAGGAATCCCGACATTTGCACCGGAGCATTTTGCACGTGTACGTCAGGTTGATACGATGAAGAGAAAGCAGTTTATCAAAGGAATCAACCAGATCGCACAGGAAGGTGCGATCCAGATTTTCCAGGAATACAATACTGGTGTGGAAGAAATCATCGTCGGTGTTGTCGGCGTACTTCAGTTTGATGTGTTGAAATACCGTCTGGAGAACGAATATAATGTAGAGATCCGTCTGGAAAATCTTCCGTATGAGTACATCCGCTGGATTGAAAATGAAGAGATTGATCTGGATAAGCTGACAGGAACTTCAGATATGAAGAAAGTTAAAGATCTGAAAGGCCATCCATTACTGCTGTTCGTGAATGAATGGAGTATCCGTATGACGATAGACAGAAATGATGGATTAAAACTTACGGAATTTGGCAGATCATAAAAATATAAACAGAAATAAAACTCCCAGGCTGACTGGGGGTTTTCAAATGTATGTAAGTTTGTTATAATAAAAGACAGTGAAAAACCAGACGGGAGGTTTCTGAAAAGATGAGTAAAGAAGAAAAGAATACGTATACAATAAAAACAGATGAAAATCTTGGAGAAGTAAAGATTGCAGATGAAGTTGTAGCTATTATTGCAGGTCTTGCAGCAATGGAAGTAGAAGGTGTTGCTTCTATGGCAGGTAATGCAACAAGAGAACTGATCAGCAAACTTGGAATGAAGTCTTTATCCAAGGGTGTAAAGGTAGATGTACTGGATGGCATTGTAACTGTATCCCTGGCATTAAATCTTAATTATGGATACAGCATAAAAGAGATTACTTCTAAAGTGCAGGAAAAAGTAAAAACTGCAATTGAGAACATGACAGGACTTGAGGTGGCAGATGTGAATATTCGTGTTGCCGGAGTCGAGATACCGGAGGAAGCATAAGTGAAGAGAACAGAGCAGAGAGAACATATCTTTAAGTTAATATTTGGTGCTGATTTTAATGAAGAGTCAGAACAGGGAACGCAGACAGAACTGTATTTGGAGCAGATTGAAGGTGCCACGGAAAAAGATATGCAGTATATCAGCCAGAAAGCACAGAAGATTATAGAGAAGATTGATGAGATCGACACATTGATCAATGAACATACAACAGGATGGAAGACTGGCCGTATGAATAAGGTAGATCTTACAATCTTAAGACTTGCAGTCTACGAGATGAAGTGGGACGAGGACGTTCCGACAGGTGTTGCGATCAACGAAGCTGTCAATCTTGCAAAGAAATACAGCAGTGAAGACGGTGCATCATTTGTAAATGGAGTACTGGCAAAACTTGCAGATTAATCAGAGGTAGAGAATGGCTCGAAATGTATATACAGTAAAACAGGTGAATTCTTATATAAAGAATATGTTCACCCAGGACTTTATGCTGAACCGTATCTATGTAAAAGGAGAAGTCTCTAACTGTAAGTATCACACATCGGGACATATATATTTCTCATTAAAGGATGAGTCCGGAACGATTGCCTGTGTCATGTTTGCGGGGCAGCGAGGCGGGCTCTCTTTTCATATGAGAGAAGGACAGCAGATCATTGTACTTGGTTCGGTGAATGTCTACGAAAGAACAGGCTCTTATCAGCTCTATGCGCAGGAGATCCGTCTGGACGGAGAAGGCACACTTTATGAGAAATACCAGATGCTGAAGCAGGAACTGGAAGAGATGGGAATGTTTGCACCGGAATATAAGAAAGCAATTCCGAGATATGCGAAGCGAATCGGCGTAGTGACTGCACCGACAGGAGCGGCAGTCCGGGATATCATGAATATATCTGCAAGACGTAATCCGTATGTACAGTTACTTCTGTATCCGGCACAGGTACAGGGAGAGGGAGCGAAAGAATCAATCGTGCGTGGAATCCGTATGCTGGAGACAAAAAATGTAGACGTGATCATTGTCGGAAGAGGAGGAGGCTCGATCGAAGATCTGTGGGCATTTAACGATGAGTGCGTGGCAAGGGCAATTTTTGACTGTCAGGTTCCTGTGATATCGGCAGTGGGCCATGAGACAGATGTGACAATTGCAGATTATGTGGCAGATCTGCGTGCACCGACACCTTCGGCGGCGGCAGAACTTGCAGTCTGGGATTACAGACAGTTACAGGGATATCTGGATGAATGCAGATTGAGAATGAATCGGAGCATGACAGGAACGATTCGTATAAACCGGTTACGACTGAAAGAATTGGATGTGAGGCTTTCTTATCTGCATCCACGTCACAAACTGCAGGATCAACAGCAAAGACTGATAGAACTGGAAGAGGAACTTCGAACGCTGATGAGAGACCGGGTAAAAGAAGCAAGACATCGCCTGGCGATTCAGATTGAAAAGCTGAATGGATTGTCTCCGGTCAGAAAGCTGAACCAGGGCTTTGCCTATGTGGAAGAAGCAGACGGTGGTGTTGTAAAGAGTATCCGTCAGGTGGAAATGGGTGATGAGCTGACAGTATATGTAACGGATGGACTCATCCGTACATCTGTTAAAGCTGTGCAGAAAAAGACATATAAAATATAAGGATTATTAAGATAACAGACAGATACCGGGAGAAATGCAATGGCAGAAAAAAAGGAACAATCTTTGGAAGACCAGAGCCTTGAGGAGATTTTCTCAGATCTGGAACAGACGATAAAAGAGATGGAAGACGGGGAGATTTCGCTGGAGGAATCTTTCCGGTTGTATCATCAGGGTATGGATATGCTGAAAGCATGTAACAGTAAAATCGATAAGGTAGAAAAGAAGATGCTGTTACTGGATGAAGAGGGTGAGGAACATGAATTCTAAAGAAGAATTTACAGTACAGATGAAAAGGAAAGTAGCCGAAATTGAAGAAATCCTGAAAGAATATCTTCCAAAACCGGAAGGGTATCAGAAGGTGATCATGGAAGCTATGGAATACAGTCTGATGGCAGGGGGAAAAAGACTGCGGCCAATGTTAATGAGAGAGACCAGCAGATTATTTGGCGATGAAACAGAAGCACTTTGTCCATTTATGGCGGCGCTTGAAATGATTCATACGTATTCTCTGGTTCATGATGATCTTCCTGCGATGGACAACGATGAATATCGCAGAGGCAGAAAGACTACACATATTGTCTATGGAGAAGATATGGGGATACTGGCAGGGGATGCACTTTTAAATTATGCGTTTGAGACAGCATTTCGTGCGTTTGAGACAGCACCGCAGGAGAGCCTTAAAATCGGACGTGCCCTTAGTGTCCTTGGCAGAAAAGCAGGTGTCTATGGAATGATCGGCGGACAGGTGATCGATGTAAAAGAAACAGGACATGCTGTGCCGAAAGATGTTCTGGATACGATTTATGAGTTGAAGACAGGAGCGCTGATCGAATGTGCTATGATGATTGGTGCAATTCTCGGAGGGGCAGAAGAAGAGGATGTACGAAAGGTCGAAAAGATAGCACATTATGTGGGCATTGCATTCCAGATTCAGGATGATATCCTGGACGTGACCAGTACGGAAGAAGTACTGGGAAAACCAATCCACAGTGATGAAAAAAATCAGAAGACAACATATGTAACACTTCTGGGAATTGAGCAGGCACAAAAAAGAGTAGAAGAATTATCCAATCAGGCAATAGATCTGCTTCACCAGCTTTCAGGGGAGAATGAATATCTGGAACAACTGCTGATACAGTTGATCCACAGAGACAGATAGAGGGGATACCTGGTTATGTTAGAAAGAATTCAAAAAGCAAATGATATAAAAAAACTGGCACCGGAGGAACTGCCGGAACTGGCACAGGAAATCCGACAGTTTCTGATCGAAAAGATCAGCAGGACCGGTGGCCATCTTGCATCAAATCTTGGCGTGGTAGAGCTTACGATGGCAATACATCTGGTTTTTGATCTTCCGAAAGATAAGATTATATGGGATGTCGGACATCAGTCTTATACGCATAAGATCCTGACCGGTAGAAAAGATGGATTTGATGACCTGAGAAAATATGGTGGAATGAGCGGATTCCCGAAGAGAAAGGAAAGTGCATGCGATGCATTTGACACGGGACACAGCTCGACTTCTATTTCTGCGGGGCTTGGATATGTATGTGCAAGAGATCTGCAAAAAGAAGATTACAGTGTGATCTCTGTGATCGGGGATGGTTCTCTGACCGGAGGTATGGCTTATGAAGCTTTGAACAATGCTTCAAGGCTTAAGAAGAATTTTATTATTGTTTTGAATGATAATCATATGTCGATTTCCGAAAACGTAGGTGGGATGTCGGATTATCTGGCGAAGCTTCGTACTGCAGATTTTTATACAGATTTGAAAAAAGGTGTAACAAATATGCTTCATAATGTACCGGTTGTAGGAGATCCTATGATTGAACATATCCGTAAGACGAAAAGCAGTCTGAAGCAGCTGATCGTACCAGGAATGTTTTTTGAAGATATGGGAATTACATATCTGGGACCGATTCAGGGACACAGCATACCAATGTTGGTACGTGCATTAAAAGAAGCAAGGAAGATTGAGGGACCTGTGTTATTGCATGTCCTTACCAAAAAAGGAAAAGGATATGAACCGGCAGAAGAACAGCCGGATAAATTCCATGGGATCGGACCGTTCCAGGTAGAGACCGGTGAACCGGAAAAACCGAAGAAAAAAGATTCATATACAGAGGTATTTGGAAAAGTAATGTGTGATGAAGCGGCAAGAAATGATAAACTTGCGGCGATCACTGCAGCAATGGCAGATGGAACGGGTCTTGCGAGATTCCGAAAGAAATATCCGAACCGCTTTTTTGATGTGGGGATTGCGGAAGAACATGCAGTGACATTTGCGGCAGGACTTGCGGCAGGCGGGATGAAACCGGTATTTGCGGTATATTCTTCTTTCCTTCAAAGAGCTTATGATCAGATGATTCATGATGTGGCACTTCAGAATCTTCCTGTGATGTTTGCCGTGGACAGAGCGGGATTAGTAGGCAATGACGGAGAGACACATCAGGGAATTTTTGATCTGTCTTATCTGAGCAGTATCCCGAACATGGTAATCATGTCACCAAAACACAAATGGGAACTGGCGGATATGGTGAGATTTGGTATCTCATATGATGGACCGATCGCGATCCGCTATCCGAGGGGGAGTGCATGTGATGTCTGTCCGGAATTCAGAAGTCCGATTGAATACGGAAAAAGTGAGATATTGTATGAAGAAAGTGATATTGCAATTATTTTCGTAGGGCATATGTTTGAAGAGGCACTGAAGGTAAGAGAAGATTTAAAAGAGAAAGGCTATGACTGCTCGCTTATTAATGCGAGATTTATAAAACCGTTAGATGCCAAGATGCTGGACCGGCTTACAAAGAAGCATCGGTTGATTGTTACGATTGAAGAAAACGTAAAATCCGGAGGATTTGGAGAACATGTAAGTGAATATCTGATGAGGACCGGTGCAGATGTGAGAGTGCAGATTCTGGCACTCCCGGATGATTATGTAGAACATGGTAATGTAGATGTCCTGCGCAAAGAGACTGGTCTGGACGTAGAATCCATGACGGCACAGATCTGTAAGATGTATGAGACAATGTAGATAACAGGAGAAATTATGAAAGAACGATTAGATGTATTACTTGTAAAAAGAAATCTGGCGGCTTCCAGAGAAAAGGCAAAGGCAATCATTATGTCCGGGATCGTATATGTAGACGGACAGAAAGAAGATAAGGCAGGAACTACATTTCCGGAAGAAGCGACGATCGAAGTGCGAGGTCATACTCTTCCATATGTCAGCCGCGGCGGTCTGAAACTGGAAAAAGCGATCAAGAATTTTGATGTCAGTGTAGAAGGAAAGGTATGTACAGATGTAGGCTCTTCTACAGGAGGCTTTACGGACTGTATGTTGCAGAATGGTGCTGTGAAAGTATTTGCGATTGATGTGGGCCGCGGACAGCTTGACTGGAAACTCAGACAGGATCCACGAGTTGTATGTATGGAAAAAACGAACATTCGTTATGTCACACCGGAAGACATTGGAGAACCGGTACAGTTTTCATCTATTGATGTATCATTTATTTCGCTTACAAAAGTGTTACTTCCGATTCGTAATTATCTTACGGAAGACGGACAGATAGTTGCACTGATCAAGCCACAGTTTGAAGCGGGAAGAGAAAAGGTTGGGAAAAAAGGCGTTGTACGCGAAAAAAGTACGCATATAGAAGTCATCCATAAAGTGATTGATTATGCAATGTCTATCGGATTTGAAGTGCTGAATCTGGAATTTTCTCCGATCAAAGGACCGGAAGGTAATATCGAATATCTGGTCCACTTACAGAAATGCGAAGCGACTGACAGAATTTCGCCTGAGATTGATGTCGAAAAGACGGTAGATCAGTCATTTGCGACACTTGCGAAAGGTTAGAGACAGATGTTAAAAAAGTTTTGGATCGTTACAAATGATGGAAAAGATACGAATCATGCGGTGACGGAAAAAGTAAAGGAATTACTGGAGATAGCGGGAAGAAGCTGTATATTGTGTGAAAAAGATGCAGAGAAAAATATTATCAGGGAACGGATTCCGGACATGATCGATTGTGCAATCGTGATTGGCGGTGACGGGAGTTTGATTGAAGTGGCAAGAACGCTCTGGAAAAGAGACGTTCCGATTCTGGGTATCAACATGGGAACGCTTGGGTATCTTACAGAGGTAGAGGTAAGCAATCTGGCAGAAGATATCACACAGATGCTGAAAGGTGATTATCTGTATGAAGAGCGTATGATGCTGGAAAGCATGTTTCCGAACGGAAAGAAAGATGTTGCACTTAATGATATTGTTGTGTCACGTAAAGGTGATGATCTGCGTATTATATATTTTAAATTGTTCGTAAACGGGGAACTGTTGAATTCCTATGAAGCGGATGGAATCATCATTTCCACACCAACCGGTTCTACAGCATATAATATGTCGGCGGGAGGTCCGATCGTAGAACCTACGGCGTCTCTTACTGTGATCACACCAATCTGTTCTCATGCGTTGAACACAAGAAGCATTGTTCTGTCTTCCGACGATGAGATCGTGATTGAGATCGGAGAAGGACGCAGAGGCAATATAGAAAAAGTACTGGTTACATTTGACGGTGCGACCAGCGTGCCGCTTGAGACAGGAGATCGTCTGACCATTTGCAAGGCAAAAGAGTCGACAAAAATCATGAAGATTAATAAAATCAGTTTTTTGGAAATATTACGGAGAAAGATGAAGGGAAATTGATGATATGAAAGTTAACAGACATGCGAAGATTATTGAATTGATTAATAAATATCATATTGAAACGCAGGAAGAACTGGCGGAATATCTGAACCAGGAGGGATTCAAAGTTACTCAGGCAACGGTATCCAGAGATATCCGTGACCTGAAACTTACAAAGATACCTTCAGAGAATGGAAAACAGAGATATGCACTGCACCAGCATAATGAGAATGGAATGAGTGAGAAATATATCCGTGTTTTAAGAGAAGGGTATCTGTCTATGGATATGGCACAGAATATTCTGGTGATCAAGACAGTGGCCGGAATGGCAAGTGCTGTATGTGCGGCACTGGATGCAATGAAATGGAATGAAATTGTCGGAAGTATTGCGGGAGATGACACGATTATGTGTGCAATACGAAGCGTGGATGACACGGTAAAAGTAATGGACAAGATCAGCAAGATTATCTTATAGGAGGATGCATGTTACAATATTTGCATGTGAAAAACCTGGCTTTGATCGATGAGATCGAAGTAGAGTTTGGCAGAGGGCTGAACATATTAACAGGAGAGACCGGTGCCGGGAAGTCAATCATTCTAGGCTCGGTCAATCTTGCTCTTGGTGGAAGATACACGAAAGACATTCTTCGCCAGGGAGCGAGATACGGATTGGTGGAGCTGACATTTTCAGTGGAAAATGAACGGCAGATCCGTAAATTAAAAGAACTGGATATTTACCCGGAAGATGGGTTTATTACACTGCAGAGAAGACTGATGGAAGGAAGAAGTGTCAGCAAGATCAATGGCGAGACAGTACAGATGGCGACACTTAAAGCAGTATCATCGATTTTGATCGATATTCACGGACAGCATGAACATCAGTCACTGCTTTATAAAAAGAATCATCTGGCGATCGTTGATGCTTTTGCAGGTGAAGAGACGAAGAGACAGAAAGAAAAAGTCGTAGAGATATGGCGGCAGTACAAAGAAAAACAAAAAGAACTGTCAGAGGCAGGAGTAGATGAATCCGAAAGGGCGAAAGAACTGGCATTTTTACAGTTCGAAGTCGATGAGATCGTGCAGGCAGAATTAAAAGAGCATGAGGACGAAGAGCTGGAGTTACTTTACCGTCGTATGTGCAATGGAAAGCGGATTGTCCAGAGCGTGACCGAAAGCTATCAGTATACAGGCGGAGATGGGGAAAGCGCAAGCGAAAAGCTCGGAAGGGCACTTAGAACCCTGTCGGAAGTTTCAGATGCTGATGAGCAGCTTGCGCAGTTATATTCGCAGCTTGCGGATGTAGATAATCTGTTAAATGATTTCAATCACGAACTGGCGGAGTATCAGAAAAACTGTGAATTTTCGGATGAAGAGTTTTATGAAACAGAAAAACGGTTAAATGAGATCAATCATCTGAAGACGAAATATGGTAACTCGTATGAAAAGATCATGGAGTACTGTAAGAAGCAGGAAGAAAGAATTGAAATTCTGGAAAACTATGATGCGTATATGCAGGAATTGAAAGCATCCTGTGAGCAGTTGGAACAGGATTATCTTAAAAGGGCGCAGAAACTTTCGACTCTTCGAAAGAAGAAGGCAAACATGCTGGAAAAGAAGATCCAGAAAGGCTTGGAAGACCTGAATTTTGAACAGGTGCAGTTTGAGATACATTTTGCGGAAAAGAAAGAATATTCCAAAGATGGTATTGATGATGCAGAATTCCGTATTTCGCTCAACCAGGGACAGCAGGTGAAACCATTGACAGAAGTTGCTTCCGGTGGTGAGCTTTCCAGAATCATGCTGGCGATCAAAACTGTAATGGCAGATAAAGATGAGATTGAGACACTGATCTTTGATGAAATTGATGTTGGTATCAGCGGACGTACGGCACAGAAAGTGTCGGAAAAGATGGCATTGATCGGAAAAGAACATCAGGTGATCTGTATTACACATCTTGCACAGATTGCAGCGATGGCAGATCAGCATTTCCTGATTGAAAAAAAGACAGAGGATGCAGTGACGCGTACACACATTTATCCGCTGACAGAAGAAAAGTCGGTAGAAGAGCTGGCAAGGATTCTCGGCGGTGCAAAAATTACAGATACCGTGATCCAAAGCGCAAAAGAGATGAAAAATCTGGCAGGTCAGATAAAATAAAAAGTATACAGATCCAGAGTATTTTTTATAAAATACCACATACTAAGATAGACATTCTTGCAGGGATGTCTATCTTTTTTTTGAGGTGTGGAACATGAGAAAATATTGGTATCGAAAATGTCTGATCATAACACTTGTTTTTTCTGTCTTTTTTTACACGGGATATTCAGTGAAGGAAAAAATGGAACGTAACGAAAAAGAGGAAGTAAGCGCGGGGACGGTGTCTGACAATACGGTGATCCCGGGAGGTATGCCAATCGGAATCTATCTGGAAACAGAAGGAGTCATGGTTCTTGGAACAGAGAAGGTTACAGGAACAGACGGTGAACGACTGGAACCGGCAAGACATCTGGTAAAGGCCGGTGATTATATCGTAGAATGCAATGGAACGAAGATCAGGGATAAAAAAGAACTACAGACGATATTAAAAACTACAGATGGAACAGATGTGATTTTAAAGCTGCGCAGAGATTCGGAATATCTGGAAGTGAAGGTAAAACCGGTCAGGAGCAAAAAAAATAATTGCATGCTCGGGATATGGGTAAGGGACAATGCACAGGGACTTGGAACAGTAACATTTCTTAATTCTGACAGCAGATTTGGAGCACTTGGACATGGAATTCATGACACAGATACGAATGCACTTATGGAGATTCGAAATGGAAGAGTATACGAAACCAGTATACGAAGTATCCAGAAAGGAATTGACGGTAATCCAGGAGGCATTGAAGGAATCATTGTTTATAACAGATATAATGTGCTTGGAAAAATTGATAAAAATACGGATTGTGGGATTTTTGGAACGCTTGACCGCACAGAAAACCTGTTTCAGGACACGGATCCGATGGAGATAATGCAGACGGATGAAATAAAAAAAGGAGATGCAAAAATCCGATGCTGTGTGGAAGGAAAAGTAAAAGAGTATAAAATTCGTATTACAAAAATTGACAAACATACCAGAGAGGAAAATAAAGGACTCGAAATAGAAGTGACAGATCCAAAATTGCTGGAAATTACAGGCGGAATCATTCAGGGAATGTCGGGAACACCAATTATCCAGAATGGAAAGATAGCGGGTGCGGTTACCCATGTATTTGTCAGTGATCCAACGAGGGGTTATGGGATTTTTATCGAAAATATGCTGAAATATGTAGAATAATCAGAATTTTGTCGATGCGGGTCATGTTTTTACGACAGTATTTTCTTGTTCGAAAATTGAGGAAAATATATAATAAAACTCGACATAATTATTAAGGGACAAGGAGGCATTACGTAAAATGAGAGAAGTTAATGTAGCAATCGCTGACGACAATGAAAGAATTTTGGATATGCTGGGTGAAATCATAGAGCAAGACCAGGATTTGAATCTGATAGGAAAAGCTGATAACGGTGAAGATATCTATCATCTGATCAAAGAAAAGAAACCGGATGTTGTATTACTGGATCTGATCATGCCAAAGATGGATGGATTAAGTGTGATGGAAAAAGTAAATATGGATGAGCAGATTACCAAACGACCGGAATTTATTATTGTGACAGCTGTCGGACAGGAAAGAATCACAGAAGATGCCTTCCGAAAAGGAGCAAGTTACTATGTGATGAAACCATTTCACAATGATATGATCTTAAGCAGGATCAAAGATGCGGGAAACGGGGAGAGAAAGAACAGTTCGGAATCCGAAAGCCGGAATGCAGTTTCCAAAAAGCAAGAATATAATCTAGAGACCCGTGTGACGGATATGATCCATGAAATCGGAATACCGGCGCACATAAAAGGATATCATTATCTGCGGGATGCGATCATTATGGCAGTGGATGATATGGATGTGTTGAATGCGATTACGAAGGTTTTGTATCCTACAATTGCCAAGATGCATCAGACAACGGCAAGCAGAGTGGAAAGAGCAATTCGTCACGCGATCGAAGTTGCATGGAGCCGTGGAAAGCTTGATACGCTGGATGAGTTATTTGGATATACAGTAAGTAATGGAAAGGGAAAACCTACAAATTCAGAATTTATAGCATTGATCGCAGATACGATCCGACTGGAAAATAAAAACCGCTAAACAACCCTTTTATTCTGAATAAAAATACGTTATAATGATAAAGTATTCTAAGGTTGGGAGGGAAATGCAATGAAGAAAATATTATTTGCGGCATCTGAGTCAGTCCCATTTATCAAAACAGGAGGACTTGCCGATGTTGTCGGATCATTACCGAAATATTTTGATAAAGAAAAATACGATGTGCGCGTAATGCTTCCAAAGTATATGTGCATGAAAGACGAATGGAAAGAAAAACTTCAGTATCATACTCATTTTTATATGGACCTGAACTGGAGAAAACAGTATGTTGGCGTTCTTGAAATGGAATACGACGGAATTAAGTTTTATTTTATAGATAACGAATATTACTTTAACGGATATGCACCATACGGTGATATGTATGCGGATATTGAGAAATTCGCATTCTTCTCAAAAGCTGTATTAAGTGCACTTCCACTGATCGATTTCAGACCAGACATCATTCACTGTCATGACTGGCAGACAGGACTGGTTCCGATCTATCTGGATAATTTCAGATATGGCAATGAATTTTACCGTGGAATCAAGACGGTGATGACTATACATAACCTGAAGTTCCAGGGAACATGGGATCCGAAGCGTGTCAGAGACATTACCGGATTACCACAGTATTATTTCGCACCGGATAAGCTGGAAGCATACAAGGATGCAAACTACCTGAAGGGTGGAATCGTATATGCGGACAGAGTAACGACGGTAAGTAACTCTTATGCAGAGGAAATTAAGACACCATTCTATGGCGAGAAACTGGACGGTCTTATGAATGCAAGAGCAAACTGCCTGTCTGGAATTGTGAACGGAATTGATTATGAAGATTATAATCCACTGACAGACAATAAGATCGAGAGAAATTATGATGTCAGCAATTTCCGTAAAGAGAAGATCAAGAACAAGATCGCACTTCAGAAGGAACTTGGTCTGGAAGAGAATCATAAAACTATGATGATCGGTATCGTATCCAGACTGACAGATCAGAAGGGATTTGATCTTATTGCATATGTAATGGATGAACTGTGTCAGGATGCAGTACAGATCGTAGCGCTTGGTACAGGAGAAGAACAGTATGAGAATATGTTCCGCCATTTCGCATGGAAATATCCTGGAAAAGTATCTGCAAACATTTATTATTCAGAAGCAATGTCTCATAAGATCTATGCGTCCTGTGATGCATTCCTTATGCCGTCACTGTTTGAACCATGCGGACTCAGCCAGTTGATGAGTTTACGTTACGGAACAGTTCCGATCGTCCGTGAGACAGGCGGTCTGAAAGATACAGTAGAACCATACAATGAGTATGAAAAGACTGGTACAGGATTCAGCTTCATGAACTACAATGCACATGAGATGCTGGCAACTGTACGTTATGCAGAACAGATCTATTATGATAAGAAACGTGACTGGAACAAGATTGTTGAACGTGCCATGAATAAAGACTTCTCATGGAAGAATTCTGCAAAACAGTACGAAGAATTATACGAAGGAATGTAAAAACAGACTAAAGGAGAATGACAGAAAAAATATGAAAATCAGTGATATATTAGTAGAAAAGACACCGCATCTTTCTTTTGAGGTATTTCCTCCGAAGACAGATGCAGCATATGAAGGAGTATTAAAGGCGACAGAAGCAATTGCAGAATTGAAACCGTCATATATGAGTGTTACATATGGTGCAGGCGGCGGTACCAGTAAGAATACTGTAAAGATTGCATCACATATCAAAGATAAATATAATGTACCAAGCCTTGCACATCTTACTTGTGTATCATCAACAAAAGAAGAAGTGCATCAGGTAATCGATCAGTTAAAGGCAGCAGGAATTGAGAATATCCTTGCTCTCAGAGGAGATATTCCACAAGAGAGTGAATTCCCACTTCCGAATCATTATCAGTATGCATATGAGCTGATCGAGGATATCAAGAGTCAGGGAGATTTCTGCATCGGGGCTGCATGTTATCCGGAAGGACATGTAGAGTCCGAACATAAGAAGGATGATATTGCACATCTGAAACAGAAAGTAGACTGTGGTGTAGATTTCCTGACTACACAGATGTTTTTTGATAACAATATTCTTTATAATTTCCTCTATAGAGCGAGAGAAAAGGGTGTTACCGTTCCGGTTATTCCGGGAATCATGCCGGTAACAAATGCAAATCAGGTAAAGAGAATCCTGTCTATGTCCGGAACCAACCTTCCGGAGAGATTCAAAGCAATCGTAGATCGCTTTGGAGATAATCCGAAAGCAATGCAGCAGGCAGGTATTGCGTATGCGACAGACCAGATCATCGATCTGTTCGCAAATGGCATTAACCATGTTCACGTATATTCTATGAATAAACCGGAGGTTGCTGCGGCAATCCAGGCAAATCTTTCAGAGATTCTGAATAAATAGAGGAAGCAAAATGGACGCAAGAACGAAAGAAGCAATTCGTTACTTGGGATATGGCAGACATGCGGTAGATGATCATACGCTGAAGCTTGTGGAAAGCTGTTTTGAAGAGCTTTCCCAGGCGGCGTGCGGCAGGATCGTCTACCGCATTTTTGAATTAGAATTCCCGGAGAGTGGAAGAATCCTTCTGGGAAATCTGGATATCCACAGTAAAAATCTTTATAAAAATCTGACGGGATGTAAAAAAGCAGTGCTGCTGGGTGCAACGCTTGGACCGAAAGTTGATCTGCTATTGCGGAAATATTCCATCGGAGATATGGCAAGAGTGGTAACACTTCAGGCGTGTGCGGCTGCTATGCTGGAAGAATATCTGGATGAATGGCAGACTGCTCTGGAAGCAGATATGAAGAAAGAGGGTTATTATATCAGACCGAGATTCAGTCCTGGATATGGAGACTTTGATATTGCACATCAGGATATGATCCTCCGTATGTTGGATACGGCAAAGAAGATCGGGCTGACACTTACCGGCGGCAATATGCTGACACCGTCAAAATCGGTGACGGCAGTGATCGGTCTCAGTGAAACAGAGACTTCCTGCCATATCAAAGGTTGTGAGGCGTGTCAGAAGAAAGACTGCGCATACCGCAGATCATAAGATACAAGAAAGAGGATAGGAGCAGACAAATGTTATTAGAACGACTGGGAAAAGAATTATTGTACTTTGACGGTGGAATGGGAACACTTCTTCAGTCAAAGGGATTACAGCCGGGAGAACTCCCGGAAGTCTGGAACCTGGAACATGCAGAAGAAATCATCGATATCCATAAGGCATATTTTGAGGCAGGCAGTGATATCGTCTTAAGTAATACATTTGGTGCTAATGCGATCAAATTCCATGATTCCAAGTATGGACTAAAAGAAATCGTAACAGCAGGAATCCAGAATGCAAAAAAGGCTGCAGAACGTGGCGTGCACGACGGAAGAAAGACTTATGTAGCATTAGATGTAGGACCAACCGGTAAGTTATTAAAGCCAATGGGAGATCTTTCGTTTGAAGATGCATATGATGCATTTAAAGAAACGATGATCTATGGAGAACAGGCAGGAGCTGATCTGATCCATATCGAGACCATGAGTGACAGTTACGAAGTGAAAGCAGCAGTACTTGCTGCAAAAGAGAATACTTCACTTCCGGTATTTGCAACTATGATCTTCGATGAAAAGGGAAAACTCCTGACAGGAGGAGATGTTCCGGCGGTGGTTACCATGTTGGAAGGCCTTCGTGTAGATGCATTGGGAATCAACTGTGGTATGGGACCGGAGCAGATGCTTCCGATTCTGGAGGATATTCTGAAATACGCATCGGTTCCGATCATCGTAAAACCGAATGCAGGACTTCCGAAGCAGCGTGACGGAGAAGTCTATTATGATGTAGAACCGGAACAGTTTGCCGGATATATGGCAAAGATCGTAGAGATGGGAGCGCATGTGATCGGCGGATGCTGTGGAACAACACCTGCACATATCCAGAAGATGGTTGAGACGACCAGAGAGATGAGCGTAAAGCCGGCAACAAAGAAAGATATCACAATGGTATCTTCTTACGGACATGCGGTCATCCTTGGCGGCAAGCCGATGATCATCGGAGAGAGAATCAATCCGACCGGTAAGAAGAAATTCAAACAGGCATTAAAAGACCACGACATGGATTATATCCTGAAAGAGGGGATTACGCAGCAGGATAAGGGAGCACATATTCTGGATGTCAACGTAGGACTTCCGGATATTGACGAACCGGCGATGATGAAAGAAGTCATCATGGAGCTTCAGAGCGTATCAAGCCTGCCGCTTCAGATCGATACCGTTGATATCACAGCAATGGAAGCGGCGATGCGTATCTATAACGGTAAGCCGATGGTGAACTCTGTAAATGGAAAACAGGAAAATATGGATGCTGTCTTCCCGCTTATTAAGCGTTACGGAGGTGTTGTGATCGGGCTTACGATTGACGAGGATGGAATCCCGGCAACGGCAGATGGTAGAGTCCGTGTGGCAGGAAAGATCATCGAAGAAGCGAAAAAATATGGCATTGACAAAAAGGACATTGTAATCGATGTGCTGGCAATGACGATAAGTTCCGAGCCGGAAGGAGCAAAGGTCACTCTGGAAGCACTGAAAAAAGTCAGAGAGACTTACGGTGTATGTACGGTACTTGGTGTATCGAACATTTCATTCGGACTTCCGTACCGTCCGGCAGTCAATTCGAATTTCTATACGATGGCCATGCAGAATGGCTTAAGTGCCGGAATCATCAATCCGTCTTCGGAAGATATGATGTGTTCTTACTATTCATTCTGTGCGCTGATGAATTACGACAAGAACTGCGAGGATTATATCCGTGTATATGGCAGTCAGAAAGTAGGAACGCCTGCACCGGCAGCCAAGGCAGAACTGACTTTAAAAGAGGCCATCGAAAAAGGTCTGAAAGAAGAAGCGCATCATGCAACAGGAGAACTGTTAAAGGAACAGGCACCGCTGGAGATCATCAATGAACACCTGATCCCGGCACTGGATACGGTGGGAAAAGGATTTGAAAAGGGAACTGTCTTCCTGCCGCAGCTTCTGATGAGTGCCGATGCGGCAAAGATCGCATTTGCAGTGATCAAGGACGTACTCGCACAGGAAGGCGGGGAAGTCCAGGCGAAGAATAAAGTTATTCTCGCAACGGTAAAAGGAGATATTCACGATATTGGTAAGAACATTGTAAAAGTCCTTCTGGAGAATTACAGTTTTGATGTGATCGATCTGGGGAAAGATGTACCGCCGGAAGTGATCGTAGATACTGCAGTTGAGCAGAATATCCGGCTGGTAGGTTTAAGCGCGCTTATGACAACAACGGTTGTAAGCATGGAAGAGACCATCAAGTTATTGAGAGAACGTAAACCTGAATGTAAAGTCATGGTAGGGGGAGCTGTGCTGAATCAGGATTATGCAGATATGATCGGGGCAGATTTTTACGGCAAAGATGCAATGCAGTCCGTATATTATGCACAGAGAGTATTTGGAGAAGAGTAATCAGTGAGCAAAGAATTTCATAAAAATATACAACAGACAAAAAGGAGACAGAAAAAATGGGATTAATATTACCAGAACATTATGACCCTCGCTTAAGCGTAAGAGAGACACAGGAAGCAATCAAGTACATTCGTGACACGTTCCAGAAGGAATTCGGAAAAGAGATGAATCTGGAGAGAATCTCTGCACCGTTATTTGTAGAAAAAAGCAGTGGTCTGAACGATGACCTGAACGGTGTGGAAAGACCGGTACAGTTCGATATCGCAGGCGTTCCGGGAGAGACAATCGAAGTTGTACATTCCCTTGCAAAATGGAAACGTATGGCATTATACAAATACGGATTCCAGCCGGGTGAAGGACTTTATACAAATATGAACGCGATCCGTAGAGATGAAGAACTTGACAACTTACATTCCTGCTACGTGGACCAGTGGGACTGGGAAAAAGTGATCAAAAAAGAAGAACGTACTGTTGAGACACTGGAAGCTACCGTACGTAATATCTTCAAGATCATCAAACATATGGAACATGAGGTATGGTACAAATATCCACAGGCAGTAAAGAAACTTCCGGAGGACATCTATTTCATTACTTCCCAGGAACTGGAAGACATGTATCCGGATAAGACTCCAAAGGAAAGAGAAAATCTGATCACAAAAGAACACGGCTGTGTATTCCTGATGAAGATCGGTGACAAACTCGCAAGCGGCGAGCCGCACGACGGACGTGCACCGGACTACGATGACTGGCAGTTAAACGGAGACATCCTGTTCTGGTTCGAGACACTGAACTGTGCACTTGAGATCTCCAGCATGGGTATCCGTGTAGATGAAAAAGCTCTGGAAGAGCAGCTTGTAAAAGCAGGATGCGAAGAGAGAAAGAATCTCCCATATCATAAGATGCTGTTAAACGGAGAACTTCCATACACCATCGGAGGCGGTATTGGACAGTCCAGACTCTGTATGCTGCTTCTTGACCGTGCTCATGTCGGCGAAGTGCAGGCAAGTTTGTGGCCGGAAGAGATGCGGGAGGCTTGCAGAGAGCATAATATTATTCTGCTGTAAATTGGTACTTAATTCAACAGGCTGGTGGATACCCGGACTGAAAGGCCAACCCAGTTAATAAATTAATCCCCAAAATTAGTTGATAAGATTTTCTCAAGCGTCTATAATAGAACTATAGACTGTCATAAAAATGACAAAGGAAAAACAGGAGGAACTCCAACTATGATGAGAGGCATTAATACAACCGTAAGACGGTTGAGAAGAAAAGTCTTTGAAGAAGTCGCAGCGCTTGGTTTCAAAGCGGATGCGGATACTTTATGCGACGATATGGAAGCAATCCCATATGCGCTGGTGAATGATGAGACGGAACAGTACCGTGACAGTGTCTACCGTGCAAGAGCAGTTGTACGAGAGCAGGTAAGACTTGCAATGGGACTTGCGCTCAGGCCTGAAGATAAACCGGTACATCTGACAGCGGGAGTAGAAGCAAGTAACATATCAGACAAATATTATGAGCCGCCGCTTATGCAGGTTATCCCGTCTGCATGTATGAGATGTGAGGCGAAAGGATATGAGGTCAGCAACATGTGCAAAGGATGTCTGGCACATCCTTGTATGGAAGTCTGTCCAAAGGGTGCAATTTCCATGGTGAACGGAAAATCCTACATTGATCAGGAAAAATGTATCAAATGTGGAAAATGTAAGAGTGTCTGTCCATATGACGCAATCTCCAAGAAAGAGCGCCCTTGTGCAAAAGCCTGTGGTGTCAATGCGATTGAAAACGATAAAGTGGGACGTGCATATGTCAATCCGGACAAATGCGTATCCTGCGGTATGTGTATGGTAAACTGTCCGTTTGGAGCAATTTCAGACAAATCCCAGATCTTCCAGCTTGCAAGAGCATTGTCGGAAGGCGAGCAGATCATTGCTGAGATCGCACCGGCATTTACCGGGCAGTTCGGAGATAATATCAATGCGAGAAACTTAAAGGCAGCACTGGAAGAACTTGGATTTTCACAGGTATACGAAGTAGCTCTTGGAGCTGATATCGGAGCTGTTGCAGAGGCACACCATTATGTGGAAAAGGTTACAACGGGAGAACTTCCATTCCTTCTGACATCCTGCTGTCCGTCATGGGCAATGCTGGCAAAGAAATATTTCCCGGATATGATCGATGAAGTGTCTCAGGAGCTGACGCCTATGGTCGCTACTGCACGTACGATCAAAAAAGAACATCCGAATGCAAAAGTAGTATTCATCGGACCATGTGCGGCCAAGAAGCTGGAAGCAATGCGCAGAAGCGTAAGAAGTGATGTTGATTTTGTAGTGACATTTGAGGAATTACAGGGAATGTTCGATGCGAAGGAAATTGATCTTTCCGAATATGAAGCAGAGTCATCTTTCCATAATGCAACAGGTGTAGGACGTGGATATGCAGTTGCAGGCGGTGTTGCATCCGCGATTGAAAAATGTGTGAATGAATACTATCCGGGTGTGGAAGTAAAGATCGAACATGCAGAAGGTCTTGCAGATTGTAAGAAGATCCTTTCTATGGCGAAGATCGGAAGAATGAACGGATGTCTGATCGAAGGAATGGGATGTCCGGGCGGATGTGTAGCCGGAGCAGGAACGAATATTCCGGTACCGAAAGCACAGAAGAAAGTACAGGAATTTGTGAAAGCATCCAGCAAACAGCTTCCACCAAAGGAACTCGGTGAGATTGAGTTAAAATAAGAGGGTTCCGAATGAGAAAACAAGAATCCGGAATGTCGTTCATGACGATATTTTATGCGCGTTTTATGCATATTTAAGTTTAAAAGAGACAGGCGTAATGATTGACAAAACGCCTGTCTCTCTTTATAATTAAAAGTTAGTATTGATAAAAATATTTATACTGATTTGATACATGAATGTAGAGCAGGAGGAAATTATGCAGAAGTATGGCGTAAACGAATTAAGAAGAATGTTTCTTGAGTTCTTTGAAAGCAAGGGACATCTGGCAATGAAAAGTTTCTCATTAGTGCCTCATAACGATAAGAGTCTGTTACTGATCAACTCTGGTATGGCACCATTGAAACCATATTTTACAGGACAGGAGATACCGCCGAGAAGACGTGTTACCACCTGTCAGAAATGTATCCGTACAGGAGATATCGAGAACGTAGGAAAGACAGCAAGACATGGTACATTTTTCGAAATGCTTGGTAACTTCTCATTTGGAGACTATTTTAAAGACGAAGCAATTCACTGGACATGGGAATTCCTTACAGAAGTAGTAGGACTGGATCCAGATAGATTATATCCATCTATTTACCAGGATGACGATGAGGCCTTCGAGATCTGGAATAAAGAGATTGGAATCCCGGCAGAGAGAATCTTCCGTTTTGGAAAGGAAGATAACTTCTGGGAGCATGGAGCAGGACCTTGCGGACCATGTTCAGAAGTATATTATGACCGTGGGGAAAAATACGGATGTGGACAGCCTGGATGTACCGTCGGATGTGAATGTGACCGTTATATGGAGATCTGGAACAACGTATTTACACAGTTTGACAATGACGGACATAACAACTATACAGAATTAGAGCAGAAGAACATTGATACAGGTATGGGACTGGAACGTCTGGCATGTATCGTGCAGGATGTAGATTCTATGTTCGACATCGATACATTAAAGGCTTTAAGAGACCATGTATGTAACATGGCAGGTGTGGAATATCAGAAAGATGATAACACAGATACTTCAATCCGAGTACTGACAGACCACATCCGTTCAGTAACATTTATGATCTCAGACGGTATCCTTCCATCAAACAGCGGACGTGGATATGTATTGAGACGTCTTCTCCGCCGTGCATGCCGTCATGGAAGACTTCTTGGAATCAAGGGAGCATTCCTTGTAAAACTTGCACAGACTGTCATTGACGGATCGAAAGACGGATATCCGGAACTGGAAGAAAAGAAAGACTTTATCTTTAACGTAATCGCCAAAGAAGAAGCTCAGTTCAACAAGACAATTGACCAGGGACTTTCTATTCTTGCAGACATGGAAGAAGAGATGAAGAAGAATGGTGAGACTGTTCTCTCTGGAAAGAACGCATTTAAGCTTTATGATACTTATGGATTCCCGATCGATCTGACAAGTGAGATTCTGGAAGAAAAGGGTCTGACTTATGACGAAAAAGGATTCGAAGAAGCACAGAAAGAACAGCGTGCAAAATCCGAAGGAACATTCGGTACACACAACTACAGTGGTAAAGATGCCAGTGTATATGATGAGCTGGATGCAGAATTATCTTCTGAGTTCGTCGGATATGATCAGTTAGAGGTTGAATCTGATGTGACAGCTATGACAAGCGAGACAGAAGTTGTAGATGCACTGACAGACGGAGATAAGGGTACGATCATCGTTGCCAAGACTCCATTCTATGCAACAATGGGTGGACAGGAAGCCGATAAAGGTATCATCTGTACCGAAGACGGTGAATTTGTCGTAGAAGATGTTGTGAAGCTTGCAGGCGGCAAATTCGGCCATGTAGGACAGGTTACAAAGGGTATGATCAAAGTCGGCGACAAGGTGACTCTGAAGGTTGACAAAGAGAACCGTGCACTTGCTGAGAACAACCACAGTGCAACCCATCTGCTTCAGAAAGCTCTCCGTATGGTACTTGGCAATCACGTAGAGCAGGCAGGATCTCTGAATAATGCACAGAGACTGCGTTTCGACTTTACACATTTCTCTGCCATGACGGCAGAAGAACTGCAGAAGGTTGAAGATATCGTAAATGAGAAGATCCGTGAGAATCTTCCGGTTGTAATTAAAAATATGCCGATCGAAGAGGCTAAGAAGACAGGAGCTGCAGCTCTGTTCGGAGAAAAATACGGAGACATTGTACGTGTTGTAAGTATGGGTGATTTCTCTATCGAATTCTGTGGTGGTACACATGTAAAGAATACAGGAAACATTATGGCATTCAAGATCCTGTCCGAGACAGGTGTGGCTGCCGGAGTACGCCGTATTGAAGCCCTGACATCCAAAGGACTTCTGGATTACTACAGCGCTCAGGAGAAGAAGCTTCATGAGACTGCAAAATTACTGAAAGCAACACCGGAAAACATCGAAGAGAAGGTTTCTCATCTGATGAATGAAAATAAGGTATTAAAGGGCGAAGTAGAGAGCCTGAAGAGCAAACTTGCAAAAGATGCCATGGGTGATGTAATGAACCAGGTAGAAGAAGTAAAAGGTGTGAAATTCCTTGCTACAAGCCTGGAAGGTGTAGATATGAACGGCCTTCGTGATCTTGGAGACCAGTTAAAAGAGAAGCTGGGCGAAGGTGTGATCCTGCTTGCTTCTGTTAATGATGGTAAAGTAAGCCTGATGGCTACCGCTACAGACGGAGCTATGAAACAGGGAGCTCATGCAGGTAACCTGATCAAAGCAGTTGCCAAATTAGTTGGCGGCGGTGGCGGCGGACGTCCGAATATGGCGCAGGCCGGCGGTAAGAATCCGGCAGGTGTAGAGGATGCTCTGAAGGCTGCAAAAGAAGCATTAGAAGGACAGCTTGCATAAAATTTTACTGTCAATTCGCGAAATTTTGCAATTTTTTCCAAAGTGGAAGAAAGTTGTTGACGTGAGAAAAAAATATGTTATAATCATATGTAGTGCAATAAAAATACCCGAACAGTCGTATGATGCACAATATAGGACTGGAGGGGAGGTTAGGTGTGAGTCTATGTCAAATGTAATCGTTAAAGAAAACGAATCGTTAGATAGCGCTTTACGCAGATTCAAAAGAAACTGTGCAAAGGCTGGTATTCAGCAGGAAATTCGTAAAAGAGAACATTACGAAAAACCAAGCGTAAGACGCAAAAAGAAATCTGAAGCTGCTAGAAAACGTAAGTATAACTAATATGTGCAGAAATAGAGTGTCGTATGGCACTCTATTTTTTATACTTTAGTATGCGATAGAACCTGCCAGTGACAGGTTCTATATGTGTCTTAGCATGCTGGAAAGCCGCCGGTGGCACACTTTAGCGAAGCAGTCTGGAAAAATATTTTTGAAAATTTTTCAAAAAACATATTGACGTTTTCAAAACACAGGTATATACTGTGAATCGTTGAAAGGCAAAGGCGCCATACCCGTTAGGGTGTGGTGCCTTTTTTCGTTCTATTGACAGAGTGATAAAAGGATAGGAAGACGAACGAGATCATAATTATTCAACAAATTTTTAGGATGGATGAAAGTGAGGAGCTTTATTATGAGATTAAAGGATACGGGACTTACAGCACAAGAACTGAAGGACATGGTTAATAAGTATATGGTGGAGACTTATGAGAGATATGATTTCATTGCAGAGAGAGCAGAAGGCATGTATCTGTACGATGAAGAAGGAAATGCATATCTGGATTTCTACGGCGGGGTTGCCGTTAACAGCTGTGGTAACAGAAATCCAAAAGTCATTGCAGCAATCAAGGATCAGTTAGATGATATCATGCATACATTCAACTATCCATACACCATTCCACAGGCATTACTGGCTAAGAAGATCTGTGATACGATCGGAATGGATAAGATCTTTTATCAGAACTCCGGAACTGAAGCAAATGAGTGTATGATCAAGATGGCAAGAAAATATGGTGTAGATAATTTCGGACCGGAAAGATATCACATCATTACAGCAAAACATGGTTTCCATGGAAGAACTTACGGAGCAATGTCTGCAACAGGCCAGCCGGACAATGCAATTCAGATGGGATTCAAACCAATGCTTCCTGGATTCGATTATGCAGAATATAATAACCTTGAAGATTTCAAATCAAAGGTAACAGAGAATACAATCGCAATCATGATTGAGCCTGTACAGGGCGAAGGCGGTGTTCATCCTGCAACACAGGAATTCATCGAAGGACTTCGTAAATTATGTGACGAGAAAGATATGTTACTTCTGTTTGATGAAGTTCAGACAGGATGGGGACGTACCGGAGCACCGATGGCTTACATGGGATATGGTGTAAAACCAGACGCAGTATCTATGGCAAAAGCAGTCGGAGGCGGAATGCCGTTAGCAGCATGCTGTGCAACTGAAAAAGTAGCAAAAGCATTTACAGCAGGAACACATGGCTCTACATATGGCGGACACTGTGTAACATGTGCAGCAGGTCTTGCATCAGTAACAGAGATTCTTGATAACAACTTAAGTGAAAATGCAAAAGAAATGGGAGAATACATGAAACAGGAACTTGCAAAACTCCCACATGTAAAAGAAGCAAGAGGACGTGGACTTTTGGTTGGATGCGAATATGATATTCCAATCGCAGTAGAAGTAAAACACGGATGCCTGGACAGAATGGCACTGATCACAGCCATCGGAGACAGCGTAAACCGTATGATTCCACCACTTATCGTAACAAAGAAACAGATCGATGAGCTGATGCTGATCATGAGAGCGTCTATCGAAGATGCTGCCGCAAAATACGAAAGCAAGTAAGCGTAAATAAATATAAGAAGATACAGAAATACAAATGATTCAGACGTTACCACAATTTTGATTCATAGAACTACCTTCAAAAAGAGGCTGCCGGCGATTTTGCCGGCAGCCTCTTACGCATACCAAAGTATACAAGAAAATCTGCCAGTGGCAGGTTTTGCAGATTAAGTTTCTTCTTCATCAGGAACAGGCTCAGGGACCTCTGTATCTCCGGTGTATTCAATGTCCGGAAGCAGTTCAAAATAAAAGTCCTGATATTCTTTTGAAAGAGCCTGAATGATCTCTTTCTGCACGGATTTGAACTTGGAAATAGAGATCATATCACGGTTCATGGTGATATACACGCTGATCCATAATTTCCGTCCGGTACGCAGGATATCATAATATAATTTTGTGTCCCCGTATGTGGCAAGAATCGGAGATACGATATCTTTGATCTCCTGAACCGTTTCTTCCTCCGGAGGGAGTAAGAACAGGTCCCGAAGTCCCGTGATCACGGTTTTTATCGGAACCGGAAGCATAAAAAGGGACAGGATGATCGCCAGTATCGGGTCGAGATAAGGAATCAAAGGCTGGAACCATTCTCCGGTTATGATCTGCGGCAGAAAGAATGCGATGCACATACCAAACGATGCGACAGAGTCGATCTGCCATTCCTGGATCTCCATGATCACGATCGGTGAAGTCAGTTTACTGTTCATCCTGCGAAGCAGGAAGATCACAGCAATACTGACTAAGGTGGCACTCATTTCAAAATACGCAACCATGGAAAAGTTGACATGCTGGCCGCCGTGGAAGATGATCTGGATGTTGTTAATGATCAGTCCGACGGTAACAGCAATCATGATCGCACCTTTTACAACAACAAATAAGGATTCAATCTGCTGGTAACCAAATGGGTGGCTTTCGCTGGACGGCTTGTACATCAGCGGAACCAGTGAAAGTGACACGAATACCATCAGAATCTCGACGCCGTCATAGACACTGTCCAGAAGGACGGCCTGCGACCTTGTGATGACCGCCATAACGATCTCCAGGATTACGAAAATCGTACTTCCTGTGATGGAGATACGGAGTGCGGATTTTTCGTATTTCTGTTTACTCCGGCTAGAATGCATAATGTATCTTCTCCTTTGGCAAAATGGAATCAAGTTCATGGTAGAGTCGTGCGATCGGAAGGCCGACTACATTATTATAATCACCTTCGATCCCTTTTACGTGGATGGCAAATGCGCCCTGGATGCCGTAAGCGCCGGCTTTGTCAAGAGAATCACCGCTGTCAACATAAGCATGAAGATCCTCTTTTGTGACCGGATAAAAGGTGACATCCGTTTTTTCATAGAATGTATGTAAGATCTGCTGCCCACGGATACACCCTGCAAATGTAACTCCGGTATAGACCTGATGTGTGCGGTCTGCGAGCATGGAAAGCATATCAAAGGCTTCTTCGTTATCTGCCGGTTTCCCAAGAACCTCACCGCGGTAAGACACAATGGTGTCGGCACCGATGACGATACAGTCTTCACCCTGATATGCGGGATTGTCTTTTATCTTTGATTCATATACATCAAGAGCTTTCTGGTGCGCCAGTTCCATCACGACATCGGACGGAATATCTTTGGTGATCTTTTCATCGACTGCAGACGGGATTACGTCGAATGTGAATCCTGCCTGGGTAAGCAGCTCCTGCCGTCTGGGAGAAGCTGATGCTAATACGTATTTCATGTCTTTTTTCTCCTTTATGACCTTTTGAAAATATATAAAATACCAACTATAGTATAACATAGAATGAAAAAAACAGAAATTCATAACGGATAAAATTGTAATGTAAAAATTGCAATCACTGTGCAGATTCGATATAATGTTAACAAGTATAAATATCGGAAACGGAGGTTTATTGTTATGTATATCAGTGAAATAAGAACGAAAGCACCGGCAGACGAAAGAATGCCGTTAGAGCGGAAATTCTACGATACATTGGAAAAATTAAAAATACCATATGAACAGGTGGATAATGATCCGGCATCTTCGATGGAAGAATGTGCAGAAGTGGATAAAGCGATCGGAACAGAGATCCGGAAGAATGTCTTCCTCTGTAACCAGAAGAAGACAACCTTCTTTTTGCTGGTAATGCCGGCAGACAAAGCATTTGACACTTCTTCATTCAGTAAAAAACTGGGCGTGTCCCATATGTCATTTGCGCCGCCGGAGAAGATGCTGGAACATCTTGGCACAACACCGGGATCAGCAAGTGTTGCAGGGCTTCTGACCGATGAAGATGATTATGTGCAGGTAATTATAGATAAGGAAGTTGCAGAGGCAGAATGGTTCGGCTGCAACCCGGGAATCAACACCAGCCATTTGAAATTTAAAACGAAAGATCTGCTTCAGAAGTATCTTCCGGCGATCCATCACAGAGCAAGAATTGTGGATCTGTAGAATCCAGAGAAGCGAATAAGAGAAGCAGATCTGCGGGAAAGAGAGAAGCGAATAAGAAAAGCAGATCTGCGAGAAAGAGAATAGTGAATAAGATAGACAGATCTGTAAAGGATAGAATAGAGAATAAAAAGGAACAGTAACATTATAAATATGAAGACATCAGAAGATTTAAAACAGATACTGGAGCGCATTGATCACAGAGGATATCCGGCATATAAGGATACCAGAGGCGCATACCAGTTTGGAACATATATACTGGGCATTGATCATGTACAGGGAGATCCGTTTGCGGCACCGTCCAGGCTGCATATACAGGTGGCAGGAAGAGCGGCCCGGATTCCGGGAAATCTATATGACAGCAAATGTAAAAAGATGGCTGTGGCAGATTATCTGCTGCGGAATTTTGCAAAGCAACTGGAACGGTACTCGTTTCAGGCACACGGTTCCGGAAAAAGCGGGATCATCCAGGTGACACGATGTGGTCAGGAAGTGCTGGAACGTACGGCCTGTGAGATAGAGGAAAAGACAGGGAATATTATTGTCCGGTTTGAGGTCGGATTCCCGGCAAGAGGACGTACGATCCAGGCAGGAGAGCTGATTAAGATTCTGTATCAGTATCTGCCGGCGTGTGTGGAGAAAGCCCTGTATTATAAGAATATGGACCAGAATGCAGTGAAGCGGGCGGCAGAACTTGCCGTGGATCAGGAATATATCCGGGAACAGCTGAAAAAAGAGGGACTGATAGCATTTGTTGCTGACGGTTCGATCCTTCCGAGAGAATCGGGCGTGTCCCAGAGACCGATGAAGGATGCGGTGCCGTTTGTCTCGCCGGATTCTATGAAAGTTACGATGAAGCTTCCATATAAAGGGGGGCTCACCGGAATGGGAATACGAAAGGGAATCACTCTGGTTGTAGGTGGCGGCTATCATGGTAAATCAACGCTTTTGAAAGCACTGGAGAGTGGTGTATATCCTCATATTGCAGGAGATGGCAGGGAATATGTAGTCACAGATGATACTGCAATGAAGATCCGCGCAGAAGACGGCAGAAGCATCCGGCATACAGACATTTCCATGTTTATCAATGATCTGCCGAACGGAAAAGATACGTATGCGTTCGACACGGAAGATGCAAGTGGAAGTACGTCACAGGCGGCGAATGTGATAGAAAGTATGGAAGCAGGAACACAGGTATTTCTGATCGATGAAGATACGAGTGCAACGAATTTTATGGTGAGAGATGAGCTGATGCAGCAGGTGATCCGCCGTGACATGGAGCCGATTACACCGTTTATTGAGCGTGTGCGGGATCTTTATCAGGAATATGGAATATCGACGGTGCTGGTAGCGGGAAGCTCCGGAGCCTATTTCCAGATCGCTGATCAGATCATTCAGATGGATAAGTATGTTCCGAGAGAAATCACGGAACTGGCAAAGAAAGCGGCTTCAGACTATCCGGCATTGAAGTTTCCGGAAGAAAAGCCGGAACAGCCATCGTTTGACCGGAAGGTGCGTAAGAATCCGGGCATCCGCCAGAAAGGCAGGGTGAAATTAAAAACAATGGGACGCGATGCAGTCATGATCGGTCATGAAACGATTGATCTGCGGTATGTGGAACAGCTTGTGGACAGTGAGCAGTTAAATACACTGGGGCAGATCGTACGTTTCCTGGAAGAGGAGATATTTGATGGTAGGAAGACACTTGGACAGGCCATAGAACAGGTGGAGAACGTTCTGGATAAAAAAGGGCTTGCCGGTGTGTGCGAAGGAAATACCGTACCGGGAAATCTTGCAAGACCGCGTATACAGGAAATCTATGCCTGTATGAACCGTTACAGAAAGCTTGGAACAGACAGGAAAGAGAGGGGATAGAATATGAGAGTCATTGCAGGAAGTGCAAGAAGAACACAGTTAAAGACGTTGGAAGGCATGGATACCAGACCAACAACAGACAGGATCAAAGAGACACTGTTCAATATGATCGCGCCGTCTGTTTTCGGAAGCGTTTTTCTGGACTTGTTTGCCGGAAGTGGCGGAATTGGCATCGAGGCATTGAGCAGAGGCGCCAAAGAGGCTGTTTTTGTCGAAAAGAATCCAAAAGCGATGGCCTGTGTCAAAGAAAATTTAAACTATACAAAGCTTTCTGAGAAAGCGATGACCATGACGAAAGATGTTCTGACAGCTCTGTATCAGCTGGAAGGCGAGAAAGTGTTTGATTTTGTATTTATGGATCCTCCGTATGATCAGGATCTGGAGAGACAGGTTCTTACGTATCTGTCCGGTTCCGAACTGATTTATGAGGATACCGTGATCATTGTGGAAGCATCAAAGCATACGGACTTTTCTTATCTGGAAGATTTGGGCTTCACACTGATCAAAGAGAAAGAATACAAGACGAACAAGCATGTTTTCATTGAGAAAGCTGGAAAGGAAATGATATGTTAAGAGCCATTTATCCGGGCAGTTTTGACCCTGTTACATACGGACATTTAGATATTATCCGCAGATCCTGTAAAATTGTGGATGAACTGGTTGTCGGTGTGCTGAATAATAATGCGAAAATGCCGTTGTTTTCTGTAGAAGAACGTGTTAAAATGTTAGAGGAAGCGACCAAAGATCTGACAAATGTCAGAATTGTTCCATTTCACGGACTTTTGATAGATTTTGCCCGTCAGATGGATGCCTTTGTGATCATCAGAGGACTTCGGGCAATTACAGATTTTGAATATGAATTGCAGATGTCGCAGACGAACCATAAACTGGAGCCGGATCTGGAGACGATGTTTCTGACTACCAGTATCGAATATTCTTACTTAAGCTCTACAACCGTCAGGGAGATTGCCGCTTATGGGGGAGATGTATCACAGTTTGTGCCAGAAGCGGTAGCAGGAGAGTTGGAAGCGAAGATGAAAGCAAAAAGGAGAGTGTAACTATGAGCAGCCGTATTGAACAGATTATTGAGGAGATTGAAGAGTACATTGACAAAGATTGTAAGTTTCAGCCGTTATCCTCGACAAAGATTATTGTAAATAAAGAACATCTGGATGAGCTTTTGAGAGAACTCAGAATGAAGACTCCGGATGAGATCAAGAGATATCAGAAGATCATCAGCAACCGGGATGCGATCCTTGCGGATGCAAAAGCAAAAGCCGATGCGATGATCGAAGAAGCACAGGTACAGACAACAGAGCTTGTCAGTGAGCATGAGATCATGCAGCAGGCATATGCACAGGCAAATGAGATCGTGACACAGGCGACTGCACAGGCTCAGGAGATCATCGACAATGCAACAATGGATGCAAATGAGATCCGTATGGGTGCGATTCAGTATACCGATGATCTGCTTGCCAATGCAGAGAGTATTATCGGTCATACATTAGACAGCTATACGACAAAATATGACGGACTGATCAACTCCCTTCAGGAGTGTTATGATGTTGTCCGCACGAATCGTGCAGAATTAGAGTCTCCGACTCCGGAAGAAGGACAGGAGTTCTCAGGCGAAGCATAAAAGATATAAGATGCCAAGCAGGCTGGTTACCAGAGTGGTAGCCAGCTTTTGTGTTATGTAGGAAAAGATTGAAAAACCGGCTTTTTGTATCATGCACTGTGTCTGGGCGGCGGCGCATATGCCTCCGAATGCTGTCAGAGAGAGCGCCAAAATGTATTTTACAGGAAAAGAAACGGCAGACATTCCAATCAGCTGAATCCCGTTTGTGATTTCCAAAACCGGCAGAAGAATTTGGACCGCCGGAAAGCAGGATGCCAGGTTTTCTGACAGTGCGATCAACACGGAGAAAAGAATCATATAGCCCCCCACTTTTGTGATTGCTTCAAAGCTGTCCATAATGCAGTGATCCAAAATGTCAAAGGACCAGAACGTATTTTTCTGCCAGCCTGAATCCGGAGCCTGAAATGCCTGTTTTCCCTTCAAATACGTTCTTCTCGTAAAAAAGCTGACCAGAATGGGCGCAGCTGTCAGGATCAGGATGGACGGAATCATCAGTTCGTTTTTTCCCAGTGTTTTCCAGACTACAAAATTGAAAATAAAGACCGGACTTGTATTGTTGCAAAAGGAGAGCAGATACGCTCCTTCCTGCGGTGAAATCTGTTTTGTATGTGTCAGGTCTGCGGAAATTTTGGCGCCCATAGGATATCCGCAGAGAAAGCCTGCAATGATCGCAAAGCTCCCGTTTGAGAGACCCGGAAGATTTTGTTCAGAAGAGGGCCGAACAGGCGGGCAATCAGACGGATGCAGTTGGTGGACATCAGCAGGTTTGTGATGATCAAAAAGGGAAACAGTGTGGGAAAGACCGTATGAAACCATAGCAGCAGACCTTTGCTGGCTCCATTAAATACATCTTTTGGAAATAAAAGCATAAAGGCAAAACAGATCAGAACTCCGATTCCGGCCAGATTTTTTCTCATAGGAAAACTCCGATTCACTTGTTGTTATATGTATATGACGATATGGGACATTTATCAGTGGAAAGTTTTAGAAGAAACCGGCATACGATAATTTGAAACATCCAACGGGAGAAAGTTCTATGCGTCACAGATATATCAGCTATTTTGCGGGAATTTTTCTTCTGGCATTTTTTGCCGTAT
>OLQG01000130.1_pt1 | contig 64816 bp, 51 predicted proteins | sample 1672221 | NCBI WGS metagenome assembly OLQG01 (sample SAMEA3136660, study PRJEB25190) | human gut metagenome | biome: human gut; feature: human-associated habitat; material: faeces | place: Austria | collected 2013
GCTGGGTCCGCTTGAGAACTTTATTTAACCGTCCAACATTTGGGGTCTAGTTCAACGCCGTCGGGGCTTTGAAAAGTTCGGGAAACGTGGCTATTCTTTGCCGGTCCAGCAGTAGGTGCAGATTTTGGATGGGTCGATGCCGATGCCTTCGAGCATGCCATCGAGGGATTGGTATCCCAGGGAGTCGAAGCCGAGTTTCTCGCAGATCGTGCGCAGCATGCACTTGCCGCGTTCGGTGGAGGAGTCGGCGTATTCCTCGAGATGCTTCTGGCCTTCGTCACCCTCGAGCTCTTGGATGACACGGCGGGAGATCAGGTCCATTTCGGATTTGCTGCTCGAGAAGCTCAGATATTTGCAGCTGAACATAATGGGCGGGCAGGCGGAGCGCATGTGCACTTCTTTGGCGCCGGCGCCGTAGAGGAAATCGACCGTTTCGCGTAGCTGCGTGCCGCGGACGATGGAATCATCCACGAGCAGAAGCTTCTTGTCGGCGATCAGCTCGGGCACGGGGACCTGCTTCATCTTGGCAACGCGGTTGCGTACCTCCTGGTTGGAAGGCATGAAGGAGCGTGCCCAGGTGGGAGTGTACTTGATGAAGGGGCGCGCGAAAGGCGTTTTGCTCTCGGTTGCATAGCCTATGCCGTGGGGCACGCCCGAATCAGGCACGCCGGCAACGTAGTCGACGTCGGGAAGCGTTCCTGCCTTGGCTTCGTCGCGTGCCATGATGGCGCCGTTGCGGTAGCGAACCACTTCGACATTCTGCCCTTCGTAATTCGAATTGGGATAGCCGTAGTAGGTCCACAGGAAGGCGCAGATTTTCATGTCGTTGCCCGCGGGGGATATGGTCTCGTAGGAATCGGCGTTCACGCGCACGATTTCGCCGGGACCGAGCTCGTATTCGTCATCGTAATCGAGCTTATGATACGGGAAGGACTCGAAGGAAATGCAGTGGCCTTTTTCGTTCTTGCCGATCAAGACGGGGAGGCGGCCGACCTTATCGCGCGCTGCGATGATGTCGCCTTCGTCGGTCATGATGAGCAGGGTGAGCGATCCGTCGATGACCTCCTGGGCGAACTTAATGCCTTCGACGAAGCTGTCCTTCTGGTTGATGAGGGCGGCAACGAGCTCGGTGTTGTTCACTTTGCCCGAACTCATGGCCATGAACTGCTTTCCGCCGGCGGAGAAGCATTCTTCGATGAGCTGTTCCGCGTTGTTGATGATGCCTACCGTCGTAATGCCGAAAGTGCCGAGGTGCGAGCGTACCAAAAGCGGTTGCGGATCGGTGTCGCTGATGCAACCGATGCCGCTGCATCCGTGGAAGCTTTGCAGGTCGTCTTCGAATTTCGTTCGAAACGGCGTGTTTTCAATCGAATGGATTTCTCGCTGGAATCCGGTTTCGGTGTCGAAGAAAATCATGCCTGCACGGCGTGTTCCCAGATGGGAGTGGTAATCGACGCCGAAGAACACATCAAGAACCACATCGTCGTGGGATGCAGCTCCGAAGAATCCGCCCATTGTGCACCTTTCGTCATTGGGTAACGGTTAAAAAAACCAGTATAAGGCTCCGTGCGGCGCCGCGCGACTCGGCCAAGGTTCCTCATAGTATTTTTCCAGAATGGAAACAAAAAGAGGAAAGAGCGAGGGCGAATCGCGCGGCGGGCGGCGGCTTACTTCTTCAGAAGCGGGGTGATAGATCCCGGCGCCAGCAAGGTGATGCGGTTTGTGGCGCGGGAGATGCTGGTGTACAGGCGATTGCGGTCGATGCGGTTGTCTCCGAACACCTCCTCGCGGGCATCGGGGATGATGACGTGGTCAAATTCGAGGCCTTTGGCGAATTCGAGCGTCATAATCATGATTCCGCTTGCGGGCAGCGTGGCGTTGTCGTCGATGAGGGCGATCGCTTCGTCTCCGAGCAAAGAGGCAATGCGGCGGGCTCCTGCTCGGTCGTTTGCGATGACGGCTGCAAGTCCGCGGCCTTCGCGCTCGATATCCTCGCGCGCCTGCGAGACGACGCGTGCGAGCTCGGATTCATACGTTTCTCGGTCGGGGCACTCCAGCAGATCGGGGGCTATGTCGTCGCGCTGGATGGAGGAGACACGCATACGGTCGTCGTGGGGCATAAGACCCGAGAACAGGTCGGTGATCTGGGGGGATGAGCGATAGCTTGTCATGAGGCGGCATTCCTGCACGCTTTCGCCGCTTGCCTCGAACACGGCGCGAATTTCTTCGAACGTCGACGTGTGGTTGCCGATCGCCTGATTCTCATCGCCCAAAAGCAAGAAATGCGCTCGGCGGAAATAACGTTGAAGAATGACGAGCTGAGCGGTGGTGTAATCCTGCACTTCGTCGACCATGACGTACTTCGCGTTCGGATTGCTCAGACCCGTACATGCCATTTTGAGGTAGGCCCACTCCACGGGAAGCAGCCCTTCTTTTCCGAGAAGGCGCATGCCTATACGGTCGATGCGAAGCCATTCGTCGCGCTTGACGATGTCGAAGGCGCGCGCATAGCGGTCGTTGAGGTAGGTGAGCGCAAGCTCTCGCGCCTCGTTTTCGTTTTGGGGCTCAATGGTTTCGTGGAAGATGCGCACCTGCTCCTGGATGGATAGCTGGAGCATCTCGTTTTGCGCGCGCTCGGTTGCCGCCATCTGCTTGAGCCTGCTGGACAGTCGCTTGTGCAGCTCTTCGCGCATGAGCGTGACCAGATGGGGGCCTGCCGGTATGCGCTTGAACTTATCGGCCACTTGGCGGATTTGCCCAGCAGAGAGCAGCTGGGTTCCTTCGCAGACGATGTCTTTGAAATCGTTGGGGTCGAAAACGAGTCCGGCGACGGCATTGTCGATGCGCTGCAGCGATTCAAGGGAGATGTCGGCTCGCCCGCGGCTTCGGTCGGCGGGCATGATGGTTGCCATGAACTCGTTGAAGGTCATGGTTTCGGGATTGCTTTCCCCTAGGTCGGGAAGGACGTTTTCGATATAGCGGCTGAAAACCGGGTTCGGCGTGATCAGAAAGACGTCTTCGGGCCTGAGGCTTTCACGGTGCTGGTAGAACAGGTAGGCGATGCGCTGCATAAGGACCGATGTCTTGCCGCTTCCGGCGATGCCGTTGACAAGCAGCGCGGGGACGTCTTCGTGGCGGATGACCTGGTTCTGCTCTTTTTGAATGGTAGCCGTGATGGCTTTCATCTGGGATGTGCGCTCCTGGGAAAGCGACGCGAGGAGCATGGCGTCCTGGATGGCTACCGTGGTGTCGAAGTATGCGTTCAGGGTGTCCTTTGCGATGTCGAACTGGCGACGCAGCTTGAGGTCGACTTTGATAGTGCGGCCGTTTGCGACATAGGAAGTGGGACCGTTTTCCTGGTTGTAATAGGTTTCAGCCACGGGCGAACGCCAGTCCACCACCAGGCGCTTATAGTTCTCGTCAGACATGCCGGCGTTGCCTATGTAGAGGTCTTTCGGGGCGTCTCCCGGTTTGTACTGCAGAGAGACTTTCGCGAAGTACGGCTGCTCGAGCAGCAGGCGTGTTTTCTCGAGGTTCTGGAGGTTGAGTTCCTGCGTGGCGTTGCACAGGTCGATGTTTTTATTGGCGGTGGCGTATTCCGCGTAAGTCTCGAAGGCCTCGCCCATGCTGGCGAAGTTGCCCGTGAGCTCGTCTGCGAGCATCTCCTTGTCGGCGGCCACTTCGGCATCGAGCTTTTTGATTTTCGCTGCGAAGGAGGCGGCCATTTTAACGAGCGTTTCGTAGGTTCGGCTCAGATGCTCCTGCTCCTGCGCGAAGACGGGATCTTCTTCCCGGTCGAGCTCGGTTTGCTTCTGCGGGTCTTCGTCGGGGTTATTCGTTGAAAGGCGGGGTTGCGAAGGGTCGGTGAACACGGTTTCTCCTTAGCGGGCGGTGCGAATTGTCACGCCGGCGCTATGCCGGCGGATTAAGCTTGATCTCTTCGTTGGTACAATGACAGAAAGTGCTGCATTATAAAGCGGCGAAGGCGATTCCGCACGAGAATTGCGCTTGCCGATTCGGGCGGGCTTGGGTTCGCGCCTTCCAAGCTTGAGAATCGAGCCCCCTTTTGACATCGGGGACGTATTTCGAAACGATTGGGATATATTGAAGGCGAATTCAAAGACGCTGACGAATGATGGATGGGAGAGCCTGCATGAATCAAGTTGCTGCAGATGGGCGAATCGGTTTCGAGCGCTCGAAGGACGCTGACGGGGCGCTCGGGGAAAACGAGGCGGCGGAAAACGACGCGATGCGTTTCGGATCGCTTGGCGCACTTGTTCCGGATGCGGTGTATGACCACTATTGGAGCTGGGGCTCTGACGAAGGCTCCGAGGGCTTCGATGCATCGGACTGCGAATCTGAAGAGTGCATAGCGTCGGAGGAGCCTCTTCCTACGGCGGATGAAGCGTTCGAGCTGTTTCTTGGCTGGGTTGCCGACCGCGGCATAGAGCCGTGGCCTCATCAGGAAGAAGCTCTGATGAGTCTCATGGTGGGCGATCATGTCATTTTGGGGACGCCCACCGGATCGGGTAAATCGCTGGTGGCGCTAGGTCTGCATTTCATGGCGCTGTGCACCGGCAAGGTGTCATATTACACCGCGCCTATCAAGGCCCTTGTCAGCGAGAAGTTCTTCTATCTTGTCGATGTGCTGGGCAGGGAAAACGTCGGCATGATTACGGGCGATGTGTCCATCAATCCGTACGCTCCGGTCGTATGCTGCACGGCCGAGATTCTCGCGAACCAGGCGTTGCGCGAGGGGGAACGCGCCGATATCGGCTGCGTGGCTATGGACGAGTTTCACTTCTACGGAGACCCTCAGCGTGGCTGGGCGTGGCAGGTTCCTTTGCTGACGCTTCCGCATACGCAGTTCTTGCTGATGAGCGCGACGCTTGGCGACGTCTCCGTTATTGCCGAATCCCTCAAGGCCCATACGGATGCGGATGTCGATATCATCGCTGATGCTCCGCGCCCGGTGCCGCTTTCTTACGAATACGTGAAAACGCCGATCGAGGGTACGGTTGAGCTTGCTATACGCGCTGCCGAAACGCCGCTTTACATCGTGCATTTTTCGCAAGACGCCGCGCTCGATACCGCGCAGTCCTTGGCAAGCTACGGCGTTGCAACGAAAGAACAGCGCGATGCCATCAAGAATGCCATCAAGGGAACGCGCTTCACCACGGCGTTTGGCAAGACGCTTCAGCGTCTTTTGGGGTGCGGCGTGGGCGTGCATCATGCGGGCATGCTGCCGCGTTATCGCCTTCTGATGGAGAAGCTTGCGCAGCAGGGGCTGCTTCCGGTCATCTGCGGTACCGATACGCTGGGTGTGGGTATCAACGTGCCCATCCATACGGTCATTCTGACGGCTCTTACGAAATTCGACGGCTTCAAGATGCGCCGTTTGCGCGCCCGCGAGTTTCATCAGATAGCCGGTCGTGCCGGCCGCTCGGGGTTCGATACCGAAGGCGTGGTCATAGCCGAAGCGCCTGAGCACGAGATCGAAAACGCCAAGGCCCTGCAAAAAGCTGGCGGCGATCCGAAGAAAGAGCGCAAAATCAAGAAGAAAAAGCCGCCTGAGGGTTTTGTGAATTGGAATGAAGACACGTTTGCCAAGCTTATCGACGCGGCGCCCGAGACGTTGAAGCCGCGCATGCGCATTACGCATTCCATGGTGCTCGCCGTGGTTTCGCAAGGGGGAGACGCCTGGGCGCGCGTGCGCAAGCTCATCGACGATTCGGCGCAGACGCCTGAGGAAAAGGTGAAGCTATACGAACGGGCCGATGAGGTGTTCATGACGCTTATCGATGCCGACGTGGTGGAGAAAGTCGAGTGTGAAGACGGCTCCGTGGAATATCGCGCCACGATGGATCTGCCGGATGATTTCGCGCTCGACCAGCCGCTTTCCCCGTTTTTGCTTGCGGCGCTCGAGCTGCTTGATCCCGAGAGCGAAACGTATACCATGGACTTGATTTCCATGGTGGAAGCCACGTTGGAAGACCCGCGCCAAGTGCTGCGTGCGCAAGAGCGCAAAGCACGCGAGAAGGCTATGGCGGAGATGAAGGCCGACGGCGTGGACTACGAAGAGCGTCTCGACCGCATCGGCGACGTCACGTATCCCAAGCCGCTGGAAGAGATGCTCGATGCGGCATTCGTCCAGTACTGCGAGGCGGTGCCGTGGGCGCGCGACTATCAGCTTGCGCCGAAATCCGTGCTGCGCGACATGCTGGAGACGGCTTCGGACTTCAAAGAGTATGTGGCTCGTTACGGCATCGCACGCAGCGAAGGCACGTTCTTGCGCTATCTATCCGATGCGTATCGCGTGCTCGACCGCACCGTTCCTTTCGACAAGCGCGACGATCGGCTGAAAGACATCATTTCATGGCTTGGCCTGGTGGTTCGCTCGGTCGACTCCAGCTTGGTCGACGAATGGGAGGCTGCAGGTGCGGTGGAAGATACTGCGCCGCCGACCGAAGCGGATGCCGTGGTGCGCGACCGCCGCGGCCTCACGGTGCTCGTGCGCAACGCGCTGTTCCGCCGTGTGCGCCTTGCCGCTGCGGACAAGGTAGAAGAGCTGGCGGATGTGGATATGGAGTGGGGCTTCGGCGTACGAAAGTGGCAAGAAGCGCTCGATGCGTTTTATGAGGCGCATGAAGAGATTCTCCTGGACGCCGATGCGCGCTCGAGCGCGTACCTCGTCATCGACGAAGCCGACGAGCGTGCGAACCACGTCTGGCACGTACGTCAGATCTTCCATGATGCGGATGGCGATAGCGATTTCGGCATTGCCGCCGACGTCGACCTCGATGCCACGCAGGATGTGGGCGAGGTCGTATTCTCCAACTATCGCGTCGGGTTTACCGAGGACATTCTGGATTAATGGGCATGAAGGCTACTCGGCCGTCTTGCGTCGGAAGGGCGTGCGTCTATGAATAACGGTAGGGAAGAAAACGACAAACCGGCAAAGGCGGCGTGCGGCCCGTTCGCGGGCGCGCGCGTTCTTGTCGTTGAAGACGATCTTTCTATCAGCGATGTGATTTCTTCGGCGCTTGCCCAGGACGGCTACGTGTGCACATGCGCGTATTCGGGCACCGAAGCGCGTATGATTCTCGAAAGCGGGAGTTCGTTCGACATCGTCTTGTGCGATTTGATGCTTCCGGGACTTTCGGGGGAAGAGCTGATTGCCCGCATTCGCGAGCGCTGTGACGTCCCTATCCTCGTCGCCTCGGCGAAAGGGGAGGCATCCGACCGCGTGGCCCTTTTGCGTATGGGGGCGGACGACTATGTGGTCAAGCCCTTCGACCTGGACGAATTGCTGGCGCGCATCGAGGCGTTGCTGCGTCGTTCTGCGGCGCTTCGGCAGCCGACCTCAACCGATCGCTCGATGTCGTTTAGGCGATGGTCGATAGACGAAGAATCGCGCGGGTTTACGGCAGCGGGCGCTTCCGTGCACCTGACGCGCACCGAGTTCGACATCGTGTGCGCGCTCGTTCGGCACCCGAAGAAGGTCTACACGAAGCGCGAGCTGTTCGAGATAGTGCGCAACGAGGAGGCGCTCTCGGACGAAAAGACCATCAACACGCACGTTTCCAATATTCGCACCAAATTGAAAGGGACGGGTACGGAGGGATACATAGAGACCGTCTGGGGCATCGGGTTCAAGCTTTCCGAGGGCGATTAGCCGCATCGGTCTTTTCTTATATCTTTCTTGATTTTTGACGGAAGGTTTCTCAAAACTCGCTCGGTATTCTCGAAAGCGTCGAAATGTCGAGGAAAGGAGACTCGCATGAACGCGATCGAGACCGTCGGCCTGACGAAGGCCTTCGGCGAAAAACATGCAGTTGATGCGCTTGACCTGACGGTGAAGCGCGGGGAGATATACGGATTCGTGGGCCGCAACGGCGCCGGGAAATCCACGGTCATGAAGATGCTGGCCGGTCTTGTGCTGCCTACGTCGGGCGAGATCGCCTTGCTCGGAGAGCATCAAAAACCGGGCTGCACAAGCAGACGCATGGGCGCGCTTATCGAGGAGCCGGGCGTGTTGCGTTCTCTTACCGGGCTGGAAAACGTCGCTTGCCGTGCGATGTCTCTCGGCGTGGTGGACGCGGAACGCGTAGCGGCGGAGACGCTTCAGGAGGTGGGTCTTGCCGATGCGGCGCATAAACGCGTGAAGTCGTATTCGCTCGGCATGAAGCAGAGGCTGGGCTTGGCGCTTGCCTTGGTGGGTTCCCCCGACCTGCTTTTGCTCGACGAGCCTTTCAACGGGCTCGACCCGCAAGGCGTGCGTTCGGTGCGCGATTTGATCGTGTCGCTTGCGCGCGACAGGGGTGTGACGGTTCTCATCAGCTCGCACGTGCTCGACCAGCTTGAACGCATGGTGACGCGCTACGGCGTGGTGCGCGAGGGCCGTTTGGTGAAAGAGCTTTCCGCCGAAGAGGTGGAGCAGGCGTGCGCCGACCATGTTTTGATTCGCTGTACAGCGCCCCAGTTCGCGCTTTCCGTTCTACAGGACGCGCTTCCCGAAGGGCGTTTCGTCATGCTCGAAGACGACGCCATTCGCGCACAGGGCATTGCCTCCGAGGAGGCGGGGCGGGCGCTTGCGGGCGCGGGCATTGTCATCAGCGAGCTCTCGGTTTCCCATCGCGACATAGAAGAGCTTTTCATCGGCCTTATGGGCGAAGAGGGCAGCGCCGAATCACAGAAGGCGAACGGGGCTTTGCTCAGGCGCAAGCGCGCTGCGAAAGGGGGTGGTCGTCGTGCTTAGCATGATGAAAGCCCTGGCGTACTACCTTCGCGGATCGAATATGGTGCTTGCGTTCGTGCTTGTCTTCGTGTTGTGCTGCTCTGTCGAATCTATCGCCATCTGGATGCACTTCAATGTGCCTTGGTTTGCGGAGATGGGCATTGTCGTGGGGGTTTACGACGGCGTGCCTTCGCTTATGGTGTGGGGTTCGTCTTTTGTGACGGGGTCGTTTTTGGCCATGGCCCATGCGGTCCTCGTGGCTGCGATCACGTCGGATCTTTTCAAGCGCGGATATGTGAAAAACCTCATCCAGGCAAAAGGGGGCCGCGCGACGCTGGCGCTGTCGCTTGTGGCGTGGTGCGTATTGAGCGCGTTTGCCGCCACGTTGATGGGCGTCGTGGTCACAGAGCTTGGAACCCGCTTGGCCGGATGCGCTCCTGCCCTTCCGTCGCTGGCTGATTTTGCCCAGTGGGTTATGCAGGTGACGCTGTGCGTGTCTGCCTACTCCGCCCTGACCGTTTTGGCGGTTCTTCTTACCAAGAGCGAAGCGGCCGGTATGGTGATCGCGATATTGCTCGGCGGGGGCGGTGTTGAAAATATCCTGCGTTTGCTGCTTGCCAACATACCGGGCCTTGCGCCGGTGCTCCGTGACTGTCTTGACGGGTATCTTGCGGTGGATTTGGGCATGCTGGGCTCGGGCGTTGTGTGCGATCCGCTTTCCTACGTGCAATCGATCGGTACCATCGCGGTAGCGACGGCGTTGTGCGTCGTGGTGGCGAGAAAGCGGAGTTTTGCCTGATAGCTGTAGTGCGTGCGTGGAAGGCGCGAGCGGCGGGAAGAGGCCGTTCGCGCCATCTTTCGTGAAGTGGAGCTTTAATCGGGCGTGTGTCGATGGAACTGTTGGGAGGAAGGAGCTTTCGTGATTGCTTGGGGTGTTGCGCTTGCCGCCGTGCTGGCATTGTTCGTGCTTGCCTTCGTTGCTGTGAGCTACGAGCGCGAGCTGCGCGCCATGGCGTGTTTCCTGGAAAAGCGGGAATGCGGAAGCAACGAACGCGTTTCGGTGGATTTCTCCACAAGGGGCATTGCCGGCATTGCGCGGGCGATAAACGAAGAACTGGACGCGCAACGCGATGCGCGAATTGTTCAGGAGGCTCATCGTGCGGCGTTTCGTCAGGACCTTGCCTCGCTTTCCCACGATATTCGCACGCCGCTTGCGGGAGCGCAGGGATATTTGCAGCTGCACGACCGTGCAGAAAGCGAAACGGAGCGGCGTCGATGCCTGTCTGAAGCCGCATCGCGCCTGGCGGCCATGAGGAAGCTCACCGATACGCTCTTCGACTATTCGAAGGCGCTCGACGAAAGTGCGCCGCTTGCTCTTTCGAGCGTGCGGGCGTGCGACGTTCTGGCCGATGTTTTAGCGGGCATGTATCCGCAGTTTCTCGAGCGGGAGTGGACGCCCGAGTTGCGTATCGAAGACGAAGCAGTGCTTATCGAGGCGAACGCCGAAGCGTTGGCGCGCGTGTTTTCTAACGTGCTGACAAATGCCGTTCGCTATGGCACGGATACGCCGAGTATCGCGCAGCAGAAGGGTGTTTTCGTGGTGAAGAACAGCGTGTCCGATTCGTCTTCGATCGATCCCGTGCGGCTTTTCGACCGGTTTTATCGGGCGGACGCGGCGCGCGGCGGCGGCGGGTCGGGACTCGGTCTGGCAATCGTTGCGCAACTTTGCTCGCGCATGGGAGGCTCGGCATCAGCGCGCATCGAGGGCGACATGCTTGAGATAACGTTGGCGTTTAAGCCGGCGTCGGCTGCTTCGATGGCGTGACGTCTCGGCGTCGGAAGCCTTACTGCATGGCATCCGAGCTGTTGTCGAAGTCCCTGCCGATATGCGTTGTCGACAGCGGAGCTTCGCTCGTGCGAGGTCGGAGCGAGACATTTCATGTCGCATGGATGCGAAACGGGAATGACGATTGTGTAACAGTTCCTTTGCGGGCTTTTCTCTTTTTCAAATGATATAGAATCGCTTTGCTGTACAAACGTTGATTATCTTTGCAAAGGAGATGCGAGTGGGTAACGTTTTGCGCGTGTTCTGGCGCGATGTGAAACGCATCGCGAAGGTGCCGCCGGCGTGGCTTGTCGTGGTATTCCTTATTGTTCTTCCCTCGATCTACACCTGGTTCAACGTCATAGGGTTTTGGAACCCGTACGAGAATACGGGCAATATGCGCGTATGCGTGGTAAACGAGGACAAAAGCGTCGAAGACGAAACGCTCGGGCACCTCGATCTTGGCGCGCAGATCATAGGCGAGCTGGAGAACAACGACCAGCTGGGATGGTCTTTCGTCGACCGCGAAGAAGCCATGCGGGAGGTCGAATCGGGAGAGGCCTATGCCGCCATTGTCATTCCCGAAGATTTCAGTGCCGATATGACAACCATTCTTTCGGGCGATTTCCAGCGTCCCCAGATTGAGTATTACGTCAACGAGAAGCTCGGTCCCGTTGCGCCCAAGATAACCGATACGGGAGCGACGACGTTAGATACAACGGTCAACGACGCCTTCGTGTCCACGGTAAGCGCCACGGTCGCTTCGACGATCGACGAGAAGCTGACCGAATCGAAAGGCGACCTCGAGACGGCGAAGGGCAGCGCGGTTTCCAAGCTCGAGCAGGGCAGCTCCGGCGTGGCCGATGCGCGCGAGGCCCTTTCAAATTTGGCCACGTCGGCAGACGAGGCCATCGGGAAAGTCGACCTTGCGAAGCAGTCGCTTTCCGACGCGAAAAACGCCGCAGTGCTTCTTTCGAGCGGTCTTGGCCAGGCGTCGGCCATTACGGGAGAGGTGAACACCGGACTCGTCACGTTCTCGACGAGCATGGGCACGGTACTCGACCACGGATCGACGCTTCTTTCCCAAACATCGTCGCAGACGAACTCGGCAATAGGGCAGACCGCGAACGGCATCGTGGCGGCCGCGGGCAGCGTTGACGCCGCTCTTGAGCGCGGCCAGGCGGTCGTGCAGGAAAATGCTCAGATCATAGGGGTGCTGCGGACGCTTCAGCAGAGCCTTCCCGACGGGGAGGGCAAGCAGGCCATCGGCAACGTCATATCCGATCTCGAGACGAAGAATGCGCAGTCGCAGCAGACCTTGGACGGTCTTGCCACGCTTTCTTCCGACACGTCGGCTCTGGCCACGTCGGTTTCCGACGCTTCCGGGTCGGTGGATACGGCCGTCCAGCAGACGCTTGGAGCCGTTGACGGGTATCGCTCTACGCTTTCGACGACCACGATTCCTGCTATAGGCTCTGGGCTGGGCGATATGGGGACGGCCGCGAACGGCTTGAGTACGACGGTGTCCAATCAGGTCCTGCTCATCGATCAGACGAGCGCGGTGCTCGACGATTTGAAGACGACGCTTGGGCTTTCGGCCGATGCGTTGCGCCAGACCGACGAACTGCTCTCGGGCCTTCAAGGCGACCTCGACACCATGAAGACCGACCTTGCCGCGCTCGGAACCTCCGACGCGCTCGGCGATCTTGTGGGCGAGGACGGCATAGACTCCGAGAAAATAGCCGACTTCATGCTTTCCCCCACGCAGGTTGAGACCGAAGAGCTCTATCCGTTGAACGCCTACGGTTCAGCTATGGCGCCTTTGTTCATCAACCTCACGTTGTGGATCGGCGTGTTCATGCTGATGGTTATTATGCGCATCGAGGTAGACGACGAGTCCGTTAGAAACCTCAGCATCACGCAACGGTTCTTCGGCCGCTGGCTTCTCCTTGCCATCATGGTGTCTTTGCAGGCGATCGTGTGCTGCGCGGGATGCTTGTTCATAGGGGTGCAGACGACAAATGCGCCGGCGTTCTTCCTGACGGCCGTTCTTTGCTCGCTCGCGTATTTGAGTATTCAATACACGCTGTCTACCACGCTTCAGCATGTGGGCAAGGCCCTGTGCGTCATCCTCGTGTTCGTGCAGATACCCGGGGCGACGGGCCTGTATCCGATCGAGATGACCCCGAGTTTCTTCCAGGCGGTCTATCCGCTCTTCCCGTTCACGTACGGCATTGGCGCCATGCGCGAGACGATCAGCGGATTCTACGACGGCGCCTGGATGCACGATGCGGGAATCCTGCTGTTGTTCCTCGTGGTGTTTTTGGCAATCGGCGCGCTGGCGCGTCCGTACCTTACCAACCTCAACCATCTGTTCGCGCGCCAGATCGAAGAGAGCGACATCGTCAACGGCGAGCCCGTGCAGTTGCCCGAGCGTCGCTTCAAGATGGCGGAACTTCTTCGCGTGCTTGCCGATAGGGCGGAATATCGTTCTTTGATAGCGGCTCGAGCGGCGCGATTCATGCGTATGTATCCGAAGTTCAAAATGGGAGCTATTGTCGTCGGCGTCTTGGTGCCCGTGGTGGTGACCGTCATCTTCGCCCTGACGGAGACGGAGAAGGTTGTCATGCTGACGGGGTGGCTCATTTGGCTTGTCGTGATAATTGCCGCCCTGATTATCGTCGAGTTCATCAGGGACAATATCAGACGCCAGGCTTCGCTTGAATCCATGAGCGATGAAGAAGTTCGCACGCTGTATTCCCAGCGCAATAGCGTCGGGGAGACGTGTCGCGCTGAGGCGGCCCACGCGCAGGAGGCTGGATGGTCTTCGCACGTATCGGAGAAAGGAGGCAGGCGATGAGGAATATATGGCGTCTTTTCACGGGCGATGTGAAGCGTATCGGCCGCAATGTGGTTACGGTCATCATCGCGCTCGGCCTGGTGCTGATCCCGTCTCTGTTTTCCTGGTTCAACATGATTGCGTGCTGGAGTGTTTTCGATAACACGGGGAATTTGAAGGTGGCCGTCGCCAACGTGGACGAAGGGTATAAAAGCGACCTTGTTCCGATTGAGGTGAACATCGGCGACCAGGTGGTGTCAGCATTGCGGGCGAACGACCAGCTTCAGTGGGTGATCACTGACGAAGACGACGCGATTGACGGCGCCAGGTCTGGGCGCTATTACGCGGCCGTGGTCATTCCGAAAAGCTTCAGCCGGGACATGATGACGTTTTATTCGGACGACGTCGAGCATGCCAAAATCACCTATTACTCCAACGAGAAGAAGAACGCTATTGCCCCGAAGGTCACCGACCAGGGAGCCGACCAGGTATCGGCGCAAGTGAACCAGCTTTTTGCGAAAACGCTTTCAGAAGCGGCTCTGGGTATTTCCTCCAGCCTTCTGGAATACGCCGACACGGCCGACCTCGATGGAACCATCGCCAAGCTGAGTGCCCATGTTTCAGAGGCGGGCGAACGAATGGCCAAGGGCTCTTCGCTTCTGACCACGTATTCCTCGGTTCTTGGATCGGCCCAGTCGCTCATTGGCAATTCTTCGTCTTTGCTGACGCAGGTGGGCGCTTCTGCAGATGAGGTGTCGGCTTCCGTCGACAGCGCAAAGCAGGCGGCCGGTACGGTGACGTCTGCCATGGACGATTCTGTTTCGGCACTTTCGACGGCGCTTGATCAGAGTGCGACAAGCTATGGGGCCGTGTCTGATTCGGTCGATGCGGCGTTCGATTCCGCAGCGGCGCTTTCGGGCGATTCGGCCGCGCAGCTTCGAGCGGCGGGTGGCAACGTTGACGCGCAAGTACAGGATTACAAGGCTCTTGTGTCCCAGCTCGAACAGCTAAAGGGAAACCTTCCCGAGGAGAACCACTCGCTTATTGATACGCTCATTACGCGCTTGAACGCTTCGATCGCGCTGCAAGAGCAGCTCAGGGACTCTCTGTATTCCGCCGCGGATTCGGTAGAGACGGGAAGCGCGGACACGCAGGCAAAGCGAGAAGAGATTAAATCCCTTGCCGCGCAGGCGAAGGAAAGCCTCGGCGGCGTGAAGTCTGATTACGATTCCAGCCTGAAGCCGAAGTTGACCGAGCTGGGAACCACAATCGCCGATGCGGGTGCTTCGCTCTCGTCGGTTGCGGGGTTGCTCGATTCTGCCGAATCCGACCTGTCGGGCGCGGCCGATTCTGTGTCCCAAAAACTTGGGGCGACGAAGCAGAAGCTTGAGAATGCGGCAGGAGACCTCTCGGCTTCCGCTGAGAAGCTGACCCAGATAGGCCAGGATATCAATGTGGCGCTTTCCTCGGGCGATCCTCAGGCTTTGCGCGATGTCATCGGGTCCGACCCGAGCGTGCTTGCCTCGGCGCTTTCCGCTCCAGTGGAACTTGACCGCCATGCCGTCTACCCGGTGGATAATTTCGGGTCGGCCATGTCGCCTCTGTATACCACCTTGGCCTTATGGATCGGCGCCTTGCTCATGATGGTGACGCTGAAGGTCAACCCGTCACAGCGTACGGTGCGCGAGCTTGATAACCCGACGCCGCAGCAGCTGTTCATCGGTCGCTTCGGCGTAGTGGCGCTGCTTTCGCTTCTCCAGAGCACGCTGATGGGATTGGGCAATTTGTTCTTCCTGGACGTCCAGGCGAACAACCCGTTCCTCTACATGCTGTGTTTCTGGGTGTCCGGGCTGGTGTTCGCCTTCATCATCTACACCCTGGTGGTATCCTTCGCCAATTTTGGCAAGGCGCTGAGCGTGTTTTTGCTGGTCATTCAAGTTTCTGGCGGCGGCGGAAGCTATCCTTTGCAGCTTTTACCCGCGTTCGTGCAGAATCTGAGCCCGTATCTGCCCATCACGCATGCGGTCGATGCGATGCGCGCCGCGATGTTCGGCGTGTACAACGGCGATTTCTGGATGCATCTGGGCGTGCTGCTGCTCTTCACCGTGCCGTTCATCATTCTCGGCTTGGTGCTGCGCAACCCGTTCATCAAAATTGTCTCGAAGTTCGTAGAGAAGGTTGAAAGCACGAAGGTCATGTAGGAATCAGGATGGCGCAAGGTTTCGACTTGCGCCATCTGTCGCGATATGCGCAGGCAGCAGTCGTGTCTTGTTCTGCCTGCGCTCCCTTCTTCCCCTTGCTCTTCTCCTGCTGCCGCCTCTTGCTCTTCCTCTGCTGTTGTCCCTTCTGCCCCCGCTGCTCCTGCTTTCCCCCTTGCTGCTCCCGCTACCCCCCCCGTTGCCTACCTGCTGTGCCCTTCTGCTGCTCCTGCCCCGCCTCCCCGCTGTGTCCTTCTGCTGCTCCCGCTCTTTCTCCTACTGCTTGTTCTTGGCTTGGAGGTTGGCCAAGAAGGATGGATTTGGGGACAAAAGAATGCGCTCGCGGCGCCTCGTGGTCAAACTGGTGGCATTCGGAGAATGATTGTCTCTGCGCTGTTTATTTATCAGTGCTATCACCAGGTGTTTTCTGTTTTGCTTGGTTAGTGTTGGAAGCGAAGAATGGTGTTGCTTCCGTAAGCGGTCTATATTGGCCGGCAAATGGTTTCATGTTTTCTCCCAATGTGCTCTCTTTGACCATGGAGTGAGTTCAGGACGCTGAGGATTCTCCAAAGGCGTTGATTTTGACCGACTGGGTTCGTTGCGGTGCTGGCGATAGGGGGGGTGCTGGTCGATTGACGCGGGAGAGGGTTTGGTCGCGATTCTGCCGAGATGGCGATAAGGATGTTTGATGCACGGAGGAAAGAATTCGGCAACGATGTCTGGCTACTATCGCCTTATGGGAATCTGCATTTGCGGCATATCGGCATTGGAATTCTATCGCGCATACGGGCATAGGGCATGCGATTTACTTGCGCATGCTCGAACCTCGAAGCTCGACAGGATTTCGATTGCTGGCATGAATCGGGGCGAGGAAAGACTTTCAGAAATGGGCGTTCTCAAGAGGCCTATCCATGTTTTGGTTGATAGGGAGGCGAGGAGAAAGCCTAATGAAAGGTTTATATGCAAAACGCATAGCAACTTGCCGCCTCGATCGGTCATCAAGGTTTCCGAAGAGGTATCCGTTGTATGCCCCGAGCTTCTTTTTCTTGAGCTTGCTTCAAGCATCGAAAAGACTCCCAGGGAAGATCTACTAAAAGGCGAGGTGGCTTTGGCGCTTGTCGGATTTGAACTCTGCGGGACGTATCTTTTAAGCAACGAAGGACAATGCGGGTCCGTTCAAGAGAAAATGCGAAAAGGCTTCGCAAACACGCATCAGTCGCTGACGAACAAGGAAAGGATTGAAAAGTATATTGCGAATTGCGGTCGACTCGATGGCGTCGCCTCAGCACGGAGGGCGTTGGAAATCATCCAGGAGGGTTCTCATTCTCCGATGGAGTCGTCCTTATTCATGCTTTTATGCGGACCACGTTCTCATGGAGGCATGGGATTTCCTCGCGGTCTGTTGAACTATCGAGTGAAAACTTCGAGAGGACAGCGTCTTATTGATCTTGCTTGGCCCCATTTCGGTGTCGGCATTGAATATCTCGGAAGAAATTACCACGGAATATCCGAGGTGGAGCGCGACGACAGAAGAAGAAATGAAATCGGAGGCGAAGGCGTGACAATTTTCAATGTGAGATACGAAGACCTTGCGCAACCGTATCGGTTCAAGCAGCTGGTTGAGGTTCTTTCGAAAAGCACAGGAGTGCGCGTTCGGGTGAGAAGTAGCGCCTTTTGGAGACGTCATGCATTGATGAAATCCGTGGTTTTGTCCAATGGGATTTAATGATGTTCACAATGGAGAAGGCTTGCTTGTCTGGTTGGGCAAGGCAATTCGCCTGGCTTGGCGAGCCGTCTTCGCAGTAAAAAAGTAGTTTTCAGCAGATTAGGTCGCCTTGGACAGCGAATCCTACGGGGGAGGCTGATCGGCCTAAGGGCATTGGCGAAAGAGGCATGCAACATTTGCACAGACGGGAATAGACCGAAGAGGCGCCACTATTCCGTAGAATCTTCGAGTAGGGATATAAGATTCTGACGAGAATGGACGTCGGTCTTTGCATAAATATGATCCGTATGGGTTTTGATGGTGCTGTAGGCAACGTGCAGATCGTCCGCAATCGCTTGCAGGCTGCGACCGCGAGCAAGTTGCTCCAAGACCTCGGTTTCGCGGTTGGATAGTCCGTAGCGAGCAGCGATGGCGGAACACCGCTCGTTGAGCACGGCGTTAAACATTTCGGAAAGGTTGAGCTTAGCCGCCTCTTCTATGGTGACTTTTCTTGATTCGGGGTATGGTCACTTTGTTCGAGTTCGCTCTGCTGGCCTAGGGATAGCGTAATGCCAATGCCCGGAGACAGCACGTTTTCCAGAACGATAAACAGGTATACGATGAAAACGAGTACTCCGACGAGTAGCATGGATGAGCTAGAACCGAAGTTCAGGCCGAGGAATGTTCCTGCTAGAAGCCCAGCGTTCATGCAGGATTTTCCCAGGCCGAACACAAGTGCAGTCGGCGCGCTGACGTTGGCTGCCGAATCAGCCAGGCTTGCCCATACATAGATTTCCAATAGGATATATCCCGACATGATAACTACTGCAGCTAGGGTCTCTTGTCCTGCGGAAAGGAACGGTAGCAAGAGCAGACCTGCTGCCATGAGCGGCACCACGAACTTGTAAGCCAAATCTATTTTCGTTTCACCAAATAGCACGATGCTGGCTACCGCAAGTGTCATAAGCACGACGGCAACGCCCGAAAACATCGCCTCTCCGACTCCGACGGTGGTAGCGAAAGGAAGGGCGGATGTGTAGCTGCGCATAAAGCCTGGAGCTAGGCAGTAGATTGCAATAAAAACTGCAAAACGTAGTGAAAGCGACCCTCGGATGATACTGATGGGATGCTTTACGCGGTCATTTCCTTTGTGGTAATGGATATTCGTATCGGGTTTGTCAGCGTTGTTTTCGACAGTGTTACATCTATGATTCATGCGGTGGGTTAGGCGTAGAAAAGCAACTGAAATCACTGGCAAGAGCGTAGTGACAATGATGCCGAATAATTGAGGGAGCATGCAGATAAGCAGGTAGTACAAAACACCCGTAGCTACGGAGGCGGGGATGGTTTTTTTGCTTGGCGAAGGTTGGTGGGATATCGCGGTACGCCTCGGCCCAAAGGAGGAGCAAACCTGCGGTGCCGAATCCGGACAAGACGGCGGCAGCGTATGCCCATATTTCGGACGAGGACTGCCCAAACGAGAGTCCTATGGTGCCCAAAATCGTAAAAATCGAAAACAAAGGGTCGAGGCCACGGAGGCTATACGATGAGCGGAATGCGGACAGCAGCCCAAGCGCTACCATGGCCAAACCGTTTGATAATACGTTCAGAATCCAGACTGAGAGACTGAGAGATTCGGGTATTACGCCGCCAAGGACCGTGGAGAAAAAAGCCACATGAACCCAGCCCCAGCAGGTGCCGAAGCCAAGACAATGCAAGAGCATCCATTCGGTCGAATAAGGCTTCTCTAGTGTTTTGGCCTTGTCGGAAGAGCAGGGAAGGGCGTTGTCGAATGCAGGATTTTTCTTTATGTTATCAGGCATTATGATTCCTATCCCCTGAAACAGCCTATGCACATATACGCTCAAGCGACTCAAAATCCACCGCCGTAGGCGACGAACGGAGAGGTGGTTTTCCATATAGTAGAGCGCGAAATCGGGACTGGCAAATGGCTGGTTTCGATGAGAGGAGGAGCGTCTGCGAGACGCATTTCAAGGAGGGAACGATGAAATCAACCAATCTATCTCGTCGTGGTTTTTTGCAGGGTGCGGGTGCTGCTGCCGCCGTTGTCGCAACAGCAGGCATGCTTGCAGGCTGTAGTGCCAATTCTTCCGAAGGCAATGCGGACTCTTCTGCAGCCGGGGCTTCTGCGGCGGCTTACGAGCCCGCTGAGAGCATGGACGTGGATATCGTTGTAGTTGGCGCCGGGTCGTCGGGCGTCGCCGCCGCTGTTCAGGCGGCAGAGCTGGGCGCAACCACGCTGCTGTTGGAGAAAAACACCAAATGCGGAGGCAATGGCCAGCTGACCGAGGGGATGTTCGCTCTTAATTCCCAGATGCAGAAAGATTTAGGGGTGGGTGACGATGTTACGTTCCGTCAAATCATTGCTGCTGAACAGGAATTCTTTAACTATCGCATTAACGCTTTATTGTGGAAAGACATGGTGGGCGCATCCGGCGACGATATCGACTGGATGGCGTCTCATGGCGTGAAGTTCTCCGACGTTGTCGATGACTATCATGGGTTGGGCAAGTTCGACTGCTTCCACTGGTTCGAGGATGGCAAGGGGAGCAACTATATTGGCCCCATGGTTGCCAGCGCCGAATCTATGGGAGCAACCGTTATGACCGAGACTAGCGCTCTTGACCTTATTGTCGACAATGGCCAGGTCAAAGGTTTGTATGTCGAGAAAGCTGATGGGTCGATTCTGCAAGTTAACGCTAAGGCCGTTATCTTGTGCTCTGGCGGCTATGCCCAGAACGAAGAGATTATGCTGGAAAGGGGATGGGATTTGACCTATTCCCACAACAACGGAATCGAAGGGCATGACGGAGACGGCCTGCGGATGGCTATTGCCGCTGGCGCGAATGATGTGTCGCGTGAACGCTGCTTCCTCCGCGAAGCGTATTCATTCCTTCGGTATTGATTTCTTCGCCGTTATGTCCCAGACCATTCATCGCGGTGGTCCTGTTTTGTGGGTTAATGAAGATGCCGAGCGTTATACCAACGAAAACTGCGGTCATTTCGTGCCCCAATGTGTTGGCAACGCCGTCCATACCCAGAGTACCTCTTACCAGGTTTTAAGCCAGGAAATAGTGGATTATTTCATGGCTGCGAATGATTATCCCGAATTGCCCGCTGATTTAGACGAAGCGGCGCAAGCGTGTCCCGGTGAGAACTTCTACAAAGCGGATACTATCGCTGAATTAGCTGAGAAACAGGGGTTGGATGCAGCTGCCTTGGAGGCAACCGTTGCTCGCTATAATGAATTGTGCGATAAGGGCGAGGACGATGACTACGACAAAGAAGCCGAATTCTTGATCCCCGTTAAAACCGGTCCCTTCTACATCATGCGTCAAGATATGGCGTTCTGGACTTCCATTGGTGGAATCGATGCTATAATCGCAAGATGGAAGTTATTACCTCCAAGGGCGATCCCATTCCTGGGTTGTATTCTGCCGGTACGGATAGTTGCAATCTGTACCGTGAGACCTACACCATGTCTATTCCCGCTTCCTGCAATGCCAACAACTGTTACTCCGGTCGTACGGCGGCGAAAAACGCCTTCGAGACCTGCGTGAAGTAAGCGAGCAGCTTTTCTCTGGCCTTTGCTCGGTGTTTCTGCTGAAATAACCCCCCCTCCACGCCCGTGAGCAAAATTAGCTCGCGGGCGTTCTTTCTGCATCGGAAGGAGGTTTCGGGCCTTTTTCGCTCTAGGACGAATTTCCAGACGGCTTTATCGAAAAGTCTTGCTGTCGTTTTACTGTTCCTCCACCACCAGGGGGACAAACTTGAATTTCAGGCAGTCGACGAGCCCTCTGTTCGTCAGGCGGAGCTCCGGTATGCAGGCCAGGGGAAGCAAGGCCATGGTCATGAAGGGGGAGACCATGGTGCAACCCATGTCTTCCCATGCCTGCTCGAGTCCGTCGACTTCAAGGGCAACTTCTTCAAGCGGCTTGTCGCTCATAAGCCCCGCAATGGGCAGCTTCACCAGTCCGAGGACCTTGCCGTCGCGTACGGCCACCGCCCCTCCTCCGCATTCTATGAGCGTGTTGGCCGCAAGCGCCATGTCTTCATCGTTGCTTCCTACGACGAGCAGATTATGCGCATCGTGCGCGACGGTCTGGGCAAGCGCGCCGGTGATGCCGAATCCTGATACGAAGCCGCATCCGTGCGTCCCCGTTTCGTGATGGCGCTCGAAGACGAAGGCCTTGAGAACGTCTTGATCGGGGTCGCTTTCGAGAAGGCCGTTGCGCAGGGGAACCGTGCGGCGGGTTTCACGGTCGTCTACGCGGCCGCTTGCCATTTCCGCGACGCGCACGCGCGCCGAATTGCCCTCGAGCGCATTGCCGTGCGCATCCACGGCAGGAATGGCGAAAGACTGCGGCGTGATTTCGTGTCCGATGCGAACGGTGTCTGTCATCCACGAGGGGTAGTCGCAGGCGGGGGCATCGAACGTCGCCGCGCCGTCGATCGCCGCGACGTCTCCGTCGACCATAGTGAGCGACACGTTGAAATCGGCAAGATTGTCGAAAAGAACCAGGTCGGCGCATTTTCCCGGCGCGATCGATCCGAGTTCGTGGTCCATATGGAAGCAGGTTGCGGTATTGATGGTTACCATCTGCAAAGCGACTAGCGGGCTGATTCCTTCCTCGACGGCGCGACGCAGGATGTGGTCGATATGTCCGGCGCGTGCGAGGGTGTTCGGATGGGTGTCGTCGGAAACCAGGCAGCAAAGGCGCGTATCCAGGTCGGTTTCCTTGATGGCCTGCGCGAGTCTTGACAAGTCACGCCATGCGGAACCTTCGCGGAACTGGGCGTACATGCCAAGACGAATTTTAGCGAGCGCGTCTTCGGGGCGGGTCGACTCGTGGCAACAGCGGACTCCGCTGGAAATATAGGCGTTGAGGCCTCGGTCGGTTTCCGGGACGGAATAATGGCCGGTCACGCATCCGTCGGATTTCAGAGTGGCGGCAATTTCCTCAAGAGGTTGGTCTGCTCCGGCCAAAACTCCAGGGAAGTTCATCATCTCGCCGAGACCCACGACGCAATCCCAGGCCATGGTCTCCGCCACATCGTCGGCGTCGATGCGGCTTCCTGTATCTTCGAATCCCGGCACGGCTGGAACGCACGACGGCGTGGTAACCATTGCCTTAAGCGGCGTGCGGCGTACGTCTTCGACCATTTCCTTGACGCCTTGCAGCCCTACGACGTTCGCCACTTCGTGGGGGTCCCAGTAAATGCCCACGGTTCCATGTGCTACAACGGCGCGAGCATACTGGGCGGCTCTCATCATGGAAGACTCGACATGAATGTGGCCGTCGAGAAATCCGGGGGAGAGATACATCCCGGATGCGTCGATAACCCTCGTTGACGCGCCGATGCAGTGGTTGGCGTCTCCGACGTAGGCTATGCGGCCGCATGCGATAGCCACATCCGCGTCTTCCTGTATTTCGCGCGTGTTCACATTGACGAGCTTTGCGTTGAGTATGACCGTTTCGGCGGGTTCTCGTCCCTGGGCAACGGCGATGAGCGTCTTGCTGCACTCCCAAAGCGCAGTCTTGCAGAATCGGTTGATCATCTTGGCTCCAAACTCTTCAGGTTGTTTGCGCGAATGCGGAAAGTGCATGTCCGTGCCCAGCGTTGCGTGCTAGGCGACCGGCGGCGAAGCAAGCTAGCCGATGACGCGCATGATGACGAACAACAGCGCCGCTATGACAACCGCCGCGAGAAACAGGGGAACGTTCGACCCTCTTTCTTTCTTCGGGGCGTCGGGCCGTTTGGGGAAAGTGCCCGTGCTGATATATTCGTCGTCGTATTCGAAATCATGAGTATCGACATGCTTCATGAATTGCGCTCCTTTGCAGGAAGTGATTTCTTGCAGTGTACGCGATGGGGCGTCTGCGAGAAAAAGCTTGATGATTTCTTCGCAGAGAATGCGGCAGAAAGTGCGAACAACATGCTCCTGTGCCGAAGGACGGGTTTGCTTCGGGCAAAACGGGGCGTATCGTTCTCGTGCGCAACGAAAAAACGCGCCGATTACCATCGGCGCGTTTCAGGGGGACGGGGATTCGGCTTCTATTCGACGCAATCGAGCGCGGACGCGGCAGACACGGGCTTGTGCGCTATTTCGTAGCGGGCGATTCGTACGAATTCTGCGATATAGCGGACGAAGACGTAAAGAACCATGGCGCATGCCAGAACGACTTCCGCATAGGCGAGCAGGTGAAGCACGGCGGGAAACGCGACGCCGGAATTCGCCAGCAGCGTGAGGGTGCGATCGAGAGCGGTTGCGGTGATGACGAAGGGGAAGGTCATGGCCGCATAGCTGGGGTAGAACTTCAAGCGAAGGAAGTGGGGAAGGCGCGCAAGCACCACGACGAGCAGCACCTGGGCAAGCACCGCCAGTGCGCAGGCGAATGCTGCGTTGGGGGTCGGCTCGACGGCGAGGTATCCGGCGAGCGAAAGGCTCATGGGAGCGGTGTAGATGCAGAACAGAGGACGGGCTCCTTCTTCGACCGGATGCTTGATGTAGCGTGCGGTGACCAGGACTAAAAGCGCGATGTAGGCAACGAAGCCGAACCAGAAGATGAACTGTCCGAGGGTTTCGAGCCCGTAGGTGGGCGAAGAGACGGAAGCAACGACGATGCCTACGTAGCAGATGAAATACGTGGGATAGACGTTTTTAAGCTGGAATTGCATCAGGTGGCGCATCGTGAACCAGACGATGAGCACGGCATGGAGCAGAACAGCTACGCTCCAGACGAGGAGCGCCGGTACGTAGGCGAAGGGGGCGACGTACGTGGTCAGTTGCATCAAGGCCATCAGGAAGGTGGCGCTCACGCTTGCAAGGATGGGGTTGTCGAAATCCTTTCGAACGGACGATGCGTCCACGAAAAGACGGCCGAGCAGAAGAGAAAGCATCAGTGCGGCGCTTATGCCGCAGGCTATGTATGCAGCCATGGAAAACTGCTTCAGCAAAATACCGAGTGCGGCAAGGCCGAGCGCAACGCCGCCGGTGGGAATGGGCACTTTTGCCAGGAATTCACGCATGAAAGACTCCTTTGCTTCGGGTCGTTTTCGATTCGCGGTCTTAAACGTTTTCCAGGTTCCTGTTTTCTGCGCGACCTATGGTGCGCCTTCTATTCGATAAAGTAAACTAATGAAAAATTATGATGCCATTATCTCAACTTATGGTAATGCCGTATCGATCGGGGCAGGCGGCTTGCTTAGCAACTATGGGCGCCGCCAAGGCCGCAAAGACGAAGGAGGGAGAGGCGCGATGCTTGATTTTCGCGTGAAGACGTTTTTGTCCGTATGCCGTCTGCTGAACTATACCCATGCGGCTCGCGAGCTGAATCTCACCCAGTCGGCGGTGTCCCAGCATATGGCCGCTCTGGAGAGGCATTATGGCGCGAAGCTTGTATCGTTTGAAGGCAAAAGCATGAGCCTCACGGAGGAAGGCATGGAGCTGCAGCGTGTGTTCCAGTCGCTTGCGCACGATGAGCTGCTTCTTGAGCGCCGTATTCGGGCGATTTCCTCCCAAAGCGCCCTTCGGCTGAACGTGGGGGCAACGCTTACGGCGGGCGAATATTTGGTCGCTCCTCCGTTGGCGCGCTATATGGCGGCGCATCCCGAGATGAAGGCCTCGATCGTTTCTCGTAGTACGGCCGAGCTGCTCGACCTCATGGCAAAAGGGGAGATAGACTGCGCATTCGTGGAGGGCTTCTTCGAGAAAAGCGAGCTTTCCTGGGATGTGTTGTGCGTGCAGGAGCTTGTGTGCGTGTGCTCTCCGAACTCTTCGTTGGCGTCAAGGACGTGCAGCATGGAAGAGGTGCTCTCGGCGCCGCTCATCGTGCGAGAGCGCGAATCCGGATCGCGGGCTGTGCTTGAACACGCGCTTCATCAGCGCAATTACGGCATCGATTCGTTTGCCGAGGTTATGGAGGCATCGAGCATCAACATGATTAAGTCGTTTGTCGAAGAGGGGTTGGGCATCTCGTTCGTCTACGATGCGGCTGTGCGCTCGGATATACGCAAAGGAAGGTTGGGCGAAGTCTTTATCAGGGGGGTTTCCATCCAGCACGATATTTCGTTCATTCGCCCGAAAGGCAGTCGTTTCGAGGAAACGTTCCATGCTTTGTTCGAGGGCGTCAAAGAGGAATTCGACCGGCTTGCGTGAGTGAGCACTCCCCATTTCTTCTATGTGCTTTCGTCAGAAATGCTTGTCTTGTCATCTGTCTTGTCAGATAAACGAATGCAAAGTGTAGGTCAATCGAAGACAACGTGAACGCGGCGTGCCCGGACGGATCGCGTAAGCGCAGGTGTGCCGAAAGCGGCATATGGCCCCGGTGTAGGGGGGCATGGAAGGAAGCAACGTGGACAAGCAAACGCTCGCATCGGAGATACGAGAGCTCAAGAAGCAGAGGAACGCGGTTATTCTCGCGCATTACTACACATCGCCTGAAGTGCAGGATGCGGCCGATTACGTGGGCGATTCGTTCGGTCTTTCCAAAATGGCGGCAGAGCTCGATTGCGATACGTTGGTGTTTTGCGGCGTGCGTTTCATGGGGGAGAGCGCGAAGCTGCTCAGCCCGGAGAAGACGGTTCTGCTTCCCGCTCCCGAAGCCGATTGCCCTATGGCCCATATGGTTGAAGACGGGTTTATCGAGCGCCTTCGCGAAACCTACGATGATCTTGCGGTGGTGTGCTACGTCAACTCCACGGCGCGCATCAAAGCGCTTTCCGACGTGTGCGTGACGTCTTCGAATGCGCTTGCGGTCGTGTCCTCTCTGCCTGAACATACCATCGCGTTCGTCCCCGATCGTCACTTGGGAAGGTATATCGCGGAAATGCTTCCGGAGAAGCGTTTCATTTTGAATCCTGGCTGTTGCCCCGTACACGACGCCATGCTCGCGGAGGAAATCAAAGCCCTGAAAGCGCAGCACCCCGAGGCGAAGGTGCTTGTGCACCCCGAATGCAACGAGGCGGTCATGGCCTTGGCGGACTATGCCGGATCGACGGCGGGTATTATCGACTATGCCGTTTGCGATGAGGCTAAAGAATACATCATAGGAACCGTCGGCGGCGTGCTTCACCAGATAGAGCGCAAGACCGAAGGAAGCGGGAAGCGGTTCTTCCTTCCCGCCACGAAGCCAACCTGCGCCGATATGGACCTGGTAACGCTTGAAAATGTGCGCGACTGTCTGGCTGCCGGCGCAGGTAGCGTGTACGAAGTGGCGCCTGCGCCCGATCGGGAGAAGGTGCGCGCTCGCGCCTCACTGGTTCGCATGCTCGAGCTTTCCGAATAAGGAGGACCGGTGGTTTCGAAGAAAAACGCCGGCGTTTTCAAAGAGGTCGGCGTAGGGCTCGAGCTCGCCGGCGCTGCTTCGGGTTCTTGCGAGCGTTTCGATGTGGTAATTGTCGGCTGCGGGTCGAGCGGTCTGTATACGGCGCTCAACCTTCCTGCGGAGATGAGCGTGCTCGTGCTTACGAAGACGGAGGCGAAGCGTTGCGATTCCATGCTTGCGCAGGGAGGGATCTGCGTCTTGCTCGACGAAGACGACTACGATTCTTTTTACGAAGACACCATGCGCGCCGGCCATTATGAGAACCGCCCCGAAAGCGTGGACATCATGATCCGTTCAAGCCGCGCCGTCATTGAGTCCCTTATCGGCCTGGGCGTCGCCTTCGAGCGCACGCCCAAAGGCGATTTGGCCTACACGCGCGAGGGCGGCCATACGCGCGCCCGCATCTGCTATCACGCGGACACGACGGGCCAAGAGATCACGCAGGCTCTGCTTTCGGCGGTCGAGAAGCTTTCCAATGTTGAAATCCGAGAGCATACGTGCGTGGTCGATCTTGTCGAGGAGGACGGTGCATGCGCCGGCGTGGTGGTCGAAGGCGAAAACGGCGTGCGTTCCGTCGTCCGGTCTTCGTTCGTTGTCTTCGCTACGGGCGGAATAGGCGGCCTGTACGAGCACTCGACCAATTACCCCGAGATCACGGGGGATGCGTGCCGTATAGCGCGCGATCGCGGCATAGAGCTCGAGCATATGGACTATGTGCAGATTCATCCGACAAGTCTTTATACCGGTCGCCCCGGTCGGGCCTTTCTCATATCCGAGTCGGCGCGCGGAGAGGGCGCGGTGCTGCTTAACGCCGCTGGCGAGCGCTTTACCGACGAGCTCCAGCCGCGAGACGTGGTGTCCGCCGCGATCTTTTCCATGATGGAGGAGGAAGGTTCCAGCCATGTGTGGCTTTCGTTTGCTCCCGTGCCCGAAAAGACGGTGACCGAGCACTTCAAGGCCATTCGCGAGGAGTGCGCAAAGGAGGGCTACGATATCTTGAAAGAGCCCATTCCCGTGGTTCCCGCCCAGCATTATTTCATGGGCGGCATTCACGTGGATGCGTGGTCGCGCACGAGCATGCCGCATCTGTTCGCCGTAGGGGAAACCAGCTGCAACGGCGTGCACGGCAAGAACAGATTGGCCAGCAACAGCCTGCTCGAGGCGCTTGTTTTCGCGCAGCGGGCGGCGAAAGAGATAGAAAAGGAAGCGGACGGGCTGCAAGAAACGATTGGAGCGGACGGACCGCAAAGGGTGCGCGAAGCAAGCGAATCGCGCATAGGGAGGAACGGATGAGCTCACTTTCGTTGCATTTCCTCATTGACAAACACATCAAGCATGCCCTTGCCGAGGACATGAACGCGGGAGATATCAGCACGGATTGCGTCATGCCGAATGCATGTGTCGGCCGTGCGCAGCTTCTGTGCAAACAGGACGGCATCATCGCGGGCCTGGACGTGTTTGCTCACGTGTTTGAGGTCCTTGATTCCGATGTGCGCTTTGAAGCGTGCGTTTCGGATGGGGATGCCGTTTGCAAAGGCCAGCTTCTCGGCGTGGTGCGTGGGGATGTGCGCGCGATTCTTTCAGGAGAGCGCACGGCGCTCAACTATCTGCAGCGCATGAGCGGTATAGCGACGTATACGAACAAAGTGGCGAAACTTCTCGAAGGCAGCGCCACGACGCTGGTTGATACGCGCAAGACCACGCCGGGGATGCGCCTGTTCGAAAAGGAGGCCGCTCGTCTGGGGGGCGCGGTCAACCATCGCTACAACCTGACCGACGGGGTCATGCTCAAGGACAACCATATTGCGGCGGCGGGGGGAATCACGAAGGCGGTGGCCTGTGCTCGTGCGAGAGCGCCGTTCGTCCGCAAGATAGAGGTGGAGACGGAAACGCTCGAACAGGTGCAAGAGGCGCTTGACGCCGGCGCCGACATCATCATGCTCGACAATATGGACCGCGAGACGATGGCTGCGGCCGTCGCGCTCATCGGCGGTCGCGCCCAGACCGAGTGTTCGGGCAATATCACTTTGGAAAATGTCGCATCCATAGCCTGCTTGGGTGTCGATTTCGTCTCATGCGGGGCTCTGACCCATTCCGCCGGCATTCTCGATTTGAGCCTGAAGAATCTGACGGTCGATGGTGCTTCGGACGAGGGGGAGCTGCGATGAAGGGCGAAGAGCGCAGGGCGTTTCTTTTGAGGTCTCTGCAAGAAGCGCACGGCTCTTTGACGGGGTCCGACCTTGCGAGCATGTCCGGCGTGAGCCGTCAGGTTATCGTGCAGGATATAGCGCTGCTTCGGGGGCAAGGCGTCGATATAACGGCGACGCGGTCGGGCTATGCGCTGCCGTCGTCTTTCGACGGAGGGGAGGTTCGCCTGGTGAAGGTGCGTCATGCGCCCGAGCAGGCGGAAGAGGAGATGCTTGCGGTTGTCGACTTGGGCGGCGCGCTGCTCGATGTCGCGGTGAACCATCGCGCGTACGGAAAGCTCACGGCGACGCTCGATGTCAGGAGCCGGCGCGATGTGGCGCGTTTCATGGAAGACATTCGTTCGGGAAAGTCTTCGCCTTTATGCGCTGTGACGTCGGGGTATCACTTTCATCATATTGCCGCCTACGGCCCAGATGCTTCTTGCGTTCTTGACGAAATAGAGAAGGTTTTAGGCGAAAAGGGATTTCTTGCAGAGATGCTGCCTTACGAGGTGGGACAAATATAAGAATCGAACCGATTGATTCCTTTCTTTATTTGCATCGGTTCTTTTATGGCCCTTCTGGACGAGCATGCTAGAATAGCGCGTTGTTTTGTCCGCGGCTCGGCCGCATCGTGTATATAAGGGAGGGATTGTGCAAGAATCCAACAGCCGCCGATCAACGGGACTGAGCCGTGCTCAGATGCTTATGCTCGGTGGAATGCTCTTTTCCATGTTCTTCGGAGCAGGCAACCTCATCCTGCCTCCGCTTCTCGGCCTTCAGGCAGGAACCGACGCCGTCTTCGGCATGGTCGGTTTCCTTATCGCAGGCATCGGCCTTCCGGTGCTCGGCATTATCGCGGTGGCGCTGGTGGGCGATATCCGTCAGCTCGCGGGCCGCGTTCATCCCGTATTCGCCTCGGTTTTCATCGCCTTGGTGTATTTGACCATCGGCCCGTTTTTGGCAATTCCTCGTACGTCTTCGACGGCGTACGAAATGGTCAAGCCGCTTATTCCGCAAGGCGGGGACTCCCTTGTCGTGGTGGCATTGTTCTCGGTCATCTTTTTCGCCGTGGCCTTCGCCTTGGCGATCCGTCCCGGCATGCTTTCCCGCATTCTGGGCAGGTTCTGCGCTCCTGCGCTTATCGTCTTGATCGCGCTCGTCGTTGGCGCGGCGCTGTTCGGGGGTTTGGGAGATACTCCTGCGCCGGTAGCCCCGTATGACGAAAACGCCGTGTCGGGGGGCTTCCTCGTGGGCTATCAGACCATGGACCTGCTTGCGGCTCTGTGCTTCGGCATCGTCGTGGCTACTAATGTAAGGGCTCAGGGCGTGACGGAGTCGGGCAAGGTTGCCGGCTCTATTTCGGCGGCGGGCGTCATTGCCGGTATTCTGATGGCGCTGGTCTATTGCGGACTGGCGTTTGTGGGCGTTGCCATGGCTCCCTCCATGCCCGATGCGGCCAACGGTGCCGAGATTCTTGCCGCTTCGGCTGCGTTGCATTTCGGAGAAGCCGGTTCCGTCATTGTTGCGGCTATCTTCCTTCTAGCCTGCCTCAATGTGTGCACGGGTCTTATCTCCTGCTGCGCTGAGTATTTCTCCGAAGCGTTCCCGCGCATTCCGTTGCCGGCATGGGCTGCGATTTTTGCCGTTTTCAGCTGCGGCGTCTCCCTGCTCGGCCTTGATGCGATTCTGGCGTTTTCGGGCCCGTTGCTCGGGGCTTTGTACCCGCCTGCTATCGTGCTCATGGCGTTCGGTCTCTTTCACGGTATCTGCGACAAATATCCGCGCATCTGGCCTTGGACGGTGTTTGCCACGGCTGCAGTAAGCGCCATCGCGGCTCTTCGCGACGCCTTCGTCCCCGATGCGTGGATTTTCCTCGATGCGCTTCCCGGCGCCGATTTTGGCTTGGGCTGGTTGACGGTGGCTCTTGTCGCTGCCATCGTCGGCGTGGTGCATTCGGTGCTGCAAAAACGCAAGGAGGCCGAGACGAAGGCCGAGTAGCGCAAACCCATGGCGCAGGCTCGCTTTCGGAGTTGCGATGCGGTGATATGCGCGAATGGGTCTTTATCTTGCTCTTCTCGCCCTCTTTTCTCCCCGTGTTCTAAGGCAGTGGGGAGAAAAGAGGGCGTTCTATTTTTCAAGCAAGGCGTAGTTCGGTGAACGGTCATTCTTGTAAGGCAAATCCCCCTTCAGCCGAACTTTACTTCGATTTTGCAGAAGCTCTAACACCTCACGGCAAAAAAGGCATAACCTTAATTTTCGTGTTCTGCAAACCTGAATTCGTGTGTTTCGCAGCATTTGGCAACGCGATTGTTTTCGGCCGAATCGTCGGGTCTCGGTCGGTCGCCTCGCCAAGGGCTCAATCGAAGGGGGATTAGGAAAATCCATGGACATCGCAACACTGGTCGTCGTGATTCTGGTCATCGCGACGGCGCTGATTTTCGATTTTACGAACGGATTTCATGACACGGCGAACGCCATGGCAACCTCCATTGCCACGGGTGCGCTGAAGCCGAAGACGGCGGTTATCGCCGCTGGTACGCTCAATCTGATCGGCGCGTTTCTTTCTACCGAGGTCGCAAAGACCATCTCGGGAGGCATCATCAACGAACAACAGGTGTTCATAGGTCCAGAATTCATATTCGCCGGCCTTGTAGGCGCCATTATCTGGAATCTTCTTACCTGGCTTGTCGGCCTGCCTTCCAGCTCTTCGCATGCTCTGTTCGGCGGTCTTGTGGGCGCTGTGATCGTGGGCGCTGGCGTAGAGGGCGTCAATTTCGGCGCGGTGGTTGCGAAGGTTCTCGTTCCAGCCCTGATTTCTCCTATTGTCGCTGGTCTGGCGGCGTTTATGGCGGTGAAGGTGATATTCGCCATCGTAAGAAAGCTCGATGAAAAACAGATCGAGTCGGGATTCAGGCATGGACAAACGGTTACGGCGTGTCTCGTTGCTCTTTCCCATGGTACAAATGATGCGCAAAAGACCATGGGCATCATTACCTTGACGCTCATTGCCGTCGGAGCCCAGGCTTCCGGCACCGGTCCTCAGCTTTGGGTTGTCGCTGTGTGCGGCCTGGCGATCGCCCTCGGTACGTATATGGGCGGCTGGCGTGTCATCCGCACGCTGGGCAAGGGGCTGACCGAAATCAACACGCCTCAGGGATTTGCCGCCGAGGCCGCTTCCGCAACGACGATCCTTGCTTCGTCCCACCTGGGTTTCGCTCTTTCCACGACGCAGGTATGTTCCGGTTCCATCATCGGCTCCGGTCTCGGTAAAAAAGGCGGATCGGTGAATTGGAGCGTTGCAGGCCGCATGCTTATTGCATGGCTCGTGACGTTTCCTGCGGCAGGGTTCGTTGGGGCCGTGGCCTGCGCTATTGCGAAAACAGGCCTGGGCGGGACAATTGCGGTGGCGCTTATTGCAGTCATCGTCGCCTTTATCATTTTCCGTCTTTCCAAGCGTAATCCGGTGAATTCCGCGAATGTGAACGAGCTTTCCGAAGTTACGATCAACGCGGCTTCGAATTCGTCCCACGCGGTCGCATAGGAGGAGATGACCATGATTGCACACGAGATAGCTAATTTCATCACCGTGCTTGCAACAGCGGTGCTCATTGCATCCACCATCGGAGGATTGTACGCATCGGGGCTGCGCCTTTGGATAGCCGGCGAAGTCGATGCCGAGGGCAATGCTCATCTTTTGCATCGTATAGGATCGGTCGTCTGTTTCGCCGGCTGCGTCTTCATCGTCCTGTTTGCTCTTTGGCTTATGATTCCGATTTTCCACTAGGAGCATCGAGCGTCGAAATCGCGTGAAACAGAAGGGAAGTTCAATATCCATGGCACGCATTCTCGTTGGTATTGACGGCAGTCCGCGCGGCGAGCGCGCGCTCGAATGGGCGGCGCGCAGAGCGGAGCGCGACGGGTCGAGCTTGACGCTCGTCACCGTTTCCGATCCGCGGCTTTTGCAGGGGGCCGGTTTGCTCGAGGCCGATGTGGAGGTTTTCGCCCAACAGCTTCTTTCCGAGGCGAAAGACTATGTGGCCCAAAACCATCCGTCCGTTGCGGCGGAGTCGGTCGTTGCGAAGGGCGCAGTAGTGGATGCCCTCGTTGAGCAGGCGCAAGGTCATGACCTGGTTGTCCTGGGGTCTCATCATGGGGCGACCGTGGGTGAGACGATCGGTGGAGCGAAGGGCCTGCGCGTTTCGGTTTGCCTCGATGTTCCTACCGTCATCGTTCCTGCCGATTGGCGCTTCGACGAAGAAAAGCGCGGCGTTCTTGTAGGGCTCGATCCGGAAGGATTCGGCGAAGAGGCGCTTCGTTTCGGCGTCGAAGAGGCGGTGGCTTTGGGGTGGCCGCTTCGTCTGGTGACCGCTTGGGGCCTGCCGGCGTGGATATCCCGTCCTGCCGAGATGATGGGAGGCGGCCTGTCTCCCATCGGGGAGCAGTATCAGAACGCGCTTGACGAACGTGTCGAGAGAATTGCCGCGCAGCACAAAGGGCTTGAGGTTGTCGGCAAGGCTATCGAGGGACCGTCTCCTTCCCGTGTGCTGATCGATGGTGCGAAGGAGAACGGGATGCTTGTCATGGGCACCCATTCGCGCAAGACCTTGGGACGTGCCGTGTTCGGCTCGGTCACGCACAGCGTGCTGCTCAATCTTGTTGTTCCTACGGTTATCGTTCCGCGCGGATAGCCTGAACATGAACGCCTCCTCAGGTTCGGTGAGCCTGAGGAGGCGTTTTTGATTATAAGGGCTTGTGCGGCTGTTATGCCGGGGGCTTGCGTGGCGTGCTAGGTGCCGCCCAGGGTTCGTGTGGCGTATCGATCCTGATTGACGTATGCATGCTCCGCGTTAGACCAGCTTGCCTTTGCAGTGGTCGATCATGTGCTGTACGATCTGCGCGGTCCAGTCGGTGAGGTCTTTCTTACGCGGAACAAGCGCGCCGTCGACCATTTCGTCATAGGCTACTTTGATGCGCTGATAGCGCGTGACCACGGATACCTCGTCGCGCGTCAGGCATCCCTCTTCGGTCTTGAAGGCGCCGAGGCCTAGCAGAAGCTTCGGGTTGTACATGACCTGTGGATTTTCTTTTTCGTCGAGATAGGCGACGATTGCTTTTTCAGCGCCTATCTGGTTTGCAGCGAGGCATGCTGCGCTGTCAATGGATACGAGCGTGTCAAGCAGGTCCTGCGCAACGTCGGCGTCTTGTGCCGTTGCGGCGGCGCAAGGTCGGGAGAGCAGCGTTTCGTCGTGTACGAGTTCTTTAATCATGGATGCTCCTGAGGGCGGCAACGCCGCAGATTGCCGATGTGGGGCATATGCGGCATTGCGATGGATACGAGATGCGATCGTCGAATCGCTTTCGCAGGCAATGGTACCATGAGGGACGGAGGTGCGGCATGTTCAAAGAACTCGATATAGCAGGTAAGAAAATTCGCGTGTATCCAGCGAAAAAGCCCTATGCGCCGGCGGTGTATCTTAATGCAATCGAGTCAGATTGCTCTGACGTGCGTCGCCGTTGCTTTGACGAGGGATGTCCTGACTTTACGTTCGTCTCAGTGTCCGGTCTGCGCTGGAATGACGAATTGACGCCGTGGCCTCATGACTGCATCACGCGTTCCGACGCGCCTTATGCAGGCGAGGCGCAAGGCTATCTCTGCGATTTGACGGAGAAGATTATGCCTGTCGTCGAACAGGAAATAGGAGGTAGGCCGCTCTATTCGGCGTTGGCGGGCTACTCGCTCGGCGGGCTTTTTGCGTTATGGGCTTCATTTCAGAACGATGCGTTTAGCAGGGTGGTTAGTGCATCGGGTTCTTTATGGTATCCGGGTTTTGTCGAATATGCTCACGCCCATCCATTCTCCAGCGCCTTGAGCTGCGTGTATTTGTCTCTCGGTAAAAAAGAGCATCGTACCCCCAACAGGCTTCTGCGCAACGTTCAGAGCAACACGCAGGATATTCTTGAATTGTGCCGCAACCGCGGTGTGCTTGCCAGGCTCGACATGAACCCTGGGAATCACTTTCAAGATGTTCAGGAGAGGACGGCCAAGGGGATAGCCTGGGCTCTTCGACAGGGTTGATTTCAGCGTACGACCTTATTCGTGCCGCTCTCCGACGAAAAATATAGAGTTCAATTTATATCTTGAGAAATTGAACTTAAATGGCATAGAATTGAACCTGTTATTGAAATTGAACTCTCAAGGAGGCTTCTATGCCAAGCGGTTCATTTTCGGATAGACTCAAACAGTCCATGGAGTTGGCAGGCATCAAGCAGGCCGATTTGATTCGTCTTGCCGAAAACCAAGGTAAGAAACTTGGGAAATCTCAGGTCAGTCAATACGTCTCAGGAAAAACCATTCCGCGTAAAGATGTGCTGGACGTCTTAGCTCTTGTTCTTGGCGTCGATCGGGACTGGCTGCTCGGTGGAGTAGGGGAGCAGGCAACGGCTGTACGTTCGCAAAGTGTTGTCGCTCAAGGGCAGGAGACGCACGTTTGCGCGAATGCGGCGCCAGATGCTCTTTCTGCCGAATCTGATTTACAGAAACGCTCATCCGACGACATCCCGTCTTCGTTGCCGTCGTCTGATGGGATACATTTGCAGGAAGCCGTATCGCGCACAATCGATCGGAGGAGTACCGTCATGGGTATGCGTGAGTTCAAGAAATCATCCAAGCTCGACAACGTTTTGTACGACGTGCGCGGTCCGGTGACCGACGAGGCCGCCCGCATGGAGGGCAACGGCCAGCATATTCTCAAATTGAACATCGGCAACCCCGCCCCCTTCGGGTTCCGCACGCCGTTCGAGGTGGTGCAGGACATGCGTCAGCAGCTTCCCGAATGCGAAGGCTACTCCGATTCGCGCGGCCTGTTCTCTGCGCGCAAGGCCATCATGCAGTATGCCCAGATCAAGCATATCCCCAACGTCGGCATGGACGACATCTACACGGGAAACGGTGTGTCGGAGCTGATCAACCTCTCCATGCAGGCTCTGCTCGATAGCGGGGACGAGGTTCTCATCCCCTCGCCCGACTATCCTCTTTGGACGGCATGCGTCACGCTTTCGGGCGGCACGCCTGTGCATTATATTTGCGACGAAGAGGCTGAATGGTACCCTGATATCGCCGATATCGAAAGCAAGGTTACGCCGCGTACCAAGGCTATCGTCATCATCAACCCGAACAACCCTACGGGTGCGGTGTATCCGCGCGAAGTGCTGCAGGAAATCGTCGAAGTGGCGCGCAGGCACCAGCTTATTATTTTCTCCGACGAAATCTACGACCGTTTGTGCATGGACGGCGTCGAGCATGTCTCCATTGCAGAACTTGCTCCCGATTTGCCATGCGTGACATTCAGCGGGCTTTCGAAGTCGCACATGATTGCGGGCTATCGCATCGGGTGGATGATTTTTTCGGGAGAGAAGAAATGCATCGAGGATTTCATACTGGGCGTCAACATGCTTTCCAACATGCGCCTGTGCTCCAATGTTCCTGCGCAGTCGATCGTTCAGACGGCGCTTGGTGGGCATCAGAGCGTTAAGGATTACGTCGTTCCAGGCGGGCGCGTGTACGAACAGCGCAATTTCGTATATGAGGCGTTGTGCAACATGGAGGGCGTCTCGGTAGTGAAGCCCAAGGCGGCGTTTTACATCTTCCCCAAGCTTGACGTGAAGAAATTCGGCATTACCGACGATGAGCAATTCGCGCTCGACCTGCTTCATCAGAAGAAGATTCTGATCACGCGCGGCGGTGGTTTCAACTGGCATAAGCCCGATCATTTCCGCATTGTGTATCTGCCGCGCATAGAGGTGCTATCCCAGGCTATGGAAGAGCTGGGAGATTTCCTGGAGCATTACCATCAGTAGTACTTCTGCTTGCTGTCGAATACTGTGCCGTCGGGCATTGTCTCTTTGATGTGTATTGAGCTGTTCGTTTCGTATGCGGCGGCTCGGCTGTAAAAAAAGCCTCCCATTTCTCGTGTTCAAGGAATGGGAGGCGCTTTATTGCAGCGGGGTTTCGGTTCGTCGTTCTATGCGGCGTTACTCGAACTCGATGGTGCCGCAGGGCTTCGGGGTAAGGTCGTACAGAACGCGGCAGATGCCATCGACTTCGGAGGCAATACGGTCGCCAATCTTCTTGAGAAGCGTCCAATCAAGCTCAGGCACCTCGGCGGTCATGGCGTCCACGGTGTTGACCGCGCGGATAAACGCCGGCCACTCGTAGAGGCGCTTGTCGTCCTTCACGCCGGTGACGCGGAAGTCCGGCACGGAGACGAAGTACTGCCACACCTTGCCCTCAAGGCCGGCATTGGCAAACTCCTCGCGCAGGATGGCGTCGGCCTCACGCAGGGCTTCCAGGCGATCGCGGGTGATGGCGCCGAGGCAGCGAACACCCAGACCGGGGCCGGGGAACGGCTGGCGCTCGACCATGTTCTCGGGCAGGCCGAGCTCGCGGCCGATGACGCGCACTTCGTCTTTGAAGAGCAGCTTGACGGGTTCGCAGAGTTCGAACTGCAGGTCGTCAGGCAGGCCGCCTACGTTGTGGTGTGCCTTCACGCCGTCGGACTCGAGGATGTCGGGATAGATGGTGCCCTGTGCGAGGAAGCTGACGCTGTCTCCGACCTTGCGGGCTTCTTCTTCGAACACGCGGATGAACTCGGCACCGATGATCTTGCGCTTGGCCTCGGGTTCGGCCACGCCGTCGAGCAGGTTAAGGAAGCGATCGGTGGCGTCGACGTAGACGAGGTTGGCGTCGAGCTGGTTCTTGAAGACGTCTACAACCTGTTCGCTTTCGCCCTTGCGCATAAGGCCGTGGTTCACGTGGACGCAGATGAGCTGCTTGCCGATGGCCTTGATGAGCAGCGCCGCGACTACGGAGGAGTCAACGCCGCCGGAAAGTGCCAAAAGTACGTTTTTGTCGCCAACCTGGGCGCGGACCTCTTCGACCTTCTCGTTGATGAAAGCCTGGGCAAGTTCGGGCGTGGTGATGCGCTCCATGTCTTCGGGACGCTTGTTCGGATCCATCCGAGCTCCTTTCGGTGTTATGAACGCATGCGCGGTGCACGCTGCGTCTGTCTTTTGCGAGCGCTGCGAGCGGTTTGGCAGCGCAGCTCAATGGTATGTGCGTATTGTACCGATTGCATGACGAGGGTAGCGAAGAAACCGAAGGGAAATGCAACGATATCCATACGTTGTGCGCAATGGCGGCCGAAGAGGCTACGCTTCCTTGCCGATCTCGATCAGAATGTCGATCGTCATCTCGAGGCCGTCGAGAATGCAGAGGTCGCATCCGCGAAGAGGAGCCTCGCCTTCGACATTCTTGATTTCCTCGCAGATGGTCGATCCGACGCGGGTGCGGAAGTTTTCGACGAGTTTGCGGGCCCATACGTACGTGTCCTGCTTGCTGGTGGGGTCGTTTGAGCCGTTGCTGCATGCAAGCCCTATGATGACCTCTCCGCCGGAGATGGCACCGCACGTTTCCGTGAAGCCTCCCATGCCGCCGCCGAGCGCTTCGGTGGCGCGGAAGACAAGGTCTTCGTCGGCTCCGACGAACGGAGCGAGCGTGCAGGCGACGCATTGGGCGCAGTTGAAATTGCGGCTGTGCATTGCAAGCGCACGGTCGGCGAGGGCCTTTCGGTCGAATGCCTCCTCGGTCCAGGATGCCTTGTCGAAAGCAGGGTCGGTCTGTGTCATGGAGTCTCCTTTCGAATGCCTTGAATGAATCATAGCCCAGGCGGCTGGACGCTCATAGCCCGCCTGGGCGATCGCTGGCGTTTCAGGCGAGCGGTTGCTGGCGCGGCGTGAAGGCTTGATTCATAACTTTCACAACCAAATCCGCTGAAAAACCAATTGACAAATTCTATGGGGTAAAGTCTAATGCGCTTGCGAGAAAACAAGGGGAAAGTTTTCTCCGCAACCTTATTGAAGGGTGTCAACAGAAAGGGTATTGCCATGGGCGATAACGTGGTATTGGCCAAGAACACTGAGAAGGCGCCGAAGTGCCCGATGTGCTCTCAGACCGTAGCGTTCTCTCATTACAACAACCTCTCGGCTCAGCTGCCTGTCGATCCTAAGACTGGTGCAATCGTCGAGGGCGGCGTCAAGGAGCAGGCTGATCAGTGCTTCCGCAACATCAAGGAAATCGTTGCGAGCATCGGTCACAACCTGAACGACGTCGTTCGCATCACCATCTTCGTCAAAGACATCATGGATCTTGACGTTGTCGAGAAGGCTTATAAGTCCTTCTTCACCACCTACGTGCCCACCCGCACCGTCGTTGCCGTCAACGACCTGCCCATGGGCGCGCTTGTCCAGGTCGAGGCTCTCCTCACCAACGGCGAAGGCACCATTCCGAACGAGCCCCAGGCTGGCGACTTGCTCAAGTACGTCAACAACACCCACAATGCTCCGTTCGATGCGATGTCCAGCCAGTCTGTGGCATTCTCCCACTACAACAACATCACGGCGCAGCTGCCGATCGACCCTGTAAGCAACCAGGTCGTTATGGGCGGCGTCCAGGAGCAGACCGCTCAGTGCCTCAAGAACATCAAGGCCGTCCTCACCGCTATGGACGTTCCCTTCGATGACATCGTCAAGGTCAACGTCTTCTTGAAGGACCTCGGCGACGTTGAGGCCATGAACGAGATCTACAAGCGCTTCTTCCCCGATTCGGGCATTGCTCGCGCGGTCAACTACCTTCCGGCTCGCACCGTGGTCGAGGTTGCAGACCTGCCCATGCATGCGCTCGTTCAGATCGAGGCTGTGTGCTCTCACGGCGACGGCACGCCTCCGCAGGCTGTCGAGGACCGTCACGGTCTGATTGTCGAGGCGAACAACATCGCGAATGCTCCTAAGGATGCGCTGTCTTCCCAGACCGTTGCATTCTCTCACTACAACAATATCTCCGCTCAGCTCGGCATCGACCCCGCAATGGGCGCTCTGGTCGAGGGCGGCGTGAAGGCCGAGACCGAGCAGTGTCTCAAGAACATCAAGGCCATCATCGAGAGCGTTGACCATGTGATGGAAGACGCCGTCAAGGTCAACATCTTCGTGAAGGACATGGCTGACATGGACGCTGTCAACGAGGTCTATGCTCAGTTCTTCCCCGAGGGAACCCCCGCTCGTCGCGTCGTCGGTGTTGCGAACCTTCCCATGGGCGCAGCCATTCAGATCGACGCCATCTTCGGCAACTTCGAAGGCACTCCGCCGATCGCTTAATGCGGCAACGGCGTTTTCATGCCGGCATGCGCACCTTCCATGAATGGAAGAGCGCTGCCCGTACATGGTCGCACGATGAAATGGAACGGGTTTCGACCCGTTCCATTTTTTTTATGCCGTGAGAATGGGGCGTTCGATGCCCCTGCTTTGCAAAGTTTTTTCGGTATGAACCCGAAAAAGGGAAAACTTCCGCCAACGACGATTCTGAAGACGACTCCGTTTTTATGTGATTGAGAAAAATGCCAGTTCAATATATTTCTATACAACGTAAAGTTACTGCTCTTCATGCGGATGCGAGGTAAGATGCCATCCGTTGCAGTGCGGGCATCGATAGCATTGCAGTCCTGTGGTGCCGTGCTCCGCGCATGAGGCGATGGCATCGAGCGCTTCGTAACGAGAAGCGTAGCGGTTCTTTGACTCGCACGCTTTTTTACGCAGCGCCGCTTCTTTTTCTTGCGATCGACGGGCATTACGTTGCTCTTCGCGTGCGAAGATGTCATCCATGCCGCCAAGGCTTGCTTTGAATTCGGCAGTCTCCTTAGCCCAGGCGGAACGCTTTTTGCTTCCCACGATAATGCTCGCTTTCTTCAACGGGGTTCTTCCATGGCGGCTGCGGCGCCTTGTTCTTCTTGTTCTCCGCGAAGGTTAATCAGTCTGCGGCGGAGGGACGATGCAATCATAGCGAACAGCTTTTCCGGCAAGGGAATAGCTCGGCTTTCTATCGGCGAGATGCGGCCCTTTGATGGGTCTTTTCACAATCACTTTGCGCGGATGTACGCTCAAGGCCGCTTCAAGGATTTCTTCCTGATTGCTGCATGGGCGCTCGAGATGATGGAGCAGCTGGAATTTCTTTTTCACGGCGGCGCTTTTGCTTCTTGCGGGAAACATAGGGTCGAGGTATACGATGTCGGGCATTTCGTCAGCCGAATCAGCCTCGGCCATGCGCTTCAACGCGCCGATGCTGTCTCCTTCGTGAAAATGCATTCGCTTCACGATGCTGGCAAGTTCGGGGTGCGTCTTTGCTCGTTCGAGAGCATCCTGCAGAAGCGCAGCTATAACGGGATCGTTCTCGTACAGCGTGACGTCGAATCCTGCCGCGGCAAGAAGCAAAGAGTCCTCTCCGAAGCCCGCTGTGGCATCGAACGCCTTTGGGGAGGGAGCGCCTTTGAGCTTCGCCGCGCGAACCAGCATCTCGCCTTGTAGCTTGCCGGGGCGCAGACGGGGCAGCATGGAGACGAAATCGGCGCGCAAAACCATGCCGTCTCCAACCAGAGAAAGACCTTCTTCGCCAATGCGCAGCGCCAAGGGAGCCTGCAACGCATCTACTACCTCGTTGACCGTCAGTTCTGCATCGAGGCGTTTGGCCAACGCTGCGGCTTGCGGGCGGTCTTGTTCGCGCGCGGCGAAGACGGTCACGTTCATAATGGGCTCCTAACGATTCGGTTCTCCCATTATAAAGACAGTGGGGTGAAGAGAACGAGACGAAACGCCCTCGCTTAATATTGCGCTGACTGTTCGCTTGTCTCTTGGGGTGGCTTGATGGCGAACGAAAGTGCAAGCGCTGCTGCGGCTACGGCCAAAAACGCCCAGAATGCGGGGCCGTAAGAGCCTGTCGAGGTTTGAAGCGTGGCAAGCACCAGCGGGCCCGCCGAGGCCGATGCAATCATCTGCAGCGTTGCGACGGCGTAGTTGATGCCGAAATACTTCGGGCCGAAGAAGCTGCTGCTGATAACGGCCATGGAGGCCATGTTGCCGCCGTACACAAGACCGAGGAGCATGAACCCTGCCACAATAAGCGGGAAGCTGCTGAGCATGACGGCCACGCCGCACAGAAGCATGGAAAGCGCGAAGCCGATGGATATCCACAGAAACGAGATGCGGTAGCCGAATTTGTCCCACACAAGTCCGCAGAGCAGACGTCCGAATCCGTTGCACAGGGAGATGCCGCCCATGGCCGCCGTTGCCATCATGGCGCTTGCAGCGGCGTCCATTCCCGTTGCGGAGAGCACTTCCTCGGCGGCAGGAACCGCCTGGCTGATAAGGCCGAGGCCTCCGCTGCTCACGAGAATCAGCCAAAGAAACGCCAGCTGGAACGAACGGGTCTTGATCATCTCGACGGCGGAGTAATCGCGCTTCTGCTCATGGGGCTGCGCGCCGTTCGATGCGCTCTGCATGCTTGCTGCGAATTCGGCAGGAGGCAGCTTCACGATGAGTGCGACGGCGAGCATGACAACGCCGAAGACGACGCCTAGAATCAAAAATGTGGTTTGCCACGAGAGCTTGCCGAGAAGAACCGTGACCAGGGGGCTCAAAAGCATGGCGCCCATGCCGAAGCCCGTGAGCATGCCGCCCGATGCGATGCCCTGCTTGTCCGGATACCATTTGACGGCGACGCTCATGACGCAATCGGTGCCGACGCCCACGCCGAAGCCGACGATGATGCCGTAGGTGATGTAAATCCAGAGCAGCGTGGTGGTTTGCGCGGCGGCGATGAATCCGCCGGCGATGATGATTGCCGTTGCCACCATGACGATGCGAGGGCTGAAGCGTTGCTCGATGATGCCGGCAACGACCATGCCTACGCTGAAAGAAATCATGGAGAGTGTGAAAATGAGCGATGTCTGGGCTCGCTCCCAGCCGAAATCGGTCTCGATAGGCTCTACGAAAAGAGACCATGCGTAGATGAGGCCCATAAAAAGCAACGCCACGAAAGCCGTGGCGATGTAGATGAAACGATGGTGCTTCCCCTGTGCAGCCATAGTTGCCACCTTCTCCTCGGTTATTACGCATCTTGAGAGGATTCGTGCGTTTGTCAATGCGGGCAGTCGTCTCCCATCGGGGGCGGGGCCGCCTCGATTGCGCGAAGCGGCCCTGTAGCGGTTATTTTTCCTTCACCATAGAGAGCGATATCTTGCCCCGCTCTTTATCGATTTTCTCGATCCAGACGGTAACGGTGTCGCCGACGGAAACGACTTCGCTCGGATGCTTGACGAAGCGATCCGACAGCTTGGATATGTGCACCAAGCCGTCCTGCTTCACGCCGATATCGACGAAGGCGCCGAAATCGACCACGTTGCGCACGGTGCCCGTCAGCTCCATGCCGACGTTCAGGTCGTCGAGGCTCGTTACCGACTTGCTGAACACGACCTCGGGTGCATCATCGCGCGGATCGCGGCCGGGCTTTTCGAGTTCGGCGACGATATCGCGTAGGGTGGGGACGCCGCATCCGAGTTCATCCGCCAAGGTTGCAACGTTTCCGATGCGCTTGGCGATATCCGGGACACCTCCTGCGGCGAGAGCCGAGGGCTTGACGCCTGCGCGCTTGAGCAGCTCGGTTGCGATTGCATAGCTTTCGGGATGGACGCTTGTGGCGTCAAGAGGGTTGGCGCCGTCCGAGATGCGGAGGAATCCTGCGCAATTGAGGAACGCCTTAGGCCCGAGCTTGGGGACGTTCTTCAACTGCTTGCGATCGGTGAAGGCGCCGTTTTCCTCGCGGTAGGCGACGATGTTTTTCGCGACAGCGGGCGAGATGCCTGAAACGTAGCCGAGCAGGCTTGCACTTGCGGTGTTCAAATCCACTCCGACGCGGTTCACGACGCGTTCCACCACATCGCCGAGCGCACGACCGAGCTCCGCCTGGTTCAGGTCGTGCTGGTATTGTCCCACGCCGATCGACTGGGGTGGAATTTTCACCAGTTCGGCCAGGGGGTCTTGCAGACGGCGTCCCAGGCTCATGGCTCCGCGCGTGGTTACGTCGAGGTCGGGGTATTCTTCGCTGGCGAGCTTGGACGCGGAATACACCGATGCCCCCGCTTCGTTCACGATGGTGTAGCGCAGCTCGTCGGACGATTGCGCGATGAATTCCGACACTACCTCCTCGGTTTCGCGGCTTGCTGTGCCGTTGCCGATGACGATGGTGTTGATGCGGTGGCGTTTGACCAGGGAGTCGAGCGTTCTCTTCGTCCCTTCGATGTCGCGGCGCGGAGGGGTGGGATAGACCGTGGTGTAATCGAGCAGCTTGCCGAACTCGTCGAGTACGGCCACTTTGCAGCCCGTGCGGTATCCGGGGTCGAGCGCGATGATGCGCGCGCCTTTCACGGGGCGCTGCTGAAGAAGGCTCTCGGTGTTTTTGGCGAAGACGCGGATGGCGTCGGCTTGCGCCCGTTCGGTAAGCTCGCTGCGCAGCTCGCGTTCGAGCGAAGGAGCTATGAGGCGTTTGTAGCTGTCCGCGATCGCCTCGTCGAGCGCTTCGGCGAAGACCCCGTTGCGTCGGACGATGCGACGGCCCAGTTGGTCGATCGCGGCATCTTGGTCCGTGCGCACGCGAACGCGAAGCTTGCCTTCCTTTTCGCCTCGGTTGATGGCGAGCACGCGATGGTTCGGTATGCGCTGCGCGGACTCGGAAAAATCGTAGTAGGGTTCGTAGACGCTCTTTTCCTCGCCGTCGGTGGCTTCCACGGCCATCGTTGCGGTCTTTTTCGTGAAGGCGCGCAGCGTGGCGGTATGCTCCGCGTCGTCTGCGATAACTTCGGCCACGATATCTTTGGCGCCTTGCAAGGCCGCTTCGGCCGTGGCGAACCCCCCTTCGGCATCGACGAATGCGGCGGCCGTTTCAAGAGCGCTTTTCCCTGTTCGCGCTTGAGTGAGAATGAGGTCGGCCAATGGTTCGAGTCCCGCTTCGCGCGCTTTCGACGCGCGGGTCGCCCTCTTCTTCTTGAAAGGCTTATACAGGTCTTCCACACGTTGCATAACGGTGGCACCTTCGATGGATGTGCGCAGTTCTTCGGTAAGTTTTCCCTGCTCTTTGATGGAATTGAGGACTTCGGCCTTGCGCGTTTCCAAGTTGCGAAGGTACGTCAGGCGCTCCTCGAGGGTTCGAAGCCGCGCATCGTCCAGCCCTCCCGTGGCCTCTTTGCGGTATCGGGCGATGAAGGGAATGGTGCTGCCTTCGTCTATCAGCTTGATGACGGATTCGATCTGTGCGGGGGAGACGGAAAGCTCCTGCGCGATGGTGCGGTTGATGTCCAGCATATATGCTCCGGCTTCTCTTGGTGCGTACGCCGTTTGGCTTTTGCATGCGCCGCTTGGCAGCGTCTCGGGCGACGTCGCCTGCGCGGCGGTACCATAGGATAGAACGTGTTCTATCCGAGCTGAAGGAGATGTGCAATGGATACAGCGGAAAAGCGGTATTTAGAGCTTCTTTCCCGATCGTTCCCCTCCGCCGCGAAGGCGTCGGCGGAAATCATCAATCTAAGCGCCGTGCTGAATCTCCCCAAAGGGACCGAATTCTTCGCTTCCGACATCCATGGGGAATACGAAGCTTTCTCGCACATTCTTCGCAACGGGTCGGGCTCTATTCGCCTGAAGATAGAGGACGTATTCGGCGATACGCTGAGTGCGGAGGAGAAGCGCTCGCTGGCCTCGCTGATTTATTATCCGCGCGAGCGCATGGAGCTTGTTCTGTCCCAGGTGGAAGACCACGAGAAGTGGTTTGCGACCGTCTTGCCCCAGCTGGTGTCCGTCTGCAAGCGTTCTGCGCAGAAGTACACGCGGTCAAAGGTTCGCCGTGCGCTTCCTGAGGATTTCGCCTACATCATCGAAGAGCTGATGACTGAAGACCGCTACGGCGTGGACAAGCAGGCGTATTATGCGGCCATCATTCATGCGGTGATCGGGACAGATCGCGGCGCCGCCCTCATCGAGGCGCTCTGTCTTTTGATTCAACGCCTGGTGATCGACCATCTGCACATTGTCGGCGACATCTACGACCGCGGTCCGTATCCGCATACCATCATGGATACGCTCATGGACTATCATTCGCTCGATATCCAATGGGGCAACCACGACATCGTCTGGATGGGCGCGTCTCTCGGCCAGCGCGGTTGCATCGCCCATGTGGTTCGCAATTGCGCGCGATACGGCAACCTCTCCATTCTCGAGGACGCCTACGGCATTAACATCCTGCCGCTTGCATCGTTCGCGCAGACCGCTTACGCGGACGACCCCTGTGTGGCGTTCGGTCTGAAGGGCAACCCCGGCCTTTCCGCGCAGGAGACGGAGCTCAACGTCAAAATCCAGAAAGCCATGGCCATCATCCAGTTCAAAGTGGAGGCGCAGCTTATTGATGAAAACCCCGGATTCGGGCTTGAAGACCGCAAGCTTTTGCACAAAATCGATTTTGACAAAGGCACGGTTGTTGTCGACGGCATTGAATACGAACTGACCGACACTGTGTTTCCCACGGTCGACCCGGACGACCCGTATCGCTTGACCCCCGAAGAGGAGGAGGTCATGCAGCGCCTTGAGCAGGCGTTCGTGAACTGCGAAAAGCTCCAGCGCCACATGCGGTTCTTCCTTGAGGCGGGAAGCCTGTACAAAGTTCATAACGGCAACCTGCTTTTCCACGCGTGCGTGCCGCTTAACGCCGACGGGTCTCTTATGGAGACGGAGGTCTTCGGCGAAAAATACAAAGGCCGGGCGCTTTATGACGTCATGGAGCGTTATGTGCGCGCGGGATTTTTCGATTCCGATCCCGAAATGCGCAAGCGCGGACGAGACCTCATGTGGTACATGTGGCTCGGTCAGGGGTCTCCGTTGTTTGCGAAGAGCAAGATGGCGACGTTCGAGCTGTACCTGATCGCCGACAAGGCCGCCCGCAAAGAGGTGAAGAATCCGTTCTATACATTCTTGAACGATGAAGCCGTGATGGCGGGCATTTTCGAGGATTTCGGGCTCGATCCCAAGACATCGCGCATCGTGTGCGGCCATGTGCCGGTGAAGGTGAAAGACGGCGAAGACCCGGTGAAATGCGGCGGGCGCGTGCTGACCATCGACGGCGGCTTCTCGAAAGCTTATCAGCCTACCACGGGTATTGCCGGATATACGCTCATCTCCAATTCCTACGACATCATTCTGGCGGCGCATGAGCCGCTGGAGTCGACGAAGGCTGCCGTGGCGAAAGAGCTCGACATATTCTCTTCCACGCGTGTGGTCGAAAGCATGAAGAAACGCACGCTGGTTGCCGATACTGACAAGGGCAAAGAGCTTAAAGCCCAAATTGCCGATTTGGGTGCGCTGCTTGAAGCCTATCGCCATGGAGAAATAGCCGAGAAGGAATAGCTGTCGTAGAGGTGGTTTTGCCGATGCCGCAAACCTTCTTGTCGCGTGAAGGCGAGGAGAGATAGGCAGCGAATGCGGATGGGCGCCGTTCGTTTGAACGGCTTTTCAGGCGGGGGTGCGGTTCTCGATGAGCCGCACCCCGTTCTTTATTTCGACGATGCGAAGCTGTCGTCCACGGTTATCTTACAAACGGCGTGCGGCTCGCGCTCTTGCACGATTTCGGATACGCGGCGCACGAGCTCTTCGTTGCCGAGGGCGAGACCGGGCGGTCTGAGCACGTCGAAGATGACGTTGGTATGCGTAGGGCCGGGAACGATGCGCAGGTCGTGGATGGTTAGGCGCGGGTCTATGCGTCGGATGTTTTCCACGATCCATCTGCGCAGATTGCCGACGGCCTCATCCGATGTGACGATGGGGTCGTAGTGCAAGACCAGAAGAATGTTCTCTTCTTCGCGAAATGCCTCTTCTATGTTGTCGATGATGTCGTGGCTTTTGAGCGGGTCCATTTCGGCGGCCATTTCCACATGCGCGCTCGCGAAGCGGCGGCCCGGGCCGTAGTCGTGCACAATCAGGTCGTGCGTATCCAGGACGCCCGGGTAGCTCACGATTTTGTCATAGATATGCTTGACGAAGGCGGGGTCGGGCGCCTTGCCAAGCAGCGGGTCCACCGTGTCGCGCACCAGTTCGATGCCGCTGTAGACGATGAATGCGCCCACGGCCAGGCCTGCCCAGCCGTCCAGATTCACGCCGCCGAATTCGGCGATAAGCGTGCAGATAAGAACGGCCGCGGTGGCGATCACGTCGTTGCGGGAGTCCGCAGCGGTGGCAAGAAGCGCGCTCGACGAGATGCGCGTGCCGAGGCTTTTGTTGAAGGCGGCCATCCAAAGTTTCACGACGATGGACAAGACGAGCACGGCCACGAGCGCGATGCTGAATTCCACAGGCTCGGGGTGGATGATTTTATCGAACGACGAGCGTACCAGTTCGACGCCGATGACCAGGATGAGCACGGCGACGGCCAGGCCCGACAGATATTCGAAGCGACCGTGACCGTAGGGGTGCTCGGCATCGGGCGGTTTGCTGGCAAGCTTGAAGCCGAAGAGGCTGATGATGTTGCTCGATGCGTCGGAGAGGTTATTGAGCGCGTCGGCCACGATCGCCACCGACCCCGCGACGGCTCCTATGGCGCCTTTTGCCGCGCAGAGGACGATGTTGCACGCGATGCAGACAATGCTCGCGAACGTGCCGTAGGCGGTGCGCACCGCGGGGTTTTCGGTATCGTCGGCGTTTTTCACGAAACGCCGGGTGAGCCATTCGAGCATGCTTGTCGTTCTCCTTCTCGGTTTTCTACTCGTCGCGCTGGGGCTTCGACGTCAGGTGCCACCCGTTGCAGTACGGGCAGCGGTAGCTGTGCAGCCCTCGCGTTCCGTGGTCGGCGCAGGCGGCGATGGCCTCTTCGGCTTCGGTGCGGCTGCGGTAGCGGTTCTTCGATTCGCAGGCCTTGCGGCGCACGGCGGCGTTCTTCTTCGCGGGTGAACACGTCGTCCATGCCTCCGAGGCCCGCTTTGAATGCGGCCGTCTGTTTCGCCAGAGCCGAACGTTTCCTGCTGGTCATGGCAACCCCTTTCGCGATGCGGCTTAACGTGCGCCCTATGATAGCAGCGCCGCATGCCGGCCGCTTGGGGCGGCATCGTGCGCGCCGGGATGCGGCTCGGTTTCTGCCGGGTCGGCGCTGGACCCGAGGCGGGTTCGTGCCGGAATGCGTTCGGGTTCGCGTCAGGATGCGGCCTGGTCGGCGCCGGCATCCTGACGGATTGCGGCCTGGTCTGATCCGGATTGAATCTGGAGATGCGCCGGATGCGCGTCGGAATCAGGTCGGGATTCAGCGGGGCTTCACCATGGAAAGCGATATCTTGCCGCGCTCCTTGTCGATCTTTTCCACCCAGACGGTCACCGTGTCGCCCACGGCTACCGCGTCGGCCGGATGCTTGACGAAACGCTCCGACAGCTTGGAGATGTGCACCAGACCGTCCTGCTTCACTCCGATATCCACGAACGCGCCGAAGTCGACGACGTTGCGCACCGTGCCCGTCAGCTCCATGCCGCAGGTCAGGTCATCGAAATCGCGCACGGAGGTGCTGAACACCGTTTCGGGCGCGTCTTCGCGCGGGTCGCGTCCCGGCTTTTCCAGCTCGGCCGCGATGTCGCGCAGGGTGGGGACGCCGCATCCCAACTCGGATGCCAGGGCCGCGATGTCGCCGATGCGCGCGCCGATTCCCTTGATGCCGCCGTTTGCCAGTTCGCCGGCCTTCACGCCCGCGCGTTCGAGCAGCGCTTGGGCGATCGGGTAGCTTTCGGGATGGACGCTCGTTGCGTCAAGCGGGTTGTCGCCGCCTGCGATGCGTAAAAAGCCCGCACAGTTCGAATACGCCTTCGGCCCCAGGCGGGCGACCTTTTTCAGTTGCCTACGGTCGGTGAACGCCCCGTGTTCTTCGCGATAGGCCACGATGTTTTTGGCAAGGGCGGGCGTGATGCCCGATACGTATCCAAGCAGGTTGGCGCTGGCTGTGTTGAGGTCGACGCCCACGCGGTTGACGGTGCGCTCCACCACGCCCGCCAGCGCGCGGCCCAGTTCGGCCTGGTCAAGGTCGTGCTGGTATTGGCCCACGCCGATCGACTGCACGGGTATCTTCACCAGCTCGGCCAAGGGGTCTTGCAGGCGGCGGCCCAGGCTCATGGCGCCGCGCGTGGTGACGTCCAAATCGGGGTATTCCTCGCTTGCGAGCTTCGAGGCCGAATATACCGACGCGCCCGCTTCGTTGACGATCGTGTAGCGCAGGTCGGCGGACGATTCGGCGATGAACTGCGACACGACCTCTTCGGTTTCGCGGCTCGCGGTGCCGTTGCCGATGACGATGGTGTTGATGCGGTGGCGCGACACCATGCGTTCGAGCGTGCGCTTGGTGCCTTCCACGTCGCGGCGCGGCGGGGTGGGATAGACCGTGCCGTGATCGAGCAGCGTGCCGAATTCGTCGAGCACCGCCATTTTGCAGCCGGTGCGATAGCCGGGGTCCAGGGCGATGATGCGCGCGCCTTTTACGGGCCGTTGCGACAGCAGGCTCTCGGTGTTTTTCGCGAACACGGCGATGGCGTCGGCCTGGGCGCGGTCGGTGAGCTCGCTTCGCAGCTCGCGCTCGAGCGACGGGGCCATGAGGCGCTTGTAGCCGTCAGTGATCGCGGCGTCGAGGCTTTCGGCGAAGGGTCCGCGGCGACGCACGATGCGCCTGCCAAGCAGGTCGATCGCGGTATCGGCATCGGTGCGCATGCGTACGCGCAGCTTGCCTTCCTTCTCGCCGCGGTCGATGGCCAGCACGCGGTGGTTCGGGATGCGCCGCGCGGGTTCGGAGAAATCGTAATAGGTTTTGTAGGGGGTCTTTTCGGACGCGTCGGTCGCCACGGTTTCGAATCGAGCGGTCTTATGCGTGAAGGCGCGCAGGGCCGCGGTATGTTCGGGATCGTCGGCGATCGTTTCGGCCACGATGTCGCACGCGCCTTGAAGCGCCGCTTCGGCGTCGGGATAGCCGCCCTCGGCGTTCACGTAGCCCGCGGCGGCGTCCAGGGAGCTTTTCACGTTCGTCGCCTGCGCCATGACGAGGTTCGCCAAAGGCTCCAGCCCCGCGGCGCGCGCCTTCGATGCCCGCGTGGCGCGTTTTTTCTTGAACGGCTTGTATAGGTCTTCGACGCGCTGCATGACCGTGGCCGCCTCGATCGCGGCGCGAAGGTCGGCCGTCAGCTTTCCCTGCTCGTCGATCGCGGCGATCGTTTCGGCTTTGCGCGCTTCGAGATTGCGCAGGTAGGCAAGGCGCTCGTCGAAGGCGCGCAGGGTCGCGTCGTCCATGCCGCCCGTGGCTTCTTTGCGGTAGCGGGCGATGAAGGGGATGGTGTTTCCGTCGTCGATGAGCGCGACGACGGCTTCGGCCTGCGCGGGCGATACGCCGAGCTCGCGCGCCAGGGCTTCGATGATGTGCGGCATAGGTGCTCCGATGGGTCGGCCGCGGCGGATCACGCTTCGAGGCGTCCGTCCGCGGAAAGCGGTTCGATATCGTCCGAGCATTCTAACGCCGCCGCCCGTTGCGCGCCCGCCATGCGCGAAAAGCCCTCAAAGAGGAAAGGCCCGCACGAGGCGGGCCTTTCCGAGGAGGGGCGTGCGGCCGTAGGGGTTGCGGTCGCGTGTCGAGACGGGGCGCCTACGCCTGCGCGCCGGTGATGCCGACGTTCGGGCGATTGACGTATTCGCCTTCGTCGGGGGTTTCGCTGCCGGGATCGCTTGGCAGGTCGGCCACGGTTTCCAGACGAATCTCGACGATATTGCGTGCGAAGTATTTCGCAGCGGTCGAATCGATCCACAGCTGGTTGGTGCCGCCGACCGACTCGCTCAGCGCTTCGTCGTTGATCTGGCTGGCCACGACGGCCTGGCGCTGCATCACATAGGCCAGCGGAAGCTTGATCACGTGACCGTCTTCGGACACGAGCGTGACCACGTTGACGCCTTCGTCGGGCGCGGCCTTCTCGATGATGGAGGCCAGGGGCACGCCTGCGACCTTGGCGTTGATGGCGGCCAGGCCGCCCACGCCGTTGGAGGCGCAGGAGCAGCCCATGACGGCGCTGGTCTGCTCGTCGCTTTCAAGCTCGGCCAGGGTGGCGGAGTATTCGTTGGCGACGTCGCCTGTCACCGAGATGGTCCAATCGCTCGGGGAGGCGATGGTGAGCTCGGTGGCTGCATTGCACAGGGCTGCGGCGCCGCGGTTGAATACGGCCGCGATTTTCTCGTTCGGGGTGAGGACGGCCTGGGAGTATCCGAAGTCGCCCTGGACGTTGGCCACGGACTTCTCATCGGAGGGATGGGAAGCGTCGACGTGGGTCCATGTTTGCGTTGCGTCGGTATCGACAGCTGCTGCGTCGGCGGGTGCCGTAGAGGCCACGGCGATGGCAGGGGCGAGCAGCGTGATTCCGGTTGCGGCGCTGACTACTTTGATTCCGATGTTTTTCATGGCTCCCCCTTTCTTTATTCGACGTTGAAGAACAGCTGGGAAGGATCGGTGCTCACGCTGCCGTCTGCGCCGATGGCACGGACTTTAAGCAGGTACGAGCCGGGCTTTTCGGGCGTGTAGACGAACTTCCAGTTTACCCAGCGCATGACGTCGGTTTCGCCGAGGTCGTAGCGCGTCCATGTTGCGCCCTTGTCGAGCGAGATCTCGACGGCGGTCACGGGAACTTCGTAGGCGTCTGCGAAGCCTTCGAATTCGATCGGCTCGCCGGCGGGGAAGATGGTTCCGTTGGCGTAGTTGAACACGGCCGTGTTGGGCTTATTGAACATCTCGCCGGTCTTGGGGTTGGTGAAGCCCTTGTAGTACACGGGGGCTTTCTCGTCCTGTGAGAACTTCAGTTCCACAGGGCGCTTGGTGTAGTGGGCGCCGCCCAGGGTGGGGGTCCACAGCTGTACCGGGTAGCCCTGGAGCATGCCGAGCTTCTCGCCGTTGATTTCGGTGACCAGCAGGATGTCGTCCTTGAGGGCCTCGACGTATTCCTGAGGCAGCGGGTAGACGTCCCAGCCGTCATCGGCGATGGAGTGCAGGGCGTTGTACGACGCAGGGTCGACGCCGGCCTTCTCCATAATCGCAGACAGCGGGATGCCCTTCACTTCGGCGTTCATGATGTAGGCGCCGCCCGGCGGGTTGGTCTGGCAGTCGAGCTTCATGACGCGCTCGACCATCTGGTCTTCGAAGTCGGCGAGCTTGAAGGTGAACTCGTTATCGACGTTGCCGGTGACCTTGATCTCCCAAGAATCGTAGGCTTCCTGAGAGGTGTCGTTATCGGGCGTGATGCCCTTGTGGTCGGCGTTCTCCCAATAATAGAAGAGCTGGTCGGTCGGGGTGATGGAGTCCTGCGTGAAGCTGAAGTCGCCTTCGACGTTAGGCACGGGGGTGACGCCCATGTAGGCGGTGTCATACTTCACGAGGTCCCAAAGCTGGTATTCGCCGGTCTTGGGGTTGATGTAGTGGCAGGAATCGCAGCTGCCGTCGAATTCGTCGCTATTCATGTGGATGGCATGCATGCTGTCCTGGAGGAACAGCGCCTTGGAATGGCACATGTAACAGAACTTGGTGGTGGGGTCGACGTTGTACGGATTCCACAGCTTGGGATGCGTGGCGGGCAGAAGCTGCGTCGCGTCGAGGATCGAGGCGTGGCAGCCTTCGGCTTCGCAGCCGCGCTGGTCGCCGCCCAGGACGGCGGTGTTCCACATGTACGGGTCGTTTGGGATCATTTGGACGCGCGTGCCGTCTTCCTTTTCGGTGACGACGGGAGCGTAGTAGGCATTGGCCGCCTCGTTCTTTTCGGCGCCTTGCAGCGTCTCGATGCGTTCGGCTTCGTCGACGGCGGCTTCGGTCTTCTGCTGTTCGGTCTCTTCTTGCGACGAGTCTTGCTGAGGCGCGCACGCCCACAGGCACGCCGAGAGGGCGAACACGCCTGAGATGGTGCCGACGAGGGCTAACGTGCGTTTCTTCATGGCCCCTCCTTTCATGAAATTCCCCTGAGGTCGCCATCTCTTGCAAGCGGCCTCCTTTCGTCGCAAACTATCCCAAGCTCGACGTCTTGTCATCGACAGGAACTCATGAATGGTATCATTTCTGAGTAATCGCAGGTCAAATGCGGTGTTGAGATACATATTAGTAGTTTTTACCGATACGGAAGGACGTCTTGTATGGGAGGGAACGAGACTGATTCCGCAGCGATCGGGGCTGGCCTTGTCGCGCGCGGCGCCGCTTTGGCGAAAGAAGAGTTTTCGAAGCTGTCGTGGCTTCATGTTTTCGGCTTCGCGATATGCCAGTCGTGGACGGTGCTGTGTTTTGCGCTTCCCGACCCGGTCACGTATGCGGATTCGTTTCTCGACCTGCGCTGGCTGTCGGCGTTGTCGACGTGCGTGCTGCTGGCGTTGTTCTGCGTCGTGCATCGGCGCATGCCTTTGCGCGTCGGCAAGAATGCGGCCGTGTTTTTCATCGCGGCCGTGGCGAGCGTTTCGAGCGCGCTCGGGCCGGCGAGCGTTCTTTTTCCCGAATCGTCGGCTGCGCTTTTGACGGTCGCTGCGGCAGGGTTGGGCGTGGGGTTCGCGTTTCTTCCCATCGTGTGGCTGTCCGTCTTTTGGGCGTCGCGTGAGGGTGCGGGGCTTATAGCGAGCCTCGTTCTGGCGGCGGTGCTGACGTATCCGCTTGCGAACACGGTGGTCGCCGGAACGCAGGGGACGTGGGCCATCGTCGCGGCGTGCTCGCTTCTGCCGATGCTTTCGGCGGCCATGCTTCCTCGCGAAGACGCGGTAGAACGATCCGCCGCCGCTGCGCTTCCTGCGGTAAAGAGGGGTTTTCGCGAGCTCGAGCCTTCGGAGCGCGATATCCTGGTGCGCTTCTGCCTGTGTCTGTTTTTCGTGGTGGCCATCATCGAACTGTGCCGAAACGTTCTTCTCGGCGGCGCGCAGGCGACGTTTTTCGCCGGCGCGGCCAACTTGGTGGGCATCCTGCTCAGGTGCTTTTTCGGGGCGTGGTTGGTGGTCGTTTTCGCGAAGCGCAGCATGGACGCCGTTTCGCGGGTGTACCGCGGGTCGTTTCTTCTCGTGCTCGCGGTGGTGCTGGCCATTCCTTTCATCATGGAAGGCAACTGGGCGGCCCATGTGGTTCTTGACATGGGGGCGTTCTGCTTCGAGGCCGTCATGATGATGGTTCTGTTCGAAGTGGTTTCCGCGCTAGCCATAGACGCCATTCTTCTGTTCGCGCTGACGCGTGCCGTATGGGCTGCCGGCGTCGTGGCCGGCATCGCCGTGAGCGGCTACGGTTTCAGGGCCGATCCGTCGCTTATCTTGTTCGGCGTCGCGATTATGGGCGTGGCATGCGCCTTTATGTTCGTATTCGTGTTCACGGATGTGCACTGCACCAGGGTGCTGGCGAAATCGCGCGAGTGCGCTCATGCCACGCCGTTCAAGGACCAATGCAGGCTCGCGGCTCTCGATGCGGGGCTTTCCGATCGCGAGTCGGAGGTCATGGCCATGGTGGCGAAAGGAAGGTCGTCTCAGCGGGTCGCCGACGACCTGGGGGTTTCGTTGTCGACGGTGAACTCCCACATCTATCATATTTATCAGAAGATGGGGGTCCACTCCCGTCAGCAGATGCTCGATAGAATCGAGTCGTATGCGTCCGATTCTACGAATCCAGAGGTTCTTGGGAAGCGACGAGCGTGACGGCATCGGGCTCGGGCGAGCATGTGCCGTCTTCGTTGACCGATCGGACGAGCAGGGTGTAGACGCCTTCCTCTTCGGGCGTGTAGGCGAACTTCCAGTGCACGAGCTTGTCGGAGGAGGCGCCTTCGGTTTCGTAGCGCGTCCAAGTCGCTCCCTTGTCCATGGAGAATTCCATCGCCACGATCCGCTTGTCGTAATCGGTGGCGTAACCTTCGAGCGTGATGGGGCCGCCTACGCGGCAATGCTGGGTGGGAATCATGGCTGCTCCTTTCTTTCGTCTGGCGCCATTGTCCTCCAAAGCGGGCGTGCACGCATCGTATGAAACTGCTGATTCCGGCAGCGATGCGCGCACTCCCCGCTGTCTATCTGTCATCGAGCCGTGTACGGAGGAGGAAAGCCCCCCGGGGGCCGCTTTCGCGGCGAAAAAAAGGGGGGGCGATACGAAGAAAGCCCGCATGCGCGGGCTTTCTTCGTATGTCGCCGCATATGCGGCGGAGGTCTGTCGGGAAGGCGTTAGGCCTCGACCTGTTCGCCCTTGTAGGGCTCGAAGTCTTTGACGCTCTTGCCGATGGTCTTCTTCAACACCAGCAGCGTGCCGATGGTAAGAACGACGCCGATTGGAATGCAGATGAAGGCGTTCTGCACGAAGCCTGCAATGACGAACATCACGAAAGAGACGCAAGCCATGGTGATGACATAGGGCAGCTGCGTGGAGACGTGCTCGACATGGAGCATGTTCGCGCCAGCGGACGACATGACCGTGGTGTCGGAAATGGGCGAGCAGTGGTCGCCTGCGACAGCGCCTGCCAAGCATGCGGAGATGCCGATGATCAGCAGGGTGGGGTCGTTGGCGAAAATCGGCATCACGATGGGAATCAGGATGCCGAAAGTGCCCCAGCTGGTACCCGTGGAAAAGCCCAGGAAGACGGCAACTAGGAAGATGACGGCGGGCAGCAGGTTGAACAGCCCCGGAGCGGCTCCTTCGACCAAGCCGGCGACGAACACGTCGGCGCCCAAAAGCGACGTCATGTTTTTCAGGGTGACGGCGAAGGTGAGCACCAAAATGGCGGGAACCATGGCGTTGAAGCCTGCAACGAACGCCTCGGAAGCGGTTTTCAGGTTGAGCACGCGACGGGCAATCAGGTACAGGAAGGTGAAGGTGACGGCAATCAGGGAACCCCACGGAAGAGCCGCGAAGGCGTCGGTGTTGCCGAAGGCCTCGATGACGTTGCCGTTGGCGTCGCCGCCGAAGAAACCGCCCACGTAGAGCATGGCGCCGATGCAGCAGACAATCAGCACAAGGATGGGAAGCAGCATATCCCACAGGCTTGCCTTCGGGTTGCCGACGGGCTTTTCTTCCTCGAGGGAGCCGAGTCTGCCGTCGCGATAGGCTTCGAGCTCAGCTTTCGCCATTGGGCCGTAGTCGAAGTTCAGGAAGATGAGGCCGATCACGAAGACGATCGTGAGCAGCGAATAGAAGTTGAACGGGATAGCTTGAATGAACAGCTCGATACCGTTGACGCCGAGGTCTTGCGCAACGCCGGAAACGGCAGCGGCCCAGGAAGAGACCGGAGCGATCATGCAGATGGGCGCAGCGGTTGCGTCAATAATGAAAGCGAGTTTCGCGCGGGAGACGTTCTTGCTGTCGGTAAGCGGGCGCATGACGGAGCCTACGGTCAGACAGTTGAAGTAGTCGTCCACGAAGATGAGACAGCCCAGGATGAAGGCGGAAATCTGCACCCCGACGCGAGATTTTACATGGGTGCCTGCCCAACGGCCGAATGCGGCGGCGCCGCCGGCTGTGTTGACCAGCGCAACGAGCATGCCGAGCACGACAAGGAATATGAAAATGCCGGCGTTATCGGCGACAGCGGGCACGAGTCCCTCGCCGACGATGGTGTCGAGCGTGGTCACGGGATTGAATCCTGCTACGAGCAGGGCGCCCATGACGATGCCGACGAACAAAGATATGTACACCTCTTTGGTGACGAGCGCCAAGACGATGGCGATGATTGCCGGAGCGAGAGCCCAGGCTGAGTTGACGAATTCCACGTCCGTTCCTTTCTGCATCAAGCTTGGGACATGGTTGGGCGTCAAAAAAAGCAAGCCTTTTTAGGCGTGCGTTGGCTCTCGACCATGGCAGCTCTCCGCGTTGTGCGACAGTGCGCAGCGTGTTTCGCTGCGCCCCAGGATCGACCGGTGAGGCTTCGGCCGTCCTTCGGCGCCGTTCCCTTTCGCCTTGCGCTTGCCTCAGCATGGATGCAAGGTTACTGATGAAAGGCGCACCTCTACCTGGTCGCGTATAATATCAGATTTTTCGTGCAGTTGCTCAAAAACGCGCGAGCGGTCGCTTTGGGCGCGCCTAGCGACCCCGGAGAGCTCCAGACTCCCGGCGATTCCGGCGACTTCTGGAAGCTCCGGGTCCTGGCGGCCCCGGCGACCGTGCACTGCCGAGCTCTGGCAATCCCGGCGACCGTGCGCCGTCGAGCTCTGACAATCCCCGGGTACCGAGCCTTGCGCGCATCCAATCCATGCTATTTCATGCGTTTTTTGACACGGCAAATGCACGTAACGACGAAATAGTATGGGTCAAGCTCGAAGCGAGGAGCGTTCGTTGCAGTAGCAAGCCTGTGAACAGGGGTTTCTTAGACTCGCCAGCACTGTCTTTCTGAGTGCTCGGCGAAATCCATACTATTTCGTAGAAAGTGGCAAACGGGCTGTCAAAAACTGCCTAAATAGCATGGATGGGGCGTATCGATAGTGTGTGCGAGCGAGATAACGGCGTGGTACACGTGTGGGGCACGTGTCGATTGCATGCATGGGCGTCGATGGTGTGGATGGACGTGTCGATAGCGTGCATGGACACGTTGATGGCGTGTGCGGGCGCGATAGCGCGGCGCGCATGGGCGGCGGGCGCGCCGATAGCACGTGCGGGCATGCGGGTGTATTGGCGGCATGGATAGGCGTGCTGCCAACGCGCATGGGCGTGCGCGCCTTTGTTGACGAGCGTTTTTTCGCGCATGGCGCACCGCTGCTGCGCCGAGGATTCTCGCTTCTTTCGAGGGCTTGCGTTGCGGGGCGATTTCTATCGGGGCAAGGCGATGCTCGGTTCGGTTACGCTTCGGGGTCGAACCGCCAGATGGAGAAATGCTGCGGGCAGTCATAGACGTGAAACGAACGCCCCGTGGCGGTTCGGTACGACTGAAATTCGCCCTGGCGAAGGAGACTCCAGCCGCTTCTTCCAATATAGGAATAGGTCTCTCCGTTGTCGGACATGTGGACAAGCGTGAGCGACCGGCGTGCTTCCGCCTCGATTTTCATGATGAACTGCATGAGCACGTTGGTGTCGAAGGGGTTGAAAAGATACACGTGCGTGAACGCATCTAGCGGCATTTCGAGCGCATTGTCGCATAACACGTCGACGTTTTCGAAGCGTCGGGTCCAGGCGCGAGCGTATTCGGCGATATCGGGGTCGAGCTCTATGCCCGTGGCTTTCCCGGGAAGGCCTGATTGAACGAAGAACGACAGGACGCGCCCCGTGCCGCATCCGACGTCGAGAAGGTGCGAATCGTCGAAGAATTCCAGGTCGGAAAAGAGGCTCTCCAAGATGAAATACGGAGTTGGGGTGGGGTCGTGGGCGCCCTGCTTCGCGAAGCGCGTCGTTCCGGGCTCGGCGAGCGAGCGGCCGCATAGGGCGATGTCTCGTTGTTCGTCCGCGGCGAAAAGTTGGTCTTTGTTGGAGATGTCGAGGCGTTTCAAAGAGGTAGTTCGATTATGCATGGCTGCGTTTGCGACCCTTTTCCCGTTCGGTCTTTGTTGCGGCCACCAGTGTAGCCGTCCGGCCTTCAAAAGTCATGGCAAGGGAATCGTTCGGGGCTAGCGGTTTGCTGCCAGCGTTTTGATGCACACGGTGAAGTACCAGATATGGAACGCCCAGACGGCGGCGAGGACGAGTTGGGCGGCAAGAAGGCCTTGCATCATGAAGCAGCCTATTCCCATGAACAGGGTGAGGCTTGTCATAACCGCGAGTTTGTTTCTAAGCGTGAGGGCTTTTGTCCTGACGAACGGCTCGAGGTGCTTGCGATGCAGACTTGTTTTCTGGAACCAGCGATGCAAGCGGTTGGAGCCGCGTGCAAAGCAGAACCGCGTTGCGAGGTAAAGGGGAACGGTGGAAGCACCGGCAGGACAAGACCTATCGTGCTCAGCGAGAGGCGGGCGCATCCGAGGGTAATCCAGTCGCAGCTTTTCGCTCGTTTCATTCGATTCCTTTCGAATAGACGACAAGTTCTGGACTGTTTTTCTTGAAAGTTATCTCATGGTAACAATACGTTACACTAAGCTAACTTTAATGCTGTTATTCGTCAATACCGTTTAAGGAGGTCGATGTTCGACAAACGACTACTTGCGCTCGTGGATGGATCGGGGCGCATGATTGCCGCTATCGTCGGCTTGAAATGGCTCGCTCTTGTGGCCAATATCGTGGTTTTCGTGTCCCTCGGATTGTTTATCCAGCAAACCTTGGCGCAAGCCTACGTCATCCCTTCGGCTGCTTCCGACGCCCTGGCCGGGCTCGGCCTGTCCGGTCAAACCCTTCTTTTCCTGTGCGTCGCGAGCATCGTCGTTCGCGTCGCGACCTCCATCGCCGCACAGCGTGTGGGCGCCGAGGTTTCCGGCAGGGCGAAAAAGCTCATCCGCGGCAAGGTGTACGACAAGCTCGTTAAAATGGGACCCTCGTACACGGAGCGCATTGCGAGCAGCCAGGCCGTGCAGATAGGCGTCGAAGGAGTCGAACAGCTCGAGGTGTATTTCGGCTCGTACCTCCCGCAGTTTTTCTATGCGCTTCTTGCGCCTCTTACGCTGTTCGCTTTCCTCGCGCCTTTCGTGCTGCTGGATGAACCGACGTCGAATCTCGACAGCCTGAGCGAAGCCCAGGTGCTCAAGGCCCTCCATCGTCATTGCGAAGGCAAGACCATGGTGCTTGTGAGCCATCGCGCCTCCACGTCGTCTTTGGCGGACGAATGCTACATGTTCGAGCGCTAGGGAACAGCGGCGAGCGGATCTGCTTCGGGCGGGTATGGATGGCATGCTTTGGCAATGCGGCAGCAGCATCGAAGCACAGCGTTTTTTCGTACGCCGCAGTGCGGATGCCGAGAAGGGAAGATTGCGTGCCTCATCTGCAGAAATGATGATTCGTCTTATTGACAGAGGCACGGCGGCGGCAGTGCTTTGACTCTATGGATCAACGTGGCGGCGTCTTTCGTAAAGAAAAGGGCGTCGTTCGAAACGAAAAGAGGGTGATCGATGAAACATGTCAAGGTAAAACGCGGCAGAGCGTTTTCGCTGGCGCTTGCGGCGTCGCTGACGGCGGCGCTTGGCGTTCCCGCGATCGCGCTGGCCGCAGAAGACGTCGACCCGGCGGTTCAAGTCGTTGAGGCGCAAGGCGCATCCGCAGCATCTTTCGACCAGAATGGCCTTGAACGCTCGGGCGAAGTTGCGGCGACGGTGGGCGGCGTTGAGTATGCGACGCTCAACGAGGCACTTACGGCTGCTAAAGACGGCCAGACGGTCAAGGTGCTGGCAAACACGACCATGACCACAGGTCGCGTGGAAGGCGTCTCCATCACGCTGGACCTTAACGGCTGCGCCGTCGAGGCGGACAATCGCGCGTTTAATGTGGTCAAGGGCGGCAGGCTCACGCTCGACGATACTGCGGGCGGCGGCGTGCTCAAGGTCAACAAGGTCGGCAGCACGCTTTCGCTGGGCATCGTGACTGGGTCCAAAGGCTCGGTGGTCATGAAGGGCGGCACGCTCGAAGTGCCCGAGTACGGTATCTATACCACTAACGACGACACGGGCGCCTATGTTTCCATGCAAGGTGGTCTCATCAAGGCAGACTATGGCATTTGCTCCATTGGCAATGGCACCGAGCATAGCGCGAAGGTCGAAGTTTCCGGCGGAGAGATTCGGGCAGGCATTTTTGGCTTTGGTACCAACGGCTCGAACGGCAACGGTGGCGTCGATTTCGTCATGACCGGCGGCACCATCACGTCCGTTGCCGAGGATGCACCTGCGCTCTATCTGCCCGCGTACTACAGCACCGCCACTATTACGGGCGGGACTATTACCGGTGGTACCGGTATCGAGATCCGCGCCGGTGAGCTTTCCGTCTCCGGCGATGCTCGGATTTCGGGGGTCGGCCCGCTGGAGTCCAACCCCAACGGCAGCGGCAGCACATCGTCCGGAGCGGGTATCGCGGTTGCTCAGCACGCCACGAAACAGCCCATCAACGTTACTATCTCCGGTAATGCGAAGGTTGTCGGAACCGTCGCTTTGCATGAGAGCAACCCGCAAAAGAACGATTCCGAAGCAATCGAGCAGGTCAAGATTGCCGTCACGGGTGGCGCACTCGAGACCAGTGCGCCCGATGCGGCACAGGCGGTCTATAGCGAAGACTGCACCGGGTTCGTTACGGGTGGTGTGTTTAACACCGAGCTTCCCGGTGCTGTTTTGGCCGATGACAGCGCCATGCTGGTGAACGAAGAGGGGTCCGTTTCTGTCATGAGCGAGGCCGACGCCGTCGCAGGAGCGGGTGCGTTCGTCGAGAAGGACGGCAAGAAGGTCTACTACACCACGTCTGCCGCTGCGGAAAACGCCAACTCCGGTGCGTCTGAGAACACCGAGGTTTTCGCCGTGGAAGTGAACGGCCAGAAGTTCGCCACGCTTAAAGAGGGTATTGCGGCTGCCAAAAACGGCGGCACGGTTACCCTTCTGAGCGATTTGGGCTCCGATCAGGTTTCCGCGGACAAGGACAAGTACATCAACATCACCGAGTCCGGTACCAAGGTGACTATTGACTTGGCCGGCCATGCCATCACGCTCGACAACGCAGATACCATTTCGGTTTCTGCGCCTGACGTGACCCTTACGGTGAAGAACGGAACAATCGTCAACACCAACAAGGACAGCTACGGCCTGTACACCTACGCCACCAACGACAACATCACCGTGGCGCTGGAAGATCTTACGCTTCAAACGGTTGACCAGGCCATTGGCGTGCAGGGGCTCAATTCTAACCAGAACGTGACGCTCAAGAACTGCAATATCACGTGCGAGACCACCGCAGTGTACTGGCCGCCGAAGTCCGGCACGCTGACTATCGAGGACACCTCCATCGAGGCAAAGAGCGGCGTCACCATTAAGGGTGGCTCGGTTGTCGTGAAGGGCGATACCCATATTAAGGCTGCCGGCGAGAAGAAAATCCCCGAGGACTACTACGACGGCAGCCCCTCTGGCAATCTGATTTCGACCGGTGCCGCCATCTATGTGGAAAGCGGCTATAACGATCGCGACATCTCTCTGGATATCCAGGGCGGCACCTTCGAGAGCGAAAAGGGCGCAACCGTCTTGTACTTCGCCAAAGAAGGCGAAAGCACTACGGTCAGCCGCGATATTGCCATCTCCGGCGGCACGTTTGTGGGCGAGCCTCCCGCTGCCGAATTCATCGTTGCCGGCGTTGGCCTGCAGCTCGACAAGGACGGCAACATGGTTGCCGTGAGCGCGCAGCTGGTTCCGAATGCCGATAAGGTCGTCGACGGCGTGTATGTCTACGATGTGGCATCGGGCAAGGAAATCACCGAAGCCGACCTTCTGGCTTTGATGGGCATGAACGTGGATGTCGAGAAGAGCGGTTACACCATCAAGGTGGATGCTGCTAACCTCGCGGCTCTGAACAAGGCTATCGGCGCGAAGGATACGTCTGCGACGTTCGACTTCGCTTACACGGCGGTCAAGGACGGCGCGCAGGTTCTTGCCGACGGCGACGCCGTGGATTCCGTGACTGTTACGGTGAAGCTGACCGACTCTTCGAAGCCGGCCGGCGGCAACGGCGACGGGTCTGCGGCTGCTCCCGGCAACGACGATGGACCCACGGCTACTCCCAGCAACGGCGATGCGAATGCGCCTTCGAAGAACAAGGCCTCTAAGGGCTCCATGCCCGCCACGGCCGATGGCGCCGCTGGTATTGCCGGCGCGGCTGTCCTGGTCGGCACTGCGGCGGCAGCGGCCGGTGCAGTGGCGTTGAAGCGTCGCGAACGGCAGTAAACGCAGGTCAGTTGACCGAGTTTTGCGAACGACGCTTCGCAACGGAGCTTCGCCATAGGCGGAAAAGCCGTTGCACGGCAAACATGTCGTGAAACCTACCGCGCAGCGAAGCGTGCTACGAAGCGAAAGGCCCGATCGAATTGAGCTGCGCCCCAAAACTGCAAAGGACCCCGTTTCCTGAACGGCAAAAGAAGTGAATCAAGCGGCCCGGCCGAGCCTGCACTCGACCGGGCTGCTTCCGTCCCATGTCCGAATGCGGCAGCGGGGCGTCTCCGCCATCGAGCCTGCCCTCGAGGCCCGCCGGCATCCCGGGGGCCGTCTCCATGCTCGGGGACCCGGATATCGAGTAGGCGACGACCTCGTCGCTGCAGGGGTCGACCGCGGGCGAAAGGCGGGGCTTCGCGCCGCCCACCCTGAATTCGGCGACGTCGGTCGCCGGCTTGGCCACCGGGCCCTCCGCCCCGAAGTCGCGGGCCGGCAGGTCCGGGGAGGACTTGCCGGCCCGGCCCATGCAGAAGCGGCGCCTCCTGCGCCTGCGGGCCCGGAGCAGCGGCCCCTCCTCGCGCACGGCCTTGCGCGCCGTCTTGTCGGCGATGCGAATGCCGGCCGCTTTGCGCAACGTGTCGGCAACGCGTCGGTATCCGTATCCGAACCGGGATTTCTCGCATATCCCCGCTATGGCCGGCCGCTCGGTCGCCTGCCTGCCCGAGGGAGGGCCCGCCTCGTGGCGGCAATAGGCGGAGCGCGGCATCCCGATGGGCTCCAGGAGCGCGGGGGGGGCGGATATTCCCGCCTCGGCGGCTTCGCTGTCTCGTGCTTCCGCCTGCCGCCGAGAGGGCCGCCGCCGAGGCGGCCGTTCGTCTTGAAATCTCCGCCTCCATCTCGAGGCGGGCGCACCGCCGATCGAGCGTCTCCTCGCCCGCGGGCTCCTTCCTCCTTCGTCCCGGCGGATGGACGACGGGGGCGTCGTCGTCTCCCTCTCGGCGCCGCTTCGTCCGGTCTCGTGTCTGCGCGCCGTTGCGCACGCCGTGCTCGAGGGCGAGGGCCCTGCAGTCGCCCTCGCCGCGGAGATAGGCTTCGACGACGCGAAGCTTGAAATCCCGGGGATAGCGGTTGTTCTTCCTCGGCCTGTCCATGGCCCCGACGCCGCCCTGGTCGATCCTCTCCCTCCAAAGCTTCACGGTCGACTTCGTAAGGCCGAACTCGTGCTGCAGCATGGCGATGGTCGCGCCATCGGCGTATCTGTCCGCAAAGCGCTG
>OLQG01000137.1_pt1 | contig 63534 bp, 52 predicted proteins | sample 1672221 | NCBI WGS metagenome assembly OLQG01 (sample SAMEA3136660, study PRJEB25190) | human gut metagenome | biome: human gut; feature: human-associated habitat; material: faeces | place: Austria | collected 2013
AGAATTTTCGAGAATCGTATGTGTTTCACTGTTTAGTTATCAAGGTTGTCTGTCTTGCGACAGCTTTGCTATTTTAACATGTTGTTTTCTGTTTGTCAAGAACTTTTTTAATAAGTTTTTTCAAACTTCTTCAACATTTATTCTTTTCAACAGCTTTTCGAGTTTATCATAACTCTTTTGCTTTGTCAAGAACTTTTTTACTTTCTTTTTTCAAGAAAGAACGGAGAAGGAGGGATTTGAACCCTCGCGCCGCTATTAACGACCTACTCCCTTTCCAGGGGAGCCCCTTCGGCCAGCTTGGGTACTTCTCCAAATTGCCCTAGATTCGTCGTTTCACAGAAACGACTTTCTTCACACTCTCGTGTCTTTATTTAGTTCTCTTCGTTTTCACCGAAGAACCTTGTGCATTATATCGCACTTTTCATTTGTTTGTCAAGTACTTTTTTCAAAACTTTTTAAGTAACTTGACAAGCGGAGAGAGTGGGATTCGAACCCACGCGCCCTTGCGGACAAACGGTTTTCAAGACCGCCTCGTTATGACCACTTCGATATCTCTCCATATATAATAATCAAACCAAAAACGCTTTGCACATCAGGAGTTGTCCTTCACTCAAGAGGTTGTCTCTGTCAGTGCAAAACGTATTCTATCATTAAAACCTTTTTGTGTCAACAAGATTTTTTATTTTTTTCAAAAATTCATTCAATATCTCAAAAAAGCCTCTGCAATCGCCAGATCTTCTGGTGTAGTGATCTTGATATTCTGGTAGGATCCCTCCACAAGAAGGATCTTGGTTCCAGTCTCCTGCTCCACTACCATTGCATCATCTGTTACCCCTGTCATGTCCTTTTTGCGTATGCTTTCATAAGCTCCGCGAATCAGATCATATGAAAATATCTGAGGAGTCTGAATATTCCATACAATTTTACGATCTGGAGTCTCTTTAATATAGCCTGACGAGTCTGCCAGTTTCACAGTGTCCTTGGAGGGCATGCCCATTACACACGCATTGGTTCGCTTCACGGCCTCATATCCTCTTTGAACCATCTCTTCTGTGATAAATGGTCTTGCACCGTCATGAATGTACACGTAATCTGTATCCTGACAGCATAATAGTCCTGCATACACAGAATCATAACGCTCTTTTCCTCCTGCTGTCACCTTGCGCACCTTGGAAAAGCCATATTTTTTTACAATTTCCTGCTCACAGTAAGAAATCATCTCTTCCCCCGTCACCAGAATAATATCCTGGATCAGCGGACTCTCCTGAAAACAATGCAGGGAATAATACAGAACCGGCTTCCCTCCTATTTCCAGAAACTGCTTCTGTATTTTGCTATGCATTCTTTTGCCCTGGCCTGCCGCCAGAACGATTGCCGTACATCTGCCCTGCTCCATTATCTCTCTCCCAGTTTCAGGTTAGGAACTGCATTTAAGTCCCATCCATGGCGTGTTCCTTTGATATATTCGTAATAAGCTGCCACGCCGATCATCGCCGCATTGTCTGTACAAAAAATAGGTGACGGACGATAGAACTTATAGCCCCTCTTTTCACAAGCCTTAGTCATAGCTTCTCTCAAAGCTCCGTTGGACGCAACTCCGCCTGCAATAGCAATCTTATCCATGTGATAATCTTTGGCAGCAAGCATTGTGTGCTCCACAAGTACGTCTACCACAGACTTCTGGAAAGAAGCCGCAAGGTCGGCACGATTGATCTCTTCGCCCTTCATCTGGGCATTGTTAATATAGTTCAATACAGCAGATTTCACGCCACTGAAGCTAAAATCATAAGGATAGTCTCCTAATTTTCCTTTCGGGAAAACAATGGCGTCCGGATTTCCCTCTCTTGCCAATTTATCTACCTTTGGTCCACCTGGATAACCCAATCCGATTGCACGGGCAACTTTATCAAAAGCTTCTCCCGCAGCATCATCTCTGGTGCGTCCCAGGATTTCAAATTCTCCATAGTCTTTTACGATTACAAGATGTGTGTGTCCGCCGGACACGATCAGACAAAGGAACGGCGGTTCCAGATCCGGATGTTCAATATAGTTGGCAGAAACATGTCCTTCTATATGATGCACTCCAACAAGAGGAAGCTTTTTCGCATATGCAATGGCCTTCGCCTCAGCTACGCCCACAAGAAGAGCACCTACCAGGCCAGGACCGTAAGTAACGCCAATTGCATCCAGATCATCCAGGGTCACATTTGCCTCGGAAAGTGCCTCTTCGATCACCTGATTGATTTTCTCAATATGTTTACGTGAAGCGATTTCCGGCACAACACCTCCATACAGAGTGTGAAGCGCAATCTGGGAAGAAATCACATTTGATAATATAGTCCTGCCGTTTTTTACTACAGAAGCCGCAGTTTCATCACAGGAACTTTCTATTGCAAGAATGAATGTATCTTTCATTTTTTAATCCTCTTCGAAATTCATTTCCATTGTTTTTCCGTCTTTGCCTGGATAAGCTTTTGGGAAAATATCCCGCACCATGTCCATATATTCATCTGGACGGATCAGAGACGGACTGTAATGAGTCAGCCACATTTCCCCTGCATCAGCCTGCTTCGCCAGAGTAGCAGCTTCACGGAACGTCATGTGCTTATAGCCTTTTGCCTTCTCCAGCTTGTCATCCTCGCCGTACATCCCTTCGCAGATAAAAAGGTCTGAGCCAGACGCATTTTTCAAAATTGACTCGGTGGGTCTGGTATCTGTAGTGTAAGTAACCTTCAGTCCCTTTCTCGCAGGTCCCAGAACCATATCCGGAGTATATGTCACATCATCGGCTTCAATAGTCTGGCCTTTCTGCAGAGGATTCCAGTATTTCAATGGGATTCCCTGCTCACGGGCACGCTCCGGGGAAAATTTCCCCTGACGGAGTATCTCCAGTGAATATCCATAACAAAGTACATTGTGGTTTACCTTAAAAGCCGTGATCCTGTAACCATTAATCTCAAATACCTGTTCAGGTCCGTTAATCTCGATAAATTTCAGTTCAAAAGGAAGCTCCGGTGCGATCACGCGAAGTGCGTTTACTACCCGCTCAAGACCTTTCGGACCAATCAAGGTAAGCGGTTCTGTGCGCTCTGCATTCCCCATTGTAAGAAGAAGACCAGGAAGTCCGCTGATGTGATCTCCGTGATAATGGGTAAAACAGATCACGTCAACAGGCTTAAAGCTCCATCCTTTTTCCTTAATTGCCACCTGAGTTCCTTCGCCGCAGTCAATAAGAAGACTGTGGCCGTTATACCGGGTCATCAGAGCAGTGAGCCATCTTCTTGGAAGTGGCATCATACCTCCGGTTCCCAGCAGACAAACATCTAACATATATTAAAATATCCTCTTTTCTTTATTCTCCCAAAACGTGTTTTCCAAATGCCTTCCGAAGCAAACTTATAACAGCATTTTTCAAACATGCTCTAGGAAAGTTTAACACAAGCAGTTTCCTAAAACAAGAGTCAGGTCTTCCCAATATGGAAAATCATTCAGAAATAATTAAAATGAAGCCGCTTGACAAACAGCTTACAATGTGTTTTTATAATTTGAACTTAACATTTGTTGCTGTTTTAAGCTCAGCAACAGAAAGGAATTATTATGATTTTCTGCAGCAAGCCTCAAAAATTCACCTGGCGAAACGCCATTACTCTGCTGCTTCTTCTGACAGCTGGCAGCCTTCTCATCTTACTTCTGATACCTTCCGGTTCCTGGTTTGGCTCCGAGACAGACTGGTATTCCCAGCATGTAACCATTGCTGATTATATGAGAAAAAATTTTTATGCAACAGGAAGCCTGTTTCCGGACTTCACCGGACTTGGAGGCGGAACCAATTTCTTTTCCCTCTCCTACTACGGATTTATGCGCCCGGATGTACTGATTTCCTATCTTTTTCCCCATGTGGAAATGGAATGGTTTATTCAGGGATATGCAATATTTGAAATCCTGCTTGGAGGCGGACTTCTTTATTACTGGCTGCACAGGAAGGGTTTTTCGGATTTTACCAGCTTTGCATGCGGCTTTTTTTATCTTAGCGCAAACTGCTTTTTCCAGGCGCACAGACAGATCATGTTTGTGAATTATCTGCCATTTCTTTTACTGGCTTTCCTCTGCCTGGACCGGATTTTTGAGCACCAGGAACAGGACGTGTACCACATCCGTCCCCATATCGGACTGATCCTTTCCCTGTTTTTCTGCATTTTGCATAGCTTTTACTTTTTCCCATCCTGCTTTCTGGCATGCATCCTTTATATCAGCCATCTGCTGCCGGAGCATCTGAAAAATGTACCCGCCAGAATGCAGAAAAAACGAAAATGCAAAATATGGTGGAACTATATTGTGGACGTGTCTTTTGCCGTATCCATGAATCTCTTTCTCCTGCTTCCCACCGGTCTTTCCATCCTTGGAAATAAAAAGGATACCGGTGATTCCACTTCCCTGTTAAAAATCCTGGGAGTGAACCCCACACTGGACAGCATCCTATACAGTCCTTACGGCTGCGGACTCACTCTTTTTTGTCTGTATGCACTGTTTCTGTGCATACGGGAAAAGAAAACCCGAAAACTGGCAATTGCTGTTTTTGTACTGCTGTTTTTTGACATTTTTTACTGGATTTTAAATGCCACTTTATATGTAAGGCCCAAATGCCTGATCCCATTTCTGCCTTTGATTCTTTACCTGGCTGCACAGGCTCTTGAAGGCCTCAGGCAGAAAAAAATACGCCACAGTCTGCCACTGGCTTTGCTTTGTGCAATTCCGGTTATCGTACAGCTTATTTTCCTTTTACATAATCAGCAGATCCGGCACCTGGTCACAGCTGATCTTGTGCTGCTTCTTGTCTGTGCTTCCCTTGGCGTTTTTCTGGAGGAAAAAGAAATCACGATACCATTCAGCTGCTGGTGGATAAATCTTGGAGGACTTGTACTTTTGCTTGCGATTCCTTCTATGCTTTATCTGACAAAAGGGCAGGAAGAGCATTACGCCACAATTGCAGACGAATCCAGGGACTATTTTTCCAGGGAGGATCTGGAGGCGTGCTGTGAAAATCCTCAGGCACGGTTCGATGTGATCGAGCACCCATCCAACAATTCAAACTACGTGATCACCGGGGAGCAGAATAAAAGTACCTTGTATTCTTCTATTTCCAACAGCACTTACAATACATTGCTGTACGATATCCTGCAAATGCCCATCAGCATCCGCAACCGTGTTGCCATGACAGCTGATGTAAATCCTTTTCAGGAATATCTGATGGGCGTCCGGTATATTCAGACAAAAGCAGATAAAGTTCCTGCGGGCTATAAGACCCTTCTGGAAAAAGACGGGCATATACTGGCAGAAAACAGCAATGTGCTGCCTATTGCTTATGGAAGTACGGCTCTGATGACAGAAAGTGAATATGATAAGCTTTCTTATCCGCAGACACTGGATACCATTACCAACCGCACAATTGTGCCGGATTCTCCTGACAATTCAGAGAATGCCAGTGATCTTTCTGCCGCTTTTTTGCCATACGCTTCTCAAATGAAGGAATATTCCCTGCCTGCCGATTTTCTTAATCACAAGACTTCAAAAAAAGATGAAACCGTCCGCCGGGAACTGCCAGAAACACTGCCGGCATCCACTATTCTGCTGCTCTCTTTTGACGTAAAATACAATGGGGAAAAGGATATGTCCATTACCATAAATGGCATCCGAAACCGGCTTTCCGGCTCTGAGGCTCCTTATCCCAACAATAATGATACCTTTTATTATATGATTTCTTCTAATGAGGATATGGATGCTCTGAACATTATGTTTTCCAGAGGAGAATATAAGCTCACAAATATAAAAGCCTACACCCTTCCATTAAGCCTGCTTTCCCATCCGGGGCTGGTAACTTTTCAGGAAAAAGAAGTTTCCGGGAAAGAGATTCTAAACGGTAGTATTGATATGCCGAAAGATGGATATTTCGTAACCTCCTATACGTTCTCCAAAGGATACATTGTTTGTGTGGATGGGAAAGAAGCTGCACCGGTACAAGTTAACAAGGCGTTTCTTGGTTTTCCGTTACAAAAAGGGGCGCATGAAATCCAGATTGAATTCCATGCGCCCGGTAAGTCACTTGGGGCTGCACTCAGCTTTGTGGCATTTGCGCTTTTGATTTTCTACAATGTAGCGTATGGGCTCAGGCATAAAATCATGCGATAGACCATGACTGAAGCATGTTTGAAAAAGGCTTTCTGCAAGATGTGCGTCACATTTTGCGAGAATGAGAGGTTCTCACTTATCCACGCGGATGCCTGGTCATAAGCAGAGCATCTTCCACGGGATCCGTATAATATTTCTTGCGGATCCCGTCTTTTGTAAATCCCATTCTTTCATAAAGACGGATGGCAGTCCCGTTGCCTGTACGAACCTCAAGATGGATCGTGGTAACTCCCTGCTGTTCGGCAAGCCGGATCAGACTGTCCATAAGGAAATGCCCAATCCCCTCTTTCTGCCTGTCCGGGCGCACTGCAACATTGGTAATGTCGCCTTCATCCAAAACCATGATCAGGCCACAGTAAGCCAGGATTTCTCCTTTCTCTTCCACTACAAGGAACATGGCATCCTTGCGGGTCAGATAAGTAAAAAATCCCTCTTTCGTCCATGGCGGGGAAAATAATTCGTTTTCAATCTTCATGACCTGATCCAGATCATCTACCAGCATTTCACGAAGAACCATACTCTGACTTCTCCTTTTCTTCTCAGCTGTTTTTTTCAGAAGCTTTCTCTTCCTGCAGCTTCTGGGCGCGCTCACGCTCTGCCTGGGAAACTCTCAGGTATTCTGGAACATGCTCCATAGCAGTCACTACTTTACCCTCTTTCACATAAATCCCGCCAAGGGCTGCCACTGCAGCTGCTCTTTGCTTATTCACATGGGCAGGTGCAAAAGAATATGGAACCTTCAGGTTCTCCTGGATCATTTTTCCAAAAACAGGCACGCCATCACCAAGGAATACTACCTCTTCCCCTCTCGCATTCAATTTCTCAATCATCTCAGCCATTGGAACTGCCATCTGAGCTTCTACCGTTACCAGCTTATGCTCCTGAAAGCGGTAGATTCCTGTATAAACCTGACTTCTTCTTGCATCCATAATCGGACAGATCAATGCTCTAGAGTCATACAAATTATATGCCAGTGCATCCACAGTTGGAATTTCCACCAGTGGCTTTTTCAACGCAAGACCAAGTCCCTTGGCTGTAGCAGAACCGATACGAAGTCCTGTAAAAGAGCCTGGTCCGGCTGCCACTGCAATGGCATCAATGGTATCCAGATCCAGCTCTGTCATCTTCACCAGCTCGTCCAGCATAGGAAGAAGTGTCTGGGAATGTGTCTTTTTATAATTAACTGTATATTCCGCAATCAGGTTCTCGTCCTCCACTATTGCAACAGAAGCGACGATTCCTGAGCTGTCAAGACCTAAAATCTTCATTTTTACTCCTTACTCTCCCCACTTTTGGAGATTTTCTAATTTTTCTGCCACTTAATCTGCTCTAGAGCGTGTTTGAAAAAGGCTTTCTGCAAGATGTGCGTCACAATTTGTGGGAGATTTCGCTCGGATGAGGGCGCCGTAGCGGGCTACGGCAACCGAATTCGGGTGAAATATACCGCAAAGTGGGGCGTGCAGATTGCGGGAATGATTTTTCAAACAGGCTCTAGTAATCCGGTTACTGTGATCTTACGATAATCGAACCCTTTTTCCAGATTTTTCTCAATGGTAATCTCAATGATCTGCTCTGGAAGGATTTCTTCGATCAGATTAGCCCACTCAATGAGGCAGATTCCATTTCCGTAGAAATAGTCATCATAGCCGATCTCTTCCATCTCCTCAATGTCCCCGATCCGGTACACATCAAAGTGGTAAAATGGCATACGGCCGCTTTCATATTCCTGAATAATGGTAAAAGTCGGACTGTTTACAGGCTCTGTGATCCCCAGTCCTTCTGCCACTCCCTGGGTAAAAACGGTCTTACCTACCCCAAGATCTCCTACCAGTGTGTATACCTGCCCGGGAAGAGCCTTTTCCCCGATCCATTTGCCGAAAGCGAAGGTCTCTTCGGGGCTGAATGTTTCTTTTATCATAACTTTACAACTCCTTTTTACTTGCAGAATTGCTCTTTGCATATTATAATAGAACGAATAACGAAATACAATACTTTTTGAAAAAGGAGATCAAACTATGGCAAATCCAGTTGTTACCATTACTATGGATAACGGAGATGTGATCAAAGCAGAGTTATATCCGGAGATTGCACCAAATACTGTAAATAACTTTATCAGCCTTGTTAAAAAGGGATTTTATGACGGACTTATTTTCCACCGTGTTATCAACGGCTTCATGATCCAGGGCGGCTGCCCGGACGGAACCGGAATGGGCGGTCCTGGATACAGCATCAAGGGTGAATTTGCTCAGAACGGTGTGAAGAATGAGTTAAGACATACCGAGGGCGTTCTTTCCATGGCAAGAGCCATGCATCCGGATTCAGCAGGAAGCCAGTTCTTCATCATGCACAAAAATGCTCCACACCTTGATGGTGCTTACGCTGCTTTTGGTAAAGTGACCGAGGGCATGGAGGTGGTAAACCAGATTGCTGAGACTGACACTGACTACAGCGACAGACCACTTGATGAGCAGAAGATCAAATCCATGACAGTAGACACCTTCGGCGTAGATTATCCAGAGCCAGAGAAGTGCTGATCATTCATGCTCTGCAGGCAGACTGACCCAGAGCATGTTTAAAAGGCTTTCAAAAGAACTTTATCCCCTGCATCTGTGGAATATTTATTTTCACAGATGCAGGGGTTTTTGTTCCCTTTTAATGGTCAAACACCTTTATTTCGCCTTCCACATCTGCGAAATAAAGCTCCTTCTCTTTCTCCATCTTTATACGTCCGCTGGTGGCTTCTGTGATCACCTTCTGGATTCTTCCAATCTGGTCATTTGGCACAAGAAGATGCATGATCACCTTGTCTGTGTACTCCGTGTCAAGGACCGGAAGCTGATTCTCTGCTGCAATATACTGCAGCTTGCCGATAGCCGTGTAATCTGCAGTCAGTGCCAAGGAAATCCCATGGTGCTTCTCTATCACCGTACTCTCCCCCAGGCCAGCCTGCACTGCTCCGGAATAGGCTCGCACAAGTCCGCCGGTACCAAGGAGCACACCGCCAAAATATCTGGTCACAACTACCGCCACATTATAAATATCTTCCCCCAAGATCACATCCAGCATAGGCCGTCCTGCAGTTCCTGACGGCTCCCCGTCATCACTACACCTAGTAAACTCCCGATGTTCTCCAATAGAATAAGCATAGCAATTATGTCTGGCATCCCAGTATTTCTTCTTCATTTCCTCTATGAAAGCAAGAGCGTCCTCCTCTTTTTCCACCAGGCGCACCGTCGCAATAAACCGGGATTTCTTCTCCGTAATCTCCCCCTCGCCTCCTGCATAGATGGTCTTATATTTTTCCAGCATACGGAAACCTCCAAAAACTCATAATAAAATAAAGATAACAGCTTGTTCTTCCTCATTTGCTATAGTGTAACATGAATTGGCTTTTCTTTCCAGTCTTGTAAAAGGATGCTGTTCACCTTACTATTCACTGGTACCGTTCTGCGATGTTTTTTTGTGAACAAAGTTCACAGAAATATTCGATTTTAGGGTTTATTTACGAACCTGGATTTGATATAATAGAACGGATTATAAAGGAGGTTTATCATGAACTACGGAAAAAAATCGGCCTCTAAGAAACGGAATTCTCTTATTTCCCGCTCGTCCATGATGGGAAAAAGGGCACATGTTTCGTTTATCAGAGTCCTTTTCATCGGCCTGATCGCCCTGTGCGTTGCAGTGTCCAGTCTTGGAATCGGTTCCATTCGTGGGATACTTGCAAATACGCCGGACGTAAATGAAGTGGATATCATGCCTCTTGGTTATGCCACTTTCCTCTATGACTGCAATGGCAATCAGATCCGTAAACTGGCAGCACCTAATGCCAACCGACTTCCGGTTTCCATTGACCAGATTCCGGAGGATCTGCAGCATGCAGTAGTGGCTATTGAGGATGAGCGTTTTTATGAGCATAATGGAATTGATGTAAGAGGTATTCTTCGTGCTGGTGTGAAAGCACTTACTACCGGAAGCTTTTCCGAGGGTGCAAGTACCATTACCCAGCAGCTTCTGAAGAACAACGTTTTCACCAACTGGACCAACGAGTCTACACAGGTGGAGCGATTTACACGTAAGCTTCAGGAGCAGTTCCTTGCCGTTGAGATTGAGAAAAAGATCGGCGACAAGAACGTGATCCTTGAGAATTACCTAAATACCATCAACCTTGGTGCAGGTGCATACGGTGTACAGGCTGCTGCCCGTCAGTACTTTAATAAAGATGTGTGGGATCTGAATCTTTCCGAGTGCGCAACTCTGGCAGGTATCACCCAGGCTCCTACCAAATACAACCCTATCGAGAATCCCAAGGAAAATGCAAAGAGACGTAAAGAGGTTCTTGACCATATGCTGGATCAGGGTTACATCACTCAGGAGCAGTATGACGATGCTATTAATGATGATGTTTACACCCGCATTCAGGAAGCACAGGTTTCTAATACACAGTCTTCAAGCAAGACATACTCTTACTTTGAGGACGAGCTTACCAAGCAGGTTATCAATGATCTGATGAATATCAAGGGATACACCAAGACACAGGCACAGAACCTTCTGTACAGTGGTGGTCTGAAGATCATGACTACCCAGGATCCGGGCATTCAGAACATTGTGGATGAGGAATATTCCGATCCATCCAACTATCCGGATTACGTACAGTACGCACTTGATTATGCCCTTACCGTGAAACAGCCGGATGGCCAGGAAGTAAACTACAGCAAGGAAATGATGAAGCTTTACTTCCAGAATGAGGATCCGTCTTTTGATCTTTTGTTTGATTCCCAGGACGAGGGACAGACTTATGTAGACCGTTATAAAGCGAATATTCTTGCAGACGGAAGCACGGTTGTTGCAGAGCGTGTAAGCTTTGCCCCCCAGCCTCAGTCAGCAATGACGATCATTGACCAGCATACCGGATATGTGAAGGCGATCATTGGCGGACGTGGAACCAAGACTGCCAGCCTTACCCTGAACCGCGCTACAGACAGTACCCGCCAGCCAGGTTCTACATTTAAGATCGTATCCACCTATGCTGCGGCCCTTAATGAGAAAGGCATGACACTGGCTACCACTTACGAAGACCAGCCAATCACCTATGACAACGGCGCACCGGTCAATAATGCAAGCGGCAGCTTTAATGGCACCACTACGATCCGTACAGCAATCCGTAATTCTGTCAATACCGTTGCCGTTCAGTGTTTTGAGGATGTAACCCCTGAGCTTGGCTTGAAATACCTGGACAACTTTGGATTTACCACACTGGCACATGGTACAGAAGCGGATACCGATGCCAATGGCAATGTTTATACAGATGCCAACCTGCCTACAGCGCTTGGCGGTCTGACCTACGGTGTTAAGAATGTAGAGCTTTGTGCCGCATACGCAGCCATTGCGAACGGCGGTAATTATATCAAACCGGTTTACTACACCAAGATTCTTGATCACAACGGAAACGTACTGATTGAGAACAACTCTGTAGGACGCTCCGTCATTAAGGAAACAACAGCTTATCTTCTTACAAGCGCCCTTGAGGATGTAGTTCAGAATGGTACCGGTACAGCCTGCCAGCTTGATAATATGGCAGTTGCAGGTAAGACAGGTACTACAGACGCATACAATGATCTCTGGTTCGTAGGATATACACCATATTACACATGTGCAGTATGGTCCGGTTACGACGGCAACCAGAAGATACCGGAAGGTGATGCACGTAATTTCCACAAGACATTATGGCGTAAGGTCATGAACCGGATCCATCAGGGAATGGAATACAAAGATTTCGAAGTTCCGGATGGTATTGAACAGATCAGTATCTGTGCTGATACAGGACTTCTTCCGAGAGTTGGCTGCCCGGTTACAGAGGAGTACTTTGATGTAGGAACCATGCCTACAGAGTACTGTGACCAGCATTTTTACGAATATGACGAGAGTCAGGATGAAGATATGGAAATCTACGATGCAAATGCCACTCCGACTCCAGATCCGGAAAATCCGGACGGCACAGACAATGCAGATGGCAGTGGCGGTGACGGCACTGGCGGCGATGGTACTGGCGGTGATGGTACTGGTGGTGACGGTACCGATGGCGGTGATATCCAGTATCCAGATGAAAGCGGCGGAGATTCTGGTAATGATGATATTTATTATTACTAAAAAGTTTTCAGCTGACAGTCAGTTATAAACAATTAAAACTGCGGTTTTCGTTTCCAGAAAGCTGCAGTTTTTTTCTGCCAAAATAATAGCTGTTCAGTGCGGAAGCGATGAACTATATATACAAAGAAACGCCTTGCACAGAGTCTGCTGGATTCAGCAATCTTCTGCACAGGGCGTTTCCTGTTTTTATGTATTATGAAATTCTCTGGATGATCTGAAATCAGTCTTTGATCACCATACGGGCTGCGCCATAGATACCGGCATCATTTCCAAGGCTTGCAAGAATGATCGGAGTACTCTTACAGGATGGGAATGCATATTTCTGATAATACTTCTGGATACAGTCTGTAAGAGGTTTGCCTGCTTTGGATACACCGCCGCCAATTACAATTGCCTCCGGGTCTGTTACACATGCAAACACGGCAAGTGTGCTTCCCAGAATATCGCCAACCTTCTCCATAGTCTTAACAGCCAGAGCATCGCCCTCCTTGTAGAAGTCAAGAACATTCTTGGCAGAAAGCTTCTCTACATGACGCATCTTGCTGTCCTCCTTGCTCTCCTCCAGAATGTCATTTGCCACACGTACAATTCCGGTTGCAGATGCATACTGCTCCAGACATCCGTGATTACCGCAGTTACATGGGCGAACTTCATTGTGATTGACACATGCATGTCCAATCTCTCCACCGGCACCGTGATAACCTGCGATGATCTTGCTGTCGATGATGATACCGCCGCCAACACCGGTTCCAAGTGTAACCAGGATCACGTTCTTGGAACCCTCTGCAGCACCCTTCCATGCCTCACCAAGAGCTGCGATATTGGCATCATTGGCTGCCTTTGCCGGAAGACCTGTAAGTGCGCTTAATTCGCTTGCTACGGCCTTAAAGCCCCAGTGCAGGTTAACTGCCATAGGAACTTCACCATTCTCATTAACAGGTCCTGGAATGCCGATTCCAACACCGTCTACATTATCCTTTGTGATTCCTCTCTCATCCAGCTTCGTCTTGATTGCATCTGCAACATCCGGCAGGATTGAAGAACCGTTATTCTCCAGTCTTGTTGGAATCTCCCACTGCTCAACCAGAGTTCCATTCGTAAGAAACAGACCGCATTTTACAGAAGTTCCTCCTACGTCAATACCAAAACAATACATACCCATTGTAATTTTCCATCCTTTCTGATCTATGAATTACTATTCTATGCATTACAGTTCTATGCATTACTGTGCCTTAAAGCCTGTTTAAAAAATTATTTCAGCAATCTGCACACTTTGATTTTTATTCTTCTCTTTTTTGGGCAATATTCGCCTGAACACGCTTGTACAGCTCCTCAGCTGCATTGTAGCCCATCTTCTTCTGTCTGTGGTTAACGGCTGCAGACTCAACGATAACAGCCAGATTACGTCCTGGACGAATCGGAAGGGAATGGCATACGATCTTGTTTCCAAGATACTCCGTATACTCCTCATGAAGTCCCAGACGGTCGTACTCCTTGTCACGGTCCCACTCTTCCAGCTTAATAACAAGATCGACAGACTGGGTATCCTTAACACTCTCAACACCAAACAGGGTCTTCACATCAATAATACCAATACCACGAAGCTCAATAAAGTGACGTGTGATATCCGGTGCGGAACCAACTAAAGTAACATCACTCACCTTGCGAAGCTCAACAACGTCATCACTGACAAGACGGTGACCACGCTTGATCAGCTCAAGGGCTGCCTCGCTCTTACCAATACCGCTCTCGCCTGTGATCAGGACACCCTCGCCATAAACATCCACAAGCACACCGTGAATGGAAATACAGGGAGCCAGCTGGACGCCAAGCCAACGGATGATCTCTGCCATCAGACTGGACGTAGTTCTCTCTGTCACAAATGTAGGTACATTATATTTATATGCAAGATCGATCATATCCTGTGACGGTCTTGTCATAGTGCTGAAGATGACACATGGGATCTTGCTGGAGATAAAACGCTCGTACTTGAATGTGCGCTCCTCATCGCTTAACTGCATCAGATAAGTATACTCTACATATCCGATGATCTGAACACGCTCGTTTGCAAAATGCTCCAGATATCCTGTAAGCTGCAAAGCCGGACGATTTATTTCTGCTGTCTTCACATAAATCTCTGTAAGGTCAATATCAGGCGTCAGGTTGGTCAGATTCAGTTCCTGCGCCAGCTTGGTAAGCTGTACACCCTTCATGCTTTTATCTCCTTTTTCTCTAATGAAGTCCTTCCCGCATAAGCAGTTCCCTGCAGTTACAAGATTCCTCATAATAGGTGAAAACTGTTATGCAGTCTGTGCCGGTTTCTTTGCACTGCACATAGAAATTATATACATTGCCAAAAATCCACACTTATCTGTATTATACACAATTTTTTCTGTAACTTCAATGTCGAATCTTGTTAAAACTGTTACTGTTCGCTCTATTCACAGTAACACGCTTCGCGATGCACAGAAATCATGCATTCGTCTGATTTGGCGCTCTATGAAAAAACTGATAAACAGCCTCCGCGCTCTGTACATTCATAGACTCTGTCTGACTTAATTCTTCCACAGAAGCATCCCTGATATTCTCAACAGACCGGAATCTTCTCATAAGAGCCTTTCGCCTGGTCTCGCCAATTCCCGGAATATCATCCAGAACGGAATGTACCTGTTCTTTGCTTCTAAGGGAGCGGTGATACTCAATGGCAAAACGGTGAGCCTCATCCTGGATCCTGGTTACCAGATGGAAACCCTCACCAGAAGTATCAATGGGAATTTCAACATTATTGAAATACACCCCTCTGGTTCGGTGGTTATCATCCTTTACCATACCACATACCGGAATATCAATTCCAAGCTCTCCAAGAACCTTCCGTGCAATGTTTACCTGGCCACGTCCGCCATCCATAAGGATCAGATCCGGAAGAATGGAAAAGCTGTCGTATTCACCCTTGGATTCATGGGTAAAGCGCCTTGTAAGCACCTCTTCCATGCTGGCATAATCATTTGGTCCCTGCACCCATTTGATCTTGAATTTGCGGTAATCGCTGCGCTTCGGCTTGCCCTTTTCGTAAACTACCATGGAGCCAACGGACTCAAATCCACTGATATTGGAAATATCGTAAGCCTCCATACGCACAATATCCTTAAGCCCCAGCCAGTCCTCAATCTCCTTCACAGCCCCGATCGTACGCCCTTCTTCGCGCTTGATCCGTTCTCTGTCTTTGGAAAGAACCATCCAGGCGTTTTCCTTGGCAAGCTCCACCAGTTTCTCCTTTGTTCCCTTTTTCGGTACACGGATGTGAACCCGCTGTTTACGCCTTGCAGACAACCAGTCTTCAATAATTTCCCCATCTTCTATCTCTGTCTGCATCATGATTTCCGCCGGAATAAAAGGCGTTCCTGCATAAAACTGCTTCAGAAAGCTTGACAAAACCTGTGCTTTGGTATCGCCTCTTGCCACACGGAGAAAAAAGTGATCTCTGCCGATCAGCCTGCCGCCACGCATAAAAAACACCTGCACAACTGCATCTTGCTCCCGGAGATCTTCACTTTCATCCATGGCAACTGCAATAATATCCCTGTCCTCTTCCCCATAGGTAGTAATCTTCTGTCGTTCTCCGATCCGTCTGATACTGTTAATTAAATCACGATATCCTGCAGCATCCTCAAAACGCATATCCTCTGAAGCTGCCATCATTTTCTCCGTCAGCTGATCGATGGTCTCCTGGAAATTTCCATTGAGAAAATGAAGTACCTGTCCAATGTTCTGCTTATACGCTTCCTCACTTACATTTCCCTGGCATGGAGCCGTGCACTGCTTCATATGATAATACAGACATGGACGGTCTTTGCCGCAGTCACGGGGCAGATTACGGTTGCAGGAGCGTACCATATAAATCTTGCGGACCAGCTCGATCACATCTTTTACAGCTGTGGAGCTGGTATAGGGTCCGAAATATTTCGCCTTGTCCTTTTTCATGGTGCGGGAAAAAAGGACTCTGGGATAGGGCTCGTTTACAGTTACTTTAATGAATGGATATGTCTTATCATCCTTCAACATGGTGTTGTATTTCGGGCGATGCTCCTTGATCAGGTTGCACTCCAGTACCAGCGCCTCCAATTCAGAATCGGTGACAATATACTCAAATCTGGTAATGTGAGTGACCATCTGCTCAATCTTTGCGCCTTTATTGCGGCTGCTCTGGAAATACTGGCGGACACGGTTCTTCAGACTGACAGCCTTTCCCACATAAATGATCTCATCGTTTTCCCCATGCATAATGTAAACGCCAGGCTTACCGGGCAGCTTTTTTAACTCTTCTTCAATCAGGAACATAAAAACTCTCCTTTGTTGAAAAGAACCGGGAAAACATGTCTCCCGGTTCTGATGTTTTATCCTATATTATCTGTATCGTCCAATTGCAGGAACGGCAATAGCAGATTCCTCTTAGATTAATTCCTCTTAGATTAATTTTCCTTAAATTCAGTGGTCTTCTGAGTCCCCGGAACTTTCAGCCGGCATTTCAGCTGGAGCCTGAACTGTGGATTCCGCTGTCTCTGTGTCCACATTTGCCTCATCCGTCTTATCCTCTGCTTTCACAGCCTCATCCAGCGCCTTCAGTCCTTCTGCATCCAACACATCTGAAACTTCCATTCCCTTCTCCACTGCGCGGAAAATGATCATAAATTCCTTACCGGTAATGGTCTCCTTGCGGATCAGATAAGCAGCGATCTTGTCCAAAGCCTTTCTGTGGCTGCTGATCAGGCGCTTCGCCTCCTCATAAGAAACACGAAGCAACTCCATAACCTCATGGTCAACTTCGGTAGCTGTATTGTCACCGCAATTAAGCACTGCACGACCATTCAGATACTGATTCTCCTGAGTGGCAAGACCCATCAGACCAAACTTCTTGGACATACCATACTGGGTGATCATAGCACGTGCAACCTTGGTGGCCTGCTCAATATCATTGGAAGCACCAGTTGTCACGCTGTCAAAAACGATCTCCTCAGCAGCACGTCCGCCAAGATATCCGACCAGCATAGCTTCCAGTTCTTTCTGGGTATTCAGATATTTCTCTTCTTCCGGAACCTGCATAACGTAACCAAGTGCGCCCATAGTACGAGGTACAATGGTGATCTTCTGTACCGGCTCGGAATCCTTCTGAAGGGCACTTACCAGTGCATGTCCTACCTCATGATAGGATACGATACGGCGCTCCTGGGCACTTAAAATACGGTCTTTCTTCTCTTTTCCAACAAGAACCACCTCAACAGACTCCAGAAGATCCTTCTGGGAAACTGCGTGACGGCCATTCTTAACAGCCAGGATAGCGGCCTCATTAACCATATTGGCAAGGTCAGAACCAACGGCACCGGATGTGGCAAAGGCAATTGCCTCGAAATCAACGGTATCGTCAAGCCTTACGTTCTTCGCATGAACCTTCAGGATATCAATACGTCCTTTCAGGTCCGGACGGTCAACGATAACACGGCGGTCAAAACGTCCCGGACGGAGAAGTGCCGGATCCAGTACCTCCGGACGGTTGGTAGCTGCCAAGATCAGAAGTCCCTTGGAAGTATCAAAACCATCCATCTCAGCAAGCAACTGGTTCAAAGTCTGCTCACGCTCGTCATTGCCTCCGCCGTAATGGGAATCACGGCTCTTTCCAATGGCATCAATCTCATCAATAAATACGATACACGGCGCATTCTTCTTGGCTTCCTCAAAAAGATCACGGACACGGGAAGCACCTACGCCAACGAACATCTCCACAAATTCTGATCCGGAAAGGGAAAAGAACGGTACATGCGCCTCCCCTGCAACTGCCTTGGCAAGAAGGGTTTTACCTGTACCCGGAGGTCCTACAAGCAAGGCGCCCTTCGGCAGTTTAGCACCAATTTCCACGTATTTGCCTGGATTGTGAAGAAATTCCACAACCTCCTGCAAGGATTCCTTGGCCTCATCCTGTCCGGCAACATCCTTAAATGTAATTCCGGTCTCTTTCTGTACATACGCCTTGGCGCGGCTTTTCCCAACGCCCATCATACCACCGCCGCCTTTGTTCATGCGGCGCATAAAAAACATAAGAAGCACAAACAGAAGCACAGACGGTAAAAGTACGCTAAGCATCATTGCCATAAATTCTCCGAAAGCATCCGGCGGCTCAGATTTAAAAATAATACCGGTTCCTTCCAGACGTTTGGTAAGGGCAGTCTCATCTTCTGTCAGATTGGTGTAATAACTGATCTCCTGATAAGGATTCACCTGCTTCTTCGGCACGATGGTCAGATTATCAGACTGAAGTGTAACGGATTTCACTTCATCATTATTCACCATATCAATAAACTTATCATACGTAATCTCACTGGAATTATCCTGCAGCATATTGGTAAACAGGCTGAAACACACCAGAGTAACCAAAAGACATATCAGAAAAGCCAGAATGGACTGATGATTTTTCTTATTGCGGTTAGGATCCTGATCTCTTCTTGGATCCCCTTTATCAGGGCGGCGTCCGCCTTGATTGTTGTCCAGATTATTATCCATTTCATTCCTCCTTACTATCTTTTCTATTATAAAGATAAAACGCAGATAAATCAACCTGGATATTGTGAAAACCCTCTGAATTTTTTTGAAAAAAAGTCAAAAAAATTCACATCAGAAAAATAAATAGATACTTTTTTTACGGCGCGAACTGTAGTATACTAGAGCGTGATTGAAAAAGGCTTTCTGCAGGATGTGCGCACAATTTGCAGGAATGATTTTTCTAATACAGTCCAGGAACATATTTTTTGAGGCAGGTGCAGAACGCATCTGCTGTATCCTTTTTACCTGTAACTTTACAGTAAGAAATAACATAATGGATGAGGAACTAAAAGATTACTATGTGCCGCAAATATTTCGCAAGGTGTTTTGTGAACATAGTAAAGAACAGCCCAGAGAAAGAAGGAGGAAAGACAGAATGAAAAAAATTGGGTTCGATAATGACAAATATCTGAAAATGCAGTCCGAGCACATTCGTGAGAGAATCAGCAAATTTGACAACAAACTTTATCTGGAATTTGGAGGCAAGTTATTTGATGACTACCACGCTTCCCGTGTTCTTCCAGGATTTGAGCCAGACAGCAAGCTGCGCATGCTGATGCAGCTTTCCGACCAGGCAGAGATCGTAATCGTAATCGGTGCACCTGATATTGAAAAGAATAAGGTCCGCGGTGACCTTGGCATCACATATGATGAGGACGTGCTCCGTCTGATGAACGAATTTACAAGCAGAGGACTTTATGTAGGAAGCGTCTGCATCACACGTTACTCCGGACAGAACAGTGCTGATGCGTTCAAGAAGCGTCTGGAGAAGCTTGGAATCAAGGTTTATGTCCTTTATAATATCCCAGGTTATCCAAGCAATACTTCCCTGATCGTAAGTGACGAGGGATACGGCAAGAATGACTATATCGAAACCACCCGCCCGCTGGTTGTTATCACAGCGCCTGGACCTGGAAGCGGAAAAATGGCTACCTGTCTTTCCCAGCTTTATCATGAATACAAGAGAGGAATCAGCGCAGGCTATGCCAAGTTCGAGACTTTCCCAATCTGGAATATCCCGCTGAAGCACCCGGTAAACCTGGCTTATGAGGCAGCTACCGCTGATCTGAATGATGTCAACATGATCGACCCATTCCATCTGGAAGCTTATGGTAAGACCACTGTCAACTATAACCGTGACGTAGAGATTTTCCCTGTTGTACAGACTATGTTTGAGAAAATCATGGGTGAGTGCCCATACAAATCTCCTACAGATATGGGCGTTAATATGGCAGGAAACTGTATTGTGGATGATGAGGTTTGCCAGGAGGCTTCCCGTCAGGAGATCATCCGCAGATATTATAAAAGTATGGATGCGCTTATGTCCGGTACCGGCACAGAGGAGGAGGTTTACAAGATCGAGCTTCTTCTGAAGCAGGCACATGCCACACTGGAGGACCGCAAGGTTGTTCCTGCTGCCCTGGAAAGAGAGAAAGAAACTGGTGCTCCGGCTGCTGCCATGGAGCTGGAAGACGGAAGGATCATCACAGGTAAGACCTCTGATCTGCTTGGTGCATCCTCTGCCCTTCTTCTGAATGTGTTGAAGGAGCTTGCCGGAATCGATCACCAGAAGCATGTGATCTCCCCTGATGCCATTCACCCCATTCAGGAGCTGAAAACAGATTATCTTGGAAGTAAGAATCCTCGTCTTCATATGGATGAGACCATGATCGCTCTTTCCATCAGCGCCGCTACGAATCCAGAAGCACGTCTTGCCCTGGAGCAGTTTCCAAAGCTGAAAGGCTGCCAGGCACATACTTCTGTTATGCTGTCTTCTGTGGATGTTCTCTCCTTCCGTAAACTGGGCGTGGAGCTGACCTGTGAGCCGAAATTCGAGCAGGGGAAGAAGCTATAAGGATAAGCAAGCATAGATTTTGTTGCTGCGTAATATAAAGCTCTGACAAATGATTATTAAAAAAATTATCATTTGTCAGAGCTTTTTCTTTCCTACTTTCTCCAAACTTCAAGTATTTTTTTCATTTTTACTTCAATTATTTTTAGAGCGAGTTTAAAAAATCACCGTTCTTCTGCAGTATCACATTCCCCGCTCATCTTCTTCACAGTCTCTTCAGGCACTTCGATCAGTCCAAATTTCCAGAACAATGGGTAAATGTAAGAAATCCCTCTAATATCCCCTAATGCCTTGGGGCGTTTCACGATGCCGGATATCTGCCGGCAATTTTGGAATGCCATTTTTATGCTGCTCCAGGACAAGGTTTTGCTGTTTTCACGGCGATCGATGAGAAGCTCTTTGTTGTAGGTCCCGTCTTTGCCGATTTTCAGCTTGTACTGGTATGGGAGACCAGAGGCTGTGCGAAATGGATAGTTTTGGAAGGCTGCAATTGCTGACCAAAGAGTCTCTTCCTCACAGTTCTGTTTAAGAGCATCAAGAACTTTCTGCTGCCCATCTGTCAGTTCCGGCTTGTCATATGCCTTTATTTTTCTACCTGTAAATCCGGCTCCGGCTTTGTCCTCATCATTTTGTTCCTTTACTTTATCCCAATTGCCGTTTTCTTTCTCCAGCATTACTTTCAACAACCTTATAATTCCTTTGATTTCCTGCACAATCTGAACACTCAATACATGAAAATCTATTTTCTTTTCCCTGGAACTATATTTCTCTTCCAGAAGCTTTGCCTTTTCCTCATCATGATCCTTGTATCTGGCTTTCCCAGACATGTAGGCATAAGAGTTGGCAGTTCCCGGATATTCAATATTTTCCTGCAGATAGAAGGGAGATGGATTCTCTTCCAGATCATGCTTCAGGCAATTCAGTTTCTCTAAAAACTTCCCGGTAACTTCCGGGTAATGCTCTTTTATATACACAAGATTCTTATGCAGACATACTGCACTTTTTTCCATCATCTGCCGTTCTTTTGGGTTCTTCAGACAGTCATATTCATAATCCTGAACTTCATGTCCCTCCATGGAACGGATCAACTCACTATACCAGTACATATGCTGCGCAGAATTGTCCGGAAACATAAAGTACGTGGAAAATTCATGGTCGATCATCGGAGCCAGCCTCAGAATTTCTCCTTTTTTATTACAAACGAACGCAATATTCTCATAGTGATAATTCTGATCGCCTTTCAGCATGGAAACCAGGATCTGCATGGCAAGCTGCTCTGCCATGTCTTTATGAGTCTGAAAATAGGAAGCCTCCAGAATATCCGTATAATCATAAAACATCATACAGTAATTCTCATACTGGTCTATATCCACCTTTTCATCCGGATACTTTCGAAAGAATTCCAGAAGATTCAAAAGCTGCTCATCTTCATTATAAATCCTTGGAACCACAGTCCCATAATCATAGTATTTCTGTGTCTCTTCTTCATAACCATGGCAAAAAGCCAGCTGATATAAAGGCGCCGATACAAAATATTCATTTATCACATTCGACCAGAACACTTCCGCATAAGCAAACAGAGGCGTAGAAAATGGCTTGGATTTACTCAACGGCTTAAAAATCCGATTTCCACTGTAAACCGGAAAATGTTTCTCTCCCTTTACTACGCCGACTGCTTCCGCGGTCAGATTGCCTATTCTGTCTGCATAATTGAAGTGGACAGTTTCATAATTTATTTTCAAAGGTCTCACATCCTTTTTATTTAAAAAGATTCAATCTGACAACTTTCTTTTCAGAAAAAGCCAGTCTTCCTTACTCAAACTCCTTCTTCAGCGCATCCTCCATCACATCTACCGGCGCTTCCACGCCTGTCCAGAGGGTGAAATTCAGTGCGGCCTGCTGTACCAGCATTCCAAGACCGGTGATAGTTTTTGCACCGTTTTCTGCTGCGGACTTTAGGAAAATTGTTTCCGCAGGATTAAATATGACATCGCATACACACATTTCCGGTGTGATGGTAGTATAATCAATGTCTGGCTTGTCTGTCACATTTGGAGAAAAACCGATTGAAGTGGCATTGATTAAAATATCTGTATCAGATGGAATTTCCATATTGTTTTTCCAGTTAAGATACTTTGCACTGCTATCTGTTTTCATCTGAATAAGAGATGCCAGTTCCTCACCTTTTTCAATGCTTCGGTTGATAATATTGATATGGGCAGCCCCATTTAATGCACATTCAACAGCTATCGCCCTGGCTGCTCCGCCAGCGCCAAGAATAGTCACATTTTTCTTATCCAGAGTCTCACCAGAATTCTTCAATGCAGTTACAAACCCTTTTCCATCCGTATTCTCACCGAATAGTTTTCCCTCTTTCTGGATAACTGTATTCACTGCTCCGATAATCTCTGCTGCCGGACTCAGTTTATCCAGATAAGGGAGAACCTTGATCTTGTGGGGCATGGTAAGATTGATTCCCTTCATATCAAAAATTTTCACACTGTCCATTGCCTTTCCAAGATCCTCTGGAAGCACTTTAATGGTCAGATAACGATAATTCAAATTCTTCGCTGCAAATGCAGCCTCCTCAACTACACCAGTAGGATTATCATCCACTGGATCACCAAAAACGCCGGTTAATTCTGCACGATAGTTTTTCATGTTTGAATGCCCCTTTCTCTTTTTCAAAATCATCCTTAAAATCGAATCCAAACTCGCTTTCACAATGCATCTGAATAAATACCGCTCACTCCCATAGCCCTGTATTTCTCCCATTGTCCCCGGTAATTCACAGTATGGGTATATACTTTGATCTTGTATTTCTTAAAATATTTCACTACTTTGGAAGTTACCCGTCCTTTTGGAATTGTTACTACGTTGCCGGATAATGGGATCCTTGGTATACCAATGGCTCTGGGCGTGTGCCGGCTAGGCGGGAATTATGAGAACGGCTATTAATAAAACAATTGTGTATAAAAGTTTTTTCATGTATTTATTTTCCCTAAAAACACATTGTAACTGAAAAGCACGATTAACCAGATTCATAACTTTTCCCCCTTCGCACATGCTCCTATATAAAAATAGATTTCACAGTATTACTATTTTCTGTTTTTACAATGATACCATGAAAGCTTTAGAGTCTCAATAATTTTGTGGGCAGCAATATTGCCAGCGTCTCAAGGGTTATGGTTCACTCCCCAATGCCAATCCGATCAGTCTATCCGCCTGATCTGCCATGAATAACGGAATATTCAACACATCATTGTCCAGTTTCAGATTATCCAGTGAGAAACGGATGCGTAGCTTGACCTTATCAGGGAACAGTTCCTTGAACTTCTTCATACTCTTGCTGGTTGTGTTTGCTTCGGATTTGACCTCCACGGGAAAGATGTCGTTCTCCCGCTGAATGAGGAAATCCACTTCGTAAGGTGGGTTGTTCTGGCTCCAATAACGAGGCATGACTTCAAACTGAGTAATTAAAGTCTGCAACACAAAGTTTTCGGTTAATGCGCCTTTGAATTCAGTAAAAAGGCGGTTGCCTTCGCCAAAAGCAGTGGGGGCCAACTGTGCCAGACGGCGAAGCAATCCCACATCCACCAGATAAATTTTGAAAGCCGACAAGTCATCGTAAGCTGCAATCGGCAGGCCAGGAGCTGAGCTGCGATAAATTTTATGCACTAAACGGGCATCCACCAGCCATTGTAAGGCATTCTCGTACTCACGGGCTCGTGCACCTTCCTTGACCACTTTATAGATAAACTTCTTGTTCTCTCTTGCCAGTTGAGACGGAATGGATTTCCAGATCATTGAGATTTTCGGGAACTCGCTGAGATTAGGATGTTTGGCAAAATCACGCTCATAGGCTCCGATGATTCCGGATAATGCTTCCTGCATAGCAGAAACATCCCGTGCCTCCGTCCACATCAATACCGACTCCGGCATACCACCGGTGACATAGTACATTTTCAGCTTCTCATACAGCGGATTAAAGAAGGCGTCAGGGATGGGTTCAAGGGTGTCCACCTGTTCCAGATACTGTGCCAGGTTTTCATCACCGTTGGCAAGCAGGAATTCATTAAAGGTCATCGGGTCAATCTGCATAAAGTTGACCTTACCGACCGGAAAAGAAGCGGGTTTCGCCAGAGCAATACCTAACAGAGAACCGGCGCAGGCAACGTGATACTGCGGTGCGTTCTCGCAAAAATACTTCATAGAGTTAATGACCTTAGGGCAGTCCTGCACCTCATCAAAGATGATAAGGGTTTTTTCAGGCACAATTTTTTGACCGCTTGCCAGCATAAGGTTTTGTAGAATCCGGTCCACATCCTTGGTTGTTTCAAAAAATTGCTTATATTCTTCATTTTCGTCGAAGTTAAAGTAAGCTGTATTTTCATAATAACGTCTGCCGAACTCTTTCAGAATCCAAGTCTTTCCTACCTGACGTACGCCCTTCAATATTAAAGGCTTGCGGTAAGGAGAATTCTTCCAAGCCAGCAACTTTTTTACGATAAATCGTTCCATAGAATCACCTGTCACATTTTTATTGGAGTTTTATGCTTGATAATCACATTTTTATTAGAGTTTTGTGTTTAATAATCACACTTTTATTATATGCGAAATTCATGAAATTACAACCGAAAACACAAAATTATTTAATTTTAATGCTTAGCAATCACACTTTTATATGAGAAAGGGCTGGAAATGGATTGCTCCATTTCCAGCCCTTGCCCTCATTGCGGTATATTTCACCCGAATTCGGTTGCCGTAGCCGCTACTGCGCCCTCATCTGGACGAAATCTCCCACAAATTGTGACGCACATCTTGCAGAAAGCCTTTTTCAAACATGCGCTAGGATTGCAGAATTCCGGCAGCGCGAAGATTTGCCAGAAGTGTATTTAGCTGTGTCACAGCATCCTCTGTACCAGTAGCATCTGCTACTGCCGCTGCCGGAGTTGGCGCTGGGCCAGTAGGACCAATCGGGCCGTCTGCTCCGACAGGACCGGTTGGGCCTGTCGCTCCGGCTGGACCGGTTGGGCCTGTTGCTCCGGCTGGACCGGTTGGGCCTGTTGCTCCGGCTGAACCGGTTGGACCTGCTTCTCCAGCGGGACCGGCGGGGCCTGTTGCTCCGGCTGGACCGGTTGGGCCTGTTGCTCCGGCTGGACCGGTTGGGCCTGTCGCTCCGGCTGGGCCGGTTAAGCCTGTCGCTCCGGCGGGGCCGGTTGAGCCTGTCGCTCCGGCGGGGCCGGTTGGGCCTGTTGAGCCTGTCGCTCCGGCGGGGCCGGCTTCTCCGGCAGGCCCCATAACGCCTGGCATACCAGGTTCTCCCTGCGGACCCATAGGACCTGCAGGGCCTACTGCTCCCTGGCATCCTCTTGGTCCCATAGGACCAGTCACACCAGGACACCCTCTTGGACCAACAGGTCCCATAGGACCGGTTGCACCACGAGGTCCTGTGGCTCCCTGTCCCGGACAACCGCAATCGCAGCCGCAGCGATTATTGTTTCCAAAATAGGATGTACAGGTAATATCACCAGAAGCTTCCTTTTCAGAAGAATTTTTCTGATTATGACGATCAAAAAACATACACATTCTCCCATAACAGCTTAGATATTCACTATCAATATATGAAATACTAACAATACAGGTGAATTTTCCCTCTCACTCCATATCCCAAACATCCCTGAAATACTTCTCATTTCCAATAACTGCCTGATGCAGAGGCTTCAATACTCTTGCCTTTTTATGAAATTCAAACGCCTCCCTGTGCCTTCCCGCTTTATCCAGACATACACACATCTGTATCGCAGGTATAAAATCATGACTGTCTGCAATATAAAAACCGCCGTTTTTCTTTTTCCGTGGCGCAAGAAGAGCCTGCTGGTACCAGTATGCTGCCGTCACGTACTCCCTTTTTTCCATAAACAATCTTCCTATCTCACAACAGATCTCCGCTCTCGGAACATCCATCGTAAAGCTGTAAAAAAGTATATCAAAAGCAGCTGCATTCTCTCCCATTGCCTGATAACAGCAGGAAAGAACCAGACAGCTGTTCAGTTTATCCTCTATCCAGCCATCTGGTTCTTCCAGAAATTTTTTTAAAATTAAAATTGCATACTCATATTGCTTATGATAAAAAAGCTCCCGCCCATAATAAAAGAAATGTCTCGGTTCCATTTTTTCACCGGAATCAATCATCTGCTCATATATATGCAGATTGCGAAAAGACTCTCCAGCCTTTATTTTTCGATGCTCAATCACCACATCCGAATATAAAATATTCCCCGCAGGAACAACCGTTTCGTGGACGCGCCCCTGCCATCTGAAATTCCGGGAAGTCTTCATAATACGCTCTCTGTAATAAGAAAACGTAACATGCTCCCATTCATCAAATCCCACTGCATAATCCATCATAACCACATCCGTATCTGAATCCATGCTCTCTTTCAACCTGAGCAGCTTCTCCTGATTTTCCGGCGTAATGACATCATCTGCATCCAGCCACATCCAATAATCCGTATCTGCTTTTTCCGTAATAAAATTGCGGGCAGCAGAAAAATCATCTTTCCATAAAAAATCATAAACCTCATCGGTAAACTCCCTGGCAATCTCCTTCGTTTTATCCACCGATCCGGTATCGCAAATATAGATTTTGTCCACAAGCTTGCTCATCGGCGTGAGGATTCTGCGAAGTACCGCCTCCTCATTTTTTACGATCATACACAGGCCAATTGATATCATTCCAAATATCCTTTTTTCAATAGCCTATGCCGGACAAATTACTTTTATTCCCATTTGCTGCTTCCGGATATCCGCATTTTTTCCAGCAATAACGCTTTCCTTACGGATTACCTGTCATTTGTGTCAGTGACAACGTCTCCAAAATCTGGGAAAATAAAAATACAAAACATTCCACATAGAAAAGAGGTGCTAAATATGAGAAAAAAATTATGGAAAATACTACCTCTTGTGACCGGACTTGTGCTTCTGACTGCCAGTAGCGCTCTCACCGTTCACGGAGAAAGTGACAACACCATTGACGTAACCCTGTTCAAACTTAACCTTCCAGATGACTGGAGCTATGATCCGAATGATATCAGCGATTATGAATACACCTGCTCCGTCAGCGTATTTGAAGGTGATGACAAGGACAGTTCACAAAATGATTTCACCATTAAAGCAAATGAAGAATCAAGCTACTCTTTCCGCAAATATCTGCAGACCTCCGATATCGATCTTCATGACTATGCAGACGGCACTATTGAAAAAACAACCATTGGTGATGTGGATTATATACGAACCACAGACAATTTTGACAGAATTTACTACATTTATCGTCACGAGCCATCCGGTGTGACCTACAAAGTTATCATTTCCGGAGAAGAAAATGATTCTGTCAGAAATGTTTTTAACAATCTGGAACTGAAATTAGAGGACACTGGCAATGTGGAATCACCTTACCCCTGGGATGGAACTCCATTCACACCGGCTCCGCAGAGTATAGCTGTTGGAGATTATACCGTCACTCCGGAGTATATTCCATTTAGTGTTTCCCAGAACGGATTTGAGATCATGCGTCACCAGTTTGCAATATCTGGAGACCGGATGTATCATCAGCTGAATAATACTCTGGAAACTTACGAATATACTGGAAGCACCCTGAATCTTCTTTCTTCTGATACAATGGACGAGCAGGGAATGGATCTTTTTACAGACACGGACGGAAAACTTTATATTTCCCGTAACGGTGGAAAAGGAATTGTTATGAAAGACGGGCAGACCATATTGGAGACCGGCACAAGTGGTTACCTGTCTGTACACCTATCCGGTGCCTGGGGCATTACCAGCTACCTTGGCTATGATACGGAAAAAGTAACCTTCCAGGACGGCAGCGTGCTTACAGAGCCCTGGATCTTAACCTCCATGAATGATGACGAGGCACGAACCGGTATTTTTAAATTTGTCAGCCTGGTTGAGATCAGCAATGATCATATTATGGTATACGGACGTCTTGCAGGAGATGACACCCCATCGAAAATAGCAGTTTATGATCTGGATGGCAACCAGCAGCTGCTTCTTGGCGGTGACCAGCACGAGGATCCTGCTTATTTCGGAAGTCTCACGGGAATAGCTGAGACAGCGAATGGCTATATTGCAGCAGATGGAAATATGCGAGAATTCTACTTCTGGTCAAAGGACGGAACTCTCCTCGCCGAAGTAGACTGCTACGATATGTTTGGAACCAGATACCCCTGGATTGAAGATATGAAAGTTGCAGAGGATGGTTCTGTGATGGTTCTTATGACACAGGACCGTGACGACGACTCTGCAAGCGAATTAATGGTATTCCGACTTACAGGTTTCTGATACATTCCCCTCACGAAAGGGCAGGTTGTGGAGAACATCCACACCTGCCCTTTTAAGTATCGTAACTTGTATATGATTTTTAACCGTGTCACAACAAAATGCCGCTTGTCCATGCAGCAATTAATGAGCTGCACAGACAAACGGCAAGCACTTCTTCTGTAAAGAAATTTATTCAATTTTGAAAAGATCTATCATGCTCTTCACAGGGTCAAAAAATCCATCAACAACTGATTTTCAATGTATACGCATACTGTTTCTGGATATTTTCCGGGATCTTTACTGACAGATTTTCTCCCTTCTGCTCCCAGGATAATTCACCAGCTTCTCCCAGTAATGTAACAGTTGCTCCCGAAGGGATCTCCAGATCCTTGATTACTACAGAAGCGTCAAGCTCTTCATCCAGGATCACGGCATACAACTGATTTCCTTTCTTTGTGAAACGAACCTGCTGTCCCTTCTCAGTTTCTGCTTCCTGTTTTTCCCAGTAGGTTGTTTCGTAAATAGCCTCTCCATTAATCTTCAGCCATTTTCCAGTTTCCAGCAGAGGCTTTTTCTGTTCCTCCTGAATGCTTCCGTCAGCTCTCGGACCTACATTAAGAAGTAAGTTACCATTTTTGCTCACTGCATCAACCAGCATATAAATAATCTCTTTGGCTTTCAGCATATACTTAGGATCTTCGTTCTGATTGTATCCAAAAGACATTCCCATTCCACGGGTCAGCTCCCATTTTTTCTTCTGAAGCTTCATCTCATTTGCATACTCCGGAGAAGTATAATCACAGAATCCCTCTGGAACTAAAATACCACTTATTCCACCCTCAGCCAGCTGTTTATTCAGTTTTTCAACCAGGCGCTTCTTCTCTTCATCAGAATGTACGCTATACTGACGCCAACGGTCATTAATTACACCCTCGGGAACTGTATTATAATAATCCGCATACAACTCATTCAAATCACACTGTGCCGGAAATCCAATATCATTCCAGAGAATAGACGGTTTATATTTATGGATAAGTTCTTCTGTCTGATTCCAGGAATACTCAGCATATTCATCTGTTACCACATGGTGATTTACCCAGTTTTCCATACCATCAATTGGGTAATCCTTAAATGTCCAGTCGAAAATACCGGAATAATACAGGCCCATCTTCATGCCTCTTGCACGTACTGCATCTGTAATTTCTCCAACCAGATCACGTTTTGACTGATACTCTGGCATCTTGGGGTTTTTATATTCACTTGGCCACAGACAATATCCATCATGATGTTTGGTAACAAGTACTACATACTTTGCACCTGCTTCTTTAAAGAAGTCAGCCCATTCATCTGCACTCATTGTCTTATTTGCTTCTTCAAATTTTCCCTGGAAATCAAAATAATTATAATTTTCGCCATATACTTCTTTATGATGAAGATTTGTAGGTGTTCCCTCAATTCTTGATGTATTCAGATACCACTCCGCATAGGGTGAATTTCTCATAGAATTTCCAAATCCATCATCGGACTCTGACAGCTCTGCCAGATTTTTTCCTTCTACTGGTGCCCATGCGGGAACAGAAAAAAGTGACCAGTGAATAAATATACCAAATTTTGCGTCATTATACCACTGTGGTACCTCGTGTTTAGAAATAGATTCAGCAGTTGGTTCAAACTTCATAATAAATACCTTCCTTTCTTCTCAGTTTTCGTTCGATATATTAATCCTTTTTACGTCTCGCAATAATTGTTGCGATCAGGATCAATGCTGAAATAATCATCTGCCAGAAAGAATTAACACCATTTATGGTAAGACCATTGGAAATAATGGTAAGAAGAAGTGCTCCCATAACGCTTCCTGCAATACTTCCCTCTCCTCCTGACATTGCAGTTCCTCCAAGCACAACTGCAGTTAACGTATCCATCATCATATTTGACGCCAGATTCGGCTGACCTGTTGCCAGCCGGCTGGTCAGGATCATTCCGGCAAAGCTTGCGCATAAGCTGCAGAATACAAAATACAGAAGCTTGTATTTAATAACAGAAATTCCTGCCAGCTTCGCTACATCAGCATTTCCTCCAATAGCAAGTGCATATCTTCCGATCAAGGTTTTTGATAATACAATACCGCAGATAATTACCAGTATCACCATAAAAACGACCTGGGCCGGTATACCGAAGATAAAGCCACGTCCTAAGAATTCAAATTCCTGAGGCAAATTGTATATAGCTGTTCCTCCAGTGATCAGGCTTGCACTTCCATTTGCCAGATTCATAGTTGCCAGTGTAACGATCATAGATGGTAAATTGAATTTTGTAGTCAATATTCCATTAAATAATCCCAATAAGGCTCCAAGTAAAAGACCAATAAGAATTGCCACCGGAATGGAAACACCTGTTGTCAGCAATTTTGATACAACCATACCGGTTAAACAGGCAACCCCGCCGATTGAAAGATCCAGCTCACCTGAAATCATAACAAAGGTAACTCCCATTGCCACGATGATCATAACAGCGGACTGCCTTACAATATTCATCAAATTGGCTGCTGCAATAAAAGTGCTATTCAAGCATGTAAAAATAATACATAATACTGCAATCACACCCAATAAGCCAATCTGATTTAAAATTCCCTTTGACTTTATCATGAGTTTTTTGTCATTCATTGTGAACCTTCCTTCCTGTCGCGTACTCCATAACTCGTTCTTCCGTATATTCTTCCTTTAATAATTGTCCGGTCACTCTGCCTTCATACATTATTAAAAGCCGGTCACTCATACCCATTACTTCTGGAAGCTCTGACGAGATCAGAACAATTGCCATTCCCTGCGCAGTAAGCTCATTGATCAGCTTATAGATCTCAGCTTTTGCACCTACATCAATTCCTCTGGTCGGTTCATCAAGAATTAAAATTTTAGGATTTGTGGATAACCACTTTCCGAGAACTATCTTCTGTTGATTTCCTCCAGATAGATTCTTTGCCTTCTGCAGCCCGCCTGTGGTCTTTACTTTTAGCTTTTGAATATATTTCTCCGACATTTTTGTCAAAAAATTATCATCAATAATTCCAGCTTTTCTATGCTTATGTACTGTTGGCAAACTCAGATTTCTAACTAAAGTATCCTCCAGAATCAAGCCTTCCTGCTTTCTGTCTTCTGTTACCCATGCCATTCCCAATTTTATAGCATCACGACTACTTTTTATCTGTACTTTTTCCCCCTGAACAAAAATTTCTCCGCTTCCAATTGGCATTTCTCCAAATATCATTCGAACAAGCTCTGTTCTTCCAGCTCCAACCAGGCCAGCAATCCCTAATACTTCGCCTTCTTCTACTTTAAGCGACACGTGCTGGGGGATATATGCATTGTTCAGCATTCCCTCTTTTACTCCGGAAATATCTTTCAATTCCAGACACACATCGCCATGACACTTTCGTTCCCTCTGGTAAAAATCCGAATATTCTCTTCCCACCATCAAACGGATTACTTCTTTTTCATTTGTTTCTTCTGTGTTCAGTTCCGCAACTTTTTCTCCATCTTTCAGAACTATGATCTTATCAGCAAGTTCAAAGACCTCTTCCAAACGATGGGATATAAAAATAAAGGATACGCCCTGCTCTTTCAATTTTTTTATAATTGTAAAAAACTTACGGATTTCGGCCTGAGACAAAGATGAAGTAGGCTCGTCCAGAATAATGATCCTGGCATTGTGATTGATTGCCCGTGCTATCTCAAGGAGCTGTCTGCCTGCAATTTCAATCTCTGCAACCTTTGTCTCTGGTTGTGCATTTAATCCAACCATTTCCAGCAATTCCAGGCTTCTCTTCCGCATTTCTTTTTTATTTACAAAACCGCGTCTGGAGCTTTCTTCTCCAATAAAAATATTTTCTTCTACATTCATTAATGGAAGAATCTGCAGCTCCTGATGAACCATTTTAATTCCAATTTCTTTTGCCTGCTGAATGGTAAAACTGCTATATTCTTTATCACCGTAAGAAATAGTGCCTTCATCAGGTTTAAGACTTCCAGATATAATATTGCAAAGAGTGCTCTTGCCGGCACCATTTTCACCGGCAAGAGCATATACCTTACCAGCTTCGATAGAAAAGCTGATATGATGTATTACTCGCACATTTCCGAAAGATTTTGCAATATTGTCCAATCTGATAATTGTTTTGTCCATATACCTCAAACCTTTCTTTCACGTAAGTATTATTTGTACTCTTCTAATTCGTCTTTCTTCGCCTGATCATCTGTCAGATATTCCTCAACGTTGTCTGCTGTTACAAGGATTCCAGGTACTACTACATCACCAGTCTTTTTTCCATCAATTGCGGAGAGGGCAGCATTCATAGCTTCTTCTCCGATTGAATAGGAATCCTGCGCAACAGTTGCCTTATAATAGCGGCCATCCTTCAGTGCGTTTAACTGACCTTCTTCGTTATCGATTCCAACTAAAGCAATATCCTCTCTGCCTGCAGAGCTTACAGAAGCAAGTGCTCCAAGTGCAACACCAGCGTTACTGCCATAGATAATATCCAGAGTGCCTTCCGGGTTTGCGATCAGAAGGTTATCTGTTAATTTCTGACCACCTTCAGCTGTACACTCTTCTACCGTCTCTTCTTTAATTGTTACATCCGGATACTCTTTCAAAGCTTCAATGAAGCCTTCATTTCTCTGATTCATTGTTTCCAGAGCCGGATAACTAAGTACAATTACATTACCTTTTACTTCTCCATATTTTTCTTTCAGCATATCAGCAGCATATTCGCCGGCAGTTTTACCCATATCTTTATTTCCACTTCCAACGCGGGCATAAACTTCTGCACCTTCAATGAAAGAGTCATAGTTAATTACAGGTATTCCAGCTTCATTTGCTTCTTTAATTGACGGTATCAGTGCCTGTGTGTCTACAGGTCCTACAATAATTGCATCATATTTCTGCAAAATTGCCTGACTCATAAGATCAGCTTCTTTGCTTACATCCAGAGCAGCATCAAACATATCAACCTGTACACCGTTTTCTTCTCCCACTTTCTTGATTTCTGCACCAATGTATACAAAGAAATCAAACTGATTAGCAGCCGAAATATAAGCTACCTTTTTTGCACTTTCTTCTGCATGAACAACTGCTGTATTCATTCCTAATGCTCCTGCCGCCATAGATACGCTCAATACGATAGATGTAATTTTTTTCATTTCTTTTCCTCCTAAACATTTTTCTTAAGTTTATATGCTACACAATACTGTTTTACTTTTACCCCAATATGTAAATTCTACCCTCCTTTTCAATACATGTATTTTATTTTTCCTTGTCACGACATTACTTGATATGACAAGTTAGTTTTTTAAAAATGGCATAACTCCTATTATGCCATCTTTGTCCTAGAATGATTTCCTGCGTTGCAGGTCGTACTTGATAATTCTTCTTTGCTGTATCATGGAAGAAGTTCCACTCATACGCTTCAATAATAATTTCACAGCTTCTTTTCCATATTTGAAAAAGTGCTGTTCGAATGTGGTAAGACCAATTGTCGGAAAGCTGCTCCAGTTGTAGTTTCCGTAACTGATCAATTTCAGATCATCTGGTATATCCTTTCTCAGTTCACTGGCAGCCTTATATGCTGCAAATGCAACAGTATCATTCATTACGATCAGAACATCCAGATAGTCATTTTTCTGCAGATATTCCTTTATATCTGTAACGATGTCATATTTTGTTACACTTTCATGAAATTCAGATTCTGTATTTCTAAGTAAAAGCTGTCCCTCACGGATAGGAATTCTTGAATCCTCCAAGGCTTTCTTTATACCATTCTTCCTGGCAGAGCATGTAGAAAAGTCCTGATTCCAGGATGAATAGAATCCCACATTCTTCATTCCACTCATGATTGCAAGTTGAGTAACACGATATGCACTCTCAAAATCCTCACCTGTAACAATATCAAATTCATTATCCTTCGGTTCTGCATCAAGAAAAACAATAGGAACCTCAAGTTTCTTTAATTCATCTACGATCATTGAATCTCCGTAATAAAAGCTGTATATGATTCCATTTGGTCGTATTGTCTTTATGCTTTGCAGGAATTTCTCAATATCCGCTTCATTTCTTGGTTCCATCAGTGTTACCAGCGTGTACTGTGTTTCCCTGAGAGATTTCTGTATGCCAGATAGCATGTCAGAAACAATTCCAGCAGCGAACAGTTCCGGATAATTAGGTAATATAAGTAAAACCTTATCTACGTCTGCGGATGCCTCGACTGTTTTTGGCTTTACAAAAGTGCCTATACCTTGCTGTCTGTACAGCACTCCAGTAGTAACCAGCTCATCCAAAGCCTTACGTACTGTAATTCTACTGCTGGCAAAAGCCCGGCACAATTCATTCTCACTAGGGATCTTATCATTCTCCTTATAAATTCCCTGGCTGATCTGTTCTTCAATTTTATTTTTAATTATTTCATATTTTGAAATATTCTCTGACATTTTCTAACCCCGGCTTGGTTATAATTACTTGTTATTACAAGTTTAATTATACACTACATTTTGAAAAAGTCAATTATAAAATGTGAACTTTTTCTGGAAATTCACATTTTCAAAAACTTACATGTGAACTTCCAGAAATTTTACAACTAAATCCAGCTTATATCCATTCATCAGCATTCTGAATCAAGTCAATGATTTCATCCAACGGACATTTGCTTTCCACATATGCATCATACAACGCCTGTTCCTCTATTTTCACCCTTCACATACTTCTCAATCAAGCACTGGTGTTCCTTACTTTTTTTATCATAATTGATTCCAACAAGAAGAATATCGCCTGTGTAATTCAGTATCGAAGAAGGATACTTTTTAGTCTTAATTTGTGTTAATGCAGTCTGCGCATTCTGGTTCCACTTCAATTCCACAAGCAATGCCGGATAATCATTTTTGTACTCTGGCTTTGGGATAAATACAAAGTCAGCAAATCCCCGTCCTGTAGAAAATTCACGGATTGGCTTAAAATAGTATTGCATTGCGCTTAAGTAGGCAATTGTAAGCACACTGCTCAAGGAATTCTCATTATTATACTGAATTACTGACACATGCTCGTTATGGATTTTTTCAATCTCTTCTGCAACCGCCACACCATCCATATCCAATGTAGCATCCAGCAGATTTTCCGAATTCAGCTGCAATATCAGCATTTCATTCCACTTTTTACTCTCAACAGCAGTCGTCAACTCCTGCCGTATCTCCTCATTTGGTACAAAAGCAGTCTTCCTGATCTCATTATAACCAAGGTATCCTAAATGGATCATATAAGTCAATACATCATCTTTACTTTTAATATCTTCCGTATCATTTTGAAAAGCTGCCACATTCACCTTGACTTCGGCTCCGGAAAGCATCTCAATAACAGCTGTTTTCAGCCCATCATAGTTCATGTTAATCAAAGGCACAATCACATCATAGGATGCTGTTTCTGACCAGTAACTCCTGAATTCCCCCCTTAGCATTACGCTGACAACGGCTCTGGGATTATAAACCTGGTAATCCTTCAGAAGATAGCCATCGTACCATCGCTTCACTTCAGCAAAGTCCTGCTGATATTTTTCTGACAGCTTTTTCACTTCAGCTTCTGTAAAACCAATATACGGAGCCAGATTGCTTGCGCTCAGCATTGTAAACTCATCAAAATTATTTAATGCCGACTGAGTTTTTTCCTTTTTAATTGGAAGAATGCCAGTAAGATATGCAAGTTGAATATATTTAACCGCTTTATGGGGTCTGACCCCAATGCTCATTGTTTATGCTATACGAATCAAAACATCCCATTCATCAATAATAATGACAAATTTCTGTCCTGTTTGATTCTTAACTCTTGAAAGAGCATCGGACAAAGAACCGTCTTGGAGAATCAAACACTCTGGATAAATTTCACGCAGTTCATCCAGTACGCTTTTTGTAATAAACTGTACCACTTTGTTCTTATCTTCACAATTTGCCAGAAACCACTGAACATCAATGTGAATTACATCATATTTGTTAAGATACTTTTTCTGTGTTTTCCCGATTGAGAGACCGGAAAACATCTGCTCAGAATCTGCGCCCTTACTGTAATATGCTGCAAGCATATTCGCCGCATAGGATTTCCCAAATCTCCTGGGGCGACTGTTGCAAATATACGCATCTGTAGTATCCAGAACGTGATTCATATATTCGATCATACCAGTTTTATCCACATAAATTCTGGAATTCAATGCAACCTGAAAAGCACTGTTGTCCGGATTCACAAATCTTCCCATCTCGCATACGCTCCTATATAAAAAAGTTTTCACAGTATCATTATTTTCTATTAATAATGATACCATGAAAACTTTTTGGTCTCAATAATTTTATGCGTGTTTATGAATTCACTAAGTTTTGTTTATATTGATTCATAAGGTCAGGTCTTTTCCAGTACCAGTAAATTTCTATCTCCTATCAAGCGGAGTGTAGTAAAAATCCATTTACTATCATTATGAGTTCTAAAACAGACGCGGTAAAGCTACCCCAAATTTAAGCACTTACTCAATAAGTTTGGCAACCCCTCAAGAACTTTGATTATCCAAAAAAATCAAAAACTTACTCATTATCCAACATCTTATTAATGTTAAAAGCAGGCAGCACAACACATTCTACTTCCGGCTGCGCAGTCACTAATGAAACCTGGCTTCTTAAATAGGGCATCATAATCGCTACACTATTTTTTACAACAAGTGAATTTTTCAACGCATCTGTTAACTCATTTTCTGATTCTACGCTAAAAAATCCAGACAAACTAATCTCCAAAGTATATTCTTCTGGTTTTTTTCCCTTTAGAACCAAAGTCACCTTATAAATTTCCGTTTCTGATCTTTGTGATATGTTAGATTGGATTTCAAATTCAAGTTCTTTATCATTTTTAAATCCTAATCTATTAAACTCAATTTTATCAAAAACTATCTTATTTAACTTTAAAACACTTTCTATATTTTTCATTTTATCATCCTTTATGCAGCAGTTGCTATATCATTTACCTGCTGTTCACTTAATTCAAATACATCCGCCATTTCACTTTTGGTAATTTGGCTACTATTCATACGTTCCGCTTCTTTTATATAATTCAATTTTTCATCATATGAAGGTAAATTAATTTGTATAGTCTTTTGCATTTTATAATCCACCAACTCCGTAAATTGATCTATATTTCTAATCAAGTTTTCTAAAGAAAAACCTACGAGAATTTCATTAATATCAACTTTTTCATTCTTTTCATCAAAATATTTATTTGCAAAAAACTCACTATCAAATTTTTGAACAAATTCTCTCATTTGCTTTGTTAGAATTTGAAAACACGCATTTTCTTCTGGCAACAATGCAATGTCCAGCGAATCAATACTTCTCCTCGTTACTACATCTGAAACTATCTCTTCGCCAGATATTATATTCCAATATTCCTTTTGTTTTAATAGCACATCTCTCATAGGAGTTTTACCATGCAACAGATAATATACCTCTAGCAAAGATGGCTTCACTACAATATATTCCAGTTCGTCTATATCTATACATAAAGCTAAATAATACTGCTCATTTCCCTTGCATAAGAAAAAAATAGGTACATCTATATAATCTACCAGAACTTGTTCTAAGTATACCTTTACAGAATCAATAACAAAACATAATTCCTTTTTCATTTTAATGCTCCTCAATCAACTTAAATCCACTAACATCAGCACCAGTATAAAGCCACCAACATACATGTTCTTCCCTTGTATCCTGCGGTCCACCCGCGCTATAAACATATCCTGCTGCTAACTTCTTTTTGGGATTAGGAAATTTCATTTTCTGTTCAACTATTCTTCTATCCAGGAAACTGGAAACACCATAATAGTGTGGATCCTTCGTAATATCCCCACCCACGCCTCTTGGTCTCTTGGGTTTCTTTCCTAATTCAAAATAAGATTTAAAATCTTCCAGTGAAACAGGTCGATTATCATCCCAATTTCTTTCTACAGCTCTATATGTGTATAAATCTTCATATTCAAATTTAGTAGTCTCTGGAAATTCAATTTCATTCTTCAATAATTTATCTTTTAAAACAGTAGGAAACTTCTGACACAATTCTTTCTCAACCCTCATTTTATCATTTCCCTTTACTAACATATTTTATTTCTAAAATACAATTACAAATACATTCATATAATTGCAATATAGCAGACATAGTTTAGAGTGTCAATGTCGATTTATTTCGAAAACATTTCATTATTTAGCCTATTCTTCTGCTTAGCACAACCTTTTAATATTCTTCTAATTTATCTTAACTTTTTTTGATTTCCTTTTGCTTGTTTAATAAATTTTTCAATATTATTACAGTGCCTCCCAAAATATACTTAAAAATACAATAAATAATTCCTCCAACTGGTTTTATAAGTTTATAAAAACACCAATTGATAAATACACCATGAATACGATTCATAAAAAACAAATCAATTTTAAGCATAATTATTTTATAATTCATTTGATGCGCTATATTCTTTTGCTTCGGATTCATTGCAACACCATTTACCCAAAATCCTAGTGCTTCATTTGCTGAAATCTGATTAAGCGCTGATAAACCTACCTCTTTTCGTATTTGTCTAAGTATATTTGCTACAATATAAATTATCATTTGGGGATCATAATATTTACTTGACTTTATATATTCACTATTTGAAAACTCTCTAAAGAAAATATATTCTTTGTACAATTTCTTTGAAGCATATAACATCAATGAAGATCCAGCATCATAAAACTGTAGCTGTAAATCTTTATCTATTTTCCCCTCATTATTCAGTTGCAATTTTTCTTGACTGGTAAATGCAATTCTGAGCAATGAAATCAATTTTGCATATTCTAATCGACGACTTTCATATTTCTTATACTTTAGCTCCGCTTTTCTATTAAAAATATAAATAATAATTGTAACCATTACAGAGAAAAGTGCTACATATTCCGATTTAATATGGGTTGCAATAAAAGTTAATGTATTTTTTAATTCTCCTAAAATATCCATACGAATTCCTTCCACTTCTTTCTATAAACGCCTATCAACGCTCCCCCAACTCGATCTTCAACCTCTAAAATATACTAAAATTTAAATCCACCAGTTTTCTAACGTTCCATAAAAAATTCATAACATACAAGAAAAGGGACTTTAAGGGACAGTCCGCTTTGATTATCTAAATTTTAGAAAATTCACCTTTTATTTTTCTGTCTGTTGTGTTTCAGTGTATCATTTATCAAGCGTTCTTTTAACTCTTTTGGCACAGTTTTTCCAGTTCCAAGTAATACAACCGCTTTTCTTCTATCTTGTCTCTCCGTAGATGAATGATCAGAGTCATCGTATCCCATAAGATCAATTCCAAGCGAAGCAGCTTCTTTATACATTTTTTCTCTTTCTCTGATTTCTTCATTCGTTGGCTAAATAAACTTTCTCTTAATCATGTATCATTCACCTACATAAATAAATTTCACGCCCCTCCAAGAGACATCATATATAATTATAGTTTATCATATCAAAATAACCATCCTCCGAAATTATAATAAGTAAATGTTTTTCTTCTTTATGACTGTAAGAATATTTGACAGCTGAGTTATATCTCGCACCACGTCCTTTGTCTACTCCTTTAGGTGGCATCGTTCCGTCCAATATTACTCCTATCATATAAAACCTTCCATACTGATCCAGCAACATTGCTCCGTCTATTTCTCCAAGTGCTTCAATACTTCTAGCACTCACCATTTCCTTCACAGAAACTTGATATCCCGCCTCACGTAATCTTTCTGATTCACTCAATGCATTTTCTGTAAAGAGCAACATCGTTCCATGTTTCTGCCTTCTTGCACTTTCTACAATCTTCCATACATAGTCTATATTTGTATCTTCTTCAAATATTTTTTTATAAGCCAAATAGAAAGTTACTTTATCGTCATCTTTAAAAAGTTTAACTTTTTTATCCTCAAAAATTATTTTATTTTTTTCACTTCCTTGGAAGCCAAAAGACCATTTACCAGTGCCATTAAATTCTACTAGATACAATTCTCCTTTAAGATTTTCTGATGATATATACCCTTCTACTTTATTTCCACAACATCCAAGATAAAGCCCGTTATTTTTATCTTTATATGTAATCTCTAATAACTTTCTTATCTGCTTATCATGGTTTAGTTTAGTTTCATCGTTAAACATAATATCATTTGAAAAAATTATATCACAATCTTCTTTTTTTATCCCCCAAACTATATATTTCTTATTTACTTTATTCCCTTCATAATGCAAATAAGATATTTTCGAAATATTTTCAGCCAACATTACGCGCGGGCCCATTGCCATATTTATAGTGTTATTAATTTTTCTATCCACAAACGCAATTGCATTTTCATATATCATATTCCTTATAGAAATTTCAACATCGCCATTCTTTTTTTCTGCTAACCCCAGAAGACTTTCAAAAAAGTAATTCACTTGATAACAAATGTATTCCTTCATCGTCATAATTTCTGCACTGCCATTATACAGAGCAAACGTATAACTATTTTCAAATTTATCATGCTTTATCGCAGAAATAAACCAATTTTTTCCCAGGGTCATTTTTGAACAACCGTTATTCATATTTTCTAAGTCTTCTTTTAAGCTTTCATCTATATGCCGATAACATATTACCTTATCATCGCAGCATCTAAGAATCCGAAAAAAACCTTTTATACTTTTGGATATAGGATCTATAAATTGCATTTCCCTATAAAAAGCCCTCGCATATTCTTCCATTATACGAGTTTTATACTTATCAGCATTTCCGTATATATACTCCATGTTTTTCTTCCTATTCTGTCAAGCCTAAATTTATTGATTTTATAGGCTTTGACGATTTTTATTTACCTCAAAAACAGAGCCGGGAGTGATGGATATCGTAGTATCATGTACCGAATAGCTGATAAATGGATATAGTTTTAAAAGCATCCCTTTTGTTTGCTTTATAAAGGCTATTTTCCCTCTGATCAACTATGATGATGAACCTTCCGTGCCTAAAGGGATCATGTCCCAACTTCCTTCGTCCCATCTACCATACACTGAGTGCCAGCCAAGCTCCTAAACAGGGTCCATGCCCCATGGTAAACACCGATGCCGGCTACAGCTCTTGTTTTTTTCTGTTCGATTGTTACTGACCTGCATTCATCTATTATGGTACTGATTTACTCAGTGGACGCTATACCATTACAGATTCCTGTTAGTCTTTTGGCTGATGTGGTCCGTTTCAGACCTCATCGTTTACGGGTTTCTGTTCCAGAACCCTGTCCAGTCTCCAATTCGGATTATCACAGACTCGACAGAGTTCTGGAAGTATTCACTGTTTTTGCTCTTTATGCTGCTTTTGCGGCTAATGCAGCTTTTGGCCGTTTGATGTCCTTTAACATTTTTTGCGGATCATAGTCTTTTTTCTGCTTAATTCCCTTCCTCGGATGTCGATTGCTCTTATATAATGAGTTTCACTGCCTATATCGCATCCAACTATAAGCATGTCATCCTTGATAAAGGAAAGTTTATCATTTTTTGCAAATTTACCGTTTGTTTCCAGTTCTCTCCAGGTATACGATTTTAATTCTTTTTCAACATCTTCAATCCGCTTGCAGAGTTCTTCTTTTGATAAAAGATTAACTGCCTGATTTTCTACATTTGCTTGCTTTTTTGTCTTATTTGTTTTAACATTCATTTCAGATACCTCTTGTACTTTAGATTTTTACTAACTGGCCGGTCAGTAATAATCTAAATTTACTTGAGGTATTCTTTTTAGTCAATTCCTTTTACTCTTTAAAGTATACAGGAAGCTCCTATTCTTTTAGGCACATTATTCATTTCAGATAATTTTCTCTCATTATTTCACTTATATCTGTGCTACTATATCCTTTTAATGACATCAAACTGATTTCAAGCAAATACTTATCAAACGTCAGCTTTTCCTCAACTAATATGCGCTTAGTTTGTGCGAAAATTTCAAAGAATTCCGAATAAGAAATAGTAAGTGTGGTTACCTTATCGAACATTCTCTCCACTTTTTTTGCGATGCCCGAAGATGTTGGAGATTGATTACGGCAGTAAGTATAGAAGCCATAATATATCTCACAGCAGGGCGTTATTTCTGCCTGACATACACTTTTAATTAACTCTATTATATTGATTGCATCTTCATATTCATCAATATTAACCTGACGGAACGCTAAGTAACGAATAATTTCACTTTTTCCCAGTATGGATAATTGACTGTATTTTGTAGATTTTTCGGAAATAACTTTTAACCGATTATAAACCGCTTTATAGTTACTTATATCTAATTTGCAGGCAGCCTGTGTTAAAATGCTTTCCTGTTTTGCAGCTAACCTAACAGATGAAATACAAAACGTTACAACAATATACGCCAAATACAAAATTATAAACAAAGAAATATTTTCTTTTTTCCAATCAATAGAATAAATAGTTAACATCCCCAGTACAAAGCTAAGCGTTGTTTCTGAAAAACTCCTGGTGCTAACATATATTCCGATGGATAGTGTAAGGATTAACATTCCCAACAAGTATGTAGTTGAAAATCCAGCAGCCAAATAACCGCGAATACCTAAATCAACCAAATAAACTACAACTAAAAACAGAACCGGCATCTTTTTAAAAAGAGTTTGGGTTACTACTTTGAGCGCGGATAATGCAGCTAAAAGACTATTGTTCTTTTTCATTTATCCATTCTCCTCTTTGTTCTTTCATTTTCTCCACTATTCCCCCAAAACAAATACTTATCTATAAATATATACGGTGAAAAATAACAAAACTCACAAAAATAGCGTAGGTTCCAAAATATCTGAAACACTTTTATCAAAAAGAGATGCCCTCCATTTTCCAGACATCTCTTTTCGAAAATTATCAAATTGTATTACCACTACGAGAACACCTAATTGATTCCCATTTTTCTCACATAATCAATCCACTCATAAATATCCTCAATATCATACAAAGCATTCATATCGTCATCTGTTGCTTTCTTTAATGCCAGAGTCATCAAGGCATATTCATTTTCCAACAGAGTGTCAAATACCCCCTGGTCGTCGGTGTTTATTGATACACAGAGATTTTCACCAGTGTTCGTATCTTTTAGCTTTCGTGAATTAAACCTTAAAATCGGATGCTCTTCGTATTTCTTTATTGTTCCAATTAAATAATTCGAAGAGGGATTTGTTTCAATGCCAATTCCCTTGCAGGCAAGTTCAGCGATCATTTTATCCTGCATGGTACGGACTAATTTAATATACTCTTTCGTAACCTTAAATTCGGTTATTTCATTGCCTTTTTCCCGAACCTTTTTATTAAAATGATAGTAATAGTACAAATCCCTATATCGCTTATTTCTTCTGAGGTCATTATCCACTCGCGGGTTGAAACGAAATCTGTCGAAATAGATCAATTCCATTTTTTCCAAAGCTGCATTAAATTCCTTTTCTTCTAATCTATAGCACTGAGGATTATCTCCCCTCAATTTCCAGCTTTGATAGTATTCATGTATGGATGGACAGGGACCATTTCCAACGTTGTTCTCATAAATTTCCTTATACAATGATGTATATTTCTCAATCAAATTCGTTTTTAATTTTTCGTCTAACGAACAGCCTAATTCACCAGACCTGCAATACAGCCAGACAATATCGTCCAAAAGAATTTGTTTTGAAAGAACAACTTTATATCCCTTCATTGCATAGTATTTTTCAGGAGATATTCCAAGAGCCAATGCATGACCTAACCTGCTGCCTCTTCGATAATTGCAAAACAGCAAAACCTCATCAATCGCCCGTAAGCCATCTGTAATATCAAAGAAATCCTCACCAACATGATAGGTCATCTGAAGATTTTGTACATCCTCACAGTTATAAAAACGAGAAGCATTTTCGACCTTCACTCTTTTTGCTGTCAAATAGCGGTATACCTGCCCAAATGCTTCCGGGCGACATGCAATTTCGCTGGCGCATGCATCAATTCCCTTGATATGTTGATTAATCTCTCCATTTTTGTCTAACATTGCCACTATACTTCTGGCCTGGCGTGCTGCCATTTTGCGTACATTGTTATTTCTCGGTACTCCATCCTTAAATGAATCATCAAACATTTTAGGAAAATGCAAAACATAAATTAGCTTATCATATCCATCATTTACTGATTCTGACTTTACAATGCACTCATATTTTTTCAGATTTTTAATCAACTTGGCAGAAGTATTTTTTGGACAAATTCTCGCCTCCAATGAAATCATATTTTTCTTCGTTAAAGATTCATTCAGCGCTAATCGCACTAATTCGTCTTCATATGGCTTATGTCCGTCAATAAAAAACTCTTTTCGGTCCTGATAATCTGAAAAATTACCAAATCCAATCTTTTTATTGCTCTGGATCAATTCACCTCTGAAATCTGTGCGCATAATTAAGTACGCATAGAATATATTTTTTTGAAATCTGTCAAATTTTCCTGTTAAAACACTTCTATAACAACAGTATAAAAATTTACGTTCCCCAGCCAATAGCCGACACACATTGTCGTTGTACTTCATCATCTCATTTTCAAGAGCATAGTCTAAAACCACACCATTAATTTTCGCTCCATAAAGATTTCCAGCCATAGCGATCAGGTTCTGAATATCACTTGTTATTTCCCGTAACGATATTCCTTTTTCAACTTTTCTAATCAATGCTTCAGCGATTTCAAACATGTGGGAATTTTCTTTTATCAGGAAAAATAAATATACCCTGTATAAAGCAGCTCTCAGACATTCTGTATAAAAATCCTCTTTTCCCCCTCTTTTGTCAAAGCTGTCGTTTCGCTGTATCTGCATTGTTCTGGTTATTTTCTTAAACTCAGCATTTCTGCCTGAAATATAATTCATCAGGCATAACCAGTTTAGTTCAAAAATTTTTGTGGAACCATTCAAGTGAAAATGATTTTCAGCTACTCCCTGGTCCAAAATATTATGTAATCGGCTGTTGTCACTTCTAATAATCGGAAGCCAGGCAAAATATTGGGTATTATATCCTTTTTTCCAGTCATCATATGCCAGATATGCGCATGTGAAAAAGTCCTGCCCCATCAGTAATGTAATTTCCCGCCAGCGCAGCAATTGATCGAACTTGCATTTAATCTCATTTCCGTCCAGGCGCAGCATTTTATCAGCCACAGAAAACACCAGTTGAAACACTCCAATATCTTCACTTACATCGTTTTTCCACAGATTGGTCTGGAGTTTCATTTGACTACACATAAATGAATAATTGTTACTACGCTCGTCATCTGTTGCGTAGGAAAACACATCTGACGAATAACGCATGTAAATATCCTTTTCCATTTTGCTATAGGAGCAGTAATCCACCATCTCCTGCTGGCTTTTTATTACATACATATATGGAATTTTCTGAAATACAATTTCTATATTTCCACGTTCTATGTCCATTATTTTTCCTCGTTGTACTTACTGCAATCTTTTGCTATATCTTTATATTCCTTACTCATTTCCTCTGGTATATCTAATTTAGGATTTTCTACCCAAAATTCAGCAACCCTTTGGTAATAATCAATTGCATACTCCCGCATTATTATGAACCCTGCATTATCTCCTTCCACTTTTTCATCTTTATGCCTTACTTGATAGCGCTTCATATTATGAATTATATTTTTAACATTTTTTAGAACATTTTCAGCAGATTTATTTTTCAAATAGGTAGATACACTTTGCAATGGTTCGTCTGGCTGAACATCAAAATCCAAAGAATCCATCATTTCTTTCACTTTGTCTTGTTTCTGCTTTTCCTCAAATGATACAGATTCTTCTATACTTCTCTGTAAGAGATCTGCATATAATTCGCTAATATTGATTACAGCCTCTTCTCCATCCGAATCTCTCAATATTAGGTTATTCAGCTTTTCCTCAAAATTCTTATCAATATATTCTCTATAAAACCGCTCTATATTTCTAAAAAATCGGTCCACTACAGCTCTTGTCTTCCCACGTTCATCTTTATTACCTGATTCTTTAGACTGTCTATTTTTCCAACAATATTCATGAAATCGCATTATTAAGTCTATGTTTGAAAAAATTGTTCTGAAAGCATGAATTTTATTAGAGTTATCATTTTCAATTCTTCTGATAACTTTTTGAAAATCTTCCTTACTAATTCCTAATATTTCTATATTTAACTTCTTATACAAACTTTCCAAACTGCAAATCCCAATAATATAATTTTCTAAACATATTTGCAATGGATTATTTAATCTATAATTAGAAAAAATTATATTTGAGTTATATATATATCTAACCATCGGAGGATTTTCGATATTATCAGTAATCTCTTTACAGATATTAGAAAAAAGCCCCAACATTACCCAGTTAAAAATTTTATATTCTTTTTCCTTATCATTTTCGGACAGCTTAGATATATAGTCTTTGTTAGGATCTAATAATTCATTAGTTATATTAAACGCATTGCCAACTTTTTCCGAAAAAAGATTATATACACTCATTGTCGAAAAAAAGAATCTAGATCTTACCATTGGATTGTCGCCAGCTGCATTCGGAATTATATCATCAAATGATGGCCCCCATATATATCCACCTATAAATTCTCCCAATTCCTCATAACATCTACTTCTCTGCAAATTATTTAATCTAAGTGTATACAAAATTTCAAACATATAAGCAAATTTATTATCTTTTTTATCAAACATACTATTCTTATATGTAGTAAACCAGTTTAAAATCCAGAAAAAACAATTTGTTCTTTCCATCTGAAAACTTGCCGGTGGAAGAACGTATTTTTTATCAGACTTTTTATAATTTTCATTCAAAAAATACCAGACTTCTGAGTTCAACTGTAAATATGGAACTCTAATTAAATTCTGTACCTCTTTATAATTTACCAACTCACAATTCTGCGGAATCCATTCTTTCTCAAAGTACTCCGTAAATTTCTCAATGTTATCAAGATATTCACTGTCATTTTCTGGAACTTTCATATCTCCAAGAAGACTAATTAAATTCACAGTATCCCGTAAATTATCTGGCTGTAGCCAATTCATTTTTTCGTCGTTTAATAAAAAACGCATTCCAGTTTTCATGTATATCAAATCCAATAAAGAAGCATTCAATGAATTGGTTATCTTATCCGCATAAATAATTTCCTCTTCATTTTTTTGATAAACAATTTTCGCATTTTCTATATATCTAACATTTGGCAAATAAATCCTTCTGGACTTCGGAATCAGTTTGGCAATATAGCGCTCTGCCATATCTTCCACATCTATCACTGCACCTGCAATTTTTCCCTGGTTTTTCAAAACATTACTATAATTTTTGAAGTTCTCTTCCTGAACACAAAGCTGCAATTGTTCCACTTTAAGTGCCATCACTATGACAATATCTGGAATAATTAAATACTTACGTATCTGTTCAGCCATTTTATACGCATTGGCATTGCACATGTCCAGATCATCGATTGCAATCAAAAGTTTTTTTGAAGTATATTGGTTACGAGAATCTTCCGTCATCATATAATCCAGATATAACTTCACCAAATTACTCAAGTCACGTCTTAACCGCAGACTTTCCCCCATCTTTGATATCTTTTCTATGCTTCCCTCGTAATCATATTCCTCTTCCAGCATTTTAACAGGATCGTTAAGCAAAGAAATATCCTTATATACCTTTTGAAATTCGTTTAATAACTCTTCCCTTCTATAATTAGCAAATCTTTCAGGTGAAACATCGTATTTATCAGAAAATTTCCGATAAAGCGAAGCGATAATAATATCTAAAACATTATGTACATTATCAAAAGCAGAAGGATCAATAACAATAGGTTCTGAAAAAACAGTATTTTTGACATTCTCGCACTGCGCAAATATAGTAGATTCTTTTTGCTCTTTCTCGTTAACTACTGCATTAATAAAAGTAAACATTGCGCTGCTTTTACCCTCGCCACGTTCTCCGCAAAAAGCAATAATATTATTCTCCGTCTCCGCTTTCTTCCAATCTGGCTGTTTATCGCGTTCCTCATTTGCCACGATATTCTCCAGCATGGCTGCAGCTTCCAGATATTGATCATAAAAAATGTCGTTTATTTCAATCTTGTCTTTGAGGCTTAATTTAAATTCCTGTCCTTTAATTATAGTTAATATTTTTTCATTTTTCATAGCTTCTATTTTCTCCTTTGACTTTTTGTATTTTAAGTGCCTTATCCTTTAGCTCTTTTCTCCCTTCGTACTTATCCTAACTGAACAACATCATCTTTCTCATAGTTCGCTCTCAGCATTCTGTACAGCGTTATTTTATGTGATCATTATACGCTTTCTCCAGCTCTTGAGTCAATTGCTCAAAGAATATCTTGGCAATCGTCTCGAAGCCTTCCTCTGTGTTACCGAATTCAAATGTTTTCTGCATTTCTACTTCTCTAATTCTTAGCCTTTTTCTTTGAAAGTCCATAAATAAAAAGTCCAGCCAGCAATGAAGATATATCAAAAAATACAGCCAGTCCCAGAGAAAACCATGCGATTCCACGATATTTACCGAATAACAAAGAACAAACCTTTTCAATAACATTAATATCCGAAACTTTACTTCTCCTTAGTTCATCCAGTATACTCATTTTTTCATTTGCATTATATTCCGATAGGAGTTCAGTGTTAATCACCGTATTTTTTAATTCCTTTTTTTGGCTTTCAAAAAATTGGGGTAATTCCTGAATTAAGTTTTCCAGACAATTTATCCTATTCTGCCAAGTTTCTTCCCATGACGCATATTGCTCATTAAATGTTTGTGAGTCAGGGTCTGGAATCTGAATTTCCTTTCCAAGTTCTCCCAGCATTGTATTAATTTCAGAATCATTCTCCGATGTTTCTTTCACCCAAAACACATAATTCTTCACAAGTACAGTTAATACCTGGGTATCTGCTACTAATTCACTATAATTTCCGATAATATCTGTATTCGTTTTCAACTCAGTGATTCTGTTATTAAGTTCTTCAATATATGACTCTAATATAGTTGGATCTGGATTAACATTCAACATTTCTAAAAGAAATTCCGCAATTATTTTTTCCTGAGGATCCTTATAATTCTCTAACACACTCTGAGCTTCAGTTAAAGCATTCTTTGCGTTTTCATAATTTTTCTGTTTTCCCCCTAAATTACCTTTCTCTGTCTCCCAATCCCCTCTTGCCTCATCGTACTTTTTTTGCCATGCGTCTTGTCTATCGTGCCAAGTTGTACCATTTCTTGAAGCAGCATAAGAATCCATTTCAGCTTTATAGCTTTCCACTAATGTTTTTGATGCATTGTATTCTTCCTCTGCTATATCATATGCATCCTGAGCTTTATTTACATTCTTAACTAACTCTTCCCTTGAAACAGTTTTTTCTTCCGCATTTGCATTCTCCGTAGATTCTGCCGGATACTTCTGGCTCAATTCGCCTAGCAATTTACTCGCCTGAAGCTGAACAGCTTTCGTATTCTCTGTAATATAACTGTAAATATCATTTTTTCTAATTTTAAGGATACTCGATTCCAGTTTTATTTCAAGGCTTTTCTAAATGATTTGTATATTTCAGGCTTCGATACGCATCTCCAAGGAATTCTACAAATTCCGGGTTCATGGTTTCCACAATGTTTTCTCCTAAGCCACAGCTACACTTCGGCTCACTCCTAGGTGCTGTCTGTAGTTCATGTGGATAGAAACAAAAAAGAAGCCCACCAGCGTACCATATAGGGATTCTACACAGTGCGCCAGTGGGCAGACGTTTTATCATCGGAAATTACATCTCTGTGATAAAAAACTTTCTGTATAAAAAAACTAGGACGCCGTCGTAACGTCGCCCCGTGCAAAAACTGTAATCAGTTTTTGATGTTGCTCTTATTATATGCGATTTTCCCTTGAAAGTCAACCCCTGTGCAAAGTTTTCAAGAGAATTATTTTCACTTGCACAATGACTCACGTATTACTTTTCCTGCAAACTCATAATTTGTTTTTATCAGATCATTGTCTTTAAAAAAGCCCTTTTTCTCTACCATTCTTTTAAAGAACAAATTATACAATTCTTCACTTCTATGAAGTTTTACTTTTGGTGTCACAACTAATTCGTATGTATAAACCAATGCAACAAACTCAAGCATAGGTCTACAGGAAAGCTTCTTCTGTCTTTGAGATGTTGTTATAGATCCCATCTTTTTAACATAATCTTTAATCTCACGCGGAGGTTTTGATGTACCGTGCGATAAATTTGCCAGTAAACAATTGTTATGTGCTGATCCATTCCTCAGACATCTTACTAATCCAAGAATCGCACCAGAAACCGCTGCTGTATTTCCATAATAGAAATCATAAAGCCGCAAAAATTCTTCAAACGTTAGAACTTCGCACAAAACCCATATTGGACAATCATCATAGCCTTGAATTATGTGTTCATGCCACCCCTTACTCGGATTATACACCCTTTGTACATCAAAGTATTTCTGTATTAAATCACCCGTAAACGGAGACATAATTCTTGATTCCAAGCTCTTTACTATGTAGGAATTCCCTAATAAAAAATTTTCAACTATTTTATAAGCGTCTGCATTTGCATCATTTGAAACATCTTTTACCAGTTTTACTTTCAAGGCTTGTTCTATATCCAGACACATTCTATTGATAAGAAATCGAAAATGCATATCAACTGTTGACATCTCTTGTAAATATGTAAAATCAAGGTTTATGTACTTTCCCGTATTAACACCACGGGTATATTTAGAATAATTCTGTCGATACGCAGCCGTACGAAGATAGTTGTTAATATCCGTCAGGTATGCTTCTGCTTTCTCTTCAGTAACATACTTAAATGTAATTCCCTTTTCATCCCTCATTTTTGCAACAAGCGACTCTGAAGTCATCATTGGTTTATTTATTTTATTACTCATCTTAAATCGTTCTTTCCAACTCTTTTGTTCGAGTGCTCTTTTTCTTAAGATCTGCTAAAGCATAATATTATTCTATTTTGGTGAATATAGAAAAACTCCAGTTCCATCGGGCACTGGAGTATATTTTATAATCAGTGGCGATTTTATGCTGGCTGTCAGCCTCGATACCCTACCGAGTATCACCAGTCATCAGTAATTTAAGTCCCCGATACGGACTCACCATATATCCCTAGTGTGGGCTCAATGCCATGCCGAGCATCACAAAGTGCCAGTAATTAACCTCCCCAGCCAGAGTACAGCTTTAACGTGTCGCCACACGGAATCTTTTGATTCTTCTATATTGTACTCAAATTCACTCAAAATATCAACTATATTTAAAAGTCTTTCAAAAAGGCACCGTTTTCACCTCTCATATTTCAGGCTTCGATACGCATCTCCAATGAATCCTACAAATTCCGGACTCATTGTCTCAACCATACTCTTTCCCTCTACATTCTGCAAAACAACAATACTGACTCCGGACATATCATCTTCCCTCACTTCCAGTTCTCGTATCGAATCCGCTACGGCCTCATCGATGAACGCAGCGAACTTTGCACCATCAACATGGCTTTGCACTGGCATCGGTGCGCCACTTTCACCGAACAGCTGGATTATCTTTGGTTCAATGATACTCTCCACCTTTTTCAAGGCTTCTTCCTCTGACATCCGCCTCAGATAGCCTTTCATTGCACTTGCCACAATGATTTCCATCACTGTTGCTCCATAATCCTCAACGGACAGCCAAGCTAACTTTTTCAGTAAGCGCCTCATAACATAGCGTAGTGACTTGCCTCGATATTCCTGATATATTGTAAATCATCATATATTAGGAAGGACTGCTATGGCTAGAGAAAATCAGGAAACTGTTACAACATTTGGCGAAGTTCTTCATTCTGCGGACATTTCCTATGAATCACAAATAGTCACCTGACTATTCTCGTATTTCAAACTTACATAATTGATCCCGGCGTCTCTCACAAACTTCTCCAGCCTCATACGTAATTCTGTAGCAATAATTAAACTTCATTTTCCCTCTTCTTTCTCTTGTATCATGTGAAGATATGTTTTCAGCATATCACAGATTAGGAAACAAGTCTGCCACATATAAAAATATTCAGCATTATCACAATATCTTCTTTATAGTTTTTCTCATCAAAATGTAATGCAATCAATTCCTATTGCACTATGTAATTGGCCAATTTACTCACAATAAATAATTTTCCTTCCATATTTTTTACTATAATCTGCCGTGATCAACGCACCACTTTTCTTTCCTGCAGCAACTACAATCAGTTCATCCGACCATGCACTGATTAATCGATTTCTTTTTGGAAATGTATATTTCGTTGGTCTTATTCCTGGAGGATATTCAGAAATAACCAGACCTTTGTTTTCTATACATTCTTTCAATTTTTCATGCTCACTGGGATAACAAATATCAAGACCATTTGCCAACACAGCAACTGTATAACCTTTCGCTTTTAGACAGGCCGTATGTGCATAGGAATCAACTCCCTTGGCCATCCCACTGATAACTGCAGTCTGTTTTTCTGTATACGCCACCGCCAATTCTGCCACAGCCCTCTTGGTTTCCTGTGTACATCGTCTTGCGCCCACAATTCCAACAGTTTTATCCATCCTCTGTATCGTTCCCTTATAATATAAAATAATCGGTGCATCATTGCAATTTCCGGCTCTTTTAGGATACAAAGGATTTTCTATCGGAAGTAGTGAGATTCTATGTTTTTCGCACTGCTCAATAATTCTTTTTGCATTTTCTAATTCTCGGTTCATTAAAATACTGTTTCTTTGCCGTAAGGTTAAATTTCCTATTTTTCTTAACTCTTCTTCCGAACTGTAATATACATTTTTCGGATTTTTCAAAACAGTAATAATTTTCCTGGCAGATACAGTTCCTATATATGGCAATGTAGAAAGCCAGATCCAATACTTCATTTCAATTCACCACCAGCATTTTATTATTACTTCTGTCTAAATCCCTATAATTTAAAATTCTTTTTACATCTTCCAGCCGAATATTTTCCACTTCAGCCAGGTCTGCACTGGTTCTTGCCAGACGAAGTAATTTATGTATTACCCTGGCACTGTAACCATATTTCTCACTGGTCTCTTTTAGAAGCTGTCTGGATTTTTCATCTAAGACACAATATTTTTGCAGCAATGCTGTAGACATTTGTGCATTGCAGTTTATTCCTGGCTCGTTTTGATATCTGATTTGCTGAATTTCTCTCGCTTTTTTTACTTTCTCCCGTATTTCCCTTGAAGTCATAGTATAACTTTCCTGTTCCTGTTCCAGTTCAAAGTAATTTACCGGTTTTACTTCCTTTTGGATATCAATTCTATCCATAATAGGTCCGGAAATTTTCCCCCTGTATTTTATAATTTCATAATCTGTACATCGGCATTTTGATCCTGTAAAATAACCACATGGACATGGATTCATAGCTGTTATGAACATAAAATTAGAAGGAAATGTATGTGTTCCATTCACTCTTGAAATACATACCTGCTTATCCTCAATAGGCTGCCGCAGCGCATCTAAAGTACGTCTTGGAAATTCGGCAAGTTCATCTAAGAAAAGAACTCCATTGTGTGCAAGCGACACTTCTCCCGGCAACGCATTCGCACCACCACCGATCAACGCATTCAATGACGCATTATGATGCGGAGCACGAAATGGTCTATGCCTTATCAGACCATGCCCATTTGGAAGTATTCCTGAAATGCTATATATCTTTGTAACTTCCAGGCATTCCGCTTCTGTCATTTCCGGAAGAATAGTCGGAATCCTCTGTGCAATCATTGTTTTCCCACACCCTGGTTCTCCTATCATCAGCATATTATGCCCTCCAGCTGCCGCTAATATGACTGCATCAATCAATTCTTTCTGTCCTTTCACATCAGCAAAATCTACTACTTTTTCCCAATCTTCCTGCTCCATCTTATCTGACATACGATTTACATCAACATTTTTTCCCTCTAAAAAGCGCACTACCTCACTCAAATTCTGTAGTCCGATAATCGTTACTCCCTGGACAAGTTTAGCTTCTTTCAAATTTTCTACTGGAATGATGACTTTTTTTATTCCATTACGCTGTGCTGCAATAATCATTGGCAGAATTCCATGACAAGCCCGCAATCTTCCATCTAGGGAAAGTTCTCCTATAAATCCATATTCAGAAATATTTTTAACTGCCATATCCTCATTTTGCTGTAAGACACCAATTGCCATAGCGAGGTCAAAATGAGAACCACTTTTTTTCTTATCACTCGGTGCCAAGCTAATAATCACACGTTTTTTGGGAAAGATATATCCAGTTTCATCAATTGCCGCCTGTACACGTTCCGATGCCTCTTTCACTGCCTGGTCTCCCAGCCCTATAATCGAAATCATTGGCTGTCCTTCCAGTGTTTTTATTTCTATATCAACTGGATAACCATCAATTCCATCGATTGCAAAACATTTTACCACGGAAGCCATAGTTCGTTTTCCCCCATTCCTGTTCTGATTTCATTCTCTTCTATATAATATTTCTGCGCTGCATTTTCCACAAAGTCCCGATAAGCGTAAACCCCTTTTTTCCCAAAATAGGAAAGTGTTTTTTGTTTTTCTGTAATCTTATCATCCTGCAGATTTATAATAGTTCGATAAGAACTCCATTTATAATCTTCAGGATGCTCTGTCATCTTCGCCTTAACTGGATTTAGATGAATGTAACGGCTTGTCTGTAAGAAATATTCATCTGTTTCCACCAGACATGATTTATATCGGTCTTCAAAAACATGTCCCTTATATGAATGTCTGTGGTTATAATACATTGCGTATTTTCCAGCAAGACTCTTCATAAACTTCCCAATTTCTACGTTCTGACTCTCTGCAAGCAGATGGAAATGGTTTGTCATCAGACAGTACGCATGTATGTTACATTTTTTCTGCTCCGATTCCTTTTTTAATATCTCCAGAAATACCTGGTAATCAAATTCATCTTGAAAGATTTCCAGTCTCCGTATTCCCCGCTCCATCAAATGATAAATTGCTTCTGGAAACCATATTCTCAATTTTCTTGCTATCTTTTTTCTCCTTTATCTTTATTTATACTATCATCTATGATATTTTCTTTAAAAGGGAAACATACTGTTTCCCTTACTGCCACATTTACTCTTCTGTTCCTTCGCATACCTTTACTTCGATATGCTTTCCCAATGCTGAAGCATATTTCTGCAATATAATTAATGTCGGAATCCTTTTCCCTTTTTCCAGACGTGCCACATTCGAGGTCCGAATTCCTGTCATATCTGCTATATCCTGTTGTGTCAGCCCTTGCCGATGCCTTTCCTCTACAAGATCGTCTATTACCTTTGAGGATTTCTCTAATGTAATCCTTTGAATTGCCTCAGTATATGCCGCTAAACGCTTCGAGCAAATTTCTTTTTCTTTTTGGTAATCTTTCTGGTTCATTTCGATATCGTAATCCATATCTCATTTCCTCTCGTTTTGCACTATATGGATTATATCACAAATGATATATTTTTCAAACACTATTTGAAAATTTTATTTTTTCTTTATGGGGTCTGACCCCGGGTAGTATTCTGTACCAAATAAATACTTACCGCAAGCTTTTCTCTTTTCTTCTGAGTAATAACAAACGGTTTGCTATAAAAAATCTGTTTTCCCAATGGCGATTTTCTAACTTGTTCATAAGTTACAGAATAATAATCAATAATCCGCTCTATATTATTCTTTGTTAAAATCCTTTCATCTTTTTTTCTATATTTTTTTTCGGATAAACTCAAAGGTGCTGGGCAATTGTAACATAACCACAAAACAGTCCATTCCACTGCCAGAGTTTCTTCTACAGTAAGTTCAAAAAGTTCTTTTGTAATCATATTGGCATCTACGAGCTTATTCCGGTTAATATTAGATGAACCAATAAGTATGTGATAATTGCGATTAAAATTCTGATATATCCATTCAGGATTTCTATACTTAAACTGCTCATAACTCATACCCATTACAAATTTGTGTATATCAGGCAATCCAGCATTTTTTAGATACTCACTTCCAGAATGTTTGTTTTCGTATTCCCTATATAAGTTAACTCCTATTCCAACCATTTCCTCTGTCATTACATTTTTTCTATAATCATTTGCGTTTATAATGGAAAGATATGCCATATTAGGAATATCCCATGCAAGCAACATCACATTTCCAGTTCTATAATAAAATCCATATTGAAAATACTCCAAAGGAAAAGTCATAGAACATCCGAAAGTGGTTTCATCCCCATATATATGCTCTCTATATATTTCAACAGATTTTTGAGAAAAAAAATATATAAAATCTCTAGTTGAATACGTTTTTATAAATGCTTCAAAATCTTTCAAAGTTTCCTCCTTTGATTTGTGGCCTATTAAATTCTTTAATGCCATAAAAGTTTACCAAATGACCACTTAACATATTTTTCCTCCCGTTTACACTACAATACATCTCAGATTATTTATAATATATACGACTAAACTCGACAAAAATCACAATACTCCTACAGTAAATATATTAAATTTCTCCATTTTATTAATATTTCCTACTATATGTTCCACTGGAATAATTTAAAATTGAAGATTTAACAGACATATCATAAGAAATATTCTCCACAACAAAAACAATTCTTCTTTTTTCACATTCACATTTAATCCATCTTTCTATTTCTAAATTTTTAAGAAGCTCATCTACCAATTCCTTCTCAATGATTACAAGTTTACACTCATCAATCTGATGTATAGCCATATAATTATAAATCCACAATTCTACAACATCATAATATTTTTCTTCTAATTCATGTATTATATCCAGTTCATCATCAATCCAAGTCTTTAATTCAAATTTACCATTAGAAATTGCATTCAATGCACCTTTTGCTTCTACATAATTATACTCTCCACAATTATAGTATTCATACTGTAAAAATACTTCATATATTATTCTTACATCTTCTACAGACCTAGTTTCAATAGCACTATTTAATTTACTTACAGTTTCAAAAAAGTGCACTAATTCCATATATAAAGCAGCACCTTGATATCCTATATGTTTTGCCAAACTGTTATAATACATCTCCCATTGTGGAATCATTGGTAACGTAATTCCGTTCTTAGCATAATACTCTATATTCATAAACTTTTTTGAACTTTCTTCCATTCCTTCTTCTAAAAATGCAGCTTCTCTTATCCCTTCTCCACATGAAATCTTTTCTTCTCTTTTATATAAGAAAAAGCCTAATGATAACGCACCAACAAAACTTAAATAAGCTCCATAAAAAGATAAAAGATCAGCTTCTTTAAGGGTAGAAAGACATTGATTATCTTATCCACGTAAATGAAAATCATTAAAGTAGGTTGCTGTACGTTTCTTCAAAAATATCATTATATAAAAAAATATTTTCTGGATACCCAATAAATTGATAAAAGAATGATTCTGGGAAAAAATCTCGTGTATTAAGTATATTTCCAAACCTTCCTTCCATACCTTCTTCCGCTAACATTTCTTTAATGATTTTTATAGTATCTGAGTAAATATGTGTTGGCCGTAACTTTCCAACACACCTTTCTAATTGAAATTCAATTATTCTCGGCTTTCCTTTACTATTTGTATCATGCATCCACTTATTAAAACTTTTTGATTCAGACATTAATTCATGTATAGCATTTGTCGCAACTACTCCACACCATGCGTCACTTAATGTCTTATATTGTCTACTTTTTCGTTGAGCCTCAACAATATATGTAAACAATCTTGTCATTAAAATCAAATTTCTATGTGCATTTACTGGAATAAATGTTCCTAAAACCGAAATAGCCCCATTACGAATAAACATATCTGCTATGTTAACAGCCCCCATTCCTCTTGGACTAGAATGACACGCACTTAAAATCACTATCGGAGGTACATTGATATCCTCAGAAGCCATCCAAAATTCTTCGCCAACCATTATTCCAGCCATATTTTGTTTGATATTATAATATCCATGAGCTGAAATGTATAATATATCTGCGTCCTGATTGTTCTTAATAAATTCAAGTATACTTTCAACACTATAAGTTTGTTGATAGGTAACTGAGAAACCTTCATATTTTTTTTCCATGTCAATCAATGTACTACGCACAAAATCACTCATTAGATATACATATTTATTCTCATCATTATTGATAATGCATTCCGCTATAGCAACTTTACATTTTTTTCCTAAATAAACTTGGTTTTTTTTAAGTAATTCCAATTGCAATTGTCTAGTTAATGGGGTCAACGGTCTATAAGAAATACTTTTATAACATTGCAATGGAACTTCATCATTTTCTAAAATTGCTAATCCTATTGGAAAATCAGAAAATATAGTAATATCTTTTGCTCTTTTTAGAACTTCTATTTGAAAACTATTAAAACAACTACCAAGTAGCTTTCCTAAATCGCTAAATGTCTTCCAAACATATTTATTATTTGTTCCATTCTTACATCTTTGTTCAAGTTCTCCATATTTTTTATATAATTCTTCTTCTGCGCATGATAATTCCATTAAAATTCCACCACGTGCAATTGCTCTATGTACTCCCATTATCCTAATAGCTTGTTTTTCATTTTCAGATAATATACTGGCAGATAAGCCATACTTTTTTTGTGATTTAGGAATACCGGGGAAAGTTATCACAACACTAATATCAAATTTATACATTTGTTTAACAATCTCATCGTCATATACTTTATCATCCCAACAAGTTATACCTTTTTTTTTCATTGAAATCAAGGCGTTAAGATGCGATATGTTTTTCCATTGTATGTCAATACACTTTTTTTCTATCTCACTACAATTGAATATCTCAAACAGTAAATCATTTGCTTTTCCAAATTGTCGGCTAATATAAAGAGCCGGTAATGCTTTTAGTTTTTCTCCTTCTAACCTAAAGTGAATGTTAATATCCTTAACTGCCTCAAATTCAAAATCATTTGTTCTTTTTGACAGCCAAATTTTTTCCCACTGCTTTTTGATCAATTCTTGGCTTAACTCATGAGTATAGTATGTTCCTAGCAATGGTTTTCTTTTCTCACAGTTGTTTTTTATATCTTTACTGCAATCTTCAGTTAAAATGAACATAGTGGGAGCAATATTATCTATCTTCAAATTAACAAGTACATAATCTGGAACAAGAACAATTTGATGCGGTGTATCATATGATGATGCCATAAATTCTTCATCTAAATCATATACATCAAATTCATTTCTAGGCAAATGCATTATATACTCTATTGCACCTAATGTTCCATTCAAATCATCATCTAACAGATGCATCGTCCCATTAGTATTCTTTTTTACCGATTCTAAATTTCTAAACAAAACTATAGGTCCACTAAAACCATTTTCATTACTTTTGAACACTATAAAATATGTAAAATAATATTCCATTTATATTCCCTCATTTCTACACTACAAAGTATACGGTAAATAGCTAGTACCGTGTACCTCTAAAAAGATTCATAACATACAAGAAAAAGGACTTTAGGGGACAGTCCATCAAGAACCGCCCCCTAATAATCAATGCGCCAGATAATTAAAACTTTCGATGCCCAATCAAAGTTTCAATAACTTTGATTATCTAAATTTCAGAAAATTTACATTTTATTTTTCTTTCTATTATGTTTCAATGTATCATTCATCAAACGTTCTTTTAACTCTTTTGGCACAGTTTTTCCAGTTCCAAGTAATACAACCGCTTTTCTTCTATCTTGTCTCTCCGTAGATGAATGATCAGAGTCATCGTATCCCATAAGATCAATTCCAAGCGAAGCAGCTTCTTTATACATTTTTTCTCTTTCTCTGATTTCTTCATTCGTTGGCTAAATAAACTTTCTCTTAATCATGTATCATTCACCTACATAAATAAATTTCACGCCCCTCCAAGAGACATCATATATAATTATAGTTTATCATATCAAAATAACCATCCTCCGAAATTATAATAAGTAAATGTTTTTCTTCTTTATGACTGTAAGAATATTTGACAGCTGAGTTATATCTCGCACCACGTCCTTTGTCTACTCCTTTAGGTGGCATCGTTCCGTCCAATATTACTCCTATCATATAAAACCTTCCATACTGATCCAGCAACATTGCTCCGTCTATTTCTCCAAGTGCTTCAATACTTCTAGCACTCACCATTTCCTTCACAGAAACTTGATATCCCGCCTCACGTAATCTTTCTGATTCACTCAATGCATTTTCTGTAAAGAGCAACATCGTTCCATGTTTCTGCCTTCTTGCACTTTCTACAATCTTCCATACATAGTCTATATTTGTATCTTCTTCAAATATTTTTTTATAAGCCAAATAGAAAGTTACTTTATCGTCATCTTTAAAAAGTTTAACTTTTTTATCCTCAAAAATTATTTTATTTTTTTCACTTCCTTGGAAGCCAAAAGACCATTTACCAGTGCCATTAAATTCTACTAGATACAATTCTCCTTTAAGATTTTCTGATGATATATACCCTTCTACTTTATTTCCACAACATCCAAGATAAAGCCCGTTATTTTTATCTTTATATGTAATCTCTAATAACTTTCTTATCTGCTTATCATGGTTTAGTTTAGTTTCATCGTTAAACATAATATCATTTGAAAAAATTATATCACAATCTTCTTTTTTTATCCCCCAAACTATATATTTCTTATTTACTTTATTCCCTTCATAATGCAAATAAGATATTTTCGAAATATTTTCAGCCAACATTACGCGCGGGCCCATTGCCATATTTATAGTGTTATTAATTTTTCTATCCACAAACGCAATTGCATTTTCATATATCATATTCCTTATAGAAATTTCAACATCGCCATTCTTTTTTTCTGCTAACCCCAGAAGACTTTCAAAAAAGTAATTCACTTGATAACAAATGTATTCCTTCATCGTCATAATTTCTGCACTGCCATTATACAGAGCAAACGTATAACTATTTTCAAATTTATCATGCTTTATCGCAGAAATAAACCAATTTTTTCCCAGGGTCATTTTTGAACAACCGTTATTCATATTTTCTAAGTCTTCTTTTAAGCTTTCATCTATATGCCGATAACATATTACCTTATCATCGCAGCATCTAAGAATCCGAAAAAAACCTTTTATACTTTTGGATATAGGATCTATAAATTGCATTTCCCTATAAAAAGCCCTCGCATATTCTTCCATTATACGAGTTTTATACTTATCAGCATTTCCGTATATATACTCCATGTTTTTCTTCCTATTCTGTCAAGCCTAAATTTATTGATTTTATAGGCTTTGACGATTTTTATTTACCTCAAAAACAGAGCCGGGAGTGATGGATATCGTAGTATCATGTACCGAATAGCTGATAAATGGATATAGTTTTAAAAGCATCCCTTTTGTTTGCTTTATAAAGGCTATTTTCCCTCTGATCAACTATGATGATGAACCTTCCGTGTCTAAGGGGATCATATCCCAACTTCCTTCGTTCCACCTACCATACACTGAGTGCCAGCCAAGCTCCTAGACGGGGTCATGCCCCATGGAAAATACCGTTGCCGGCTACAGCTCTTGTTTTTCTGTTTGATTGTTACTGACCTGCGTTCAACTGTCATGATACTGATTTACTCAGTGGACGCTACACCACTACAGCCTTCCGTTGGTCTTTGTGCTGATGTAGTGCATTTCACACTCCCATCTGATTTACGGGTTTCTTTTCCAGAACCCTGTCCAGTCTCCAATGCCTTCCATCAGCCACTCGACAGAGTTCTGGAGTTACTTCTTTTATTTTATTTGCTATGCTGCCATTGGTGCCTGTGAAGCCGTTGGTCGTTTAATATCTTTCAACAGTTTCTGCGGGTCATAAGTTGTCCCTGTCTTTAGGATCGTGTAACTCACCCTCAGTATCTTGCAGGCTATCACAACCAGTGACTGCATCTTTTTCAGCGGATTGTTGGTTCGTGTTGTATAGTACTCATGTAGCTGCTTAAATTCATCTGCATGCGACACCGCCGATTTTGCCGCTTGGAACAGCCAATACCGGAGTCTCTTGCGTCCTCTGTGGCTGATTTTCGTCTGTCCTTTATGCTTGCCTGAACTGCATGCCACCAGCCCCATCCCGCTTAGCTTCTGGATTTCCTTCACATCATCAAATCTGCTGATATCTCCCATTTCTGCCAGTATTCCAGCCAGTATGTTTTCACCTACACCTCTGATTTCAAGTATGTTTTCTGCGTAAGGTATTTCCCTGCATTTTTCATGTAAAGTACTTTCAATCACAGCAAGCTGCTCATCCAGCTTCAGGATCTGTT
>OLQG01000148.1_pt1 | contig 62082 bp, 50 predicted proteins | sample 1672221 | NCBI WGS metagenome assembly OLQG01 (sample SAMEA3136660, study PRJEB25190) | human gut metagenome | biome: human gut; feature: human-associated habitat; material: faeces | place: Austria | collected 2013
TCAGCAAAGCTGACCAGAATCGCGTGCCAAGTCTCACGTGCGTTCGACTTGAAATTATAAACGAACTCCGCCCAAAATGCAAGTTTGAACAAAGAATGCGGCTTCCGCAATGGGAAGCCGCCTGCTCTGTTTTCTTATTTGAACTGATCCAGAAATGCCTGAAGCTCCTGGATATCTTTATCACTCAAACGCTCGCCGCCTGAAAATGCGCTTACAATATTGGTGATCGAACCGCCAAATTCTTCTCTGCAAAGTTTCTGTGTCCATAATGCAACATGCTGTTCTCTGGTCTTTACCGGAGAGTACAGGTATCTTCTTCCAGAACCTTCTGCTGTAATATGTCCTGCATATTTTAATATCGTAAGGAATGTACTGAGCGTCTGCTTTTTCCAGTTTTTATTCTTTTCCGTATTAAAATAATCTAAAATCTCTTTGTATGTCAGCTTATGATCTGACTGCCACATAAACTCCATGATTTCATATTCTGTTTCTGATAATCCAAATATCTTTTCTGTTTTTTTCATACTATCACCCGTCCCAGACTTTTTGCTCCATTATACTTAAAATATTCGTTTTCGTCAATAGTTTTTTTACTCTATATACCGCACTTCCGGATGTTCCTCCACATATTTTTGAATCTCTGTATCGGAGTACAAAATCGTATTTGGAATATCCAGTTTTTGTTCTTTTGCAAACCGCTGACGATTTCCGACATTTACAAAATAGCTGACCTCGTTTCCGTAAATATCTGCTGCTTTGATCTGGAGTAACTGACTGAATACACTTTCTTTTGTAAGTGAATCTTTTAAGGGTACTGGAATCGCAGCTTCATAAAATTTTGTCTTTTTGTTATATTTTAGATTGTATTCTGTATAGGATTCCTGTGATTCGACTCCTTTCAAAGTGCGGTCTTCCCAGACACAGGATACACTTTTCAAAGGACTTTTATCGCTTACCCGGATTCCTAGAATCCATTGGTTTTTCTTATTTTTTGCAAATGTCACTCCGGATTGTTCCACAACCGGAGCCTGATGGTCTGCCGAAGCTTTTGATCTCACTTGAAAACTTGCGGCAGACAGATCCATCAGAATTTCATTATCACGTTTTTTCTTATAATTTGCATTCTTTCGATGGCGGATGTAAAGACTGTTATTTCCATCTTCCGTTTCCGGTTCATTATAATTAAAATAAATTCCTGCTAACTGCCATTTACCGGCATTCATCCCTTTGCGGATTTTGATTTTTCCGGACACTCTCAGATTTGCCTTATGCCTTTTTGAACCATTATCCCATGGAATCGACATTTTTAATTCCTGATATGGTTTCTTTTGCGAACGCCAGATCAGAAAAATGTGATCCACACCATATTCACACTCTTGATATGCCGTTATTTTCGGTGCTTTGATTGTAAATTTATAGCGTACCTCCTCCCCTGGTTTTGCTTTCTTTTTGCTGATTCTGATATCGGAAACCGTTGCAAAAATTTTCGGTGTTCTCTTTTTTGCAAATACCGTCAGACCAGAACAGATCATCATACAAAATAACAAAAAACAGGTGAGAAATCTTTTTTGTCTGTTCATCATACTCCCTCCTCTTTTATTTCCTGTAGAATACCATCTTCTTTATCGCTTTCTTCCATTTCTTCCATTTCTTTCCCCTATTATATGAAGCGTACCATGTACGATTTCCATACTCATCCTCTACCGAAATACTTTCCAGATACATCAGACTTTTTTTGTCTGAACCGCCTCGAAGAATACATTCATATGCTTTTGTTTTTTTATTATATTTCATTTCATAGTCATAATACACTTCCTCAGCATAATACTCATCATGTTTCTTTGTCCTGTCCGGAGCATAGTTCCATGTACAGGAAACTGATTTTATCTGACTTTGATCGGTCACCTTAACACTGAATTTGACTTTCTCATTCTCTTTCACTTTCTTTTTGGAAAGTTTCATAGATTTGTAAGAAGCTTTCGGTGCTTTACGATCTGCTTTTGTTCCTTTTACTGTAAAATCAAGTGCTGACATATCCGTATAGGTATAGTCTTCCTTAGTTACCCCTGTCGTTGCATTTTCAATATACAAATACTCTGAATCATCCTCTCCAGAATCCAAACATACTTCACAAATCCAGATTCCGGTTACTTTCCAGACTCCAGGGCTTCTCCCTTTATTGATTTTTATCTCATCTTTGATAATATGTTTATTTCCGACTTTTGTCTCTTCCCACCCATACTCTCGTGTTGTTTTTTGTTTTCCGTCCGGCGATTCCCATCTGATCGCAATCGTCTCTGGTGTACATTCTCTGTGTATTGCCGTATATACAAAGTAAGATGCCGTGTCATGTTCATTTAAAACCAGACTGTACTTTAACGTATCGCCAGGACGCACTGTTTTGCTGCTGATGCTCATATCCGTGATTGTTGCAAATGGCTGTGTCGGATCTGGATAGTATTCTTCTGCTGCCTGCGCTTTCACCCCGGCAGTCAATACCAGAAATGCTGCCAGTCCCAGTAATATTTTTTTTAATTTCTTCATGGAATCACCTTCCTTTAAATTTTGAAATAATATTACTTGTTTCTATATTTAACTCAATACATGCTAGGTGTAGATATCTTTGCCCATTCTGCATCTGTAAAGCATGTTATATCCATGCCTGCCTCTTTCGAATGTCCCTTTAAATTATTTAACATAACATTTTTTTGCAGTGGTACAAAAATGTCAATTCCATCATATACATCTTTATCATAAGAATATGCAAACAGAGCATCGCAGGCATCCTGTGCATCAACAAATCTTTCTGTACAAAATTTGCTATTATCCTCATACTCTTTTGGATCCTTTGAAGCAAAGTTTTTGATATCTTTAAATTCCATTACTCCAAGATTCACCGTTCTCTGAAAACACTTCCACCTTCTGCAAATTTGATCTTGATAATCATGACTACTTCTTGCCCAAGTTTTCAAAGTCGCATCGCTTTCTTTTGTATGACTTCCCTGTTCTTTAAAGTTTGACGTTCCAAATTTTGCATTTGCTGACGTGGCACTGGTTGAATATACCGCATTTTGAGGATTTGTCCCCGCTACTGTATATTTTGGCACAATCGTTCGATGTGCAAATGTATCTCCGGTCAAATGAATTGCAAACCCTAAAACCTTATAATATCTTGCGTCATTACTCTTTTCTGACACCCCTGCAACCAAATCCGCTTTCAATAACGTTAGCACTGCATTCTGCAACTCCTGCTTTTTAGCAGCACCTTTCCCCATATTCAGCGTTTTTGCTGTTGCCTGTTGTACTGCTTCTGGTCCTGTCATACCTTTTCTTACAAGTGCTGCACATTCATATAAGAAATGTAACGCTTCTACATAATTTCCTGTTGCGTGTAACATTGATGCAGCTTTATATGGCTTATAATCTGCAGTCTTTGCCGCTGTAGTAAGAATCGTTAAATTTTCTGCACTGACTTTATACCCTTTCGCTGCATTCTGAGCCATGTTTTGATGATTATCTTTTGTCCACAACCCATTCACCAGTTCTACTTCGTCATATGCTTCTGCTTCCCGGTTATTCTCCTGGATTTCCTGATAATCCATGGCTTCTTCCACATAAATATTTTCCATTTCTGTATACATCTGCTCTGCTTTTTCGATATCAAGCAGTCCAGATCCGGAAATGCCACTTTCCGCTACATCCTGTGTCGTATTCTTCAAAAGACTGCGGATAAAACCTGCACTTTTTGTACTGTCTTTTGACCACAGCAGAGAAGCTGCTGCACTGACCTGTGCAGTTGCGATACTGGTTCCTTCTGTGATCATCACACCGCCAAACAGTCCTGTTGTCGGAATTTGACTTCCCGGTGCCAGAATCTCCAGTTCTTCTCCATCGCTTGTCGTCTGTATTTTGTTACCAGTATTGTCCGTTGCTCCAACTGCCATAACCTCCGGATAAGCTGCCGGATATTCTATAGAAGCACCTTCCGTATTTCCACCTGCTGCAATCAGAAGCATCCCTGCATCATAAGCACTGCGGACAGCCTGATGCAACGCTTCTGAATCCGTCATGGTTCCAAAACTCATATTCAGAATTTTACAGTCCAGATCGATTGCCTTATAAATTCCTGCGATAACCTGACTTAATGTTGCCTGATTATTTTCATTCAGTACACGAATCGAATAAACCTTTGCTTCCGGATGGATTCCCCGTATTCTGTCCTCATTATCCTGTGCTGCGATCATTCCTGCAATTCCGGTTCCATGACCACTGGCATCATCAAACATGACATTTTCGCTTTCCAGTACATCACTAATTGCAATGTTACCTTCCACCGGAACATCCTTATCAAACGATACGCCACTATCCAGAACAGCAACTTTGATCTCTTCCTGATTTTCTTCACGTTCCTGCGGCAAATGGATTGCTTTCAGATTCCACTGTTCTTCACGCATATCCTTACCGACAACCGCTTTCTTTTTCGCTGTCGGTTCCTCTACCTCTGCACTGCTTCCCTGAAAGATAATGTTTTCTTCAATGCTGACTACATCTTCCCTGTTTTCCAGTGCTTCCGCCTCTGATGGTGTCAGATTCAGAACAAGCACCTGTTCTTCTTTAAGATCGTCGCTCTCTTCTTTTTCCGAAACTGCTTCTGCATTTTCTTCTAATACTTCCTCAACGCTCTGTGCATCTTCTAACTGTACTACATATTCTGTTGTACTTTCTTCATATTCCGTTGCCTGAACGGTCGCTGCCGGCATCCATGTCGATGCACCATTGAAAAACTCAATACAATCGCTGCTGCTTTTTTCCTCATATGTTTTCCTCCTGAATTGAAATGGTATTGATAGTATCCGTTTAAACTTAGTACTATCATACCATATTTCTTTTCAGGAAAAAATTGGCAAAACTAACAAAATAAGGACTTTATTTTTATGTATTATGTACTATTGACTTAAGTTTTAGTGTGGACATTTTTCCCATGTTCTGCTGCTATAAGGTTTTGCATCCATAACCAAATTTCCGCATTTGCTGCAGCGTTTTCCATGGTAATAATCCATCCGACACCCTGCTCCTGATTTTTTATGTTTCTGATAATTTCCATTTACATAAGTATGTTTGCAGGCTGCTCTTTCCTTATTTTCTTCGATCGGATAGACATTGCCATTTTCGTCCACAAAACACTCATCATAAAGCATCTTCATTTCTGTCTCTATCATTTCCTCTGGTACGAAAATATCATAATCGCCCGGTTTCGCTTTCTGGCTTATCTCCCCTACATTCGGGATTGGATCATAGGCAAATGCGGTTATGGTTCCGCATCCCATGACGGCAATAGCCAACAGTACTGCCGGTAATCTGTAAACTCTTTTCTTCTTCATAATAGCTTTGATCCTTTTTTTCATTCTTTTCATAGCTTTCTCACTTTCCTGTTCTTCTTCCTCACTGCTGCTTCCTTCAAAACAGAGAATATAAGGATTCTTTGTGCTGCGGTTTTGCTGACGCAAAATCTCAAGAAGCAACTGGCAATATGCGGTTCTTTCTTCCTGATTCTTTCCTTTTACCGCAGTCTCATCTGCATAACATTCAAACTGTGCCCGTACTTCCGTAAAATAGAGATATACCAGCGGATTGTACCAGTGCACTGCCACAACCACGATAACTAGAAAATTAAGCAGTGTATCGCCGTGACGGATATGTGCCATTTCGTGCAGTAAAATATCCCGAAGCTGCTCCCTCTCTGTAAAATATGCTTCCGGCACTACGATGACGGGGTGCAGAATTCCCATCGAAAATGCCATTTCTGTCCGGTCTGATTTGTACAGACGGATTTTCCTTCGTATACCGATCTGTGCCTGAAGCCGTCCAAAAAACGCCTCTTCTTCCTGTGAAATCGGATCGCTTCCGCATATCTTGATGATCTGGTACAGTTTCCAGTATTTTCGTATTTCGCGGCCGATCAGTACGATACCGGTGATGCTCATTACGACTTCCACAATTACCAGAAGTGCAAGAGCCGGTGTCACATAAGGCACGCCATTTTCTGTTGCAAACCGGATCAACGGACGCACATTTGAGATTTTTTCATGCGGGTGGATCTGAAATACATCCCGAAGCCAGGGCACGACATCACTTTCGAACCGGTACACCGGCACAAGAAAGAAGAAGATCGGCAGCAGAAGCAGATTTCGTTTCCATTTTTCCTTCATGCGTTTTCCCAGCAGGAGGATACCTGCCAGGCACAGCAGGAAACTTGCGCTTCCTGCCAGTGTCATGGTGATATGCTGACTGTGATTCATACCTTCTCCTTCGATCAGTCTTCCTCTTTGCGGTTAAAAAATCCTTCCTGACCAAGTTCGGCTGCTTTCTTCGAACGGTCTTTGAACTGCAGCTCCGGATTTTTGATACTGACTCTTGTCTGTGCCGGAACGGAGGAAGTGATAAATGCGTTGCTTCCGATCACGGCACCGGTGCCGATCACTGTCTCACCGCCCAGAATGGATGCACCGGAATACACCGTTACATTGTCCTCCAGTGTCGGGTGACGTTTTACGCCGCGCAGACTCTGACCGCCTCTGGTCGAAAGTGCACCCAGTGTCACGCCCTGATATATCTTGACATATTTTCCGATCACGGTCGTTTCTCCCACTACCACACCGGTACCATGGTCAATAAAGAAATACTCTCCGATCGATGCGCCCGGATGGATGTCGATCCCGGTCAGGCTGTGTGCATGCTCGGTCATCATACGCGGAATCAGCGGCACGCCAAGCAGGTACAGTTCATGTGCGATACGATTGACGGTGATCGCATACATGCCAGGATAAGAAAAGATGACCTCATCCGTGTTAAAGGCTGCCGGATCTCCCTCATAGCCTGCCTTCACATCCGTTGCCAACACATCGCGCAGCTTCGGGATCTGTGCCAGAAATGCATGTGTGATCTCTCTTGCTTTCCCGGTCAGCGTTTCCTGTGATGCCTGACGGCAGGCTTCCAGATGCGGAAGTGCCATAGTCACCTGTTTTGTCAGATTATATTCGATATTTTCCAGAAGTTCTCCTACATGATATTCGATGGAATCTTTGCGAAGATTCTTGTTTTCAAAGTATCCCGGAAAAAGTATCCTGCGTATCATCTCCAGAATCTCACTGACGCTTTCGCTGTTGATGCGGTTCCGGCAGTCAATGTTCCGTGTGATCGGATATTTATCATAACTGTCCAGAATATCATTGACAAGATTTTTGATTTCTTCTTTTTTCTGTTCCATTTTTCTTCTCCTTTTTCATCATATATCCAAGTATAACAGACATTTCTGGCCAAAGCAATCTGAAACCCTACAAATCATTTCCCCAGTCCACCACGGTTCCATCGGTCGCATTGATGGTCAGCAGGCTGTCTGTTTTTTTCTGTTTCAGATAACACTGTCCCCAGATATTTCCGGCATTTTCCAGGATCTGTTCTGCCGTTTCGCTGTCATACGTTCCGATAAAATCCCATACCGGGATCATCTGTTCTTTTCCGTTTTTTCCATCTTTATCCTGTGTTTCCACTCTCTGATAGCCAAGGCGTATTTCCGTAACCTGTGTCCCTGCCGGAATATCCCGTTCTGCAAACAGTTCCAGAATATACTGTTTGGTGATGGACTTCTGAAATACTTGCAAAATATCCGAGAACGGGAGCAAAAAGATGCCGTCTCCCTCGTTTGCCTCAACACTGACCGGATTCATCCAGGCTACATCCACCAGTCCTTCTTCATCAAACGTGATACAGAAGCTTTCTGCCTGTGCATTTGTCTCCCAGTTTTCTTCGCTGTCACTGCTGTAAAAATGGTCATTCCCCATGCCAAGGCTGTTTTCCAGATCAAAATTCAGTCCTTCCAGCGTTCCTTCTGACAATACCTTATTCTGTACGTGAGTGACAGCGGCATCCTCGATCGTTCTGGTGTAATAAAAACGCCAGCCCGGTCTTTCTTCTGTGACAAGTCCTCCTGCTCCATCTGTATAGACATTTTCCGTCATGCAATACACGGTTTCTGCCTGTATATACTGTAATTCTTTTGAAAGTCCAAGCTCCTCCAGCATGCGGTCCGCCGCTTTTTTCATCTGTTTTCTTCCGGTTTTTGTTTTTGGTTCTGTACCGTTTCCGATGTGGTTCCACGGGACATAATCACTGTTCTCTTCTCTTCGCAGCTCCAGGTTCGCTTTTTTCTCCCCATTCTCTTCTATGTTCTGCATCTCAAAAATATAATTCTTATTTTCGGTATCAGACCAGGAAGCATAACGGTTCTCCAGGGACACGACTCCGCTCAGTTCTTCCTGTGGCTTCCATCCCAGTACTTCCCCCGTATCGTAATCCTTCAGCGGCTGCCCCTGCGTCAGAAGCTTCAGCCAGCCATCGAGATCGCCCTGCGTAAACCAGCGGCTCTGTGCCGTATAGATCTTCATGCTGTTGCCTGCCGGCATTTCGATATCCGCCTTTATGCCGACGGTGATATCTCCTTCCCGTATCTCCTGCTGCCATTCTTTCCCCGCCTGAACCTGTTCCGCGATACTGACATTTTCTTCGGATTCGTTTCCGGAAAAAATCTTCCCTGTCTCAGTTTCTTTCTCTTTTACGATACAGGAATCCTCCGGTGTCTCCATACATCCGCCAAGTGCTGCCGCCAGTGCGATACAGGCTGCCATCCATACCAGCTTTTTCTTTTTCCGTTTCATAATATCTCCTTATTCCTGCCGTGGAAATACAACCCGTATCTGTGTGCCTTTTCCCGGTTCACTGGTAATTCCCATTTTTGCATGATGCAGTTTTATGATCTGTGTGCAAAGTGCCAGTCCAAGCCCGATCCCGCCTGCTTTTTTGCTTCTGGATTTGTCTACCATATAAAAGGCTTCTGTGATCTTCGGAATCTCTTCTGCTGCGATCCCTTTTCCGTGGTCTTCCACAAAAATACAGCCATCTTTTGCTTCTACACGGATCGTATCTCCTTCTTTTGATGCTTTCATGGCATTGTCGATCAGATTGATCAGAAGGCTTTCCATCAGATCCACATCCATCACAAGCCTGGTATCATCACTTCTGGTTTCCAGCACGATCCCTTTTTCTTCCAGATGGTATTTCTCCAGTTCTGCCACTTTTTTCAGAAGCTCTGCCACCGGATATGCTTCCATGTGGATTGTTTCATTATTATATAATTCCAGCAGATTCATCATTTTCCCTGACAGTCGTTCCAGCCTGCGGCATTCATTGTTGATATGAGTCAGTGCCTTTTTCTGCTGTTCTTCGTTGATCCGCACATGCAGAAGAGTGTCCGAATAGCCGATGATCGATGTCATCGGTGTTTTCAGTTCGTGTGCCAGACTTCCAAGAAGCTGTTTTCTTCGTTCGGACACCTGCTCCAGTTCTTCCATCTGGTATTCTATCTGGTCTGCCATCTGATTAAAAGATACGCTCAGTGCACCTACTTCATCGTTTGAACGCACGCGCACACGCCGGGTAAGCTGTCCCTGGCTGATCGCCCCTGCTGTTTCACGAAGGTCACGCAGCGGTTTGAGCATCCGGCGGATGATCCAGAATACCGCATTGATCGCTACTGCTACAATGATCCCCAAAAATACCAGAAACATCCCGATCTGCGTCAGTACATTGTTGTAAATTTCCGAAATATCCCGTACCAGAAGCAACTGATAAGAGCCTTTGCTGCCGTCCGAAACCGGTATTTTCTGTCCGACGATCATCAGATGCTTCCCATTTCGTTTCTGAAATGCCGCGACCGGCTCCCAGGTATCAAACTGCTTCAGTGCATTTCCGGTCAGTTCATAGTTGGTCGTATTTGCCGCCAGCTCCCAGTCCTGCAGAAGCATATAATCGCGGCAGCTATATCTGCGCAGCAAAAACTGGAGATAAGCTTTCCTTGCCGTATCGCTCATCTCCTGTGTATCTGCATTGCTCAGACTCTGACCAAGGGCATAGGCCGTTGTCCTTACCTGCCTGGACGCCGTTGTGCGTGTCTGATTTAAGTTATAATTAGTTGTTTCATATACGGTGATTCCACCGTAAACTGCCATGGATATCAGCAGAATGGCTGCTGTGAGCAGTGATATTTTCTGCCAGAGTTTCATGTCACTCCTCCAGTCGGTATCCAATCTTTGGAATGGTCTTGATCACATCTGCCAGATCCAGCTTTTTCCGCAGCTGGCCGATATGCACATCGATTGTTCTGGTCTCTCCCAGATAGTTGCTTCCCCAGACTTCATTCAGAAGCTGTTCTCTGGTAAACGCTACGTTTTTGTTTTTTGCCAGCAGCACCAACAGGTCATATTCCATCGGTTTCAGGCTCAGTACTTTCCCGCCCCGTGTCACTTTATGCTCCGATAAATGGATCTCCAGATCCTTTACCTGTATGATCTCTCTTTGTTTTCCGGTACGCTCCAGCACTTTCTCGATCCGCACCAGCAGCTCCAGTACTTCAAATGGTTTTACGATATAATCTTCTGCTCCGGAGCGCAGTCCCTTGATCTTGGAACTGACATCTGCCTTTGCCGTAATATAAATAACTGGTATGCCGTATGCTTTCATCACTTCCAGAAGCTCAAATCCGTCTTTTCCCGGAAGCATGATATCCAGCAGTGCCAGATCAAATGCTTCTTGCTTTTCCAGCGTTTCTTCCACTTCATCGCCATCCATGACCGGAACGACTTCGTAGCCGGTCACTTCCAGGTTCATGCAGATCAGTTCTGAAATCGCCGTATCATCTTCTACAACCAGTATTCGGTTCGCCATAATTGCCCCCTGTATCTTTCCTTACGTCCCTTCTATTGTGCAGCCGTCTCCGTTTCCAGTCTTTTTAACTCATGGTAAAGCCTGGAAACCGGAAGTCCGACTACATTATAATAATCTCCTTCTATTTTTTCTACGAAAATCCCTGCCCGTCCCTGTATGCCGTAACTGCCTGCCTTGTCAAACGGTTCCCCTGTGGCAATATACGCTTCGATTTCATCATCGCACATCGGTGACATAAAAACATCCGTCCGCTCATGAAAAGTACGGACGATCTGACGCTCCCCTTTTTTCTGTATCAGTGTTACTCCCGTATAAACCTGATGTTTTGTTCCCTGCAACAGGGCAAGCATCCGATGCGCATCTGCAGCATCCCCTGGCTTACCCAGTATTTCTCTGTCTTTGGCAACGATCGTATCTGCCCCTATGATCACGGCATCTCCTGTCACTTCCTCTGCCACTTTCTGCGCCTTGGCAAGCGACAGTTCTTCTACGATCTCCCCCGGTTCTTCTTTTGTGATGCACTCCTTTGCATTTCCGATCTGGATTTCAAACGCGATCCCTGCCTGTTCTAACAGTTCTTTCCTTCTTGGCGAAGCGGATGCAAGTATGATCCTCATAAAATCTCCTCCGTCTTAATTCCGTCATCTCCGGACTTCTTATATTTGGAAAGAACCACCCCTCACTATTACTATAGCAAAGAGTGGTTCTCAAATTCTTCACATTTTTGTAAACAAATTGTAATCTTTGAATTAGCGGATTACTTTGATCCAGCCTTCCGGTGCTTCCAGACGTCCCATCTGGATACCGGTCAGTGTATCATACAGCTTCCTGGTAACCGGGCCCATCTCTGTCATACCGCTTGGCAGGCAGATTTCTTTGCCATGGTCTACAATCTTTCCTACCGGTGAGATAACGGCTGCTGTTCCGCACAGTCCACATTCTGCGAAATCTTTTACTTCATCAAGGTAAACTTCTCTTTCTTCTACTTCCAGTCCCAGGTATTCTTTTGCAACATAAACAAGAGAACGGCGTGTGATGGATGGCAGGATACTGTCAGATTTCGGTGTTACGACTTTGTTGTCTTTTGTAACAAACAGGAAGTTTGCTCCGCCTGTCTCTTCTACTTTTGTTCTGGTAGCCGGATCCAGATACATGTTCTCATCAAATCCCTGACGATGTGCATCCATGATCGCATGCAGGCTCATCGCATAGTTCAGACCTGCTTTGATGTGTCCGGTTCCTCTTGGTGCTGCACGGTCGAAGTCACTGACACGGATCGTGATCGGCTTTACGCCGCCCTTGAAATACGGTCCTACCGGTGTACAGAATGCACGGAACTGATACTCATCTGCCGGTTTTACACCGATAACAGCGTTTGATCCGAACATGTACGGACGAATGTACAGGGTAGCACCGGAACCATATGGCGGTACATAATCCGCGTTGGCTTCCACCAGTTTTACGATCGCATCTACAAAACGGTCTTTCGGAAATACCGGCATCTCCAGTCTCTTTGCGGAATTCTCCATACGCTCTGCGTTCAGGTCCGGGCGGAATACAACGATACGTCCGTCCTCTGTTGTATATGCTTTCATGCCTTCAAATACAGTCTGTGCATACTGTAATACACAGGCACACTCGCTGATGGTAACCATATCATCGGTGGTCATAGTACCTTCATCCCAGGCACCATCTTTAAAGTTTGATACGTAACGATAATCTGTTTTCACATAGCCAAATCCAAGATCTGACCAGTCAATGTTTTTTGCCATGATATCCTCCTAACGCCTTCCCTGCTGCTTTTTCATTCCACTTCGATACAACAGTCCGACAAAGTATTTTGATATGTTCTTAAGTATAATACTTTTTTCTGCGATATACAAGCATAATTCCTGCAAATTTTAGCAGTCATTCAGCTATACGGCAAATTTCAGGTCAGACGCACGTAAGACCTGGCAGGCGATTCTGGTCAGCTTTGCCAGCTGCATGCTCAGGTGCGTTTGATAAATTTCGTGCGGCAGGTCGGACAGGTGATCTCTATCTTTCCTTTTCCTCTCGGCACACGGATCTTCTGCCTGCACTGCGGACAGCGATAGATCTTGTGCGTTTTCGAATCGCTTATGATACTTTTATCCCCTTTGCAGAAACGGAACAGTCTGTCCTTCGCTTCCATATACATCCGTTCTTCTTCGCAGCGTTTTTTGATATTTTTGGAAAACATCCGGAAATACAGACAAAACAGTAAAATCCAGCAGATAGAATTCAGTGCCGGTGCGTGCAGCAGAGCGGAGCACAGCATACATGCCACTGCGACCGCCAGAAGAAAGCGTGAGAAATTGTCAATCCCATATCTGCCCTGCATAAATTTTGCAAATTTTTCTTTCATAATACCATATGCCCTTTCTGTTTTAACCTATGCGTAATATCTTAATACGCTCTGGCTGGAAAATCAATAAACTGCCGATTAAAAATTTCTAATATTCTTGCCATACCGGTCTGGTTTTGCTATAATGCAGTTAGTTTTGTCGAACTATGTCGCCCAAAAGCGACGGAATGGAGTTTTTTATGAAAGTAAAACATATGACGTTTCTGGCGATGTATACGACCATCGCCCTGACGATCTTTGTCGTGGAAGCGATGCTTCCGCCGCTTGCCCCGATTCCCGGCATCAAGCTTGGACTGGCAAATGTTGTCACTTTATGGCTTCTGTACTATGCCGGCTGGAGAGATGCCCTGTGTGTACTGCTGATGCGCATCACGATCGCCAGCATGCTAACCGGACAGATGGTATCCTTTTCCTACAGTCTGTGCGGCGGACTGTTCTGCTTCGCGGCGATGGCACTGCTTTTTTGGCTGCCTGGCAAAAAACAGATGGTTGTTATCAGCATCATCGGTGCCATGTTCCACAATCTCGGACAGATCTGTATCGCCATGGTGATCCTGCGCTCTGCCAGTATCCTTGTCTATCTTCCGGTACTGACGATCAGCGGCATCCTGACCGGAGCCTTTACCGGTCTTTGTTCCTGGTTTGCATCCAGAAAGCTGCGTAAAGATCAGGTCTGGTATTGCAGATGAACCAATAAGATTGCTCCCGCCTAAAAAATCGGAAATTACCTCACATCTGCTGCAAAAAACAGAGCCCCGAAACCGGGACTCTGTTTTTGTTATGCCTGGTACAAAAGAACTTTGAACCCTGCATCCTTATTTGGTTTTCTTATAAGCTGCTTTCTTAACGCCGCTCTTTTTCAGTGCTTTTTTCAGCTTGTTAAGCTGTGTTTTCTTCATCTTCTTCGGTACTTTCACCGTTACTTTCGCTTTTCCTGCCTTGAATGCATTTTTGCCGATCTTCGGTGCTTTTATTCCCTTGAAGGTGATTGTTGCCAGTTTCGGGCACTTGTTGAAGCTGTTCTTGCCGATGCTCTTGACATTTGCACCGATCACAACGCTTCTCAGTTTTTTCGCATTTTTGAATACGTTGTTTGCAACAGCCGTTACTTTAAACGTATAACCATCAATCGTTACCGTTGCCGGAATGATTACTTTCTTCGCAGTTTTCTTCAGAAGTTTGCTTACGCTTACGGTACCATTCTTTGCATCTGATTTTGTTACTTTGAATGCCAGTACGCCATCTGCACTCTTATGAACTGAACCTTTTGCAGGAACTGCTTTTGGTGCTTCCGGTGTGGATGGTTTCTCGGTAGACGGTGTAGTCGGTGTATCCGGTGTATCCGTTCCTTTTGCTTTTACGGTGATCTTAACCGTTGCTTTTACTTCCGGTCTTGCCACACTGCTTACGGTGATGGTTGCTTCTCCGGCTGCCTTTGCGGTTACCACGCCTGTGTCGCTTACTTCTGCGACTGCTTTATCACTGGATTCATACTTCAGATCTTTGCTGTCTGTCGTATCTTCCGGAGTGATCGCTGCGGTCAGTTTTGCAGTTTCACCGACTTTCAGTTCGCTCTTGTCTGCTTTTACAGAAACTCCTGTGATCGGTTTTTCTACAACCGGTTCACCGTTTACTTTTACGGAAATCTTTGCATATACATCGCTGTCTTTTACAGAAACTTTGATCTTGGTCTCACCGGCTTTGACTGCTTTTACATTGCCTTTGTCATCTACCGTTGCTACTGTTTCATCTTCTGAGGTAAATACAAGTTTGCCTTTTGCGTAGTATGGTGCGATTGCTGCACTTACCTGTGCACTCTCTGCCTCTTTCAGTTCCAGAGCATCTGTCGAAACATGTACACCCGTTGCAGACATATTGATGTTATTGTATTTATACTCATCGAAGTCATACCACAGTACTGTCTTTTCGTTGTCTGCTTTGTAAGTTCCGTTATCCAGATCATCTTTACTCAGTGCTGCTGAGTAAACACGGATGTTCTTGATATAGTTGGAAGAACCACGGTTTGTCTCCGGGCAGTAGCCGATACCCAGCGGGTATGTGGTGCTTGCTGCGGTTCCGGCATTCTGTGTCGTTACCACTTCTTTGCCTTCCACATAGACAGAAATGTTATTTCCATCGTAGATTGCAGCTACATGCAACCACTGCTTCATTTCTTCATCACTCAGTTTTATCGTTACTGTTTTCCAGCTTCCGCTTGTATTCTTGATAAAGAAGTATACACTCTGTTCAGAAATACGGAATGCGGCGCTGTTGTCACCTTTGGATGCGATCATATTGAAATCGCTTCCACCGATTCCATAGCCATTCGGATTGACCACTGCTTCGATCGTGAAGGCTTTGTTTCCACCGATCAGGTTGTTGAACGTTGTATTTGCTGCTTCACCCGGAACATCTGCATGTCCGTTAAATCCGACTTCACCGTCTTTTTCTGCAATATTTGCTGTAGCTGCTGCACTGATATCCATATCATAATGATTTGCACTCTTGTCTTGTACAACAACCGCTGCATCTTCCGTCTCTGCAAATTTCTTTGCCAGCGCGATTGCCTCCTGCAGTTTCTGATAACGGAATTCACCTACCAGAGCCTTACCTTCTTCTGCCAGCGCATTGTAAGATACGAGCATGTTCTGAAGTTCTGTTACATCACTGGCTCTCTGTACATAAAGTTCATCAATTTCATCAATCTTAGCATTCAGTTCTTCTGCCGCTGCTTTAATGATATCATCCTCAGAAACAGATGCTACGGTGCGGTATGCACGTGTTACGTCCATCGGATCGTTATCTTTTGTGGTATATGGTACCATGGTGTACTCATAAGTATAAGCTTTGTCGTTCGGAAGCAGGTATGCGGAAAGTGTATCCTGACCGCAGCTCTTGTTTCCGGTTCCCTGTGAACGATAGTTTACTGTCAGGATCGTGGAATCCAGTTTGGTCAGTTCATATGGATGCTGTGCCTGATCCAGATCATCTACTGTGAAATGCAGGGCAGATGCTTCTACGGTATCCGTTGCTGCGATCGCCATTGCACCGTTTGCAGATGGGTTGGTTACGGTAAACCATTTTACTCCGGTGATCGTGCCGGTATCCTGTGTATCCAGGTACGGATAGAACATTCCGGATACGGTGTTGGTATATCTTCCAACCGTTGCGAAATCTTCTCTGTCCCACATGGACTCTACCGGACCGTTACCATACCATTCTACGTTTTCATATCCTTCCGGCAGTTCCATAACGGTACCGATACGGACGTAACGTCCAAGGCTCGTGCCGGTTGCATCTACGGTTGCCTCTACCGTCACTGCACCGCTTCCATCTACGGTATAAACCATCGTCTGCTGCAGGTTTGCCTGACTTGCACTTGCCAGTGTGACGCTGATCGTCTTCTGTCCTGCATCGTTTGTTCCAACTGTAATATCAGAAGCCGTTACATTTTTGTTGACATTCTTCCAGTTGCCGTCATAGTTGCCGTTATCGTTGTTCAGCAGACCTCTCCAGTAATTCGGAACCGGGCCGCTTGTCAGCAGTGTTTCGTTTTTGTATTTATAGTTTTTCAGTGTTCCGGTTGCTTTCTCTACTTCGAAGCTGAAGTCTGTACCGGAAACTTTGATCACATCTTCTTCACTCTGATCTACAGTTACGTTTGTATCGACTGTCGGCTCTACTTTTGTGACTTCTGCCGGAACCTGGAACTGCTCGTAAGCAACTTCATGTCCTGCTTTTGCCCACAGTGTATCTTCTTTGAGCTGTACAGACAGATTCAGATAGTATTCTGCTCCTGCTTTCTTCTCTTCCGGCATGGATGCACGATAAGGAACTTTGATGTTTCCGCTCTCTCTGCCTGCAATATCGGTATCTTCCGCAGAAAGTGTACCGGAACCGATCTCTTTGTCGTCCTCAGTCAGTGTCCATGTTACGTCAAAATCATTCAGATTCAGGAAGTTGTTTTCATTGTAAACGTCGATGGTCTCGCCGAGCAGCTTGCTGTCATCTGCGGTAAACCATACGCTCTGATACTGATATTTTACTTCATAAAGTTCCGGCTGAACATCCCTGTCCGGAGATACCAGACCGTTTACACAGAAGGAGTTGTCGTTCGGGCTTTCGCCGGAGTCTCCGCCGTATCCATAGAAGTTGCCTTTGATTTTATCTGAATACAGGTTTGTATGAGCATCGGTATCTGCATAGTAATCATACGGTTTGGAAGATTCATCAACGGTCAGGCCCGAAAAATCTGCCCACAGAAGAACATCATCGGATTTCTCTGTGATTGTCGGTGTTGTGCTGTTCTGAGCATTGATCTCCTCCAGGGACAGTGCTCTGTTGTAAACACGTCCGATAGAAATTTCACCGTCAAAGGTTCTGCCGTTGTCGGCACTGCATCCTACTCCGAGTGCTACGCTGCTGGATGCAATGGTTGTATTTCCGTTTCCGCTTCCGATCAGTTCACCATCACAGTAGATCTTGATCGCACCTTTATCATATGTTGCAACAACCTGATGCCATTTTCCTACCCAGTCTGCCGGTTTTACTGCTGTTACAGAATTCCAGCTATTATTATAGTAAGCAAAGAACTCCAGATTCTTGTCGCTGTTTGTCTTTAATGCAAACTGGTAATCACCTTTTGCCATCAGGACTTTATCTGATCCGTCAGATGCCGGTTTACAGATCACTTCTACGGTAAAGCTCTTGCCGCTTCCGGAGAGTGCTTCGTTGTATTTGTCACTGTCGAACAGTGCATAACCGTTTGCACTCTTGCTGGTCAGTGCTGCGCTGTCCGGATTTTCATTAACAGAATTGATGCTTGCAGCTCCTACCACGCCGTCTTTCTTTTCTGTTACAACGTAAGACTGTGGCAGATTATCAAGACTTAAGATTCTGGACTGGTCAACCCAATCCCAGATGAATCCGCCGAGCATATTGTCAGAAGAACGGATTGCATCCCAGTATTCTTTCAGGTTACCTACGGCATTACCCATCGCATGGTCATACTCGCACAGAACATACGGCATATTTGCAGATGCTCTGGAATACAGCGTGTCAACGCTCGGATACATGTTGCTTCGCATATCGGTTCCATTGTTTCCATCGGAAGATTCAGAATGAACCGGTCTTGTGCTGTCGTTGTTCTTGAAGTACCAGATCAGGTCATAGAACATACCGTTTGCATAAGAAGCACTGCTGCTGTAGTGGTTCTCATTTCCGGTCGACCACATAACGATGGAAGTACGGTTTTTCAGTCTGTTGAATGCGGTAACCGTACGGTCCATTGCCAGGTTCTTGAAGTTTGCCTGTTTTTCTCCCTGATTCATCAGTGCATGAGATTCCAGGTTGGTCTCACCCATCACGTAAATACCGTATTTATCACACAGATAATACAGATACTCGTCGTTGCTGTAGTGAGAGGTACGCAGTGCATTTAAGTTGTACTGCTTCATCAGTTTGATGTCTTCTTCCTGTGTCTCATGCGGTACATATTTGCCGTATTCCGGATCGGTATCATGGCGGTTTGTACCTTTGAGCAGAAGCTGTTTACCGTTGATCGTGATCGGTTTGTACTCAGAATCGGTTGTGGTACGATTACCATTTGTATCTACTTCGGATTTTGTAAACTCGATCTCACGGAATCCAAGCTGCTGGGAAACGCTTCCCATGTAGGTGCCTGTCTTGGAATCATACAGGGACAGAACCATGGTATACAGGTTCGGTGTCTCAGCGGACCACAGCTCCGGTGAAAGAACCAGCTTGCTGCCTGTTACGGAAGCGGTACCGTCTGTGTCACCGTCTGCTGCCGGAACGGTATCCAGCTCCATCGTCATATCGTTGACAAACATCTTTCCGTCCTGATCATAAAGACGTACATCCACTTTATAACCTTCTGCAGCTGCCTTGGAAGCATTGGCTACAGTTACATTCAGGTTCATCGTTGCATTTTCGTAGTTCTCATCGAGATCTGTCTCTACTTTATAGTCCTGGATATGTACCAGCGGTGCAGAATACAGGTATACATCACGGAAAATACCGCCATCGTAATACATATCCTGATCTTCCATCCAGGTACCGTCACAGAATTTGTGAACTTCAACTGCCAGAAGGTTGTCGCTTCCGTCTGTTGTCAGATAATCGGTAATATCAAAGCTATGTGGACTGTAGCTGTCCTCGCTGTATCCTACTTCTTTGCCGTTTACATATACATAATAGGAAGATTCTACGCCCTGGAAGGAAAGGTAAACTCTTCCGTTTGCTGCCTTCATATCATCCGTTACGTCAAAAGTCTTACGATACAGACCTACTGGATTGTAGTTTGTCGGTGCATTCGGTGCATTGACACCACTGTCATATTTTGACTGCCAAGGCATAGTTACATTGGTATAGATAGAAAAATCAAATCCCTGTCTTGTCCAGCTGCACGGAAGCTGCAGCTTTGTTTTCCAGTCATCTGTGGTTGCTTTGTAATCGGTCTTATAGAAATCTTTGTATGCATCGCCCTGTGCCAGTGTCTGATTCTGTAATACGACGAGTGACCAGTCCGCCTGATCTTTTCCGGTTAAAAGCTGCACATATTTCGATGCTGCTTTGTTGTAGTCCTTTGCACCTGTGATTGCCTTGTCTACGCTGTCATAGACTACATTTGTCGTTGCAAAGGTACTTGCCGGTTCTGTGTTGATACCATATACATCTGCTGCTTTGACCTGGTTGCCATCAGCATCTGTATACGTCTCTCCTGTCCATTCTTTGTGCGTGAATTTTGTCTTATCCACGTCTGCTGTTACCTTTGCGACCTGATTTGGGACTTCTGTCTTCGTCCACGGGTCGGTGTAGCTGGCATTTGTATTGGATGTACTCTCAGCGTCCTGTGCCTGCACGGCCGGTACCGCCGGTGCTGCGCTTACTGCCTGACCTGCGATCATAGAAGCCGCCAGGGAAAATGCCATAACTTTTCTCCACTTCATACTTCTTGCTCCTTTCTTTTTGTGCACCTTCTGAAGCTTTCATATCCAGCTTCCTGTTGATGCATAATAATAGAAATTTCAGTCCAGCTTTCTGCCTGACTCTTAACAGTATTTTACCACGCTATTCACAATTTGTACACAATTTTTGCATTATTTTACCAATATTTTTCGTCAAATGCTCTCATTTTTTAGTATATAACACAAGAGAGCGTAACATGATCGTTACGCTCTTTCCAAAAAATCCTATAGTTTTTTCATTTCATATACACTGCGGCTGGAAACAGCCTCCCCCCATCGGTACCAAAGGCACCAGGTCAGAATTTTCCTGTTTTGTCTTTCAGTTCTTCTGTTTTATCTTCCAACTCTGCTGTTTTCGTTTCTTCTACAGCTGTTTCTTTTTCTTCTGCGTCTTTTGCTTCTTCCGGTGTTGCATAATAATCTTCTTTAATCGCTTTATAGCTTTTGGTAACTCCCATGATCACCATACCGGCGCCGATCACTGCAAATACAACCATAAAGATGGACATCAGTGTCTTGTCTGTGCCGCTGCTGGTCGGGATATCTTTATACATATAGTATGCCTGTGCAAGCAGATACACACCTGCCATGGCATAAATCGCCATACGGCCTTTATATTTGGCTCTGTCATTCATAATATTTATGCTCCTCTCTTTTCGTCTGTACATTATATTGACCCCAATTGATGCCAACTAATTGCTCCGCTGACAACATTCTCGCGGAACGTTTATCTTAGTCGGAGTTCGATCTCCGCCTAAGATAAAAAGGACCGAACAATATGTCCGGCCCTTGAGATTCTGTAAAAATTATTTACGAACCAGGTATTTTCTCATATCGATAGAGCAAGCTACCAGGATGATGAGACCTTTGATGATGTACTGCATACTCTGGTTGATTGAGAGGAACTGCAGTGCAACGAAGATAATTCTCAGGATGAATACACCAAGAACGATACCGCTGATCTTACCAGTACCACCTACGAAAGATACACCACCGATAACGCAGGCAGCGATAGCATCACACTCGTAGTTCAGACCTGTGTTGGCCTGGTTGGAACCGATACGTGCTGACTCGATGAAACCTGTAATACCATACATGCATCCAGCCAGAGTATGTACTGCGATTGTTGTCCAGAATACACTTACACCAGATACGTTTGCTGCTTCCGGGTTAGAACCTACAGCGAACATATTTTTACCAAATGTTGTTTTGTTCCACATGAACCACATGAAAGCGATCATGACAACTGCATACCAAACATAGTTCGGGATTGGAACACCAAAGAATTTAACCAAACTTCCTGTTACAAAGTTTTTGAAAGAATTGTCCAGACCTGACAGAGGCTGTCCATTGTTGCCATTGATCATGATGTACAGAAGCAGTACACCGTATGTAATAAGCTGAGTAGCCAGTGTTACGATGAATGGATGCAGTTTAAACTGTGCTACGAACCATCCATTGACGAAACCTACGATACCACCAACAACGATAACGATCAGAATTACTACCGGGATTGGCAGTGGCTGCAGATTCGGGAACATCTTTGTTGCATAGTCCATAGACTGCAGTAAAGATGCGGAAATACATGCTGTCAGACCTACAACTCGACCAGCAGAAAGGTCAGTACCGGTCAGTACGATACATCCTGCGATACCAAGTGCGATCGGAATATTTGCTGCTGACAGAGAAATAATATTTACGATGGAAGATACACTCAGGAATTTATGGTTCTGTGTGTATGTATAGATTGCAGCAACGATGATCAAGATGTACATCAGGTTGTTGATGAATCCCTCTTTCCAGAAGGTTTTCTTGTCTTTGCTGTCCAGTGTTTTATAATTTGCGATACTTGCTTTTAAATTTGAAAATGCTCTCACTTACTTCAGCCTCCTTATACATATTTTGCCGCAAGGGTCATGATCTCTTCCTGGTTGGTCTCGCTGACTTTTACTTCACCAGCAAGACGGCCACCGGACATAACGAGAATTCTGTCACAGATTCCCAGAAGCTCTGGCATTTCAGAAGAAACTACCATAACTACTTTGTTCTTATTTGCAAGCTCCAGAATCAACTGGTAAATCTCATATTTAGCGCCAACGTCGATACCACGTGTCGGCTCATCCAGCAGCAGTACCTCCGGGTTGGTCAGCAGCCAGCGGCCAAGGATAACCTTCTGCTGGTTACCACCTGACAGAGAACGAATTTTCGTTTCCTGTGTCGGTGTTTTGGTATGCATTGCATCGATTGACCACTGAGTATCCTCTCTCATGGACTTCTCGCTCAGATACAGACCTTTCTTTTTATGTTTCTTAAGGCTGGAGATAACCGTATTTTCGCGAATACTCAGAATTCCGAAAATACCGGTTGCACGACGTTCCTCTGTCAGAAGGGCAAAACCGTTCTTGATGGACTCTCGTGCATTGCGGTTTGTACAAACCTTACCGTCCAGTTTGATGGTTCCTGATTTTCTTGTTGCAATACCGAAGATATTCTCCAGTGTCTCGGTACGTCCGCTTCCGTCCAGACCAGCCAGGCCAACGATCTCACCACGGCGTACTTTGAAGGAAACATCACGCAGCAGAGAATACTGTGCGGTCAGGTTTTCTACCTCCAGAGCAACTTCGCCCGGTTTGTTTGTTTTTGGCGGGAACTGGTTTGTCAGTTCACGGCCTACCATCAGTCTGATGATCTCATCCATTGTCATCTCTTTTGCCGGTTTGGTAGCTACCCAGGTACCGTCTCGCATGACTGTGATATCATCAGAAATTCTGAGGATCTCTGCCATCTTATGGGAGATGTAGATGATACCACATCCCTGATCTCTCAGCATATTTATGATCTTGAATAAGTGTTCTACCTCTTCTTCTGTCAGTGAAGATGTCGGCTCGTCGAACACGATAATTTTCGAATTAAAGGAAACTGCTTTCGCAATTTCTGCCATCTGACGCTGTGATACTGGCATAGTACTCATGATCCTTTTTGGATCAACGTCGATCTCCAGTTTGTCGAAAAGTGCTTTTGTATCATCATACATTTTCTTTTCGTCTACCATTGGACCTTTTTTGGGATAACGTCCCAGCCAGATATTGTCCATAACACTACGTTTCAGGGCCTGGTTCAACTCCTGATGAACCATTGCTACACCATTTTCCAAAGCTTCCTTGGAATTTTTGAAATTGATTTCTTTCCCTTCCAGAGAAATGGATCCACCGTCTTTTACATACATCCCAAACAGGCACTTCATCAATGTAGATTTCCCAGCGCCGTTCTCTCCCATCAGTGCGTGAACTGTTCCTCTTCTTACGGTCAAAGAAACATTATCCAACGCCTTAACGCCTGGGAACTCCTTGCTGATATTTTTCATTTCAAGCAAAACATCATGCTCCATATCCTGACCTCCTGTCTTTCTACTACTCGCTCCTATACTTAAGGAACGGCCGCCGACCAGCGGCAGCCGTTACCTTTGTATACTGTTTTATGGATTTGCATCCGGTTTTCCGTTCTTACGGAATCAACACTTCTTATTCAGCAGCTTTCTCAGTTGCTGCTGTTGTCTCAGCTGTTGTCTCAGCTGCTGCATCATCTGCAGTTGCTGCACCTTCTTCTCCTGTGTAAGTAGCGTATGGGATATAAATCTTGTTGCTTACCTTCTCGGAGATGTTGTAAGAATCTGTGTTAGCCATTACCTCCTGACCTGAACCAGCGTTCTTTGTCAGGTCTGCGATACAAGCTGCCATACCTTCAGCATCCTGTTTGATCGTTCCTGTCATCTTGCCATCTTTGATCAGCTGTTTAGCTGCATCTGTAGCGTCTACACCGAATACAGGGATGGTTGTGCAGTTATCTGTACCCAGGTTGTAACCTTTATCGTTCAGAGCGGAGATAGCACCTTCAGCCATACCATCGTTGTTGCAGATAACAAGCTCGATCATGTTCTTGTTCTCTTCGTTGTACTGTGTCAGGTTGGTTGTCATGTAGTTGTTAGCTGCTGTTGCACTCCAGTTACCATCCTGGTCAACCTGGTAGCAATCAGAGTTAGAAGAATCAAAGTATTCCAGTTCTGGTTTGCCGTTCTCTTTCAGAACTGCGTTAGCATCTTCAACGCCATACTGTGTACGGTAGATAGCTTCTACGTTACCAAGCTGTCCCATGAACATAGCGTAGGAGATCTTTCCATCGCCGTTCAGGTCTACTGCATCGTAGTTGTCAACCAGGTACTGTCCGACCATCTGTCCCTGCATATGTCCGGCTTCCGGAGCGTCTGTACCAACGAATGCACATTTGTCATAGCTTCCAAGTACTTTACCTTCATCTTCGTCACCTTCTACTGCACGGTTGAAGAAGATTACAGGGATATCTGCTGCTTTTGCTTTCTCAACGATCTGAGAAGAAGCATCTACAGAACCAGATGTTACGATGTTAACGATCAGTACGTTTGCACCTGTCTGGATAGCTGTATCGATCTGCTCGTTCTGTGTTGTCTGGTTGTTGTTTGCATCGTAGTCCTGGTATTTAACACCCAGTTCGTCCAGTTTAGCATCCAGTGCTGTACGTACGGAAGCGATGTATGTATCACCGTATGTATAGTACATAACTGCTACGTCTGCATTAGACAGATCAACATCACCTGCTGCATCTGCTACGGACTGTGCTTCTGTTTCAGCGTCTGCTGCATCTGTATCGCCTGCTGCTTCTGTTGCTGCTGCTGTATCGGCTGTTGTGTCTGCTGTGTTGTTAGATGATCCGCATCCTGCAAGCAGAGATGCTACCATTGCTGTTCCAAGTAAACCAGCGATTACTTTTTTCTTCATGATAAGTTCCTCCCAAAAAAAATGATTTGTTTTTCATTACTCTAACAATATATCACAAAGTTGGATATTTTCCAATATGATAATTTACGATTTTGATATAATTTTCTATTTTTTTATAGAAAATGCAACCCTCTCTTCATAATTTTGCACGAAAACAGAAGTCAATTTTTGTTACTTTTTTCGAACGCAAACAGACGGCGCTGACATTCTTCCTCATACATGTTCTCTTTGTCCACGGCAATCGTATCCGTATAGACCGTATCTTCGATCTGATATCCATTGATGAGTTTGTATGCTGTCTCGACTCCGAGGTATCCCATCGCATAAGAATTCTGTACGATCAGGGTATCGACTTCCCCGGTCTCCAGCATACCGACGGACACTACATTGCTGTCAAATGCGATCACACGGACACTGTCTTTCATACCAAGCTCCTGGATGGCATAACCGACACCAAGGCTTGTCCATTCATTAAAGGTCACGATCACATTGATCTGCGGATTCCTGGCAAGCATCTGTTTTGTGCCTTCTTTTGCATCATCCGTATCAGACAGGACATTGATCACGTCATCAATACTTGCTCTTTTGTCACGTTTGACCGTATCACGCAGTCCTTCTTCGCGTTTCTGTCCATTGTCAGAATTTTTATCGTAATTTACAATCCCGATATGGATTTCTTCATTTTCATCCTCCAATGCCGCTTCTGCTGCTTTGCACCCTGCATCATAGTTGTCGGTTCCGATCCGGCAGCTGACTTCGTCGCTGTTTACATCGCTGTCAATGACCACGATCTTTACACCTTTTCCGGCTGCATCATTGATCGCATCGGCATTTGCCTGATAATCCACAGCAGAAAAAACAATGACTTCCGCTCCATTTTCTACCGCTTTTCGGATCATCTCATTCTGTGTCCGGTAATCTTCTTCGTTCTTAGGGCCTTCAAACGTAAGATCCAGATTACATGCGGTAGCGGCATTGACCGCTCCTGCATACACAGATTTCCAGAATCCGGAAACCGTTGATTTGGTAATGAAAGCGACCTTGTGTTTCTGATCCGCACTGCTCTCGCTCTCTTTTTCGGACACTTCCGACCGATGCACTGCAGTGAGTGCAAAGACCAGGGCGATACACACAAGAAATGCGATCCATAAAATCCGGTTGCGCCACTTCCTATTTATTTTCATATTCCTTCTCCGTTATTTTCGGCATTGTGATCGTCACACGGGTTCCCTCGTCCAGTTCGCTCTCAATCACAAGCCCATACTGCTCTCCAAAATAAATTTTGATCCGGTCATTTACATTTTTGATTCCGATGCCGGCACGGTCGCCCGGTTCTTTCTTCAGCACTTCTTCGCACTGCTCTTCCGTCATGCCGACTCCATTGTCCGTAACTGTGAAGATGATCTTATCCTCCGTCTGATGAATCCCGATCTGGATCAGACCTTCGTCCACCATGCGGTCCATGCCATGATAAATCGCATTTTCTATGATCGGCTGCAGGGTGATCTTGTTGCAGTAATACTGCAGGCAGCTCTCATCCACATCGAAAGTATACTGAAACTGATTCTTGTAACGAAAATTCTGGATATGCAGATAACTCTGTGCATGCTGAAGTTCTTTTTCGATCGGGATCAGTTCATGCCCGCGGCTGATACTGATGCGAAACAGCCTTGCAAGTGCATTGACCATTTCCACTGCATCTTCGTTGCGTCCTGCCTCACACATCCATGCGATCGCATCGAGTGTATTATAAAGGAAGTGCGGATTGATCTGTGCCTGAAGTGCTTTCAGCTCCGTCTTGCGCAGTGTGATCTCCTCCTGCCGTACCCTTTCCATCAGCTTCTGGATACGCACTGCCATATGCTCAAAGGAATCGGACAGTGCCGAGATTTCTTTTGTTCCGCACACCGGCTGATAGACAAACCCACTGCTGTCCCCTTCGAAATCTCCCATCGCTTTTACAAGGCTCTTGACTGGTTTGGAAAACAGATCTGAGAAAACACTGCCAAGGAATACTGTTCCGGCAAGCACGATCGTCAGGATCACGACCAGGCTGCTCACTACGCGCTCTACTTTATTGGTGATCATCTCATCTACATAGCAGACTCCGACGATGTGCCAGTCACAGTTTTCCAGTGCATTGACCGTATAAATGACGTTGGATTTGATGTACGTACCATTTTCCATATTTGTCTGATCTTCTTCTTTGAGCGAAGCATAGATAAGCTGCTGCTGCGGGTGATAGACGATGCTTCCTGCATCATCTGCAATATAGCAGTAGCCATGCTGCCCGATGCCGACATCATCTACATAATCCGCGATATTGTAGAAACTGATATCAACTGCAACCTGGATCTCATTTCCGGATACATCTTTCATTTTTTGGGAGATTGTGACCACCCAGGGATAATAATCCACAAACAGCGATTCCACATGTGGTTTTGTGATATTGAGGATCTTTGTCTCTTCTGGTATATCTCTGGCATAAGAAAGATTCCTGATATAGTTTTCTTTTAATTTCTGTCCGTTTGACCAGCAGCGCAGAAGCTGTCCGTTCATATCATAGGAAGTAATCGCCACAACATCCTGCCGGATCTTGAGCAGATTAGAGAAAAAGTTATTTGCCTCTTCTTCCTCTTTCTGGATATTGGCACAGATCATCTGCATGATATCCTGCATATCTTCTGTATAATTTGCAACGGTATTTTTCACCTGAACGACTGCCTGCTCGCTTGTGGTCACTGCATTTTTTTCCATATCATTCCGATAAATATTGACAAACGTAAACAGTGAAACGACCGATGTGATCATCACGATCACGATCACAAGAATAGTGAACAGACTGGACAGGGAAATTTTCTGCATCCGGTCTTTTTCCTGCTTAATCCTGTCTGTTATCTTCATACGATCTCCTGCAGCTGTTCGGCGAAACACCGGTATATTTTTTGAAACAATAGCTGAAATAATGCTGGTCATTATAACCGCATTTTTCTGATATTTCCCGTACCTTCATACTGGTATCTACAAGCAGCTCCTTCGCTGTCTCGATCCTCTTCTTTGTCAGCAGTTCCTTAAACGTTTCTCCGGTATCTTTTTTCAAAAGTGCACTTAAGTAGTTCGGGCTGACGGAAATCTCTGTGCTTACTGATACCAGCGACAGATCCGGATCTGCAAATTTTTCATTGATGATGCGGATTGCACGGCTGCAGAGCATAACACTGCTCTTTTTACGCTGATCTGCGATCATCATTCTTGCAGTAGTGCAGATATCTACATAAAATTTCTGGGAATCTCCGATATTTCCAAACATTTTCATACTGTACATCGGGAATTTCTGCTGAATCTGCTGTACGACTTCCTCTCCGGCAATCGAGTAAACAACCTGATAGACCGTAGAAACCACCAGCATCAGAATAAAATCTGCCTCTGACTGAGAAATCCGGTGCTGAACCACCTGATCAAAAAAATTCATCAGATAATCTGTAATCTCCTCTGTCGTCCCTTTTCTTAAGAGATTCTCGATATCCTCTACTGTCTGGTGTACAATGACCTTATCAAAATTTTCTGTCCGCTCATCATCCGATATAAAATGGATGCTGCCTTCTTCTCCGCCGTAATTTGCCGCCGCACTCATCGCTTCCAGATAACATTCATGGCAGTTCTCCAGTTTCTCCACCACACGGCCTACGCCGATCAGGCTTTCCATTCCCATAATACGCTTTACACTCTGATTGATATCATCTACAAGGATATGCAGATATTTGTCAAATCCACGCTTCGTTGCAAGAAGCAGCGACACAACTCTTCCCTGTAAATAGACACTGCTGTATTTCGTGTATTTTTTTAAAATGGAATCGATTGCTTCTACGCTTGATCTTCCGGTACAGTTCTTTCCATCCTGATCCAGGATTCTTGTAACCATCACTGCATAGCACAGTGCCTCCGGCTCCTCCCCTCCGATCAGACCGCAGGAGACTGCATCCTCCATCAGTTTCTGATGTTCCGTTTCTGATAATTCACCGCCAAATCCATCCAGCAGCAGCGGCACCAGAAATTCTGTTTTCCCGATATGCTCCGGTTTCTTTCCCGGCTGAGAAAATACCCGGAATTTCTGATCGATCTTTTCCTTCATCTTTCGCAGTTCATTTTCCAGTTCCGAAGATGAAATCGGTTTTAACAGATAACTTATAATATTATACTGTATTGCCTGCTGTGCATAAGAAAAATCATCAAATCCGCTTAAAAATGCAATCTGGGTCGCAGGCCGTATCTCCCGGACCTGACGTGCAAGTTCGATTCCGCTGATAAAAGGCATCCTGATATCGGTCAGAAGCAGATCCGGTTCCAGCTTTTCGGTAAGCTCCAAAGCTTCCTCACCATTTTCTGCCTCTCCGATCACCTGAAAGCCGACACTTCCCCAATCCACTTTCCGGATCAGAGAGCGGCGGATCTCCTGCTCATCATCCGCAACGATTACTGTATACATGGTGTTTCTCCTCTTTCTGATTTACGCTTTTTCTTACCATTATACCCAGAATCACGGATTTGTCAAAAGAACTCGCCTAGCAGAATTTTCCTCTAGTCCTCCCACGGGCGGATGCGGTATTTTGCCCCTGTGCGGTCACAGATTTCCTGACACTGTTTTTCTTCCTCGTGCGTGATTGTGGTATCTACGGTTGTCATCACCACATTCGGAATGTATTTTGTGCATTCTTCCGCAAAATCGATCATGGCATCAAAAGACTGTTCTCCGAATCGGCTGCGTACCAGTTTGTGGTATTCGTCCGCATTCGGGGTATTGAGACTGATGGAGATGGTATCCACAAGTCCTTCCAGTTCCGGAACGATATCTCTTCCGTTGACCAGATTTCCCAGTCCGTTTGTGTTGATACGGATCGGCATATTGTATTTCTCTTTGATCTGCTTTGCAGTCTGCTTCAGTACGTCAAGTGCTTCTGTCGGCTCTCCGAATCCGCAGAATACTACTTCTTTATATTTTGAAAAGTCCACGCTTTTCATGGCTTCCTGTACTTCTTCAAAAGACGGTGTATGCTCCAGCCACAGCACATGGGAATTTTCCATATGATCCCTGGTCTGACGCAGGCAGAAGGTACAGGCACATGGACATTTATTTGTAAGATTTACATAGATATTATCATGTACTTCATAAAAAATCGTCATCTCTTTTTTCATATTATATAACCATCCTTTCTTTTTGTTTCTGTTTTGTTCTCAGTCGGTCTTTAACTTTCCTAAAACTTCTTCAAAACATACACCATCTGTCAGCGGAATATCCAGTTCCTGCGAACGGATAATACATTTTTTTATAAATTCAGATGCCTTTTTTACAGATCTGCAGAATGGGACTCCATTGACCGCATCGGCTGCAATGATGGATGCAAAAATATCACCGGTTCCGGAACGCTGTGTTCCTTCTTTATGGGTACGCAGCACTTTCGGCTGCTGTCCTTCTTCGTAGCAGAAGTTTGCGATAAACCCACCCTGCACAATACCGGTGATGGCGATTTTCTTCGGTCCCACCTTGTGGATCTTTTCTGCCATTTCCTGAATCTCTTCGATTTTCCATTTTTCTTTGTAAGGGGTATCCGTAAGCACACAGGCTTCTGTGACATTCGGTGTGAGAATATCTGCATATTCTACCAGTTTTTTCATTTCATCACACATCTCCTGTGTATAGGTAGGATAAGGTTTTCCATAATCGCCCATCACCGGGTCAACGATGATCTGTGTTTCTTCTGTCTTAAATTCTTTAAAAAACTTTTTTACGATCTCAATCTGCTCCTTTGATCCTAAAAACCCGGAACAGATCCCGTTAAAATGAAGATCCAGTTTTTTCCATTCCTGCATATAGGGAATCATACGGGAGGTATAATCCTCAAAAAAGTAGCTTGGAAATCCCGTGTGGTTGGAAAAAATGGAGGTCGGCAGCGGACAGCACTGCACCTTCATAACAGAGAGAATTGGCAGAGCTACGGCTATCGAGCATCTGCCAAATCCTGAGAAATCATTTATCACTGCAATTTTTTTCTGATTGTTGTGAGACATAATTCCCCTTTCTAAGATGCCAGGGTCATAGGTCAAAAACCACGATATGCGAATAGCGGGCAGAATTGTGAAAGTACGAAGTACGGAACAATTCGTATGGCATCTCTTTACTTGATTATTTACGCAAATCGTTTGATAAATACCGGAATCCTGGCTTTCTCAAATGCAAATCCGATCACATAGAACAGCACAAGTCCGACTACACCTTCTGTGGTCAGTCCCGGAATCTGCGCAAATCCTGCTGCCACACCACCGTACAGGAAACATCCTGCAAGCGTATAACCGACGATCATGACCACAATGCCTGCTGCTGTTCCAAGGAATGTCCGTACACGCATCATGCGGATCTCTTCCCCTTCCCTGTAAGCGATCATGGCGATCACAAGTCCCATGATTCCTTTGATGAGCAGTGTCGGGATGATCCACTGGGTGTAACCGCTGAGCAGATCTGCCAGGCAGGAGCCGATGCCTCCTGCCAGCATACCGGTCATATTGCCAAAATAAACGCTGACCAGCAGAATACAGCAGTTGCCAAGATGCATATAGCCAAGCGGGATCGGAATCTGGATCACCATTGTGGATACGCATACAAGTGCGATCGCCAGAGCATCGACTGCCAGTTTCTTTGCTGTCCAGTTTGTGTTTTTCTTTTCGTTCATGTTTTCCTCCTTCATGACACACTTCTTTCACCTTCCTGTTTTTCTTGCTGTTCAGTATAAACGCTTTTTGTCATTTAAAAAACATACAATATTCATCATTTTTAACAGGTCAGTTTTATGCATATGCTTTTATAAAGCGGAAAACAAATTTCTTCTGTCTGCTCATCCCTTTCATCGCCATCCGGCACACATAGCGGTACAGACCGCGTACCTGCAGGGTTTCTTCTTTTGCCGGCTCTGTTTCTGAAAAGTTTGCACGCATGACAATATCCATCACCGTATCCAGTTCTTCTTTGTTCAGCCACAGGAACTGTTCGCAGACCTTCCTGGTAAAATCCGCCTCCATGCAGTCCAGTTCTTTGGGCATCCCCGCAAATACCAGAACCTGATACAGATCATCAAAAATCTCCTTTACATTCTGTCGTCCGCGTCTGCGAAGCCGGATACTTCTTTCTGCAAACAAAAGCAGAAGCAGTACACATCCTGCAAGCACCACGGCCGCAATCGACAAAACAGTCGATGCTTCTTCTGATATAAATACTTCAGTCTCCTGCTCTCCATCCGCGGTATCCCCGTTTTTCTGCATACCCTGTGTCTCTTTGTCACCGCCTGCTGTTTCATCCTGCATGGTTTCCTGCACATCGGACTGTATTTCGCTTTCTTCCTGTGTTTCCGGCTGTAGATCTTCTTCACCATAGGCAAGTTCTGCTCCGGAGTCATAAGATGGTGTGGTTTCAAATGGAATCCAGCCATAATGATCGACATAGATCTCTGCCCAGGCATGTGCCCGTCCGTCCACAACATTTGCCGTCCATCCTGCCTGATCCTGCCATTCAAAATCAGAAGAGGGTATGGCAAATCCGGTCACATAGCGTGCAGGCACACCATACATACGCATCAGCAGTACTGCCGCTGTCGCAAAATGCACACAGTATCCTTCTTTTTGTTCGAACAGGAAATACTCTGCAAAATTCTGCTCCTGTGGAAAACGTCCGACCTGTGGATTATAGACTGCATTCTCATCGAGCATCGTCCGCACGGTATTGCAGATTTCTTCCAGGTTCGCACCCGGATGTTCCTGTACAAACTGCTGCATAGTTTCCGTGCCTTTTGTCGGATAATCCAGATAATGCTTATATACATACTCACGATAGTCATCCGTCAGGCCGTCCGCCGTCTCTGTAAACAGATTGCCCAGACGTGCCACCGGATAATACAGATATTGTTTTTCCGATGCATCCTGCTTCTGTGCATGAGAAAAATAAGGTGCATAGGCATGCGACGCATCGCCCGCCCCCTGTGGAAACCCCACAGAAATGCCGATCGGTCCGTCATAGCCGTGTGCCGATGAGCTTGCTGCCGCACGCTGATAAAAGATCTCCCGATCTGCTTCTTTGTCGCCGATGGCTTTCCACTGATCGTTTGTATAGTCTGCTCCGGTGTAAACACGCAGATACAGGCTGCCCTGCGGCTGCTCACTTTCACTGACGGAAAACAGAATCTGCCCGGTATTCAGAAAGAACTCCGTATTATTGATCGTTCCGTCACTGACACCACCGGATGCAATGGCTGCCTTTTTGTTCTGAAACGGTTCTGTGATCTTCTGCACTTCCCGGATCAGAGAAGTCTGCTGGATCCTGGTTCTGGTCATTTCCCTGTCAGCAAACAAAGGTGCCAGCACCTGTTCTGATGCTGCGAAACCGACAAGAAGCAATACCAGAGACAAAAGTCCCAGGATGAGCGCACTGCCGTTTCGCTGCCGGTCGTGTTCTTCTGCGGAAGAAACGATCAGTCCAAGTGCACAGAACAGCATACAAAATGTACTCGTTCCATCTGGTACCTGCCCAAAAACAAATGCCATACAAAACGGCACTGCCAGAATCAGTACCACAAGATATTTTCCAATCTCCGTACTGAAACATGCCAGAAACATACAGTACAGCAAAAAAGCCACCACCAGCACTGCATACGTAACTTCACTGCTTCCAACGGCAGCGCTTCCCACATCCTGCGCGGAAAATCCTGACAGAAACACCGCTCCGATGCCTGCAAATCCGTCCCTTATCCCCTCAGAATAACGCCAGGTCAGCATGCCGGCCGCCACGGCTGTTATCAGGAAAAACAATATCTGCCGTTTTTTTTGCATATACAGAATCCCAAACCAGATTCCAAGCAGCAGCACCGCCATATCCAGTACTTCTCTTTCACAGGCAGGATCAAAAATCCCAAGTGCCGTGCCGATCCATCCATATACACCAAGGATCATATAACCGACCGGGATCCATGCCAAAAACCATCCGCAGATACTTTTCCTGTCCGTCTCCGGAACGCTTGCCTGCAGATGAAGGCCGGTACTTTTTTTCTTTTTTTTCATATTTACACTTCCAATACCAATCCTGCCAGGGTTTCTTTTAAGCCCTGCGTTTCAAATGCTGCAATCTGTTCCCCGTTTTTCTTTAATATCCCTGCTTTGTCAAGCACAAGTACGGTACTGTAAGTGCCTTCCGGATAAGCAGAACGATATGCTGCTTCTATATCATATTTCTGTTCGTATAACGAAGCCGTCATAACACGGTCCAGCATTTCATAGATATTCTGTTCCTGTTCGATCGCCTGGCGCAGAATCTGTCCCTGACTGTCATCATACCATGCGGCAAAATGCGGACATTCTGCCTCCAGCATGGAAAAACTCAGGGATGCAGCCGTTTCCAGAAAGCGATCCGTCCTCTCCGGATCCTCCCCTTTCTGCCCTGCATCCAGCAAAAGCAATACTTTGCATCCTCTTGGCATACTGTACTCTTTTGTCATCAGATCATCGGTGCGGGCACTTGTTTTCCAGTGTATCCTCTGCAGACGGTCTCCCGGACGAAACTTCCGGATCTGAAAAATCTCCGACGGATCATCTCCGCTTCTGTCTTTTTCGTAGTCGTCACCTTCTACCGGGAAATTCCTGGTTTTCACGGAAAGTTCCACCGGAAAGGCACAGATATCCGGCAGTACATTCACACTGATCTGGGAAGCAGTTTTTACCGTCCGGCAAAAGAGCCCTATATAATCCCGGACTTTTACTTTTTTTAAAGAAAATCCAATGTTTCCACTATAATCAGACTTTGCCTGTATCATGACTGTTTTTTCATTCCTCGCAGCAACGCTCTCATCCAATATGCGCCGCTCACTGCTCCCTCCGCTGCGGTTTGCACATTCCAGGATCGCATATACACTGGATACCGGAAAAATCCCTGTGTTTTTCACATGAAATTCCAGTTCAAAGTTTTCGTTTTTCTGTGCTACCGGAACGTTCATGTCCAGCCAGACCGTTATATGAAAGCGAAAATACCAGGACATCAGATAAAGAGCTGCCGCCAGCAGGATTTCAAAAGCAAGCAGCGAGATCAGCCACGTACTGTCGTACATAATTTCCAGATAGACTGTAACAAGAACCAGCATCCCGTACCATATCTTTCGGATCATAAGAACCTCCGTTACTTCTTTTTCGGTGACGGTTTCGGCACACCTGCCAGAATATCTTCCAGCACACCCGCGGCCGTCACATGATTTGCCCGCGCCTTGGAACTTAAAAGTACCCGGTGATGGCTGACTGCCAGAAAGACTTTCTCCACATCATTTGGTACCACATAATTTCTTCCGGCAAGATAGGCAGATGCCTTGATCATCCCGGCCAGTGCGATCGTTCCCCTCGGACTTACCCCAAGCTCCAGCATCGGATGCTGTCTCGTCCTTGAGATCAGTTCTGCTATATAATTGTAGATCACATCATGGATAAAAACTTTGTCTACTTCTGCCTGCATATCCAGAAGATCTCCTACACGGATGACCGGTGAGATCCGATCTACCGGATTGCCGCCCCGGTGATCTTTTAAAATGGCAATCTCATTCTGGATATCCGGATATCCCATGGAAATACAGATCATAAAACGATCCAGTTGTGACTCCGGGAGCATCTGTGTTCCGGATGAGCCAACCGGATTCTGGGTTGCCATAACGATAAACGGTCTTGGGACTTCCCGGGTGATGCCATCTACGGTAACGTTTCCTTCTTCCATCACTTCCAGAAGTGCCGACTGTGTTTTTGGTGAAGTACGGTTGATCTCATCTGCCAGCAGCAGGTTACACAAAACCGCACCCGGCTGATATTCAAATTTGCCAGTATCTTTCCGGTAAATCGAAAATCCGGTAATATCTGCCGGAAGTACATCCGGTGTAAACTGCACACGGTTCTGGCTCATGGCACATGCCCTTGAAAATGCCAGTGCCATCGTTGTTTTCCCCACACCCGGAATATCCTCAATCAGGATATGTCCGCCTGCCAGGATCGCCATCATCACCATTTCCACACAGTCATTTTTTCCGATCACGGCTTTTTTTACTTCATCCATTACATTTAATGCATTTACCAGATACATAAAAAGTCCTCCTAAAAATGCCGCAGTAACCCAAAACTGGTTTGCCGCGGCACCTTTTGCTGTTTTATAACGAAATTTTGATGTTTCTTCCGGTCCTCTGATACTTGTAGTAATACACACCGGCAGCATCCATCATACGTTTGGATGCACGCACAGCCGGTGTACCGTCATACTTGTCACAATCATAAACCACGGTCCGAATCCCGCACTGTATGATCGCCTTCGCACATTCGTTGCACGGAAAAAGCGATACATAAAGCTTGGCACCTTCCAGACTGCCTCCCCGGTAATTCAGGATGGCATTGAGTTCGCTGTGTGTTGTATAGAAATATTTTGTATCATATGGATCATCGCCTTCTCTTGTCCACGGAAAGTCTTCATCGGAACATCCTTTTGGAAATCCATTATATCCAATGGACAAAATCTTATTATCTTCGCTCACGATACAGGCTCCCACCTGGGTGTGCGGATCTTTGGAACGCATCGCTGCAAGATATGCAACTCCCATAAAATATTCGTCCCAACTGATATAATCAGTTCGTTTATCCATTCTTTCCCCCGTATGCCTCCTATTTCGTACCAAAAATATGATTTTCTGTCAGCTTCCGTTCTCTGGCCGCTTTGCAAGACATCATTGCAGTCACCTTATCTCAGGCTTCTTCGATCATCTGGATACGTCTGATATGACGCTCATCTCCTGAAAACGGAGTATCCAGGAACGTATCTACGATTTTCAGCGCCAGACCCGGTCCTACGACACGTCCGCCCATTGCCAGGATATTTGCATCGTTATGCAGCCTTGTCGCCTCTGCACAGAAACAATCGGTGCAGAGTGCTGCGCGGATGCCTTTTACCTTGTTCGCCGCGATGGAAATACCGATTCCGGTTCCGCAGATCAGGATGCCCTTTTCAAACTCGCCTTTTGCCACTGCTTCTGCCACCTTTTTGCCATAGACCGGATAATCTACCGACTCTGTGCTGCTGCATCCGAAATCGTGGTATGCGATTCCCCTCTTCTCCAGATGTTTCTTTACTTCCTGCATTAACTCGTAACCACCATGGTCACATCCAAGTGCTAACATAACAGTTCCTCCTCATTTAATGTTACTACCAGACTGCTGATCATGCGCTCCAGCAATTCATAACAGGCCCCATAATCTGCCAGACTGCCGCCCAGCGGTTCTGTAATATCTGTTTCTTCTTTTATGTATTCGGAAAGCTGGTACGTATTCTGTACATGCTCATGTTCCTGAAAGATCTTCTGCTTGATACTGTCCTCCATGACCAGGATCAGCGTACGCTCACTGAAATCCTCCTGCTGCAGCATGCTCGCTGTATGCTCTTTCATAGTCAGTCCATGACTTGCCAGGATCGCCTCTGCTTTCTGATTGACCGGCTCCGGAAATAATACTACGAGCCCTCTGGATTCTATTTCAAGTTCTGCCAGCAGAAATTTACTTTTCAAAATAGCTTCTGCCATCGGTCCACGGCAGGTATCGCTGTTGCTGACAAAAATCAGTTTGTCGTATTTTTTCATAGGCTATACCTCCAAAACCTGATGTCCTGCTGCTTTCATCAGACGGTTCATGATAGCCTGTCCCATCTGTGGTGTATCAAAACTTTCGGAATAGATGCAGTCAACGGCAAGTGTATCAAAATCCCGCAGGATTCCGAACAGATGACGTGAAATACTCAGTTCGTCACTGCGGCTTCCAATGGTGCGGACGATTCCGCCCTGATAACATCCGGCACTCTCCGCCGATGCGATCACACCGATGCGTTCACCTTTTTTCTCTCCTGCGCTCAGCAGTTCATTGATCCTTGCGACCACTCTTTCCTGTTCACCCTCTACGACCGTAAGGCTTGCCTTGGGTGCATAATGGCGGTATTTCATGCCCGGTGCCTTCGGCCTGATCTTACTGTCCGGAGAAAGGATCGCACGGTCAATCTGTGTGCTTCCTATCACTTCTTCCAACATCTTCTGGCTGATGTATCCGGGACGCAGTATGGTCGGCGTATCTTCGCTGAGGTCTATGATCGTAGATTCCAGACCGATGCCAACTGCTCCGCCATCCAGGATCATCTCAATCTTTCCGTCAAGATCTTCCTGTACATGTGCCGCACAGGTAGGGCTTGGTCTGCCGGAAAGATTGGCACTCGGTGCGGCAACATAGCCTCCTGCCGCCCGGATCAGTGCCAGTGCCACCGGATGATCCGGCATACGCACTGCAACAGTATTCAGGCCTCCTGTTGTTTCCAGCGGAACCTGATCTGTTTTCCGGAAAATCATCGTCAGCGGTCCCGGCCAGAACCGGTCTGCAAGCATCCTCGCTTCCTTTGGAATCCTGGCTGCAATCTTCTCCAGTGCTTCAAATTCTGCAATATGTACGATAAGCGGATTATCCGAAGGTCTCCCTTTTGCAGCATAAATCTTTTCTGATGCTTTCTCATCCAGTGCGTTTCCTCCAAGTCCGTATACGGTCTCTGTCGGAAAAGCCACCAGACCACCCTGCTTTAAGATCTCTCCTGCTTCCTGTATCGCCTTCTTATCAATACCGTCTCTCATAATCGCTGTGACTGTTTTCATAATCCTGCTTCCGTCCTTTTTCTAAAAACCTTCTCTGCGTCTTTGTTTGCGCAGGGCATAGCGGCGTTCTCCTGCTGCCCACTCTGCCTTCTCACTCTCTGTCTTTACGATCAGTCCCGGAACTTCTGCTGCATGTCCTTCTTCATCGATCGCCACCATGACCACATAAGCCCGGTTGATCACACGCCGCATGCCCTCCAGATCCTCCACATATGTATCCACACGCACCTCCATCGAAGTGCGTCCGACATACGTAATCCTTCCGATCAGTACGATCGTATCATTTAAATAAGCTCCGGCTTTGAAGTTCAGATTGTCAATGCAGGCTGTCGTGATCCGTCCGCCTGCATGACGCATGGAGACGATCCCTGCCATTTCATCGATCCACTGCATGAGCTGACCGCCAAAAAGCCTGCCGTATCCATTAATATGACGGTGCATCAGCAGGTAGGTCTGCTCTGTCTGCGAATCCTGGACGCTCTTTTTCTTTCTCAAATTGTCCACCCCGGCTTATTCGTCCTCACCGAAAACAAGGCTGTCCTTTGCAACGGTGCCAAAATCCATATCTATCAGACGGTCTAAGAAATCATCCTCATCGTCATCGTCGTCATCATCGTCAAAATCATCATCCAGATCCATTTCCTGATACTCATATGCGCTAAGATCTGCTTTTCCATCTGCATAAAGCTCTCTGACCGCTTTCTGTGCTGCAGCCTCATCCATAGCAAGCGCAATATCTTCTTCGCTTCCGCATACCTCCAGAATCCCTGCCTCTTCTATATAAGAAGCCTTTGTTACCTCCAGAACCGCCAGGGCGCCTTCTTCATCTCTATATAATACCTGCATAATGTCCTCCTTATTTTCTGTCTTTATATTTAGATTAGCAAAATCTATTATTCTGATTATACCACAACCCCGCTCTGCACAAAACCCTTTTTTTATATTTTGAAAAAATCCGCCCGCATTTCTGCTTATTTTAGATTTTTTTCAAATGGTTTATATTCTCATAACAATACTTTCACCTTTCGAACACACTTTATTCACAGAATCCGGTTATGATAGTACTTGTACAAAGGTTCATTCCTTTTTTACATATATTTCATTTTTTCTCTTTCCTAAGGCCAGGCTCACAGGAGTCTGGCTTCCTTTTTGCCTTTATCCGCTTCTGCTTCTTTTCTGTTGACGAACTTCACTTCCTTGTTTATAATGAACTGCGGACATTGCTGCGCCTTTAGGCGCTTTTGGTAAAAACATAGCATAACAGGAGGAAACCATGAACAAGTCAGAGCTTATGAAAACTGCAAATAAGATCCGTAAGGGTGCACTTACCGGTGTTTATTCTGCAAAATCCGGTCATCCGGGTGGTTCTTTATCTGCAGCAGACATCTACAGTTATCTTTTTTTTGAAGAATTAAATATTGATCCGAAGGATCCTAAGAAACCGGATCGCGATCGTTTCGTCCTTTCCAAAGGACATGCTGCACCTGGTTATTACGCAGCTCTTGCAAACCGTGGATACTTCCCGGTTGAAGATTTAAAAACACTGCGCCATGTAGGTTCTTATCTTCAGGGACATCCGGATATGAAACACATTCCCGGTGTAGATATGTCTACCGGTTCTCTGGGACAGGGTATTTCTGCTGCTGTCGGTATGGCAATCTCTGCGAAACTTTCAGGCGATGACTATCGTGTATATACACTGCTCGGGGATGGTGAGATCCAGGAAGGTCAGGTATGGGAAGCTGCCATGCTCGCTGCGCACAGAAAACTGGATAACCTGGTTGTGATCGTAGACAACAACGGTCTGCAGATCGATGGTAAGATTGACGATGTAAACTCTCCTTACCCGATTGATAAAAAGTTCGAAGCTTTCCGTTTCCATGTGATCAATGTGGACGGACATGACTTCGATGCACTGAAACAGGCTTTTGATGAAGCCCGTACCGTAAAAGGACAGCCGACTGCCATCATCGCAAAGACCATCAAGGGAAAAGGAGTTTCCTTTATGGAGGATCAGGCTTCCTGGCATGGTGTTGCTCCAAACGATGAACAGTACAAACTCGCTATGGAAGAACTTGAGAAAGCAGGTGAAGCATTATGTCAGAAGTAAAGAAAATCGCTACCAGAGAGAGCTACGGTAATGCTCTTGTTGAAATCGGAAAAGAACACGAAAATCTGGTCGTACTCGATGCCGACCTTGCCGGAGCTACCAAGACTGCTATCTTCCAGAAAGTATTCCCGGAAAGACACATTGACTGCGGCATCGCAGAAGGCAACATGATGGGTGTTGCAGCCGGTCTTTCCAGCACCGGAAAAGTACCGTTTGCAAGCTCTTTTGCCATGTTTGCAGCGGGCCGTGCTTTTGAACAGATTCGTAACTCCATCGGCTATCCGCATCTGAATGTCAAAATCGGTGCTACCCATGCCGGCATTTCTGTCGGTGAGGATGGTGCTACCCATCAGTGCAACGAAGATATTGCCCTGATGCGTACGATCCCGGGTATGGTGATCATCAACCCTGCTGATGATGTCGAAGCAAGAGCTGCTGTGAAAGCTGCTTACGAATACGTTGGTCCTGTTTACATGCGCTTCGGCCGTCTGGCAATCCCGGTATTTAATGATGAAAACACTTATAAATTCGAACTTGGCAAAGGTGTTGTCCTGCGTGAAGGCAGCGATGTAGCTATCTTTGCAACCGGTCTTGAAGTTTACGAAAGCATGCAGGCAGCAGAAATGCTCGCCGCAGACGGTATCCATGCCAAAGTCATCAACATCCACACGATCAAACCTCTGGATGAAGAACTGGTCATCGCTTCTGCAAAAGAATGCGGCAAAGTCGTTACCGTGGAAGAACATTCCGTGATCGGCGGACTTGGCAGTGCCGTATGTGATGCACTCTGTGCAAATTATCCGGCTCCGGTTCTGAAGATCGGTATCAACGACGTATATGGCGAATCCGGCCCGGCCGTTCAACTGGTAAAAAAATATGGTCTGGATGCCGAAAGCATCTATCAGAAAGTAAAATCTTTTCTTGCATAACGTTTTTTGTATTGCTGTTTTTAATATAAATGGAACAGTGACAGAAAAACGGCCTTCCGATATGGTTTCATTCCATTCGGAAGACCGTTTTTTCTTTTTAAGGCTCTGCCTGCCTGAGAATTCTCTTTTCCAGCTCTAAAATAGTTCTGCAGACTCATAATCCTGATCTGCCGCATGAATGATCGCATGACTGGCAGCCTTTTCTGCTTCTGCCTGCCAGATACATCGCCGTCAGCGCACCCATGCAAAGCAGCAGATATCCTCCTGCCCTGGTATCATCTCCTGTTTTTGCACTTCGGTTTGTTCCTGCCGCCGCTGTTACACCTGACGCAGTACGGTTGTTTCCTGTGCCGCCGCTACCTGATGTTGCTGTGTTTTTCCTGGTTTCATTTTCTTTTGGCTGATCGTATTTGCCGTTTTTTGTTTCGCTCGCTTTACTGCTCTCCGTCTCACTTTCCCTGGATGTCTCAGTTTCCCCGGATGTCTTACTTTCGCTCTCATCCGGTGCATCTCGTCCGCTCTTATCCACGGCGGTAAGCTCTCCTACTTTTTTTCCATCCTGATCCTGACTGCGAACCGAGAAGTTCAGTATCAGTCCGCCCTCTTCGCCGTTCGTAACCGTCACCGAAACCACAAATTCTCCGACAATCTTCTGGTCTTCCCTTACCACTTTCATATAGTAAGCGTATTCTCCGACCGTATCATAAACAATCTCCGGAAAATCAGTACGCACTGCATCACTTTTTAAATCCAGCGTATAACTTCCCTGCTCGCTGCCCTCCGGCATCGGCATATCCAAATGGCCAGCACTTAAAACTGCCTGATATTTTTTTCCCGCGATCAGCCCGTCTTTTCCCCATGTATAGGATACCGGGAGCGTAAAACGGGTGGTTTCCGCCGCATATGCCCGCATGCTGCCTGCCAGAAGGATCACGCAGACAAATGCTGCATACAATCTTCTTTTCCATTTTTTCATGTCTGTTCTGCCCCCCTGTTGTCTCTTTGTATCATTTCTGCCAGCACGACTGTCCGGTCACTGAGCCGTTCACCCGAACACGTACTGAGTGCCAGAATCTGGCTTTTGTTTTTCCTGATTTCTGCAATCTGGTCTTTTCGCTGATGCAGCGCATATTTTGTTATCTTATCTAACAGCTCTGTCTGGTTCCTGGCTGCTTTCACCGGATCAAACAGAAATGCATCTGAGGCATCTGCCGTCATGACTGCAAAAATCTTCAGATCATACGTTTCTCCCGGAAGGAGCAGTGTCCCCGTCTGATGTGCTTCAAAAAATTCCTGCTGCAGGTAAGATTCCAGATCACCAAACATCTGATGTTTCTCCATATGATGTCCGTAGAGCAGCAGATAGTCCTCCTGAAGATCGCATCTGCAGCGGGAATCCAGAAAAATACTGCCCGACAGTGCATAGTCGCCGTACACATCTTTGTTCAGATACTCCAGATTGTCCTCTCCCTGAACGATCGGATGATCGATCTGTGTGCCTTCCAGCGTCACCCAGGCCACAACATCCGGATTGATCTGTAAAAGTTCCGCAAAAGACGGCTTGTCCTCCTGCGGCTTCAGATCTCTTAATTTCACCTGCAGATCCATGGACTGCTGGTAGATCTGACTGTTATCCCAGATAGAATACACACTGTACAGACCTGCCAGCAAAAGCACGATCAGAATGACCGCATCCAGCGTCCGGTTCAGAAGCCGTAGCACTTTTTCTGCCATTTTCCGGATCAGTCCTCATCTGCACGGCGTTTTTTGCCTGCTGCAAAAAGTACAAGGCCTGCTGCCACTGCTGCAAGGATCAGGATATAAGGCAGATTGGAAATGATCACGCCGGTATCGACTGTCGTATCTTTGTGGTTTTTGATCACAACGGTATCGGTCGCGTCCGCTCTGACGGCTGTGCTTGTCGGTGCTCCTGATATGTCCTTTCCGTTCTTTGTATAAGAAGTTGTATAGTCGCTATACTCTGTCTCCTCTACTGCATAAGATACTCCAACTGGCAGGTTTTTCAGTTCAACTGTTGTACCATTTTTTACATGCAGTGTTACTGCCTTGTTTCCGCTCCAAGCTCCTGCAGCGATTGTGGTTGGATTACCTAAATCTGTATCCGTAGTTGTGATCGTAACCGGTGCTTTTACCTTTTTTCCATCTGCAACGGTCAGTGTAACCTTTACATCAAAGACTTTGTTTTTGTCGCCCATGTTACCCGTTACTGTTTTTGTGATCTTCAGGTTACCGGACTGGTAAGTGTTGACGATATGCTGTACTTTATCTCTTTCTCCCGGTTTTTTCACATAAGCTCCGCCTATCTTATAAGTTCCTGCGGTATCGCCATTTACCACATTGACATACAGTTTGTATTGATTATTGTCATAGGTAACACCTGCTGTATCTCCTGCTGTCTCCTGGAAGGTATAAATATAAGTTCCTACGCTGTCATAGTTTCTTGCTGTAATTACTGCTGTTGTAATATTTTTGTCTCTTATTGTATCTCCCTCGCTGTAAGACGGTCCTGTAATAGTAATCCTCTTGACATCTTTCGGGATGCCCTTGATGCCATCTACTGGTTTCTCTGTATCAACCGCACCTGTATTGTTGTACTTTGTATTGTTGTACTTTGTACCGGCAACAAATGCCAGAGTCGCATCCGCAAACCGGAATGTCTCTGCCGGACTTTTCGCACCATCTGCACCGTTTACCTGATAATTTTTTTTAATCGTCACAGTCATCGTATCTGCTGCACTGCTCTGACCTTCACCGGCTGCCATAACTGCTGTGCTGCTTCCAAATACCATGGCTGCTGCCATCATAAATGCCAAGATTCTTTTTTTCATGTTGCTTTTTCTCCTGTAACTTTTATATTTCCTGTTCTTTTTATTTTTGATGGTTTCCTTGTTCTTTCTATTGTCTACAATCCACGTCGCCGTAAGATTGTCAGAACCTTACCTTTGATCCTGGTTACTAAAACCGGCCCGTAAGTTCTGCTGTCCCTGCTCTCTGTCCGGTAATCTCCCAGTATAAAAACGCTTCCCTGCCCGACCTGGCAGGGATAGGTGAGCGTTCCTTTGTCATATGCCGGATAAAGGATCTCACCACTTTCTGATATTCCATTGACTTTCACATCACCGCTTCCGTCAATGTCCACTTCATTTCCTGCCAGCGTCAGGATTCGTCCAAAACATTGTTTTCCGTCTGCTTCATACACGACCACATCACCCGGTCGATAGTCTTTCGCCAGTGCATAACCAAGAGCGAGATCCCCGTCTTTTAAGGATGGAAACATCTGCATCCCTTCCACTCTGGCAAAAAACAGCACTTTTGTAAAAAACACAACTACGAGCAGCAGAAACAGGATCGCCCTCAGCGCCAGTTTTCCATAACCTTTGATCAGTTTTTTATTCTTCATTTTCGGCTTATGCACTCCTTCGTATCCGTTTGTTCAGCCTGAAACAAAGGATGGCTGCCACACCGGCCAGCATCAGAAAATAAAGTTTCCTGTTTTCTGCTGTCACACCGGTCAGCGGAATATCATTTTTCTGTTTGTTGGTGATCCGGATCGCTTCCGCTGTTCCATCCGGTGAAATGGTCGCTTTTATCTTTCCATAAGTCACCTGGAACTTCTGCCCGTTTTCTGCCGTGTATTTACTGCCGCTTTCCGTAATAGCCCTGCCGGAAGCATCCAGTTCGTATACCCGATAGGAGGTTCCTGTCGCCAGTCCGGTAAATTCCGGTTTTTCTGTGGAAGTATCTCCGTTCTGATAACGGATGTTTCCATTTTGTACTGTGATCTTCAGTATCTGAAGCGGTCTCTCTGTGGAATAATCAAAGGTATCCCCTTCTTCTGCATACAGCCCAAACGCATAGGTTCCATCTGCGATCTGCACTCCGGTAACCTCTTCTCCATTGACATTCTGGAATGTTTTCTCGATACGCAGACTGCCTTTGCGGTTGTACACCGTACAGGTATAGGTTGCACCCAGATAATAAACACTGACTCCTTTTTGCTGCCATGCTTTCAGTTCTGCCGGAAATGCCTCGCTTCCCGCTTCTCCTGTTTTCTTGCCGATCGCAATATATTTTACAGATGTATCCTGTATGTATCCATCCGGTGCCTTTGTTTCCTGCAGACGATAGACTGTATTATATTTTAAAGTCTCATCCTTGCCGAAAACGGCAATACCGTCACTTCCTGTTGTCTTCTTAATATCAGAACTTCCATCTGCTTCTTTCCAGTTATCAGCATCTGCATCATAAGTTACCTCACGCAGGGTAAATTCTGCCCCGCGAAGTACTTTCGAAGTATCTTCCTGGTCTAATTTTCTGACGCGCAAAGCCGGTTTCGTAGTCGTTTCTGCCAGCGATTCTATGCTGTACTTCACACCGGATTCTTCGACTTTTGCCACATCTTTACTGTAGCCAAACCAGTAAGCGCAGTTATTTATGGTAAATTCACTTTCCGGCGGTGCAGCGATCGCAGTCTGATAACGGATCGTAAGCTTCTGATCATCCGGAATGGTCAAAAGCATCTTTTCGCCCTCGTCTGTTGTCTCAATCTTTGGAGAAATCCCCGCCAGTTGATTTCCTTTTGCATCCTCGATCACCAGACTGTCCGGGGCAAAATGAAGCGGACTTTTCAGTTCATCGACCAGTGTGATCTTATCCGAGCCTTTTACCAGATCCGTTCCCAGTGGATTAACCTCGATCGTAAACGGTACTTTTCCGCTTTCAATCGTGCTTCTTTTTTTCGTCAGTGTCGTGGCCGTAACCGAAATATCTGCCGTCGAATCGGTGATGACTTCTCCGTCTTCCCCTTTTACACGCAGACCATTGCGGAAAGTCTTTTCCTGACCGCCAAGCAGAACTTCCGGATCCGTCACTTTCGTGACAACCTGGATCTCCAGAGCCGCATTTTTAGCCTGTCCGGTATCTTTCAGATTGTCTACATCAAAGCGGATCCTGCGTTCTGCCTTATTGTAATAAGAAATACAGGTTGCTTCCGCTGAGGTTCTGTCCCCCGGTGCCGTTACGGTCTGCTTTTCCCAGGAAGGATTCCCTTCGTATTCTGCGATTTCCGTAATCACCGGCGGATCTCCTGCCAGGGCATCTGCACGGTCAAAGTAACGCACATATGCCAGTTGCAGACCTTCCGGAAGAAGATCTTCTGCCTGTACCTTTCCTTTGAGATCTCCATGATAATTGATATGCAGCCGCCACTCAATATAAATTCCGGGTTCTGTGATCCTGTCTTTCAGAAGTTTTGTAATATCAGAATCTGCATAATTCAAATTCTTTTTCAGCTTCACCCAGTCTGTTCCATCATAAGTATAAGATGCGATCGCTTCTTTGAAATTCGTTCCCGCTCCGTTTGCTGTCAGTGTTGCCGTATTTTCTTCTATAAAATCCCTGCTCTCGCTTCCTTTCATTTCCAGTTTATTTCGGAATTCCTTTACATCACGGATACCGATGTCGTTCTGCGGTGCCGTGCGCAAAACGATATACAGATGCTCTCCTTTTTCCAGAGCTGCCGTTTTCTTCATTTCAATTGTGCACATTTCGTTTGTCGCCGACCAGAAATAATCTGCATCTTCCGGAGCCGCTTCTCCGTTCAGCCTGTTTCCGGACAGTTTTTTCAGGATGCTGTCTTTCGACAGATCTTTTGTCGATTTATAATACCCGGTAAAGTTCTGTCCTTCCGGAAGCTTTCCTGTATAAACTCCGATCATGGTAGATCTTCGCATAAAATGTATGTTATTTTCCCTCACCGGCGTATCGCGGAATACCGTTCCTTTGGACACTTCATTCCCTGTGACATCAATGACCCAGTACAGATGACCGCGAACCCAGTCTCCACTTGTGTCTTTTGCAGAATCATAATACCAGCCGTCTTTCTTTGCCGAAAGTTTTGCCCCGCCTTCTATCACTGCGGATGCTTCCACCCTGACGCCTGCTATGTTGTGAGTCTGACCGCCAGGCCCGATTGCTTTCCCGTTCAGATCAAAGCTGTTTCCTGCCACGATCTGGCTGATGTTCTCCGTATTATACGGTACTGCGTAGTAAGTAAGCAGATATGCACCGCTTCCTTTTTTCCCAAAAACCTGTCCGGGCTGAAAGCTGAAAGTCTGCTGATCCTGAATATTGATCCAGCTTGTCTCCGTCGGTGTCTTTTCCCGAAGCTGCTTCAGTGCAGCCGCATCGTCCGCCGCATCCTTTTTCAGACCGCCTTCATAATAGTCCAGCCGCAGATATCCTGTATAACGCAGATATTTGCTGATCTCATCTGTAAAGTTCGATGAGCTTATGTTCCATTGTCCGTCTTCATTTACGATGACCTGATATTTCAGGCTTCCCGCCGGAAGTGTAAAACTGCGTAAGGACGCACTCTCTTCTGCCAGATCGTACCCGTAAACTTTATCATTCTGCGGAATTGTAACCGTTTGTTCAGAGGTTGTCTTTTCATTCTGGATTTTTCGATCCCAGGTTTTTTTAGAAAAGTTCTTTTCACTACGATACCGTTCAAAGCGCGGTCCGTCCGAAACCCGGTCATCCGGATAAAGGATCGCATAATTTATGATATTGATATCTCCGTTTCCTGTACAGTAAATCCCCTCATCTACTTTCATACGGTATACCAGCGTTCTTTCTTCGCCCGGCTTCATATCCCCGATGTAACATTCAAATTTCCGTTCACCAGAATCCTTTTCATTGTCAATGACCGGATTCGCTGCTCCCCCTTCTCTTTCCGGAACTGAAATTTTATCCGCCGCATTTGTACTGTTTCCTTTATAGAGCTGAAAACTGTCCTCAATATAGGTCAGATACGGGTACAGTTTTTCATCCGTTTTCAGGTTCGGGTCTCCTTTCAGGGAATCATATATTTTTACATTGTCCAGCGTATAGGTGTTATCTTTATATGCCTGCACCCATACCTTATACTCTATACAGGCTGTTCCGTCTGCCTCTTTCTGGAATTCACCTGCTGTTTTCTTTAATGTCATGCCTGCCTTCGGTGTAAAAGTCGATTTTGCTTCCTGACGTGGATATGTTTTCGAATAAGCTTTCGCTGTATTGACCACAGAGCCTTTCGAATGCCCGCCGGTATAGCCCTCTTTGAGCTTTACTTTGTAAGTCAGCGTACGTACTTCATGTGCTTCCATCGCACCGATCTTCCACACCAGCACGCCCGGTGTTACCTTTTCCTCTCCTGCCGGCTGCGGGACAGGTGCCTGTGCGGTTACTTCTTTTCCCAGATAAACCGTACTGCTTTTTGTTTCATCTGCCTTTTCATATGGTCTGTCCGCATTCTCACCATGTACCGTCTGTGTTTCCGTACCGCTTACTCCGACATAAGAATCCACATAATTTCTGTTCTTCGTAAAGTTATCCACGATTTTTACATCCGGCATGGCATGGTCGCCTGCCGTTGCCGTCAGCGTATAAGTAAGATAGTCATTGCCTGCTTCTTCACTGTAAACTGCTTCCGGCTTTGTCAGTTCTACCGTGCCAAGCCTTGCCGCACTGTCCGGTTCAAAATTCAGTGTAATACCTGTCTTGCCAATGGTCAGATCCTGCTTTGGATTCTCCGCTGTCTTATCACGATCCGCGTAGGCATAGAAAGTAAAACTTCCGCTGACTTTCTTGTTTTCTTCTTCATCTGCTTTCAGGAAAGCTTCCCAAAAAGTCAGATTGATCTTTTTTGTTTCCTGATCTACGGTAATATCACCAATTTTATTATTTTCCGCATCCTGGATGGTATTGACCACCACCGAAACCTTCGTAAAAAGCTCCGGTATCCGATAAGTCAGTGTCCTGTTATGTTTCATCAGATTTGCTGCATCCACATCTTTATAACGGATCAAGATTTTCAGATGCGCATCCACCGGAATATCTTTCGTATTCTCATCGACAGTAACCCAGTCTTCCCCTTTCTGATAGGAGATCTGTGCATGAATAATGTAATCATCAACCAAAAGAGAATCTGCCACAGACTCTCGTTGCTGTTTTTTGCCTGCTGTGACTGTACTCTTTGCCTTTGTTTCTTTTTGTGTTTCTGTTTCGCTCTCTTTCTGTGTCTCTTTTTGTACTTCTGTTTCTTTTTGCGTTTCTTCCTGCGTTTCCTTCTGTGTTTCTTTTTGCGTCTCTTTTTGCGTTTCTTTTTGCGTCTCTTTCTGCGTTTCTTTTTGCGTCTCTTTCTGCGTTTCTTTTTGTGTCTCTTTCTGTGTTTCTTTTTGTGTTTCTTTTTGCGTTTCCTTTTGTGTTTCTTTTTGCGTTTCTTTTTGTGTCTCTTTTTGTGTCTCTTTCTGTGTTTCTTTTTGTGTTTCTTTCTGCGTTTCCTTTTCAGTCTCTTTTTGTGTTTCTTTCCGGGATTCGACTTTTTTCTCCGTCTGTGTAAATTCCTGTTTTCCCGGTTTTGATGTATCCGTTGCCACCGCTACATATGGATTAATCATACTGATGAGCATACAAAAAGAAACCAGAAATGCCATCCATCTTCTTCTGTTCATGTTCTTATCCTCTTTATGTAAATGATATTTGGTGCAAAAGATGCCCTGCAAATTATTTTCACTGAGAATATATCATCAAGTCCGAATTTTTTCAACCCTTAACAGACTTTTCTTCTTAAAAATTTTACGGCATTTTTTCTGATTTCTTTGTGCAGTTATATCAATTTTGAAAGATGCCTTATTTATCTTTCTTTCCATTCCGGTTTTGCTCACATGTTTCGGCACGTAAAAAAACTGAAAATCTTTTTCAAGATTTTCAGTCCGCCCCTGCCAAGGAATCGATGCGACAGGATTTGAACCTGCGACCTCTACGTCCCGAACGTAGCGCTCTACCAAGCTGAGCCACGCATCGCTTTTATTTTCTGCTGTTTTTCACCAGCCACATTAATATAACACCTTTTTTTTCAAAATGCAAGTGTTTTTTTTATTTTTTTATGTTTCACCTTGATATCAGCACTTTTACGGTGATAAAGAACTGTTAAAGGATGACAGCCGCTCGATTGAAGAGATTGCAAATGCTGTCGATTGGGACTTTTCTTTCGCTGAGATTTTACAGTATTATTTATTATTTTCTACTTGCTAAAGTAGAAAAGTATGTTTATAATCAAAGTATTAAAGTAAACAAATGAGTAAACAAACATATTGGAGAAAACACCATGGCAACTATCAGAGATTTAGCAAAACACACCGGATTCTCAGTGACTACGATTTCCCGTGTCCTGAACAATGATCCGACTTTAAACGTAACTGACAACACCAGAGTCTCCATTCTTGAAGCAGCGGATGAACTTCACTACTCGCTTCCAAAAACGAGACATTCCCACAAACACCGCCTCGTCCATATCGCCATCGTGGAGATGATGTCCTTAAAAGAGCAGTTGGCTGATCCGTACTATCTCTACCTGAAAAATTATGTGGTACGCAACTGTATGGAGCATGACTGCAACGTATCTTATCTTTTTGAGCAGTCCGGCAAATACCAGACACTGGAAAAGACACCGCTTGACGGCATTCTGGCAATCGGCATTTTTTCCGAGCAGCAGATTGCACAGCTTCTGGAGATCAGCCCAAACATCGTATTTGTAGATTCTTCCCCGGATGAACGCCGCTTTGATTCGGTTGTCTTAAACTTCCGTCTTGGTGTGGAGCAGGCACTGGATTATCTGCTGTATAAAGGCCACCGCAAGATCGGTTTCCTGGGACCTGCTTATAAATTAGACCAGAAAAAACGCCCTGCCCTGGAGGCAAGACGGCAGTATTTTATCGATTATATGAAAAATGCCGGAATCTTCGATGAGCATCTGATCATTGATACCGGACTTTCTGCAAAAGACGGTTCTGCCCAGATCCGAAAGTGGCTGGAACAAAAAGATCATATCCCGACAGCACTTCTTGCCTATAACGAAGAATCTGCTATTACAGCGGTGAGCAATATGCGTGAAATCGGTCTTCGTGTCCCGGAGGATATCTCGGTGATCAGCTTCAATGACACCCCGCTTTCCATTCTGACTGAACCGCCGCTGACCAGTGTAACGGCACATCTGGAAGTGATGGGCGAGATGGCTGTCAAAATTCTTCTGGATCGTCTGGATGACCCACAGCACCTGCCATACAAGGTAGTACTGCCGCCAACCCTGACCATCCGCGACAGCGTCGTGGAAGTTCCGGGTGAAAAATAGAAACATTTAAAAAGTCAAAACAGAAAATTACATAGAAATGCCATAACAGTCCGGGAGCATTTCCCTTATGTTATGGCATTTTTGTTTCTATATTCACCAATTCTTAAATTTGCTTTGATTCTTACTCTTCTTCCAGTCTCTGAATCATTGCATAAATTGCTTTTGCGGAGTTAAAGTTCTCCGGCTCCATCTCTTCTGATGGAATCTCGATATCGTAGGCGTCTGTGATCTCGGAGATGATTGTTACAACATCCATGGAATCAATGATACCATCGTCTACCAGATCTTCTCCTTTTTCCCAGTCTACTTTCGGCATTGCCTCTTTTAAGATTTCTAATAATTCGTTCATACCCAGCTCTCCTTTGTTTTTGTTTTGTTTTATTTTGTTTTTGCTTTTTCTGCTTCGATCAGTTTCTTTCTCTGCAGTTTACCATTATAAGTTCTTGGGATTTTTTCAATCTGCTCGATCAGCTTCGGCACTTTATAAGCTTCCAGTTTGCCCTGTAAGAACTGATAGATTGCATTTTCATCAAATGCAGCGTCCCTTTCCAGCTCTACGAAAAGCTTCGGCTCTGCACCAAGGATCGGATGCGGTACCGGTATGCATGCACAGTCCGCGATGCCATCCATGCGTCCTGCGATCTCCTCGATCTCATCCGGTGCAATCTTATTGCCGCCGGTAATGATGACATCATCTTTTCTGCCCAGCATGTAGATCAGACCGTCCTCACCTGTATAGGCAAGATCTTTCGTACAGATATAACCATCACGCATAATCTCTGCATTCAGTCCCGGCTCCTGATAATAGCCTTTCATATTCATACCGCCGCGGCAGGCAAGAAATCCAGGTGTCTCTTCCGTTGCTTCGACTGCATTTCCCTGCTCATCAAAGAATACAAACTCTGCATGACATGCCGGCTTGCCGATGCAGTTCTTCTTATCAGGCATTGCATTGAAATCCAGGATACAGGAACATCCTGACTCGGTTGTTCCATAAAAATTGTAAAGTCTGGTATGTGGAAGCAGCTTCCGCAGATGCTCTTTGTCCTGGTTTGGAATCGGTGCAGAGCCAAGCTGTACATAATCAAGCTGGTCTGCATAATCCCCCAGTTTATCTCCGCTTAATTTGAAAAGTGCTGCCAGCGCCGCCGGAACCAGATCGATCGCTGTCACATGGTATTTCTCTATACAGTTAAACAGCTTTTTTGTAAAGATCACACCATCCAGAAGAATCACCGTACCGCCATTTAAAATATTAGAATAATAACGGCGCAGTCCATGTGAATGACTGAGGGGAACCGGAATCAATTCCACACTGTCTTTTTTCATCTCTACCGAATCGATGACATTTTCTGCTACCGCGATCACACTCGCATGTGTCAGCTCGATTCCTTTTGATTTTCCGGTTGTTCCCGTCGTAAAGAGAATCTCTGCCGTATCTTCCGGCTGTGGGAATGCAGCTACTTTTTCTTCTTTCTCTTCGCTTTTGTAAGACAAAACTTCCTTTATGTTCTCATAATGGCATGGAATATCGCCCGTTTTGGCTGCAATATAACATTTTGCCTGTACCGCCTCTATAATTTCCAGAATGCGGCTGTCTGCCGCGTTTTTTTCAATCGGAACAAAAACAGCTCCAAGAAGCTGGATTGCCAGCTGACTGATCACCATCGCTGCATTCTGAGAATTTCTTACTACTACTTTATCACCGGCTTCTACGCCGATTTCTTTCAAGTACTCTGCATAGCCGCATACCTGCTTCCATGCTTCCAGATAAGAAAATTCTGCTTTTCCATCTGCAAGTGCCAGTTTATCCGGCTGTGTCTTTGCATACCCTGCCAGTGCTTCCACAATCGATCCTGCCATGAATGCTTCCTTCTTTCCGTTTATTTGATATCTGTTTCACTTTCTGTTTCTATTTCTGATTCTGTTGTCTGTGCTCCCGCTTCAACCGTTCCGGCACTGCTGCCCTGTGCTGTCTCCGGCTGTGTCTGCGGATTCGCCAGAGCCTCCAGCCTCGCTGCAAGCTTTCCTTTCGCCTTTTCATCTGCCGCGGTCTGTTCTTCCGATGCCTGATCCCAGCTCTGTACGATCTTCTTCGAATGTTCGGAAGAAATATCATAATGCTCCGCAATATAATCACCAAGCCAGGTGGTAAATTTCTCTGCGCCGGCTACGTTTGTGTGCTTGTCGTTGTAAAAATCTGTGCCATAGTCCAGTCCAATCTCTTTCACATGCTGATTGCCATCCAGATACGGGAAACCTGCTTCTTCAATAATACGTTTTACGTAATTTCCCATCTGCTGTTCTTCTTCCGTAGCATCCCACGGTGTCGCTACAAACAGAACATTCAGATTCTCTTTTTTGCATTTTTCCAGCAGAGAGCGCAGCTCCTTTTCATAAGATTCCAGAATTGGCTTTTCTGCTGTAACCTGACTGACATCCAGATATTCCAGCGGTGTCACCCGGCTGATCGCCCGCCATCCTTTCATCGCATCCTTTTTTTCGTTGGTCAGATATTCCAGGGAATCTTCCGTATAATTCTCCCAGTTTCCATGATACTGGATCAGATCCAGATAGTACGGCAGACGGTTTTCCCAGCCTTTTACCATCTTGTTGATCGCAGCAACACGGTTCCGGGAATACTTCATATTGTCGGTAATGATCCGGATACGGTTCTCTTCGACTTCGTTCTGGTCGAGATATCTTCGCGTCTCTATGATATAGAGCTGCGGTGACTGCGTTTTTTCTGTCTCATCGATCAGATTTTCCATCAGTGCCACCGGCTGCGAAGCCGTTGCCAGCATAAAAGAGGTATATCCCTGCTGTTCCCACAACAGCGGTGCATTTACATAACGGTACAATGCACTGCTTCCCAGTCCGACAATATCCAGACTCTCATCTTCTTCTGCATAAAAGCCGGTCAGCTTGGTACGGAAGAAATCGCGGTCCAGCGGGCGCAGCACATAAGTCGCCGTCAACAGCATAACAAGGGCGATCATCAGAAAAACGATCGTACTGAAAAGATTTTTGAATCGCTTTAATTTTTTCATCTGATATGTACCTCCCTAAAATTTTTCATAAATAAATGCAGAAGGATCATATCCCGGTCCATACATGCCAAAAATCACAACCGCCATCAAAAGTGCATAGATCAGTACCCAGCGAAATACCAGATTCTGCTTTTTCAGCGCTTCGAGTACATCCATCTTTTCCTGAAGCATGCTGACGATAAACAGCACAAGGACCGCAACTGCCACAACCGTCATATTTGCCTGATTCAGTCCATATTTAAAGAGCTTGCCATTTGTAATACGCCAGATACCCGTATCGGCAAAAGTCCGTTTCAGAATACTGATGGCAGCCCCGAAATCATCTGCCCGGAAAAATACACGTCCAAGACAGCACAAAAGGAACGTCCTTGTCATCTGGAACAGGCGGAAGCTGAAACAGTCTGTCTTAATGTGTAACTTCTGTACCAGTCTTTCATTATATGGAGTAAAGATCATGCTCAACATGATCAGAAGCCCGTGAAAGAGTCCCCAGGTCACGTATTTCCAGTCCGGTCCATGCCAGATACCGGTCAGAAGCCATACCGCCAGGATCGGTATGGAAGAAGAAACGATTCTTCCAACTTCATTGCCAAAACGTTTTCTTGCCTTTTTATTCAGGTCCAGTGAGAATTTGGAAATGGAAATCGGATAAAAGACGTAATCCTTAAACCAGTTTCCAAGTGTTACATGCCAGCGTCTCCAGAATTCCGGCATCGTTTTTGAAAAATATGGACGCAAAAAATTCGGTGCCAGACGGATACCAAACAGTCTGGCTGTTCCCGAAGCAATGTCCATGCAGCCGGAAAAATCTGCATAGATCTGTATGGAAAATGCTGCGGTTGCCACCAGGAAGATCACACCGGTATACATCGTGTAATTTCCGTAAATCTGCTCCACAAAAGTTCCCAGTCTTTCTGCAAGGATCAGTTTTTTGGCAAATCCCCACATGATCAGGATACATCCATCCCTTAAATTGTCATATTCAAATTTGTGTTCTTCATACAGTTGTGTTCCCAGATCAGCGTAGCGCGGGATCGGACCTTGTACCACACTTGGAAAGAAGGATATGTAAAGCAGATATTTGAGGAAGTTTCTCTGCGGCTCCACTTTTCCCTTATAAACATCGATCATATACGATAAAATCTGGAAAGTAAAAAAGGAAATTCCCAGCGGCATGATCAGTCGGAAAAGCTGTGTTCCGTGACCAATCCCCAAAAGATCCAGAATCGAATACGCGCTTCCAAGAAGGAAGTTTGTATATTTAAACACGATCAGAATACCAATGTTTAAGATCAGTCCTAGTATAAGAATACGTTTTCTCTGTTGTTTATTTTCTTCTTTTAGCTGTTTGATCTGTTTGCGATCCAGATCTCCCTGCTTTTTCTTTTCTTTAAATGCCGCATGCAGATCTCCCATTTTGTTTGCTGCAGCATAGGAAACCGCAACAGCCAGAAGCAGGACCAGGAACTGATCCCAGCCGGCTGCCAGATAAAACAGAATATTTGCGACAAGCAGTACATACATGCGGTATTTTGGCCGAATGATATAATAGACGAAAAATACTGCTGCAAGAAAAAACAGATAGGTAGATGATGTGTACGACATAGTTTTCTCCTGTTATGTATCCTGATGCAGTGCTTTGTTGAACATATCCCACATTTTACCGTAACCTTCGGAAGCCGGTGTCACCGGTTTCGGGATCGTATTTGGTACATCCATCTTAATCCCGCCCTGTTTTGCCATAACAAGAATCCTTGTTCCAAGACAGACTGCCTCCTGAATATTATGTGTAATAAAGATTACCGTTACCTTTTCTTTCTGATGCAGCCGCATCAGTTCTTCCTGTAATCGGTTTCTGGTCATAGCATCCAGACTGGCAAACGGCTCATCCATCAGAATGATCTGCGGTTTAACTGCCAGTGCTTTTGCGATCGCCACCCTCTGCTTCATACCGCCGGAAAGCTGATGCGGATACTGTGTCCGGCAGGAAAGCAGATCGACTTTTTCCAGACACTCATCCGAAATCTGACGCAGTTTCTCTTTATCTTTCATGCCCTGTATCTTCAGTGGATACTGCACATTTTTTTCTACTGTTTTCCATGGAAGGAGCTGATTAAAATCCTGAAATACCATAACACGGTCAATGCCAGGTCCTTTGATCGGCTCTCCGTTTACCCTGATCGTACCTTCAAACTGTTCAAAACCTCCGATGCAGCGCAGAAACGTTGTCTTGCCGCATCCGGATGGTCCGAGGATGCATACAAATTCTCCCGGATACATGGTAAAATCGACATTTTTGAGAATTTCGCTGTTTTCGCCTTTTCCTGCATTGTCATAATAAACCTTTGTAAGGTTCTGCACTTCCAGAACGGGAGTTTTCCCTTTTTGCTCCTGTGTCATCTGCTCATCCCCCATTTCTTAAGTGTCAGTTTCTCGATTGTATGGAATACACCATACTCTACTACAATACCGATCAGGATGATCACCAGCAGTGCCGCGAAGACTCCTGCGATGTCTACGTTGGTTCGCTTCATAAAAATAAACCATCCGATACCAGCTCCGGAACTGGTCGTTCCAAAGATCATCTCTGCACTGATCAGACCACGCCATGCACGTGCCCATCCGGTACGGATACCGGAAAGGATATAGGAAAACGATGCCGGAATATAAATACCGGTTACCAGTGACAGTCGGTTCAGTCCCATATTCTGACCGGATTCTATGTAAATACGCGGAACGGCACGAAATCCATCCATAATACTTCTGGACATTGGCCAGATAATGGAATGTACCACAATCAGGATAATGGTTCCTTCTCCGATTCCCATCCACAGAATAGCCAGTGGCAACAGTGCAACACCTGGAATCAGGTCACACAGCGAAACGATCATATGATAAATCGAATATACTGTCTTGCTCATAATCGAAAGACCGGACATGATAAATGCCAGTACAATACCTATAAACAGTCCTTTTGCAATCAGGCTCATGGAATAAAGCGTCATCTTGCCCAAACCATCCTGTGAAAATCCTTTCGCCAGAGAATTTAAAATCTTTCCCGGAGATGGAAACATCAATTCCGGAAATGTTCCCATCTGATATACGATCTGCCATACAGCTAAAAAAGCAATAATAAATATAATCTGATTCCTTAAGCTCTTCATCGTCATTCCCTTTTCGTTATCTTGCTGACTCTGTTGTGATTGCTTCAAAAGATTCAGGTGCTTTGTCTACAAAATCATTTTCTGCCATAAATTCTGCCATATCCATCACACCTGGCAGCTTCATATCATATACACAGCCTGGATCCTGCATCCAGTCAAGCATCGTTTCTGCAGATACATCTTCTTTCTGACACAGCAATGCGGCTGCTTCCTCCTGATTGTTGTTCAGATAATTCATCGCTTCCTGCGTAGCATCCACGATCGCCTGATAAACCTCCGGCTGATTCGTGTAAAGATCATCCGATACCAGACCTACGATAAATGCGTTGCCGTCCGGCCATACACTGTCAAGACTTTCTGCTTCCTGGATACCGTCCTGCTCTTTTGCCTTGAAAATATAAGGAGCCGTTGTAAGCTGACATGCCACACTGCCGGACAGCAGTGCTGTCATACCATCCGGATGAGACATGGCTACCAGATTGTTATCCAGTGCATGTGCATCTCCCAGTTCTGCTTTTGCAAGCATCGCCAGAAAAATATGCTGGATGCTTCCGATATTGACGACTGAAATCTTCTTGTCTTCCGTAATATCTTTTAAAGACTTGATGCTGCTGTCATTGGTCAGCAGTTCGTTTGGCTGAGCTGCAATCGTTCCATACATTTTATATGGTATGCCCGCGGTTACTCCGGTAATAAACGGTGCAATCCCCATACACGCAACATCAATATCCCCAGATGCCATTCCTTCATTGATTGCAGATCCGGAGTTCAGACTCACCCATTCTACCTTGATATCTCCATCATAATTCTTTTCAATCAATCCCTGTTCCTGCATCACAGTCAATGGTGCATAGGCAAGTCCATACTGATATGCGACCTTGATAACCGTTGTTCCATCCGTTCCTTCTGCCTGCTGTCCTTTGGTTCCGCATGCCGTTGTTCCGAGCACCAGAGCTGCCGTCAATAATAAGGCAGCCGCTTTTTTTATCTGCTTTTTCATAGCGCATCCTTTCTCTATTTCTGTTTTTTTGATACCTTGGTGATAATGGCGCAATGCCGCTTACTATACTATTATAAATACTTTTATATCCTATTACAAAATTGTGATATAATTATGACATTTTTATTTCATTTCTTAATTTTTTCTCTAGTTTCGGTCTGCTGTTTCTTTTTCTGCACTCAAAAACCCCCCAAAGCTTTGTTTACTTCAGGGGGTTTTCCTTTTCTGCGTACTTTATGCCTTTGCTGCAGCCTTTGCTTTTGCCTTCTGACCAAGGAAATCAATGGATGTCCTGCAGATCACTTTATCAAAAATGATAAACATTGCAGGCAGAATAAAGATTACACATGCCATACTGATCAGGGCACCTCTTGATAACAGCGTACAGATTGCACCGATCATATCAACTTTTGAATACCACGCTACACCAAAGGTTGCTGCGAAGAAACTGAATCCACTTGTCATGATTGACAGTGCACAGGCTTTGTGTGCGTTCATAACGGCTTCTTTCTTGCCAAGTCCTTTTCTTCGCTCTTTCTGGTAACGGCTTGTCATCAGGATCGCATAGTCTACGGTCGCACCAAGCTGAATGGTTCCGACTACAATACTTGCCACGAACGGAAGCTCGATTCCCTGGAAGAACGGGATTGCCATATTGACATTAATGGCAAACTCGATTACGGCCACCAGAATGATCGGAACAGAAATGGATTTAAATACCAGCATGATGATGATGAAAATTGCTGCAACGGAGGCAACGTTTACATTTACCAGGTCAACATCCGTTACATCCTGAAGGTCTTTCATCAATGGTGCTTCACCAATAACCATTCCATCGGAATCGTATTTCTTTACCAGATCATTGATCTTCGCAATCTGGCTGTTGGATTCATCGGTTGCCGAACTGTACTCAGAGCATACAAATACCAGTTCCTGACCGTCACTTTGCAGCATCTCTTTTACATCCTTTGGTATCATGGATGCCGGAACATTCGCACCAAATACACTGTTCAGACCAAATGCCCATTTCACACCATCGACTTTTTCAATGTCTTTCATCAGTGTTGTCTTATCTGCATTTGAGATATTCTTATCCATCATGATGATATGCATGGTACTCATATTGAAAGTATCTTTCAGCTTCTTATTGGCCACATTAGAATCCAGGCTTGCCGGAAGAGACTCATCAATATTGTAATAAATCTTCGTGTGATTGTTTCCATACACAGCCGGAAGCAGTCCGATACAGAAGATTGCCAGCCAGATCTTGTAGTGTTTAATAATAAAAGCTGACAGCTTGTTGGTATTTTTGATCAGCGGTTTATGTTTGGTCTTTTCGATCAGCGGATCAAAGATCAGAATGATTGCAGGCAGCAGCGTGACACAGCAGACAACCCCGATGATAACACCTTTGGCCATTACAATACCAAGGTTTTTGCCGAGTGCAAAGGTCATCAGGCACAGTGCTGCGAAACCGGCTACCGTTGTGATGGAACTGGAGACGATGGATTTGAAGGTATTGGATATTGCATGGCCCATTGCTCTGTTCTTTTCTCCTGGGAATCGTTTTTTATTCTCTTCAAAACTGTCCAGCAGGAAGATGGAGTAGTCCATCGTAACACCAAGCTGAAGGATTGCTACCAGTGCCTGTGTCAGATAAGAAATCTCACCCAGGAAAATATTCGTTCCCATATTATACAGAATGGAGATTCCGATACAAAGCAGGAACAGAATCGGCACAACAAAGGAAGTTCCGGTGATTTCCAGTACGATAAAAGAAAACAGTGCCGCGATTGCCACATAAATAGGAAGTTCCTGCAGACACAGGTTCTTGATATCAGTTACAACACCGGACATACCACTGATAAAACACTGTTTGTCTACAATCGCACGCATACCTGTGACTGCCTCCATCGCCTCATCAGAGGAAGTGGTATTGTCAAACAGAACCAGCATCATCGTAGAATCTTCCGCAAAGAAAATATTTTTCAGATCTTTTGGCATCATACTGGATGGTACGCTGATATCCGCAATATCATCATACCAGAGTACTTTTTTGACATGTTCAATTTCTTCAAACTGATTTTTCAGTTTCTGCACATCTTTCATCGGCATATCTTCGACAACGACCATTGAAAAAGCACCGGTGCCAAATTCATCCACCATGACATCCTGTCCCTTTACCGTCTCAAGTGTCTCTGGAAGGTAACTTAAAATATCATAGTTAATTCTTGTTTTTATGGTTCCTATAACAGATGGAATCAAAAGCAAAATTCCGAGCAATACGATCAGTACACGATGTTTTGCAATCCATTTTCCCGTCTTAACCATGTTTGTCATCTCCTATCTTTCCTTATATTTTATGATGATACCAGAACTCCAAATACCAGATTCTTCATCCCATAACCAATATTATTCTGTTGGCTGTTCTTTCTGCGCCTGGATTGCCTCCAGCGATACCAGCAACGCATGATTTGCCGCAAGCATTGCAAAATCGAGCAGATATTCTGCCATAAGTGTCCTGTTTTCTGCTGAGAGCCCTGCCCTCTTCCCCTCCGTAAAACCAATGCCTGTCTGCTCCTGGACTTCCTGGAGTACCTGATCCACACGCTCATATGCCTCTGATATCCTGCCTACCAGCTTTGCTTTGCTATATTTCATCTTATTATGTAGGATTTCTCTGTCTTCCCTGCATTCTCTTCGGATTTCCCGTATCTCTCCTGCTATCTGTTCCGGAGAATCCATCTCTCCCTGTTCGATACGACTGTGAAGCTGACCGATCGTTTTATCCAGTTCATACAATTTTACCGAAAATATATCATGTGTCATATGCACACCTCTTTTCCATTTTGATTTTACTTCGCTTCGAACAGCTACCGTTTAATATAATGATGCCAGGGTCAAAAGGTCTAAATCCACATGAGCTTGCTCAT
>OLQG01000152.1_pt1 | contig 61371 bp, 70 predicted proteins | sample 1672221 | NCBI WGS metagenome assembly OLQG01 (sample SAMEA3136660, study PRJEB25190) | human gut metagenome | biome: human gut; feature: human-associated habitat; material: faeces | place: Austria | collected 2013
GGCTGGCGATTTCGGCGCGGCTACGGCTGGCGATTTCGGCGCGGCTACGGCTGGCAAGTACGGCGCGGCTACGGCTGGCAAGTACGGCGCGGCTACTTCGCGCGGCTACGTTTCTGTCGGTGAAAATGGTTGCGGGCTTGTTCGCGGCGAAAACGTAAAAATTAAAGGCGGCATGGGTGCCATCCTTGTGATTGCTGTGGAGAATGATGCGGATTACGGCATTAAAGAGTGGAAAGCCTTTGTCGTTGACGGTGAAAACATCAAGCCTGACACCTGGTACAAGCTGAAAAACGGCGACCTTGTGGAGGTATCCGAATGACTAGCTTCTGGGGGCATCAAGACAACCCCTTCCCGCCTGACGAACCCCGCCGCCCCCGCTGCCCGGTATGCGGTGAGGAATGCGAAGCCATCTACTTAATCGGCACAGCAATCATCGGCTGTGATATGTGCTATAACCCCGACGACTTCCCCGGTGAAGATGTCCAAGAGGACGACCCGTGGGAAGATTGCCGCTGTATGGAGGACTACTAAAATGACCATTGACGACATCAGCGCCCTGAAACAGGCGCACGCACTTTTGAAGGGCCGGCATCTTGCCGAGTTCATCCCCACTGGAAAGGGCATCAGCGCTTGCTATTTCAACGCCGTGCAGGCTGCCCGCCGCATCTATTCCGAGAGCATCGGCGCATTTGTACCACTTTTCGCAAAACATGAATACGGCCTGAACAGCACTTATTTTTTGGCAGACGGCATTCCGGTCTACTTCTATGATCTAAAAACCCGCAAGCCGGACACGGCCCTGCCGCCAGCCAGCTGCTACCGCATCCACCTGACCACCCCCGACCCGGAAGGAGAAGCAATCTAATGAGCATCTATGAAACCCTGTCCAACATTCAAGTGGAACTCAAAGCCCCCAAGAACCTCTACAACTCGTTCGGTAAATATAAGTACCGCAACGCGGAAAGCATTCTCGAGGCCGCCAAGCCTCTTTGCGCAAAGCATGGTTGCACCCTGACCGTCTCGGATGAAGTCATTCTCATCGGCAACCGCTACTACATTAAGGCCACCGCCACCGTGCAAGATAAGGACGGCAACGCCGCCAGCACCACCGCCCTTGCTCGTGAGGACGAAACCAAGAAAGGCATGGACGGCGCACAGATCACCGGTACGGCATCCAGCTACGCCCGTAAATACGCCCTGAACGGTCTTTTCTGCATCGACGACACCAAAGACCCCGACAGCGACGAATACCACAACCAGACCGCCGCCGCGGCCAACGCGCAGGACAATAAGACCATAACGGAAACTGCCGCCACCCGCCTTGCCGCCCGCGCCGAGTGCCAGCGCGCTGTCAAAGCCTACTGCCAGAAGAACAACGCCGATGAATCTGATGCGTGGAAACTCATTGCAGAAACCATCGGCAAGCCCTCTAAGGACTTCACGGCAGAGGACTGGAAGCAGGGCCAGCAGATTGCAGAGGCGTGGAAATGAAGCAGCAAATTGCCATAAAGACAGCCGTTGTTATCGGCAACACAATTACGCTGGAATGTTCCCCCAGCGACTGTGATAAAGCCCGCGCCGTTATTGACGAGGGCAAGCCACTTGCCGCCGTCATCGGCACGGCCTCACAAAAGCGCAGCCTCTCTGCCAACGCCTACGCATGGGCGCTCATGAACCAGCTTGCCGCAAAAATCAACCGCCCTGTACTGGACATCTACCGTGATTTGATACGCGACATCGGCGGCAGCTCCGCCATTGTCACCCTCCGCGCCGATGCTGCAAAAGCATTCAAAAACGGATGGGAGAGCAAGGGCGAGGGCTGGCAGGTTCATAAGCTCGATGAAATGACCACCCCGCAGGGGACTTTCTACAACCTGCAATGCTGGTACGGCTCTTCCCAGTTCGACCCCTCCCAGATGCACCGCTTGATTGAACTGATCGTGCAGGAGTGCCAGCAGCAGGGCATCCCCACCATGACCCCGGAGGAAATCGCAAAACTGAAAGGACTGACAGACGATGCGGAAACCAACGCGCAATGAATACGGCGTTCAGCTTGACCGAAACGGTTACGCGCCATCTATTATGCCAATAGATGGGTTTAAATGCTACAAATGCCAGCAATGGAAACCGACCGAGCGCCATGAAATCTTTTTTGGTAGCGGAAGCAAATACAATGGCAGCCGCGATAAAAGCAAGCAATACGGGCTTTGGGTTCCTCTGTGTGCAGATTGCCATAGAAACGCGCCTGACGCTGTACATAACTGTGCTGCAACGCGGCTGCGGCTTGAACAAGATGGCCAACGCCATGCAATGGCCTACTACCACTGGACGGTGTCTGACTTCCGCCGCCGCTTTTACAAGAACTATCTCGATATTACGGAGGACTAACCTATGTTGAATGTTGTTGCTATCATCGGAAGACTTGCCGCATCGCCGGAACTCAAAACCACGAACAGCGGTAAGTCCGTCTGTTCATTCCGCATCGCGAACGATTCCGGCTATAAGGATGCCAGCGGCCAGAGCCAGACGAACTGGCTCGATGTCACCGCCTGGGGCAAGACCGCAGAGTTCGTCTGCAAATACTTTCCCAAAGGTGCCCTCATTGCCATTGATGGCCGCTTGCAGACGCGCCAGTATCAGGACAAGAACGGCCAGAACCGCACAGCCGTTGAAATCGTGGCCCAGAACGTGAGTTTCTGCGGCAGTAAGGAAAGTACTAGCCTTGCCCCGCAGAACGCCGCACAGCGCCCCGCAGCCCCCTCACAGCGCACGCAGGGCATGCCTGACGTTTCCTATTCTTCCGGCCAGTCTGACGACTATGCCCTCATTGAGGATGAGGGGGATTTGCCGTTCTAGGAGGTGCGCGTCATGAAAGAAAGAACGAATGAAAGAAAGCAGCCGAGCCAGCTTGACCAGATTTTAGCCGTGCTGGAATCCGGCGGCACATTGACCGCGCTGGACGCGCTCGAGGACTTCGGATGCAGTCGCCTTGCCTCCCGCATCACAGACCTAAAGCGCCGGGGTGTCCCGGTGGCATCCCGCATGGTGCAGCGCCGCAACCGCTACGGCAGACTGTGCCGCGTCGCTGAATATTATATGGAGTGTTGAAAAATGGCTAACGAGGGCTTCATCAAGCTATACAGAAAAATGCTCGAATGGGGCTGGTATGATGATGGCCCCACAAAGGACGTGTTTATTCACCTGCTGCTGATTGCCAGCTATGAAGACAAGTTCTATCGCGGCATCCCACTGGAACGCGGACAAGTCGTCACCACCGTTAAGGAAATGGAAGTCAAACTCGGGCTAACAACGCAACAAATCCGAACCGCTTTGTCCAAGTTGATTTCAACAAACGAAGTAACAAAGAAATCAACGTCGAAATTTACCGTCTACACGATAAATAATTACGCTGATTATCAATCATCCAACAACGACAATAACAAACCAGCAACAAACGAGCAACAAACGAGCAACAAACACTCTAATACTAAGAAGGTAAGAAGTAAAGAATATATAGCTGCTACTGCTGCCAGCGACGTCGGGTGTGACCTGTATAACCAGGATTTATCCGACTGCATCCAGTGCTATGAGCAGAACTGTGGTTCCATCCCCCGCGCTGTATCCGATGAAATCAAAGCGGCCCTGCAAAAATTTCCAGCCGCCATTATCTGTCAGGCAATAGAAGAAGCCACCGTTCATAACTCCCGGCGTTGGAGCTACATATCCCAAATCTTGGCACGCTGTGAGCAGGAAGGAATCTACACTGTGGAAGCTTTCAAGGCAAAGCGCGACAGTGCTAAAGCGACCCGCACTACGCCACGCCAGACAGACGCCGCAGCCGCAATGGAGCGATTAAAGCAGCTCGCGAAAGGAGTGACCACCGATGACTGAACAGGAAACTGCCGTCTTTCTGCTGTCCTGCACCAACTACTGGGCAAACCTCATGCGCGGAAAAGACCCGGACGAAATGACAAAAGCCTGGGCCACAGCACTGAAAGATGTCCCCTTGCAAGCGGCCAAGAGCGGCGCGGCAAATCTGGCCGCCACACTGAAATTCCCGCCCACCGTTGCCGAACTGCGCACGGCGGCAAAGAAATTTCTCCCGCACAAAATCGAATCGTTTGACGTTCTGTTTGCTCGCACCTGTCATGCGTGCCTGCACTTTGACACACCGATTTATCAGAAAATCCAACGCGACGAGGTAAATACGCAGGATGCGTTGAAGCTGCATGCCAAAGTTTGAAATCATCACCTATTCCCGCTCTACCGGCGACATCACCCACTCCAAGCGCCTGTATTCCACGCGCTGGAACGCTGAAGCCGCCCTGCGCACCGCAGGATACACCCAAAATCCTCGCCTGCCGGATATATAGTACAGCGAGAAGTACTACGCGAAAGTAAAGGAGATAGCACCGTGATCCAAAAATACATCATCTCCCTGCCCCCTATTACCAAAAAGAACTCCCAGCAGATACTTACCAACCACCGCACCGGAAAGCCGTTCATTGCCCCCAGCAGGCAGTACAAGAAGTACGAACAGGCCGCCATGTGGTATCTCGCCCCAAAGCCGAAAGCCCCGCTGTCGGGCCGCTACCGCGTCGCCACGGTATTCTATATGCCGACGCGCCGCAAAGTAGACCTCACGAACTTGATGGAAGCTGCCCATGACGTGCTTGTCGCCGCCAAAATCATTGCAGACGACAATAACACCATCATCGCCAGCGTGGACGGTTCCCGCGTGATGTACGACAAAGAAAACCCCCGCACCGAAATTTTCATTGAAGAATTGGAGGATGAGACAACATGACAGATGAAGTTTATGAGTACCAGCAGTCCATGAAAGAACAGGCCATGGCCGCACATCGCACACCAATTTCACCAACACGCATTGCAAGCGAAGCGGAAAATCACAAAAAAGACGGCCCGCTCCAGACCCTTGTTTTGCCAAACCTGCCAAGCGTGGCGGGTTTGGCAAGTATGCGATGGGCGCTATGAATTTGAACCAGTTTTCACAGCGCACCGGCATCAGTGGCAGCTACTTGGGCCAGCTGTGCAGCGGCAAGGCAAAGACACTCAGCGCCTACAACGCAAACCGCATTGCCGGGGCGTCCAGTATGGGCGTTACCGTCGGCTGGCTGCTGGGTCTGCCCAAGCCGGAGGAAAAGCAGCCGCCTGCCCCTCCGCCGGAGCAGGAACTGCCGGAGATCCCGGATTTTTGGGAGCGGCTGGAATGGGCTGTCAAAAACAGCGGGAAGACCAGAAACGCTATCAGCTATGAAATTGGCGCAAATACCGATTATATTTCATATTCACTCAGAAACAGAAGTGAAATCCGCGCTGACAAGGCCGACCCATTAGCAAAGGCGCTTGGCGTAGACAAAGAATGGCTTTTTAAGAAAACGGATTCGCATAAAAGAAAGAAACGAAACGAACGCATTGCGCCCTTGATTGAGTCCGTAAAAGATGACATGTTAGATGAGAACATAACATATCAAGAAATGGCGAAACGCATTGGGGTAAACAAAACTTCTTTGTACGAATGGGTAAGTGGTAAAAAGACGCCGCGTGGCGACAATGTAAAAAAAATCAAGTATTATATCGAAAACTTGTCGCCAGTGGCAATGGATTATAAAAAGGCACATGATGATGTTCAAAAAAATGAAAAAGCCCAAGCAAAAAGTGAAAAAATCGTGCAGCGGGTTGAAGGCGTATACACGGCTGAAACGCTGGCTGCTATTGTATCAGTCTTAAAGGGAACATACAAAGTGAGTTTAACATTAGAGGAAGTGTAACCCATGAAAGCCAGACTTCATCCCACCCCGGCCATGCAAAAAGCCATAGACGCTTATGCAGAAGCTAAAATTCAGGGCATCCAGAGCCGTGCGCAGGAGGCCGTCATGAAGGAGCGAGACGACATTGCTACCCGCGCCGCCTATCTGTGTCTGCTGGCGTGCTATCAGGTCGGTCTTTCTCCCCGCACCCTGAAACGGATTCAGGATGCAATGACAGGCCCCGTTGCTGATAAATACAACGAGTACCGCAATGACCAGCTTGCCGACCTCTGGGCGCAGGTAACGCTACAAAGCATATGTGCAACCATTACAAACGCGCCCACGACCTTGAAACATTCAGACGATACATTGCGGAGATTCCGCGAAAACTGCAAGAGAACTACATTTACAAGGTCGGCATCGCTTACGGCAATGTGCTGGAAAATCCAAAAGCGATCAAATTCTATTTTGAGAAGGTGAGGGATAACCATGCGGCTGATTGATGCAGATAAAGTACCGCAACTATCTGATATGATCGGGTGCGCTTATGAGGGTGGAGAGTACCAAGCATATAAGAGCGGCGCAGAGTATGGGCGCGGATTGGTGGACAATACACCAACCATCGACCCGGAAAGTCTGCGGCCTACGGCGCATTGGATAAGCGATAGCGCCGGGAGCACAAATGTTGTATGTTCAGCCTGTAATGCAATTTCTTTCGCTGCTTATAATTTTTGTCCGGAATGCGGCAAAAGGATGGTGAGCGTACAAAAAAGGATGGTGAACGAAGATGACTGACTGGATAAGCATTAAAGACAGACTGCCAAAGCCGCAAACGGAAGTGCTTGCATTTAGGAGAGGCATAATGTATCTCGCCTGGTACGACAATGAAATCGGGAGATGGGCGTCCAATGAGTGGGGTCTCCTTGACGACGTCACCCATTGGATGCCGCTCCCCAAGCCCCCGGAGGTGACCCCATGACCATTATCCTTGTTATCGCCGCCGTCTGTGTTTACGACCTGTGCGGCCTGCTCGCCGTCCTGTACATCAACCACACAGACCGAATGGACACCGTAGACGGCGCAGACAACGTTATTGTCCTTGTTTTCTGGCCGCTGCTGGTCGTAACCCGTATCGGCATTGCATGTTATAGAATCATAAGGAGGCTTATAAAATGACTTCTACCCCAGCAGGCAACACCCAGCGTCAAAAATGGATGGAAAAATACGCCGCCTATCAGAAAGCCTTCATCGAGGCCCGCGATAAATTCTATGAATCCAACGCCGCCATGTCGGCTCACCCTGCCGATGGTATGCCAAAAGGCAACGCCCGCTCTGACCCGGTGGCCCGCCTGGCAGAACGGTACGATAAAGCCTATGCCCGGTACTGCCGTGCCCGCGCCGAGATGAACACAGCCTATTTCAAGCGGCACGAAGCTATGAACCCCCTCAACTCCGACCAGCAATCCGTCCTGATCGCCATTTACTTTGAGGGAAAATCACGCCGTGATACAGCAAAAGAACTGAACCGTTCCGATTTCTGGGTACGTGCCCAGGAACGCACCGGCCTGTTTCTCTTAGAGCTTCCCTCCGGTTGGGAACTTGATATTCTCCCCTGACACAGCAAAGCCCGCAGCTGTCGAGAAATCCTCGTCAGCTGCGGGCTGATTTTTTATTCCTGTACTGCCGCAATATTGTGGTAATACCGCCCGGCCTTATCCTCCGGCGCGTCCTTGTCCTCCAAAAACGCCGCCGCAAGGTCTGCGTAAAACTCCGGCCTGTCCACGCTGTTCTTGCGTGCCGCCTTGCAATAGTCGCTGTACATCATGTTCATCACAGCGGCCCACTTCCAAAGCTCGCAGGTCACACCGCGCGGCTCCATATAGGGGCGCGTCTGTTCCAAATCCCAGTGTGCCCCAAAGCTGCCGTCCTCGTTCTTCATGTTGTACATCCAGCTCATGGCATCTTCTTTGGTAAGCTCTTCATCCCCGCTGCCGCTGCACTTAGCGCACTCTTTAACATGCTCCCAGCATTCCAGCATCGAGGTCAGCACCGCCACGCTGCGCTCATTCACAGGGTAATGCTCAATGAACTCGTCAATCTCGTGTTCCAGCTTTACCTTGTAGTCTTTGATCTTCTCCATTGTGTGCACCTCATGCCAGCTTCACAACGCTGGCGCAAACGTGGGTCACAGTCCCGGCCACGCCGCTCAGCACGGCGCTGATCGTCGGCGTGCTGCCGCAGCATACAGGGATGTACACGACAGTTTCCGCATGGAAAGTGGAAACTTCGTTCGCTGCCACCGTTGCGCTTGCCGTCATGCAGGGCAGCGCAGCGGTATCCTTCATACCTTGCAGCACTTCCGTGCCGGCAGCGCCCGCCGTAAATGTCACGTCATAGCTGATGCGGTATAACCCACTGTGTCGGATGATAAATCCGCCCGCGTTCGTGTCGATGCTGCACCCGGTATCTGTGTTCAGGATGCCCAGCACATTGACGGGCGTTGCGGTAGCGGCCATCGTCTGTGCCGTGTTGTTGTAGGCGTTCTGTGCGCTCTTGAAATGGGGATTTTTCAGCCTTTCATTGCAAGCCATAAAACTATACTCCTTTCCTCAAAAAAGCCCGCACAGCGCTTGCCGTGCGGGCTTGCGCTGTTACAGCGATTATGCGCAGCCGCCGCAGCCACAGAACGGGCTAGGGCCTGCCGTGTAGGTGTAGCCGTTGGGGTAACGCACAACGCCGTACATGCGGTTGTCCATCTGCAAGGCGTTCACTTTGTCGCGCAGCTGCTGAATCTCGTTGGCCTGCATCAGCGCGCGGGTCTGCTCGCCTTCGGTGCGGATTGCATTCGTGATGTCGCAGGTCTGGCGGTCCATCTGTGCGGACAGGTTTGCCGTCGCAAGCCGGTTCTCGCAGCAGCACTGCGCCAACTGGCTCTGGATGTTGTTGCCCGTCTGCATGATGGTCGTGTTCGTACCGGCCTGCGCCAGCGCAACTTCCTTGCCAAGCTGGCCGATGCCGCCCTGCATCTCGAAGCCGAGATTGCAGACGCCGTTGCCCAGATTGGTCAAACGGTCGTTGAGCTGCCCAAAGTGCTGGCCAAACAAAATTTCCTGCTGGCTGGCAGCGGTGGCATACTGGCCGAACTCGCCCTGCCGGTTGCCCCAGAAGCCGCCGCCCATGAAGCAGATCAGGAACAAAATCACCATCCACCATGCACCGTTTCCGCCGAAGCTGTTGCCGTCACCGGTCGCCGCGCGCAGGTCGCTCAAAGAGTACCCATTGTCCATAGTATCCAATCCTTTCGTAAGATTTGTATTTATAAACCGTGTCGACCCGGCTTATATCAGTAAAATATGCCCTTGAACTGTTCCGCCTGCTGTTTCAGCTGTTCAAACTGCTGCTGGCTTATTCGGCCATCTGCAAGCATCTGCTCCACGATTTTCTGCGGGTCTTTCCCCTGCATCTGCTGTTTGAACTGCATAAACTGCTGCACCACGTTCATCGGGCTATTTGGCATTGCGCTTTTCCCCATTGCCTGTAGAATCGGATTTGTCATTGAGCATTGCCTACAATGTTCTTTGCAGTGTTGCCCGCAATCTCTCCGGCACTCTTGCCCTCGCTCACATCGTTCACAAGGCTCGGCAGGGTGTCCAGTGCAAGGTCTGCTGTCGTGTCGGTCAAAATGCGTCCCAGTGCATCACCGGCACCAGCGCCCAGTACATCCCCCAATACAGGGATTTTCTGTGCCTGCCCCACAACGGCATTGCCCGCCTTGCCCATCGTCTGCGCAAGTGGTGTGCCCGCCATAGCAGTGTTGAACAGGTCGTACTGCATTCCCTTGCCGACAAGCGTGCCTGCTGCCGCCGCCAGCGGGTCATAGCTCTTTGCACCCTCAATCGCATTGCTAAGCTTCGGCAGCTCGGCACCGGTCTCATTCGCAATGTCCGTCAGCTTATCCACACTCTTTGTCAAAAACGGCACACTGTCATACAACCCGGCTGTAAAGGCCTGCGCAGTCTGCCCGGCACCGTTCATCTGTGCTTTTCCGCGCAAGGCGCTGTTCTGGTTCAGCTCGGCATTCATGGCAGCCGTCTTTTTCGCGTAGTCCTCTTGGCTCAGGCCCTCTTTGTTTGCGGCAGTCTCAAACACCCGCTTCAAGCCGCTAAAGCCGGTGTTCTTCGTGCTTTTTTCGTACTGGTTTACCGCCGCCACTTCGGCACTCGTCAGCTTGCGTCCCGGGGCGGCCAGCTCGGCGCGGTAATCCGCATCGGTCTGCAGCTTTTTAAGCGCAGCGGCAATGTCTTCCTGCTGGCTCTTGTAGTCGTTGCGCTTGTCCTTTGCAACCTGCGTCTCTGCCGCGCTGGGGGCACTTCCTGCGGCGGCGTAACTGCTGCCGATAACTTTTCCGCCCCGCGTCACAGCGCGGCTCTGGGCGGGCTGTGCGGCGCTCACGAGACCTGTCCCGTTTCGCTCAGCATAACTCTTTGCAGCAGTCGTGCGCGCACCAGCTTTCTTCGATTCCAGATACTTCTCCTGCGCGCTCTTTTCCTTTTCGCTATTTGGCTTGGGTTTTCCCGTGTCCCCTGCTTTCGGCTTGCTGCCAGTCGTACTGCCTGTCGTGCCGCCAGTGCTTGCGCCACCGCCGAACAGCGAATCCAGCGATGCCGCACTTTCCGTGTCGCTGCCCGTGCCGGTGGTACTGCCGCCCTTGCCGGAGGATTTCCCGCTGGATTTTGCAGCCTTCGCCGCTTTCTTCGCCGCATACTGCTGCGCCTTTTGCTGCTGCTGGTACAAATCGTTTGCCGCGTCAAACTTTGCCTGCGCCAGTTTCATCTGCCGGTTCAAAATATCGTTGTTCAGGCTGTTTTCAAGGCTTGCACCCTGCACAATGTTGTTCAGCGTCTCGGTGTAGCTGTTATGCAGCACAGGCAGCGTCTTGTCAGTGGCGTTCATGATGGCACTGCCCTGCTGCTGTGCTTTCCTCGTTGTGCCGCGGCCAGTGCTAACATTGCTGGCCTGCGCCGTCTGGTATCGGTTCAAATACGCATTCAGCAACGCATCTTCACGACCATTCACTTTCGCCATAGCTCAAGTCCTCCAAATCCCCAAGCCTTCCCCCCAAGGGGGAAGGTGGCCCCGCAGGGCCGGATGAGGGGCGGCTTGCCCTTTACCGCCCCATTCCCTTATTCGTAACTGTACTCCCACTGCCCGGTTGTCGTGTTGAATCTCTGGCGTAGCTGCGGCATGCTGGCTGCCATGTTTGCGTAACCCTGCATTAGGCTGACAAGATTGTTCGTGTTGTTTGCTGTCAGGTTCGCAAGGTCCGTCTGATACTGGCTTAAATCCGCTGCATCGCCGCTGGCTCGCTGGTTTTCCAGCTGTGCCATGTTGTTCTGATAGGTGTTCGCAAGGCTTGCCAGCTGGTTTTGCCGCTCGGTTTCCAGCGCGTTGCGGCTGTTGTTGTAGTTGTTCAGCATACCGGCTGTCGTGGTCTCGCTTGCACCGCCGTTCAGTCCCTGCGCACTAAGCTGCTGCGCAAGGTTGCGCTGCTGCAACATGCGGTTAATGCAGCACTTGTTGATTCTGTCTCTGTATCCCTTTACCGTGCGCCGTGCTTCGATTTCAATGTTGTCCTCACCGGTAACAGGGCTTTTCCCCGGCGCAGTCGTAAAGCTCACAATGCCTTTTTCTGCGTTGCAAGTAAAGCCGCTGATTTCTTTCCATGTGCCGTCCCCCTGCAGCTGGCGCACCGTCACATTGGCATCGTCCAGCCCGGAAAAACTTAAATGATATTCTTTGCTCGTTCCGTCAGCAAGGAACTTTTCTTTGAATTTCGGCTGCAATAGGTTCAGCGCATCATACTGCTTGCCGCCGCCGTTCGGGGCTTTCGCAATCGTCACTGTCGGGATATAAGCGGCATCTTCCACCGGCTTTGCGGTAGTGCCGTCATAGACAAGAAATTTCTTGCCGTCCACAATGTAAAGGTTGTCGCCAAACTGCCACGCATAGCTTTTCGCGTCGTTCATTTCGCTGTACAAAAGCTGCGGCGTGTCCTTCATGACATACAGCCCGGTCCCGGCGTGTATCAGGTCATATTTGTCTTTCTTTCTCGCATAGTGCCCGTTGATTCTCCCGGTAAATTTGTACATGGTCTCATAGCCCATGCGCTTGCGCACCTTGCCGGGTTCACTGCGTATCATGTTCTCCGCATAGGGGCTTTGCGTTACGCTTACATTGAACGGGTTTGAGGTAAAATCCACGCCGTAAAACTGCGTCAGTTTAATAACACTCCGGCTCGGGATTTCAGGTATCGCAAAAGCCATCTCTTACCACCACCCTGTATTGTTGCCCCAGCTCTCCTGTGTCGGCATTCTGTCCGGGTTTTTCAGCCGCTCAAAGGCAACCTCAAACTCGTTGCGGTAATAGGTGCTCACCGCAATATCATCGTCCTTGTACAGCTGGCTTGCCATAGGCTGCAGAGCGGGCAGCGCCCATATCAAACTGGTTGTCCTCGATCATCGTCTTGGTGATGCGGAACGCCTTCTTGAACTCAGAATGCTGGATAAGTTTTGGCTCCACCTCGCCGAAATCATCCAGCGGGCTGGACGCACCCTCATCGACCAGATCAAAGTTGGAGAAGGTAGACATTCCTGCGATCTTCTCGCCGAAACGCTTGGACTTCTTGACATTGAACAGCGCATTGACAAGCTCGTCATCGTTGTTCTTCTCGTTGTCGGTGTCCTTCATTTTCATGGTGAGCAGGTCAGCCCACTCATTCCAAAAATCATTGGCAAGGCCGCTTGCCTTGCTAAAAATAACTGCCATAGTCAGTCTCCTTTACACAAAAAAATCAAATCGAGTTGTAGAGCTTCTGCAGCTCCTCATCGCTCTTGTCCGGGAAATACTCATGCGCTTTCGCAAGCATCCCGCTGCTCATGGTCTTTTCCTTGCCCGGCATATTGGCACCGCCGTGCGCGGCCAAGTGTCCCTTGCCGCGTGCCGCGTTGATAGCTGCCTGTTTACCGGCCTCCGTGCCGCTCTGTACGGCCTTGCCATAGTTCAGCGCCTTGTAGGCGGTCACCATGTCCAGCCCGTTTTTCTGCACAAGCTCGACCATCTTGTCAAAATTTTCAAGCTTGGCAAGGTCTGCGGTGGTTTTCAGGCTCGGCTCAATTTTTTGCAGCGCGGCAAAATCGGCATTGAACGCTGCCTGCGCCTCGTCGTTGACTCTGGCGGCTTTCAGCTCCTCCATCTCGGCTTTCAGCTGTGCCTTCTCCGGGTCGTTGTCGATAAGGCGCTGCAACGCGGCTCTCTGTTCCGCTGTCTGGTTCGCCGTAGCCTGCTCGATTGCACGCTGACGGTCAAGCTTGTTCTGGGCGTCCAGTGCGGCGAAATAGTCCTGCATCGACTTGACCGGCGCGCCGGTCTCTGGGTTTTTGTACCCGGCAAATCTCTGTGCAAACTGTCTGTCCACACGCTGCTGTGCCTCTCGCTCGCTGCGCTGGCGGGCAATGGCCCATACATTGTTTGGGATTTCCGGTTCTGTGGCAGTTTCCGTGTTTTGGGCGGCACTTTCCACTTCACTTTCCACAGTTTCCACATTTTCTGTCGGGTTGTCGTCAATCTGGTCGGCTACGCCAGCGGTCACGCCGTTTTCAAACTCGTCCATAGGTTCCTCCGCGTACAACGCCCGCCGGCTAAAAATTTGTATAAAAAAAGCGCCTACCCTTTCGGATAAGCGCTTCTTTTATCGTAGTTCTCCTGCCTTCCCCCTCGGGGGAAGGTGGCCCCGCAGGGCCGGATGAGGGCAAAGCAAATCTTATTGCCCGCCGTCATTCACAGGGTAACTCACCCTCTGCACCGCTTTTCCCGGTGCCAGCTCCCCCACAACCTGCCCGAACCGCGGGCATTGCTTGCTTCGGCAGATAAATTTCAGCACCTCCGTGCCGGAATCTACGCGGCACTCTACGCCGCAAGTCTGGCATCTCATGCAGGGTTCCCCCATTTCTCAATCAGCATTTTGCGGTCTTTCTGGCTTGCGTTTTTATAATCCTCGTACATGTCCGCCGTCCACGGCCTCTTTCGTATATTCACAGGTTTTTTCGCCGGGCTTGTCCACCAAACGCAAAATCCGCGCAAGGCATCTGGGAAATGCGTCAACCCGTGCGGGTTCTTCGCATACACATCAGGGTTTTTATCGTCCTTCTGTATCTTCGTCATGCACGTCCATAACTCGCCCGGCTTGTAGAACGTCAGATACCCTTTTCCGGTTTTCTCGTCCTTGCGCAGCCATTGTTTCATGGCAGCACACCCTGCCGAAAAATCTCGTGATGTCTGTACCAGTCCCAGCCCTGCTTCGCTGAACAGCTGCGCGCGGCTCTTGCCGCTCTCTTGGCTACGGCTCCACAAGTCAGATGGTGCAAGGAACATGTCAATTTCCTCGTCCGCAGAATCCCGTAAAATCAGGTCTGCGGCTTCGCCAATAGTTTTATTCGGACCGCCATCCACTCTGTAAACGCAAGCATGGTTGCTTTCGTCAATGGCTATCCAAAGTGCCGCCAGCATATCAAGGCCATAGTCAATCGTCACATAGCGTCTTAGCGGCCCTGTGGGCGGTGCATCGACCAAGTGGGTATCTTTGTCAAGCTCACTAAAAAAGCGCCCTCCGGGGGCGGAGAGCGCTTCTTCTTCGGTTGCAGGGTACTCCTGCATCGTTTTATCTTCGCCCAGCGCAGCAACAGTCTGTGCGTACCACTTCTCACTGCGGCGCGGGTCTGTGCTCCACGGCAAAAACAGCTTTGCAAAACCGTTGCCGGGGTTTGTGTAGATTTCCTCAAACAGCGTGCCAAGCTTGATGGTTGACAACCCGATAACCCGCCCGCCGAACGGTCTGTTGATAACCGGGTATGCAGCCTGCCAGATTTCCTCTGCGTACTGCTGGAACGCCCATTCGTCGATCACGATCAAGTCAGCGGTAAACGAACGGCCTGCCGCAGGGCTTGACGGAAACGCCTTAAACACGCTCTCCGGGCCGTCCGGCCACATCACAACCACCTGCATTGTGCTTTTGTAGAATACCGGCCCTGTCCAGCCCGCAACGCTGCCGGCCGGCGTGTCCACCTCTCGTATAAGCCCCGGCATGTACCGCAGTATCACCGCAAGGCGGCGCACAAGCTCTTTGGCCTCGTCCTCTGACCGGCTCAAGCCAATCGCAGTACGGCCTGTGTTCAGCGCCACAAGCCGCGCTACCTCTGCCAGCGCCAGCCATGTAAAGCCCAACTGACGCGCTTTCAGCACGCAAACAAGCCGGTTCTCGGCAAACACGACAAGCGCTTTCTTTTGCCCATCCCACAGCGTAAACGGCTGTATCAGCTCGTCTGCGTCCTTGTCCTCAATGTGGCAATATGTTTCGCAAAAATACACCGGGTCTTTCCTGCACGCCTCGCGCTCAAGTTCCCGCATCTCTTCCAGCGTCAACACATCACCCCGCTTTCAGCAAAAGTCTTGCGTGGAAACCCAGCCAATCAAATCGGATTGCAAAGTTCGGAACCGCATACACCATGTTGTCACGCAAAAACGAAAGTGACGGCAACGGAAAGAATGATTTCCAGTAAATCTCAACATCGAACCTGCAATCCATTTCTCTACCTCAAAATTCCCCATACCCGCCCTACCGGTTTATGCTATGCCGGTCTCACCCGTTGCGGGGAGCAAATCCGCAACGTAATTCAGCAGCACTTGTATTCCGCGCGCTTACCCGCGGTTCTGCTTTGATGTTATGGGTTTCGGCGATGCGTAACTGCGTCAGTAACGGAGTCCGCACAAGCAGATGCCGGGCAGACTTTTTCAGGCTCTCGAAGTCCCGTTGCGGTCTGCCATCGCGCCGCGCTCCTGATCGGCTTGCCGCTTTGCTTACAGCGTTCAGGTTATCTATCGCGTTTTGCCTGCGCCGGGCTTTCACCGGTGGGAGCGACCCAGCTTTCACCGCTGCCGGAATCGAACCGGCCCCATGCCAAATGGCTGCACTCTTCAGGTGCTGTGCGGCATATAAAAGGCGTGGCAGTTGCGCGTGTTGCACGGTGTGCAAGTTATAAGCAAGTTTATATTTAGCGTATTACCGTCTTATATTCAGAAACTTGCCACAAACTCACACGCTTTTGCAAGTTGCGTGCAACAGAGGCTTGCCGCGACTGTTGGCGCAGAACAGAGGACACGAACCCCAGCCGCCACCGGCGGCCAATCGGTTTAGCAAACCGTTCCCGCTCCCCGCGGGTTTATTCTGCAAATAAAAAAGCGCCCTGCCGTAGCAGAACGCTTTGTATTGTGGCCGCTGGGTCTTGAAGCGGACGGCCCTAGTCCCATAGTCAGAGGAGGTTTTCAAACTGACACCCGCGCCGGGATACTCAAAATTTCAAAATTTTATTTTTTTAGGGAACCTTTGCTATTCAGGGGACAGTTCCCTCATAGGGGGGATATGTACTCTTGTTTCTTGCTTGTGATACAATCCCGCGTTTTCTTTCATTTTGCATGGATATTTGGGGCGGGGGAGAGAATTTATTTTTATGTTCGCTGGGGGAATGGACATATTCGTACCCAGCCGCGCTACCTATGAGCCCCGCCCTCCCCTTCATAGGGGGTACCCCCCTCCCCCTGCTGCCTCCTGTCCTCTCCCGGCAGACCGCCGCAAAAAAAATACCCCCGCGCGTCCTTCTTCATCTACAGCCCGTCCCCGGTTTCCGCCTGCTGGTTCCGCCCAGCTTCGCACCGTTTCCGCCTGCTGCCGCGCTGCCGCTGGCTACTATTTCGCTAAATACTTATTTAGCGAACAACGAATTCACGTCTTATCGTTCTTTTGCAGCCGTTTCTGTATGTTTTGCATCAATTCTCTATCAGCATCGGTCATTGTTTCGGCTGTGATCTCCATTTGCTCCGCCGGTTTATCGCCTGCGGAATCCCGCACAAACACCGCCGCTTTGACGTCTCCGGCCTTCGCTTTCGCCGCCATCGCAACCGCGATTGATTCATATAAAGTTATAGGCTTTCCCCTCTGCTGTGCCATCTCTTGCACAGTTTGGGCTAGTTCCTCATCTTCCAAGCCTTCCACACTGTCCGGCTGCTGTAGCAGGTCGCTATATATTTCCTTAATCGTTCGGCGCTTCTTCTGGGCTTCAACGCTGGCCTTCTGCCCTGCCTGCTGAATTTCCCGCCTGCGTTCCGGTTCCATATCCTTTATTGCTGTACCTGGCCGCAGATTCGCAATGCTGGCCGGGTTCATCCTGTTTCCGCGCTTATCTACGAGTTCTCCGCGTTCTGCTGCTTGCCTGGCTTTTTCGACTCCTGCAATTGCCTTGCGGGTCACTTCTCCAAGCTGGACGGCCCGCGCCGCCTTTTTTTCTGCCATGTTGCCGCCCTCCTTTTATAGCAACAAAAAAAGCGCCCAGCGGTAAAGCTGGACGCCCGAAACCTAATTTTCGCGTTACAACGTTAAAACTGTATAATGAGTGGTGCGTCCGCGAGAGTTCGCTCTCTCGAGCGTACCGCTCATTATACACATTTTACTACGCAAGTGCGATTTTGTCAAGTGTTTTTCGGTTTATCGTGATTTTCTAGTTTTGCGCGTGATTTTGCTGCGCTGGCTATATAGCCGCTCAGACTCTCCCCCGCTGCATCTGCCGCCCGCTGGATGGTTTCCGCGTCCTCCTGATTAAGCCGTACAGAAATTGCCTTGAACTTGGCCAAATACCGCGCATTGGCTGCCCTTTTCGCATCCGTAGACATTTTGCGTACCTCCTTTTATATAGTTCTTTCATTATAGCACATCCTGCCTCGTCATGCAACATGTACAACTTGCACAATCCGCATGTTTCATGTTTGTGCATATCTCCGAATGTGCATGAAACATGTTGACAGCATTGCATGAATCATGTATAATAAAGCCATCGAAACAAAGAACAGCCGCCCAGCGGCCCCACAGGAGGAAACAACATGACTACCACATATAAGACCTATAAATGGTTCAACCCCCGACCCTGCACCATCACCGAAGGCACCGCAATGTACAGAGACCTTGCCAGCAAGCACCACCCCGACCACGGCGGCAGCGTCTCCGACATGCAGGAGATCAACGCCGAGTGGGACGAGCTGAAGCCCACACTTCCCCGCTTCTGCAGTGAGCAGGCCAAGCAAGGCCGCCAGCAGTACGAGCAGACCAGAGCGGCAGAGGACGCCGCCAAGGCCGCGCAGGATGCAGAGGCCGCCAAGATGGCCGAAGAACTCGCCAAGTGCCCGGGCCTGAGGTTCGATGTTGTCGGCTCTTGGATTTGGGCCGACAGCAGCCACAAGTGGTTGCATACCCTCGAAAAGCTCGGTTTCCGCTGGTCTGCGAACCGCTGCAAATACTACTGGCACCCGCAAGGCGACACCAGCCGCCGCAACCGCCGCGCATCTTATGAAGAAATCTACCAGAAGTACAACGGCACCAGCTACCAGACCCGCAACCGCGAAACCATTCCCGCCTGATACCTTGCAGGGCCGCACAGTAAAGCGACCCTATCCCACAAACCAAAGTAAAGGAGATTCACCACCATGAAGGAATACACCCCGCATCATCTGCCGGACGTCACCGGCGACCCGTTGGAGATCAGCCCGGATTTATCCGCCACCGAGTGGGAGCGCACCACAGCGCAGCGCGAGCAGGCCGTCGCCGCCCAGATCGAGCAGGCGGACGCGATCCAGTACGAAACCGGGAACCGCGTTATCATCGTGACGGCAGGCTGGCGCAGCCCCTACCAGATCAGCTACTTTACCCGGCACGGCTCCGACCTTGTCCCCACGATGCACGAGGACCGCGACACGGCCCAGCAGGCCGCGCAGGAAATCCCCGAGACATTCCAGCCCACCGCCGCAATTATTTTTTAAGGAGGAACCACCATGAAAACCCTACACCACACCGAAACCACTTGGCAGGGCCGCAAGATCATCATCGACGCGGCAGACCTCACCGCCGAATATGGCTATATCGAAGTAATGGCCATGTACCCCGATGGCCGGGAAATTGAGTGTTACCACACCCACAACCCGGAGGACGCCCGCCTGATGTTCAACCACTACTGCGACCTGGCCGCAGACCGGCCCACCGCCGACACCTACACCCGGCAGGACTGGGAACGCACAGGAGTATTCAACGCCCACCCCGGCCAGGCTATCACCGCGGAAATCTATGATGAGTTTTATAACTGCCTGCCTCCGTACAGCCTGCCGCGCGATCTGCGCCGCGATGGTCACAAGGGTTTTTTGATGGGCGAACCACACAGCAGCGATGCACAAGGGCTGCTATATATGGCTTTTGTCCGTCACGGCCTGCGCCATTACTATTATGGACTTGTCCACCGCTGAAACTCTCGCAGGGCTGCACAGCGTAAAGCAGCCCCACCCCATAACCCTAACACCGAAAGGAGCTAATATAATATGATTACCGGCATCAAGTACACCGAGACCCCGAGTCCCCTCCGCACCTGCTACACATTCGAGGGCTTGACCCCTCGCGGCGAGCGGCTCTATGTGGAGCTGTCCGCCCACATCAACGACGGCAGCAAGCACAATCTCTGTCAAGTCTGGTACAAGCACGGCTACACCGCCGCCCCTCTGCCGTCTTACTGGTGCGTTGACACCTGCGCCACTGATTCGCACGGCATGAGCTGGCGCCGCTACGACCCCACCGCCAAGCTGCACGAAAGCGGCAAGCGGCTTGTCATCAACTTCGACTGGATGCTACCCGCCACCCCTGCCAACCGTCACAAAATCCTGGCCGAGATCATCCGCCGGGCGAATAAGGAGTAACCACCATGAAGAAATTTATTCTATCCGTCATCATCGCCGCCGCGCTGGCGGCGTCCTTCGCTGCCGGATGCCGTGCCACTATGTTGAGCGCTCGTCTGGTCTCCGCCTCCGACAGCGCCCGCCTGCATCCGTCCTACGTGATCTCCTACCGCTTCGGCCCGCTCTGGTTCAATGAAATCTACGAATAACAAAAAAGCCGCCCCAAAAAGGCGGCTTTCTTTTTTTGCACCATGATTTTCTGCACCAAAAGCGCACCAAAATCCCCATAATTAGGATTACAAAACGTGTTCGCACCATGAATGCACCAGAAAAAGTATTCATTTTCATGCAATTTTGAACGTTTCAGAACAAAGAAAAAGCAGCTAAACAACGTCGCTTAGCTGCTTTTTTTCGGCTCATCGCCAATATACATTATGGAGCGGGATACGAGTCTCGAACTCGCCACCTACTGCTTGGGAAACAGTCACTCTACCGGATGAGCTAATCCCGCATCAGTGACTGCTATTATAGCGCAAATCAGGTAGGTTGTCAAGGGGGCAAGTTGGCGGAAACGGCAAAGCGGCAGAGCCCCTCCGGCCTTCGCTTATGCTCGGCCTGAGGGGCTCTGCACTCTCACCTTTAAATCATACTGAACAAATCCACCTGGCTCGTTTCGGGCAGACCGCCCAAAGCGCCGACGGCGCGGAGCTTGTCAAAAACAGACTGCGCCACACCGCTGGCCTGCTGCAATTCCTCCACCGAGATATACTCCTGCCCGTGCATCGTGGCCTGTTCCAGCGCAACAGCGGCGGCATCACCCAGACCGCGGATGGCCGTGAACGGCAGACGCACCTTGCCGTCCTCAACCACGTACTTACTGGCGTAGCTTCTGCCCAGCTCGATGGGCAAAAACTCGCAGCCGCGCTGCAGCATTTCGTTTTCCAGCTGCAGGCTGACCAGCGCGTCATCGTCCTTGGCGGTGCGCTCGTCCTTGGGGATCTTTTCGTTGTCGCGCAGGTGCTGCTTCGCCACACGGACGCCGCCCACGGCGGCCTCGTAGTCAATATCCGCGCCGCGCACCGTGAAGTACACCGCGTAGAAGATGGCCGGGTGGTAGACCTTGAACCACATCAGGCGGATGGCCGCCATCAGGTAGGCCACGGCGTGGGCCTTGGGGAACATATACTTGATCTTGCGGCAGGATTCAATATACCAGTCGGGCACATCGTGCTCGCGCATGGCCTCCTCCCACCCGGGCTTGAAGCCGCCCTTGGCGACCTTGCCCTTACGCACGGCCTCCATGATGTCGAACGACATCTTCGGCTCCAGTCCCTTGCGCAGCAGGTACAGCATGATGCTGTCACGGCAGCCGATGACCTCCGCAATCGTGCAGGTGCCCGAGCGGATCAGCTCGTCGGCGTTGCCGGTCCAGACGTCGGTGCCGTGGGACAGGCCGGAGATTTGGATCAGCTCGGAGAAATTCTTCGGCTGGGCGTCCAGAAGCATCTGGCGCACGAAGTTTGTGCCCATCTCGGGGATGCCGAACGTGCCGGTCTTGGAGCCGATCTGCTCCTCCGTCACGCCGAGGGCCTCGGGGCTGGTCAGCAGACTGTAGACCTTCTCGTCGTTCATCGGGACGGAATCAATCGGAATGCCGGAGTATTCCTCAAAGAACTTGTAGAAGGTCGGCACATCATGGCCCAGCTCATCCAGCTTGAGCAGCGTATCGTGCAGGTATTTAAATTCAAAGTGGGTCGTCAGCAGACCGCCCTTGACGTCGTCCGCCGGGTGCTGGATGGCGCAGAAGTCGTAAATGTCGAAGGTATCCGGCACAACGACCATGCCGCCGGGGTGCTGACCCGTCGTGCGCTTGACGCCGGTGCAGCCCATGACAAGGCGGTTTTCCTCGGCGCGGTTGACGGTCTTGCCGCGCTCCTCGAGGTATTTTTTGACGTAGCCGTAGGCGGTCTTATCCTGCAGACCGGAGACCGTGCCCGCCTTGAACACGTTTTCCTTGCCGAACAGTTCCTCGGTGTAGCGGTGGACGTGGGACTGATACATGCCCGAGAAGTTCAGGTCAATATCAGGCTCCTTGTCGCCGTAGAAGCCGAGGAAGGTCTCAAACGGGATGTCGTGGCCCTCGACGATCATCGGCTTGCCGCAGACCGGGCAAGTCTTGTCGGGCAGGTCGAAGCCGTCAAAGTGTACGCCGTCGTTGATCCACTCGCTGTGCTTGCAGTTGGGGCACAGATAGTGCGGCGGCATCGAGTTGACCTCGGAAATGCCGGAAAAGTGCGCGACGGCGGATGAGCCGACGGAGCCGCGGCTGCCGACCTGATAGCCGCCCGCATTGGAGTAGGCCACCAGACGCACAGCAATGACGTACAAAACGGCGTAACCGTGGCCGCAGATGGAGTCCAGCTCCTTTTTCAGCCGCTTTTGCAGCACGTCGGGCAGCGGGCTGCCATAGTCACGCGCCGCGTGCTTCCACGTGTCGTCGCGCAGCTCCTGTTCCGCGCCCGGGATGCTGGGCGGGTAGGTGCCCTTGGGGATGGCGCGCAGGTTGTTGTCGATGGTCGCGGCGATCTTGTTGGGGTTCGTCACCACAATTTCATACGCCTTTTCCTGCGGCAGATAGCTGAAATCCTCCAGCATATCGGGCGTGGTGCGGAAGTAGAGCGGGGCCTGGTTGTCCGCGTCCTTGAAGCCGTTGCCGGCCTGCAGAACAGCGCGGTAGATCCAGTCCTCCGGCTCCTGAAAGTGGGAGTCGCCCGTGGCGACAACCGGCTTATGCAGGTCCTCGCCCAGCTTTATGACGGTGCGGTTGAAGTTTTTGATGGCCTCGATCGAGTCCACCTGCCCGTTGCGCACCATGAATTCATTGTTGCCGAGCGGCTGCACCTCGAGATAATCGTAATAATCGGCAATGCGGAGCAGCTGTTCGTAGGGCTGACCGGCCACGATTGCCCTGTAAAGCTCACCTGCTTCACAGGCTGGGGAGAGCAGCAGGCCCTCGCGGTACTGGTTCAGCAGGCTGCGCGGCACGCGCGGTTTCTTAAAGAAATACTGCGTGTGGGCGGCGCTGACAATGCGGTAGAGGTTCTTTAAGCCCACCTGATTCTGCACCAATATAATAAGGTGGTAGTATTTCTTTTTCAGCACCTCTTTGTTGCCGCCGAGGCCGGTGTTGATAGACTCCACCGTATGGATGTCCTTTTCCTCGAGGTCGGTCAGCATGACCTCATAGATGCGGGCCAGCGCCATGGCGTCATCGACGGCGCGGTGATGGTTGAAGGGCGGGATCTCGAGGTGCTTGTTGATGGTGTCCAGTTTGTAGTTGCGCAGCCCCGGAAAGAGTGCCTGCCCCATCGGCAGTGTGTCGATATAGGTGTTCTCGTCCCAGCTGACGCCCGCCTTCTCCCCTGCCTTGCGGATGAACAGCATATCAAAGCTGTGGGCGTTATGGGCCACAAGGATGTTGTCCCCGCAAAATTCTTTAAAAGCGCGGATGGCCTCCTCGGGCGTCGGGGCGTCGGCGACCATGGCATCGTTGATGCCGGTCAGGTCAACGACCTTCTGCGGGATCGGCTTGCCGGGGTTGACGAAGGTGCAGAACTTCTTTTCCTCGTTGATCTTGCCGTTCTCGACATAGACCGCGCCGATCTCAGTCAGGCGCTCGGTGTTGGAGTCGAGACCCGTCGTCTCGGTGTCAAAGACGACGAACGAGCCGGAGAGCGGCATCTCGGCGCTGCCGTAGACTGCGGGGATCATGTCATCAACGAAGTAGGCCTCACAGCCGTAAATCAGTTTAAAGTTCGGGTCTGTTTCGTGGATGGCATCGGTGGCCAGCATCGCTTCGGGGTAGCCCTGGCAGACGCCGTGGTCGGTGATGGCAATGGCGCGGTGGCCCATGCGGTGAGCCAGACGCACGATCTTGCCGGGGTCGTTGAAGCCGTCCATCGAGCTGGACTTGGTGTGCAGGTGCAGCTCGACGCGCTTTTCGCCGTCGGGCGCGGTATCCTGGCGCTGCTCACGCTCGACCTGCAAAACGTCGTAGGGCATGATGACAAAGTCATGCTCGTACTTGTCGTACATATAGTTGCCGCGGACGATGAGGGTCGTGCCGGGCTTGAGGCCCTCCCACTTGGACATATCCGCGCCTTCTTCCCCCATGACCTTGAGGTTGACGGAGCCGGAGTAGTCGGTGATGGAGGTAAAATAAATCTTGCGGCGGCTGCCCTTGACCTCGGTAGCAAAAACGTCGCCCCAGACCGTGACCTTGCCGCCGTCGCCCAGATCATTGAGGCGGCGGGTGTCGGTGGGCTTGAACTGCTTGCCGTAGAACAGCTTGACCGGCTTGTTCGTGAGGGCGAGACCTTCAATCGTAAAGTCGGGCGGTGTCTCCTTGGCCTCGAACTTGACAACGGGGGCCTTCTCCTGCAGGTACTGCTCAAACTCCTCCTCGGTGCGCGCCTTACCGGAATCGGCCAGGCGGACAACGGGCAGACTTCCTGTGCGCTCCTGGATCATCTCGGCCAGCACGCGGGGCAGCTCGACGCTCTCAAGGATCTGGCGGCCCGCGCTGACGTGGACCGTGATGCCGTCCTCGCCAAAGGTGACGGGCTCGGACTTATCGAGGAAGCCGTTGACCGGCATTCCCTTTTCTTTCAATTCCTCGATCATCAGGCGCACGGCCTCGGGGGTGATGTTCGGGTAGGCAAAGTAGCTGCGGACTTGCAGCTCATACCCGGCGAACACCTCGGCAAGGGACGCACAAAGACGCCCGCACAGCGCCTGATCCAGAGGTTCAGCACTGCGCAGGCAGATGACGACCTGTCTTTGTGTGCGGTAAAGCTCCACGCGGTCCACAAGCACACTGCCGAACGCCGCGCAGAACTGCTGGTCCGCCGTAAACTGCGGCCAGACCTGGGTGACAAATGGTTTCAAATGGGGATACCTCACAAGTGGGTGTAGAGACAAGGCTTCCTCCGAGGGGCTGCGCCCGCAGGCGCGTGTCGGAGTGCAACCGCCGTAGGCGGCTCTTGGCACGGAGACTGAAGCTGTCCGCGAAGCGGACTGATGAGGGCGAAGTTTCCGGGTATTACCCGCAAACGAATTGCCGAGGACAGCTTGCCCCTCATCCGGCCCTGCGGGGCCACCTTCCCCCGCGGGGGAAGGCTTTATTGGTTACATCTTATGAATTTCTTCCAGCAGCTGGCCGACAATATCGCCCTTCAACATACGGATCTTCTCGCCGCGGATGAAAAGCAGGGCCTCGTCCTTACCGCCGGCAATGCCGATGTCGGCGTCGGATGCCTCGCCGGGGCCGTTGACAACACAGCCCATAATAGCGATCTTGAGCGGCTTCTTAAAGCCCTCGTCCCGCAGACGCGCCTCGACCTCGTTGGCGATCTCGATCATCGGGTACTGGGTGCGCCCACAGGTCGGGCAGCTGATGATCTCGGGACCGGCGACGGCGTAGCCCGCCGCGCGCAGGATGTCATACCCGGCGTAGACCTCGTTCTCGGGTTCATCGGTCAGACTGACGCGCAGCGTGTCGCCGATGCCCTCCATCAGCAGACCGCCGATGCCCATACCGGACTTGATGAGGCCCATGCGGTTGCCGCCGGCCTCGGTCACGCCGACGTGCAGGGGGTAATCCGTCTGGCTGGCCAGCAGACGGTACGCCGCCATCATGCGGGGCACGTTGCTGGATTTGATCGAAATAACGATATTATCAAAGTCGTATTTTTGCAGCAGCCGCACATGGTACATGGCGCTCTCCACCATAGCCTCGGGCACGGGAGCGCCGTACTTGGCCAGGATGTGCTTTTCGAGGCTGCCGCCGTTGACGCCGATGCGGATGGGCACATTTCTGGCGTTGCAGGCGTCGGCCACGGCCTTGACACGGTCATCATCCCCGATGTTGCCGGGGTTGATGCGAATTTTGTCCGCACCGGCATCCAGCGCTGCAAGCGCGGCGCGGTAGTCAAAGTGGATGTCCGCCACAACGGGGATGTCCACCTTCTCTTTAATGGCAGCCACGACGGCGGCGTCCGCCGGGGTGGGCACGGTCACGCGGACGATCTGGCAGCCCGCCTTGGCGACGCGCTCTGCCTGGGCCACGTTGCCCGCAATATCCTTGACGGGCACATTCAGCATCGTCTGGACGGCAATGGGGTTCGTGCCGCCGATTTTAATGCTGCCGATCTTGACTTCTTTCTTTAATTGACGCTGCATCGTAGTTCTCCTTATAAGAATCGTGAAATATCGTGCATCGTGACCAGAATCATCAGCCACACCAGCGCCACCGTACCCGCCGTGTTGATCACGCCCTGCACACGGGGCGGCACAGGATGGCCGGTCAGACCCTCCCACGCAAGGAACAGCAGTTTGCAGCCGTCCAGCGCCGGGATGGGCAGCAGGTTAAAGATGCCGACGTTGATGGTCAGCAGAGCCAGCAGGGACAGTACCTCCCGCCAGCCATAGTGCACGGCCTGGTTGACCGCCGACACCGTGCCGAGGGGGCCGGACAGTTCCTCCACGCCCACCTTGCCGGCGAGCAGGTCAAAAAAGCTGCCCAGAATAGCCCTGCTGTAGTAACTATACATATCGCAGGTCATGACAATGACGTGCCGCAGGTCCTTTTTCATCGGCTCAACGCGGAAATCCATGCCATACAGCACATTGCCGTCCGCGTCGCGCGTCGGGGTGAAGGTCACATCCTGCAGTTCCAGGACCTCGCTGCCGCGCAGGACCACCACGTTGTAGGTTTGCTCCTCACCGGTGTAAAACATATCGGTTATGTCGTAGAGCGTCCAGCAGGGGTTGCTGCTAATCTGCAAAATCGTGTCGCCCTCCTGCAGGGCTGCGGAGCTTGTGGCGTTCTCGCTGAAATCCGCAATCGTCGTACTGCCGACCTTGCCCATGGTAAGGACGAGCACCAACAGCACCGCAACGCCGAGGATAAAGTTCATCAGCGCACCGCAGAGCGTAACAAAAAAGCGCTGCCAGGCGGTGGCATCCTCAAATTTCTGGCCGCTGACGACCAGCGGGAAAAGCGTGGTTTTGCGGGGCTTCGGGGCGGGTGGCGGTGCGCTCTCCCCGCTCTCGTCCACCTCGTCGTCCTCCTCGTCAGGCAGGGGGCTGAACAGATTATAGCCGCCCAGCGGCAGCAGGCGGACAGAATAGGTCGTTCCGTCACGGGTCGTGGACCACAGGCGCGGGCCAAAGCCGATGGAAAATTCCTCGACATGGATACCGCAATGGCGCGCCGCCATAAAGTGGCCCAGCTCATGCACCAGAATGACGCTGCCAAACACGAGCAGCGATGCCAGCCCGGTCAGCAATGCAGTCATAGGCACCTCACAAGTAAAGTATTGGACGTAGAACTGTAGGGGCCGGGCATGCCCGGCCCGCGCGTGTATGGCAGGCAGGAGTCTGCCGGAAAGCTGAGGGCCGCACATGTGCGGCCCCTACCGGGCAGTTCCAATCAGATATGTGCCTCCACATAGGCGCGGGCCATGCGGTCACACTCGTGGACGTCGGCAAGCGTGTAGTCGCCGCCGAAGGAATCACTGTCGACGATGCCCTCGACCAGGCGGCCAATGTCCAGGAAGCCGATCTCGTCGCGCAGGAAGTGCGCGACGGCGGCCTCGTTCGCACCGTTGGCGGCGCAGGGAGCCAGACCGCCCTTGCGGATAGCCTTTTTGCAGGCTTTGAGGCAGCGGAAGGTCTCGTCGTCCGCCGTTGCAATGCTCAGCTTGGTCAGCGCGGTGAAGTCCAGCTCCGGCACGGGGCTGGGCAGACGCTCGGGCCAGGTCAGCGCATACTGGATAGGAATGCGCATGTCGGGCACACCGAGCTGCGCAATGATCGAATGATCCGCAAACTGCACGGCGGAGTGGATGATGCTCTCACGCTGGACGACGATCTGAATCTTATCCTCGGGCAGACCGAACAGCCACGCGGCCTCGATCAGCTCCAGGCCCTTGTTCATCAGGGTCGCAGAATCAATCGTGATTTTGGCGCCCATATTCCAGTTCGGGTGCTTGAGCGCGTCAGCCTTCGTCTTGGTGCGCAGCTGCTCGGTGGTCATGCCGAAAAACGGGCCGCCGGAGGCCGTCAGCAGGATCTTCTCCAGCGTTTTGGCGCTGTGCTGATCCTGCAAGCACTGGAAAATAGCGCTGTGCTCGCTGTCCACGGGCAGCAGGTGGACGCCGTGCTTTTTGACAGCATCGGTCACAAGATGGCCGCCCGTGACAAGGCTTTCTTTGTTGGCCAGCGCCAGATCGTGGCCGCTCTCAATCGCGGCCAGCGAGGCGTCGAGGCCCGCAATGCCGACAACGGCGTTCAGCACCGTGCCCGCGCCGTCCATACAGGCCAGCGCGCGCAGCCCTTCCGCGCCCTTGAGCAGCTTCGGCGCGTCGGCCTGCCCGGCCAGCGCGGCGGAGAGCTTGTCAAACGCGGCGGGGTCGGTGACGGCGACGTACTTCGGGTGGAACTCCGCGATCTGCGCCAGCAGCTTATCGACGCTGGAATTGGCGGACAGGCCGAACACCTCATAGCCGTGCATACGGCAGACGTCCAGGCTCTGGGTGCCGATGGAACCCGTGGAGCCCAAAAGTGTGATGACTTTACTCATTTTTACGATTCCTCACAGCAGATAGAAGAAGTAGCGTACCGCGATGGAAACAAAGGGCGCAATGAACATGACGCTGTCAAAGCGGTCCAGAATGCCGCCGTGCCCCGGGAAGATCGTGCCGTAATCCTTGATGCCGACCTGGCGCTTGACGGACGACGCGAACAGGTCACCCAGAATGCCCAGCACCGACGCCACGGCACCCATGCCCAGCAGCACCAGATAATGCTTCGGCTGCACCTGAATGCTGATGACGTTGTATTTGGCCGACAGCAGCGAGTAGACGAGCGTCAACACACAGCCCGCAGCCATGCTGCCCAGCACGCCGCCCACAGCGCCCTCCACGGTCTTGTGGGGGCTGACGATAGGAGCCAGCTTGTGCCTGCCGAACGCACGGCCCGCAAAGTAGGCCGCGGTGTCGCCGCCCCAGGCAAAGCAGAGGATCAGCAGAATGAAATAAATTGCGTCATAGCGATATTCTGCGAAGGGCAGCATCCGCTTTAAGTGGATGAGCGAGTAGAAGCAGAACGTGATGACGCCCGAGAAGTAGACAAACCCCGTCAGCTTACCGAAATCCAGTGTTTTGACGTGGGCGATCTGACAGACGTTGTAGAACAGCACCGTCAAAAAGGCCGCGGGCAGCAGCAGGCCGCGCACCATCTGCGATGTGCTCAGCATGACCAGCAGCGTCAGCGGCACAGCGGCGGCATAGAGATACCACTGCTTTTTGCCAAAGCCCATAGCGGAAAAAACCTCATGGATGGCAATCAGGCAGACGGCACTTAATACCAAGTCAAACAGGAAGGTGTCAAAAAATGCCAGCACAACGGCCAAAACGCCCAGGCCGACAGCGGCGGTGATGATGCGGGTTTTCATAAACGGTGGTTTCCTTTCGCGGAATCGTTTTATTCAATGATGCAATAACAGCCTATGCGGGCGTGTCGCATGACATGCCCGCACAGGCTATCGTTCATGGAGAGATCAGACCTCCATGATTTCCTTGTTCTTGTCGGCGCAGGTGTCGTCGATCAGCTTGACATATTTGTCGGTCAGCTTCTGGGTCTCTTCCTCCAGCTTCTTCTGGTCGTCCTCGGTGAGCTCGCCGGCCTTCTTCATGGCCTTGAACTTGTCCATGGCGTCGCGGCGGATGTTGCGCACGGCAGTCTTGGCATCCTCGCCCTGCTTCTTGACATCCTTGGTCAGCTGCTTGCGGCGCTCCTCGGTGGGGGCCGGGAACACCAGACGGATGACCTGGCCGTCATCAATGGGGTTGATGCCGATGTCGCTGGTCTGGATGGCCTTGGAGATGGGCTTGAGCATCGAGCGGTCCCACGGGGAGATGGTCAGGATGCGGGCCTCGGCGACGGCGACAGCCGCGATCTGCTGGATGGGCGTGGGGCTGCCGTAGTAATCGACCGTGACCTTATCCAGAATGGCGGGGTTGGCGCGGCCTGCGCGGATGGAGGCCAGCTCATGGATGAGGTGGTTGACACTGGCATTCATTTTTTCTTCAAAGGGTTTCGTCGTGCTGCTCATAATGAAATTCTCCTTATTTTAAGATAGTATAGGGGGAAAATATGAATTTTTCAATTTGTGCTTTTGCGTCTTATTCCCTGACCAGGGTACCGACGCTTTCGCCCTTGACAGCCTTGGCAATGTTGGCGGGCTGGCCCAGATCGAACACGAGGATGGACAGACCGTTGTCGCGGCAGAGTGTCGCGGCGGTGGAGTCCATGACGGCCAGGCGCTCATCCAGCACGCGGGTGAAGGTCAGCGTGTCGTAGCGCACGGCGTCGGCGTACTTGTGGGGGTCCTTGTCATAGACGCCGTCGACCATCGTGGCCTTGAACATGGCGTCCGCGCCGATCTCCAGCGCGCGCAGGGCGGAGGCCGTGTCGGTGGAGAAGATCGGGTTGCCGGTGCCGCCGCCGAACACGACGATCTTGCCGCTTTCCAGCGCGGCAATGGCCTTGTCGCTCGTGAAGCACTCGGCGACCTGCGGCATGAAGGAGCTGGTCATGACGACGGCGTCCACGCCCTGCTGGCGCAGCGCGTCCTTGACAGCCAGCGCGTTCATAACGGTGGCCAGCATACCGATCTTGTCAGCGTCCATGCGGTCCATTTTGCCGCTGGAGCGTCCGCGCCAGAAGTTGCCGCCGCCCACGACGATGCCGATCTGGGCACCGAGGTCGTGCGCAGCCTTGATGCCCGCGCAGATGGAGGCGATGGTCTCCTCATCAAAGCCCGTGCCCTTGGGGCCGGACAGAGCCTCGCCGCTGACCTTCAGAAGAATACGTTTATACTGAATTGCCATAAAAAACACCACCTGTAGTTATTTTGGCGGTCCGCTGTGCCGTGCAGGCATAGTAAACCATTCTCTTTGTATAACATTTTACAATAATTTGGGCTTAAAGTAAAGCGGTGTGGAAAAAAAATGAGGCTGCCCGTCTCCTTAAAGCTTCCCACGAGGGGGAAGCCATGCAGCAAAAAAGCGCCGCTCCCTTCCAAGAACAGCGCTTTTACTTACTGCATCGAAGTATCCGCTACCAGAACCGCCAGTTCCCGGCGTATCAGTCTGCGGCGGTTCTGCCGGTCAGCGAGACGCTCGGTGGGCGAGGTCAGCACCATGCCGTCGAGCGGCGGCGCGGCGGGCAGCGTGAACTGCAAGCTCATACCCGGCCCCTCCCCTACGGTCAGCGCCCAGCCCATGGCGCTTGTGTAAGCGGCAACCAGCGGCAGGCCCAGCCCACCCGCGTGGAGCAGGCGTTCGCTCCATTGCCCCTCGGTCAGCAGGGCGGCGGCATCGGGCGGCAGACCCGGGCCGTTGTCCCTGTAGCAGAGCCTACCCGGCGTGCAGAGCAGCATAATGTGCGCCGCACGGTCCGCGGCCAGTGTGTTGGAGACAAGGTTCGTCAGCAGACCGTTGAGCAGCGAGACATCCCCCGTCGTGGGCAGCACGTCCAGCCCGTCGGCCTGCAGCGTCACGGTAAAGGGCAGCGCGTACTGCGCGGCCTCCTCCTGCAAAATACTGCAAAATTCCCGCAGCTGCCCCAGCAGGTCGATGGGCTGCGGCACACAAGTGCCGTGCAGCAGCGCCGCCGTGGCGGCATCCGACGCCTGGTCCCCCAGCCGCCGCAGGCAAATTAGCTGCGTCTGCAATTCCTCGAGCAGCGGCATCAGCTCGGCGCGCTCTGCCGGGTTTACCGCGTGTTGCAAGCGGTCCTGCAATACCTCAAAGGCGTTCTCCATGCTGTCAAACGAGCGCCGGAACCGCCCGCGCAATCCCCCGCGCAAGGCCAGCAGTGCTGTATCCTCGTTCCTTCTGTCCATGGAAAACGCCTTCTTTCCTAATTTATACAGTCGGTTCCAGTCGGCGGCGCAGCTCCTTGAGCAGCCCCTCAAACAGCTGCCCGTTGGAGAGCACGCCGTTTTCCGGGCGGCCGCAGCGCAGGCAAAGTCCGCGGTACGGCTCCGCACCGCGCTTGGACATACCCGCCGACATCCGGTTCAGCGCCGAGGTCACAGTGCCGATCTCGATGTTCTCCTCCGACGCGACATACTGCTGCAAATCACCGATCTTCTGCGGGCGCTCCGCGTACAGCGCGTAGAGCAGCATCCGCTCGGCATAGCGGTAGCCGTTCAGTGTGGACTGCGCGCCGAAGTCATCCAGTACATCCTCACAGCAGCGGCGCAGGTGGTAGAGCCGATGCTCGTCGTCCGTTGTGCCCATGCGGTAGATCTCATCGAAAAGATTCTTCATCCCGTAGGGACGCAGCATGATCCGGTACTGGGCAAACAGGCCCAGCGCCTTGCGCGCGGCGGTTTCCTCCGGCACGGGCACCAGCACAAGGACTGCCGGCTCCGGGTCCGGCTGCATCGCGCTGATCTCCTGCAAGACCTGCGTCACGGACGGCTTGGTCAGCAGGGCGTCGAGCACAAGCACCTGCGGGCGAAGGCCGCCGTGCAGCAGCTCCAGTACCTCCTGCCCCGTCGATGCAATGGCCGCGGCGCGAACCTCGTCCCCATGGGTCCGGGCGAACAGCCGCATGGAATCGCGATCCATGCGGGAGCTGAATGCAAACAGTGCCACCACGGCGGAGGTCCGGGGCAGCCTGAGCGCCTCTCTCTGCTTTTGTCCGGCTGTTTCCGAACGGTCATGCAGCAACACCGCCATGTCAGCCCACCTTCGATCCACAGAGGTCATGCAGTACCGCGGAGGTATGCGCAGGCTCCACGGCGTTTTCGTACAGAAAACGGGTCAGCATCCCCGCACGCTCCTCCTCTATCTCACACAGCATACACGCCGCTGCCCGTGCCCCGTCGCGCTGGACAGTGATGACAAACGCATCCGCCTCCTGTGTCAGCGTATAGGTCACGGTTCCGGCGCATTGCAGGTCATCCAGCGCAGAAAGCTCCCGCCGGTAGCTTGCAATCAGCTTGCCTTGCATAAGGTTTCCTCCCCACATAGGTTGAATTCTTGTACCTTTAATGAGAATACTATAATTCAACCCACGCGCTGGATTCAATCCACACTGCCTATACGTTTTTATACGGGCACTGCAAGATTTGTACCATTATAGCACTATATAAAGAGAAGCGCAAGATGCAGGCGGAATTGCACCTGTTACAATATAAATTCGTATGTTACAGGATATGTCCGGCGCTTGCAAACAAAATCTGCATTACCCCCTTGACTTTTTGGCAGAAAAGAGGTACACTTATCAAGTCGAAATGACATGGGCCTGTAGCTCAGTTGGGAGAGCGTTCGGTTCGCATCCGAGAGGTCAAGGGTTCGAATCCCTCCAGGTCCACCATATTGTGCAAATCCGAGCTCAATCTTCTTCGTGAAGCATTGTTTCGGGTTTGTTTTTATTTTGAGGGTGCGGATCCGTCCGCATCCTCTTTTTTCGGTGTATCCGGTATAGCCTGGCGCGGCTGTCCCTCTCTGATGTTTGCTTTTTAACAGGCAGGATTGACTTTTGCTGTGCAAACGGTTATAATTAGAACTGTTCCATTTGAGCCTTGCAAGGGAGTGATGCAGTTGCTGCCCATATTGAGCTACGTACAGGACTACAAAAAGTACCATGCAGCGCGGTTTGAAGCTGCTTCCGTACAGTACGGGCTGAACCAGCTGGAAATTGACATCCTGCTGTTTCTGCACAACAATCCAGACTGCCGCACGGCCAGCGACATCTGCCGCTACCGTGGTCTGGCAAAATCCAATGTATCGGCGGCGGTGGAGCGGCTGCGCGTGCGCGGCGTGCTGACGGTCTCCCCTGCGCCGGACAACCGCCGCCAGCGGTTGCTGGGCTTTGCGCCCGATGCCCTGCCGATGGTCGCGGTACTGGCGGACATCCAGCGCTGCAGCTTGGAGCCTCTGTTTGCGGGCTTTACGGCGCAGGAGCAGCAGACGCTGCAGGACTATCTGCGCCGCATGGATGAAAACCTCCTGCGGGAGCTGAACAAGGAGTAAGAATATGACCTATCTGGTAGCATTCATCGTCTGCTTTATTGCGGGCATCGGCGCGGGACTGGGCACAGGCTTTGCGGGTATGAGCGCCGCGGCGGTCATCAGCCCGATGCTCATTACTTTTTTGGGGATGGACCCCTACATGGCCGTGGGCATTGCGCTGGCCAGCGACGTGCTGGCGAGTGCGATCTCTGCCTACACCTACGGCAAAAGCGGCAACCTGGACATTAAAAACGGCGCGGTCATGATGGCGTCGGTGCTCTGCTTCACGCTGGTTGGCAGCTATGTGGCCAGCCTCGTGCCCGGCACAACGATGGGCGGTTTCTCAACGTTCATGACGCTGCTGCTGGGCGTCAAGTTCATCGTGCGGCCCGTCATGACGACCAAGAGCGCGATGAACGCCGTCAGCGTACAGAAGCGGTTCGCGCAGTCTCTTCTCTGCGGCGCGGGCGTGGGCTTTATCTGCGGGTTCATCGGCGCGGGCGGCGGCATGATGATGCTGCTGCTTTTGACCTCCGTGCTGGGCTATGAGCTGAAAACTGCCGTCGGAACGAGTGTTTTCATCATGGCGTTCACGGCCTTCACCGGTTCTGTCAGCCATTTTGCGATTGGCGGTGTACCGGATCTGTTCTGCCTGATCTGCTGTGTGCTGAGCACGCTGCTCTGGGCGCGCATTGCCGCCAAGTTCGCGAACAAGGCCGAGCCTGCCACGCTGAACCGCGCGACAGGCGTTGTGCTGGTCGTGCTGGGTGCGGCGATCCTGGCGGTGAATTATTTGTAATTTCTAGGGCAATACCGCATAATTCTAAGTGCCGATACGGCGAGCGAGGTACGGCAGCTGCTAAGCCAAAAGCGCAGATAATACTTTGTGTATTATCGAGCATTTTGGCAACGCAGATGCCGTGCCGCAGCCGCCGGAGCGGTGCTTAAGCCGTAAGGCGGGAATTATGCGGTGTTGCCCTAAGCCTTCCCCTGAGGGGGAAGCCACGCAACCAACAAACAACAAAGCCGAGCAGTTTTTACGCTGCTCGGCTATTCTTATGCCTTCTTAGCCTCCCCTTCCGGGAAGACGACGAACAAGCCACCCTCGCGCACCCACTTGGCTGCGGCAGGATGCTTTTCCGCAAAGGTATTCTAAAGCTGCATGACAGCCCTTCCTGTCAGCTGTTGCGCAGGCGGCTTTCCAGCTGCGCGTTGAGGATGATGTTTTTAACAGCCTCGACGATGACCTTCAGCAGACCGATGACCCAGAAACCCTTTGCCTCCAGCACGATGCCGTCCACCATGCCCATGCTGATGGCACCGCTTGTCATCTTGGCCAGCGCGCGCAGCGGCATGTTGTACTGGAACATCACGTTCAGGTTCGGCTTGCCGCGCTTGTAGCTGGCGTTCAGCATCATCGTGAGCACAGCCCAGATCAGCCAGCACAGCGGGCTGCGGCTGTGGTTCAGCTCACCCAGGGTCATGTTGCGGTCAATTTTGACGGTATCCGCCGGGATGGGGCGGCCCAGCAGAATCTCCCACTCGTCATCGGGCACGCGCTGCACCTTGCCGCTGGTGTAGTGCGGCAGCGCCTTGTCCGCGTATGGGTTCGGTGCGCTCGTACCGTTCACCTCAACGGCGGCGGTCAGGCGGATGTCCGCAGAGCTCGCCCCTACGCGAAGCTCATACGTGCCACCCTCGACCTCCCAGCTGTCGGTCTTGGTGTTCCAGTAGCGGAACGCCTTGTCGTCCAGCGGCAGGGTGACGGTCTTGCTCTCCCCTGCCTCCAGCCAGACCTTTGTGAAGGACTTCAGCTCCTGCGCGGGGCGGAAGATCTGGGCGTCTGGCTTGGCCGCGTAGGCCTGTACGATCTCGGCACCGGCGCGGCTGCCCGTGTTTGTCACGGTCAGGGTCACGCTGCGGGCGTCGGCTTTCAGCTCGCTGTAGGCAAAACTCGTGTAGCTCAGGCCGTAGCCGAACGGGAACGCCACGGGCACACCCGCGGTCTGGTAGTAGCGGTAGCCGACGTACAGCCCCTCGCGGTACTGCACGGTGCGTCCCGCACCTGCAAAGTTGTCCTTGGCGGGGGTGTCGGCGTGGGCGTTGGCCCAGGTCTCGGCCAGCTTGCCGGACGGATTGATTTTGCCGGTCAGCACATCGACCATTGCGCCCGCGCCGGCCTGGCCGCCGAGGGCTCCGTAGACGAGTGCCCTGCAGTGGGCCAGCCACGGCGTTTCCAGCGACGCGCCCGCGCTGACGATGACGACAGTGTTGGGGTTGGCCTGCTGCACGGCCTGCAAAAGCTCGATCTGGTTGTCGGCCAGCTTCATATCGGCGCGGTCCAGACCCTCGCTCTCCTTGATCTCGTCCAGCCCTAAGCAGAGCAGCACAGTGTCGGCCTTTTTCGCCAGCGCGACGGCCTCGGCTTTTTTGGCATCGTCCGGCTTGCCCTGGCGGTCAAAGCCCGCGGCAAAGCCGACGCTGTGCAGGCCGCTGTCTTTCAGGCAGTCAAGGAAGGTATCGACCTTGATGGAGTTGACGGCGCTGGAGCCTGCGCCCTGGTAACGCGGCGTCTCGGCAAAGTCACCGATGACGGCCACGCTCGCGCCTGCGGCCAGCGGCAGCAGATCGCCGTCGTTTTTCAGCAGGACGGCGCTCTCGGCAGCGGCGCGGCGGGCCAGCGCGTGGTGGGCGTCGGCGTCAAAGCTGCGGCTGTGGTTTTCCACGGCAGCGTGGGTGTCCAGTACCAGCGTCAGCAGCTCGTCCAGGCGGGCGTCCACATCAGATTCGGAAATTTTACCGGTCTCGACGGCCTTCAACAGCTCGCGCACGGCGTCTCCGCCGGGGGCGGGCATTTCCAGCGTAGAACCGTTCTTTACGCTCAGCGCGTGGTCATTGCTGCCGCCCCAGTCGGTCACGACAGCGCCGTCGAAGCCCCAGTCCCTGCGCAGGATGTCCTGCAAAAGGTGGGCGTTCTCGTTGGCGTAGGTGCCGTTGACGAGGTTGTAGCTGGACATGATGGTCTTGGGGTGCGCCTCTTTGACGACGATTTCAAAGCCTGTCAGGTAGAGCTCCCGCAGGGTTCGCTCGTCGACGACGGAGTCCGACGCCATGCGGCGCAGCTCCTGGCTGTTGACGGCGAAGTGCTTGGGGCAGGCGGCGATGCCGTTGGACTGGATGCCGCGCACATAGGCCGCGGCCAGCTTGCCGGAAAGGTACGGGTCCTCCGAGAAATACTCAAAGTTGCGCCCGCACAGCGGGCTGCGCTTGGTGTTGAGGCCCGGCCCCAGCAGGACGGATACCTCCTGCGCGGCGGCCTCCTCCCCCATGGCCCGGCCGAGCTGTTCGCCCAGGGCGGGATCCCAGCTGCAGGCCACGGTAGCTGCCGTCGGGAAGCAGGTCGCGGGGACGCTGGGGTTCAGGCCCAGATGGTCCGCCGCACCCGCCTGCTTGCGCACGCCGTTGGGGCCGTCTGACAGGGTGATGGACGGGATGCCCGCATTTTTGTAGCCGCGGGTCGTAAAGACCGTCTCGCCGGAGAGCAGCGCGCATTTTTGTTCAAGGGTCAATTTGGTAATAATGTTTGCATGTTTCATAGATCACACATTCCTTTGGTAAATCAGAAGTTCTTTTTCTCGGTCTTGGCTGCCTTGCGGAGCTTGACGTCGATGACGACGCCGCGCACGGCGAGGGCGAACAGGACAACGGCCACGATGTCGATCAGGGCAACCAGATGACGCCAGCCGAACACAGAGGTCGTGAACGCATGGCGCACAGCAGTGGTGTCGCCGATGCTGTCAGCATAGTCGCGGTTGGTCACGCGGACATGCAGGTACATGTACAGCGCTTCCTTGGTGGCGCGGCGCAGGGCCTGCAGGTAGCTGTTAGAGCCGGTCTCAAAGGCCATCTCGCCGCCGGTGAAGCCCGCCATCCACAGGCTGCCGCCTGCGCGCAGGGCCTGGTCGCCGTTCATGTAGCTGTGGTGGTCGCAGTAGTCGGTGATGACCGCGCCGTCAAAGCCCCACTCGTCGCGCAGGATGCCGGTCAGCAGCGCCTCACTGCCGCCTGCCCAGACAGCGCCGATACGGTTGTAGCTGCTCATGAGACCGACTGCGTCGTAATCCTCGACGAGTATCTGGAACGGGCGCAGGTAGGTTTCGCGCAGGGTCTGCTCGGTCATCCAGGTATAGACGGAATCGCGGTAGATACCGCTCTCGCCGTCGTTGCAGATAAAGTGCTTGACATAGGTGTAGACGCCCGCCTGGTTTGCGCCGGTCACAGTGTTGCCGCAGATGACGCCGGACAGCAGGCTGTCCTCGGAATAATACTCATAGTTGCGGCCATTGAAGGGGCTGCGGTGCATGTTGGTGGCGGGGGCATACCAGCCGGTGTAGCCGTTCTGCAGGGCCTGCGTGCCGATGGTGCGGCCCTCCTCCTGGGCAAGGTCTGCGTTCCAGGTCTGGGCCAGCGTGCTGGAGCCGGGGAAGCCCGTGCCGGCTCCCATGCCGGTGAAGCCGCCGATCTGGGCGGGGCCGTCGGCGTCTTTGCTCTTGGACTTGCCGACGCTCTTGAGTTCGGCCAGGCCGCCGTAGGCGTTGATGTAGAGGTTTTCCATCTCGTCAACGGTCAGCTGATCCAGCAGGGCATCCCACCGGGGGTCGTTGAAGTCAGAGCCGAGCCGGAAACCGAGGTCGGTGGTCTCGCCGTTGTCCTCGATCTTCAGGCCGTTCTTAGCGCCGGTGGTAATAGCCTCATCAGCGTCGTTGATCCAGCCGTTGGCATCGTCGGCGGTGTAGAGGTTCAGTGCCTTGACGTTGTCGGTCATGTCACGGGTCGGGGTGTTCGTCTTGGGGAAGGTGCCCGCAAAGTCGGCGCGGGTCAGGTAGGTAATGTTCTGGTCGGAATCACTGCCGTCGAGGCTCACGCCGTCAACGGCGTCGCTGCCGGTAAACTTGTTGGAAACGGCATTGCCGGTGACGGTGTCCTCGGCATACTGCACGCCTGCGGGCAGGCTGCAGGTGATGGTCGCGTTGGCGTCGTCGTCCACATCGTGGGCATCATGGCGCACGGTGAAGATGTAATCACCCGCATCCAGCTCATAGCCGGTGAAGCCGTTGTGGTTGGCGTCGTAGGCATCGTAGCTGGCCATGTCGGAGACAGGGACCGTCAGGGTGACTTCCTCGCTCTCGCCGGGGGCCAGCTCCTTCGTCTTGGCGAACGCGCCCAGCTCGACGCTGGATTTTTCAATTCCCCCTGCCGTGTACGGGGCGGTATAGTAGAGCTGGACAACGTCCTTGCCCGCGTGGTCGCCGGTGTTCGTGACGGCGACTTTGACGGTCACATTACCGTCCTTCGTCAGGGCGCTGCCGTTGGCGGCGGCGTCCGTGACTTTCCAATCAAAGCTGGTGTAGCTCAGGCCGTAGCCGAAGGGATACTGCACAACGGCGTCGTAGCCGGTGCCGTGCTCGTTGCTCTCGGCATCCCAGTAGTCCTCTGCGTCGGCGGTCTCGTACCACTTGTAGCCGATGTAGATGCCCTCGGCGTAATCGACATAGGAAACCTGCTCATAGGTGTAGGGTGTGTCAAGGTTTCCGTTCGTCGTGCCGTCTGCCGGGTAGAGGCCGTCGGCGGCGCTGTACTTACCGACACCCTCCATACCGGCGTTCGCATAGCTGGCGGCGGTGGTCAGGTCATAAGCCCAGGTATCGGCGGTACGCCCGCTGGGTTCGCGGTCACCCCACAGCACTTCGGGCACGGCAGTCGCGCCCTCGGAGCCGGACAGACCGGCAATCAGGCAGGCATCAATGCCGGGGATCGTCTCGATCTGGCCCAGCTCCATGACGTTGGTGGAGTTGATGAGCACAACCACATGGGCGTAATTTGCGCCGACGTAGTTCAGCAGATTTTCTTCCTCGGTGGTCAGCTCCAGCATCGTGCGGGTGTCGTCAACAACGATGTCGCCGCCCTTCTCGGTGCGCTTGTATTGCTGCTTGGTGGCGTCGTTACTCTCGCCCACCAGACGCCCGATCACGACAACAGCCGTATCGGAGAAGCTCTTGGCGTTGTCCAGCATCGACTGTGTATAGTAGGTCTGGTTGTTGATGTCAGGCTCATACAGGCGGCCGGACTGCTCGGGCCAGGCGCTCAGGGTGCGGGTGTACTCGCGGCCATCCTGGAAATCCTTGTACATGTCGGTCAGCTCGGTGTTGTACGCAACGCCGTAGGCAGTCAGCGCGGCCAGCAAATCGGTGTTGACGCTGGACACGCCGCCGGAGCCGGAACCGCCGCCCAGCCAGGCAGTGGAGGCCCAGCCAAAGACGTTGATCTTCTTGTTGTCAGCGGCCAACGGCAGGGTGTTGCCGTTGTTCTGGACAAGGACAGTTCCCTCGGCCTCGACATCAGCGGCCAGCGCTTCCGCCTTGACCTTGGTGTCGGCAATTTCAGCGTCGGAATAGTGGCCGCTGGGTGCGCCGATGAAGCTGTCAATGATGGTGGCCATCGTGGACAGAACATAGGTGCCGACCAGTACCGCGACCAACAGGATCACGGACAGCACCAGACCGATCCCGTGCAGTACGGGGTGCGGCTTGCGGACTTTGGGTTGCTTTGTCATTTGTTTTTCTCCTCTTTAAACAGTATAAAACCTGTCAAAAGCGGGCCCATGTTTTGCGTCGATTCTATTGTAGCAGATTGCGGCACGATAGGCGTATTTTTCGCACAAGCTGCCGTTTTTGAAGCATACTTTGCAGTTTTGCCGCTTGACCGGGCAAATTTTGTTGTGATTTTGTACAAGTACAGCCCCGCCTTCTTTGTGCAAATTGCGGCATAGCAAAAAAGCCTTCCCCTGTGGGGGAAGGTTGACGCCGCTACAGGGGTGAGCATGGCAGCCGCCGCAAGGCTCCCGGGTCGATGACGAGCATCGATTCCTACATTGTAGGGGCGGATGCTTGCATCCGCCCGCGGGTAGTTTCCGCTGCCGCGATCCTTACTACTTCTGCGGCAGCAAAATCCGCACCGTGAACCACTCATTCTCCCAGTGCAGGGTCAGCGTGCCGCCGTGGGCCTCGGCGGCAGCGCGGACGCTCTTCAAATCGTAGCCGCCGTGGCTGCTGCGGGCGGGCAGGCCGTCGGGGCCAAGCTCCACGGGGTCAGCGCAGTAGTTCTCAAACCGCAGCATCACAAAGCCGTTCTGCGCGTAGATGGCGGCCCGGATCAGCCGCTTCTCGGGGTCCGGCTCGGTCAGCACACTCTCGGTGGCGTTGTCCAGCACCGTGCCCACAATCGTGCAGATCTCCCCTGTCGTCAGAAAGTGCAGCAGCGTACCGTCCGCCACACAGGTCAGATTGATGCCGTGCTGCTGGCAGTAGAGCGTTTTCGCCGTCAGCAGCGTGTCCAGCACAGGGTTGCCGGTCTTGTTCTCGGCCTCGTACTGACGGATGCCGCTCTCCATCTCGGCCAGCGCGGCGTCCTGCTTGGCCTGGTCGCGCTCGGCACGGATGGCCGCGATCTGCATTTTCAGCTCATGATAGCGGCGGTTAATAAGGCGGATGTTCTCCTTGCTCTGCCTGTACTGCTCATACTGGCGGCGCAGGACATTGTCCATGGCCGTCAGCTCGCTGTGCAGTGCGGCCTCGCGCAGCTGCTCGTGCTGGACCGTCAGGATCAGCACGCCCGCGAAATCCACCAGCGTGCGGATGTAGAAAATGCTCATCACGCTCATCGTGACACCATTGTCGGAGATAAAGCTCAGATTGCTGACCGCAAACGCCGTGACCGCCATGACGACAGCCATCAGCGTCGCCGCCGCGGTAATGGTCAGCCGCGTGGGCGCAGCGTGGCGGCGCTCAAACCAATACAAAAAGCCGTAGACCGTCGTGTAGACCGCCGCCAGCAGCAGTACCGAAAGCGGTGCTGTAGCCCGCTGCTGCGGCCAGAGTACGCAGTGGAGCTGCCACTCCACGCTGGCGGCCAACTCCGCCAGAATGAACGCGCGGGCGCAGCTGTAGCCGGCTTCCAGTAAATTCATCTCCCGCGTGCCCCACAGATACAGGTACAGCCACGCGATGGCCGCGACCATGCAGGGCAGCCACCACGCCAGCGGCACACTGCCGGTAAGCTGCAAAAACACGCCCAGCACCGCGGCCCACCCCGCCGTGGCAGCATAGGTCACAGGCTTTGCAGCGCGGGGCGGCGCGGCCTGCGCGTAGACCAGCACGGCAAGAACCTCTGCCAGCGCCGTGTACAGCCGCGGGATGTCCGGCAGCGTCATCATGCGCCCTCACCCCCGATGTAGTCCGCCAGCGCGGCCAGAAACACCCTGCGCTTGGGGCGGCTGATCTGCAGCTCATGCGGGCCGACCTGCACCGTGTTCTGCTGCACGCCCGACACCTGCGCGAGATTCACAAGATAGCCGCTGTTACACCGCGCAAACAGACGGCCCGTCAGCTTTTCCTCCAGCGCCTTCAGCGCGCCGGGTGCGGAGAAGTCGCCGTCCTCGGTGTAAAAATGGACGCGGTGGCCCTCACTCTCGATATAATAGATCGTAGCAGCGTCCAATCGGCGCATGCCGCCGTCCACCGACACAGCCAGATAATGCCGCGTCCGCTTGGCCAGCTGGTTCACAGCCTTTTGCAGCTGCTGCGAGAACGCAAAGTACGGCACAGGCTTGAGCACGTAATCCAACGCACCGACGGCGTACCCCTTGATGGCATACTGCGCCATGTTCGTAATAAAAATCAGCAGCACATCGCTGTCCAGCTCGCGGATACGGCGGGCAGTCTCCATACCGTCCAGATGCAGCATCTCTACGTCAAGAAAAATTATGTCGTAGGCCGGGCGGTAGTCCTCCAGGATTTCGACGCCGTCGGTGAACATTGTCACCTCAAACTGGGTGCCATACTGCCGCGTGTAGCGCTGCACATACCCCGCCAGCTGCTCCCGGACGGCGGCCTCATCCTCTACGATTGCAATGCGGGTCATCCGCAGTGCCTCCCCTTCTGTTTTTTCTTTAGTATAACATATTGCCGCGGTGCATGGCAACAAGAATGACCCTCCCGAGCCGTTTGCGGCTGTTGTTGCATCCCCGGGAGGATGGATGAATTTCTCCCCTACTCCCCTACAAAACAAAAAGAGCCGCTGACTTGGGTTGAAGTCAGCGGCAAAATGAAAAAAGCCTTACGTTTCCGTAAGGCTTTTTTGGTGCACCATTCCCATCCAAAAACGAACTAAGTACTTCTTCGAGGGAGACCGGGCGTCCGCCCTCCTGGTAGTTGAAATTCACCACGATGCGGTCATCGAACAGATAGATGGAATTAACAAAACAGTCGATGACCTTTTCCTGAAAGGCGATATCCGCCGGGTCGCCGTAGCAGAACTGATCGAACCAGAACAGAATTTGTTCTCGTGTGATGGGCGGCGTTTCGATCTGCTCCTGCAGGACGCTGGTTTCCAGCTCTTCACGCTGCTGTTCCAGTTCCTCCATCCGCGACTTGGTGGAAGGCGTCAGGATGCCCTGCTCGATGGCCGCCACCAGATTGTCGATGCGCCGCTTCACCTCTTTCAGTTCTGCCTGCAAAACCGGCAGGCGGGTGTTTTCCTTGCTCTGGTATTCCAGCAGCTTGTCCGCCAGCAGGTCGATGACCCGGTCATTCAGCACCTTTTCCAGTGCGGTCTTAACCACAAACTGCTCCAGCGGCTCCTTGCGCACTGGCTTCAGGCTGCAAGCTTCCTTGCCGCTGCGTTTGCGGGTGCCGCATTTATAGTAACAGTGGACCGTGCCTGTGTGGCTTCTGCCGCTCTCCCCTGCCATCATGGTACCGCACTTGCCGCAGAACAGCTTGGTGGTAAGCAGATAGTGGACATCTGCCTTGTTGTGGGCCGGTGCCTGACGGTGAATCTCGCACCGGCGCTGGACCGCATCGAAACACTCCGGGTCGATGATGGCCGGTATAGCATCCGGGATGACGGTATCCTTATAGCGGTATTCGCCCAGATACCGGCGGTTCTTGAGCAGCGTCTGGAAGCTGTTCTTGGTGAACCGGTTGCCCCGGCTGTTGCGGATGCCCCGGGCGTTCAGCGATTCGATGATGCTGCGAATGCTCTCCCCTGCCGCGTACCGCTGGAACGCTTCCTGCACCACCGGTGCGGTGGTTGGGTCGATCTGATAGTGATGCTCGCTGTCGATGCGATAGCCCAGCGGCACCGGACCGCCGTTGAACTTGGCTTTGAGGGCGTTCTCCTTGTGGCCGCGGCTGACCTTCTCAGCCAACTCCGCCGAATAGTACTCGGCCATTCCTTCCAGCAGGCTTTCCAGCATGATGCCTTCCGGCGTGTTGGAGATGGGTTCCGTCACCGACACCACATGGACCCGGTTGTTTTTGAGGATGCGCTTATAATGGGCCGAATCGTACCGGTTGCGGGAAAAGCGGTCCAGTTTCCACACCAATACCGCCTCAAAGGTGTGGGTGGCGCTGTCGTGGATCATTTGCTGGAACTGCGGGCGGCTGTCGGTCTTGGCGGACAGTGCCCTGTCAATGTAGGTCCGCACCACAGTGATGCCGTTCTGGTCGGCATACTCCTTGCATTCCCGCAGCTGGCCTTCGATGGATTCCTCCCGCTGGTTGTCGCTGCTGTAACGGGCATAGATCACGGCATTCATGGCGTGCACCTCCTTACTTGTGCTTCTCCTCTTCTCCCATATTGAGAATCATCTGTTTCAGGCGGCGGTTCAGCTCGCTGCCCGGCGTGAAGCAAGCCTCCACAAACTCACTCCAATCCGGTTTGCACTGCACCACTTCCTGCGCTCCCTCTGGCGTAACACAGACATACCGCCCGCGGGGGTCCTCGCACAGACCGAAGATATAGTCCAGGGACACATTAAAATAGGTGGCATACCAGACCAGGATGCGGTAAGGCGCTGCCGCCCGGTCAGTTTCGTAGCGGTTGATGGCAGCCTGATTGGTGTCGGCCAGTGCCGCCAGCTGGGCCTGGGTCAGCCCCGCGTCCTTGCGCAGCACGCGCAGTCGGGTGCCTACGGATACATCCATGGAAAGACCTCCTGCAAAATTCGTTAATTCAAGTATAATCGAATTAAAGATTTTCCGCAAGTATTTTGTTCTGCTATACACAGAAGCTACTTTTTACTCCACATCTCTCACTGTCGTGATAGCCAGCGCTGCCGCCAAGCACAAGGCGGTAACACCTGCGCCATAACCAACAGCCTGCCAAGGAATCGGATGCCCCCCGCCCAGAGCCAGCCAATAGGGCATAGGTGTTGCATAAAACAATAGCGCAGACAAGGGAGAAACTGCCGCCGGATCCGGGGCAGAAACGCTCACAATGACTCCAGCCAGAGTCACCACAAAGCAGAAAGTAGCTCCCGCCAATTCACTGCCGCAAAGTCGGCATACCAGCCAAACCGCCGCATAGCTTGCCTGCAAAATCCAGGCGCTCTGCATCCAGAAAAACGCCGTGCGTCCCGGCTGGGAGAGGGATCCCGTGACAACCGACAGCAGGAAATACAACACCATGTACCACCCTTGGAGCATAATCGTTTCCGCCGCAAAACTGCCAACCATATATCGGACCCGGCTTACGCCATAGGTGACCGCCAACCGGGCAGCGCCCGCTGTTTTGTTCTGGTGGAATGCCATCACCGCCACGAGAATGACTGCAATCCACGCAAGGATGCCCACTGACAGCACCGTGCCGAGAGCAGCATCCGCCGCGCTTCCCACTGGCAACGAACCGCCGGGAAAAATGCCTACCCGCCTGCCGTCTGCCCAAGTAGCGTCCACAATGCGGGATTCACTAACTCCCAGAGCAAACGCCATGCACAGCAGGCCGAACAGAGCCAGCATTCCCGGCAGGTGAGTGCAGCGAAGGGCATACAAAGCTGCGGAGAAAGTGCTGGCCCGGTGCATTCCCTGTCGAGCGACAGATTTTTCCCTACGCCGCAGGACTGCGTGCGCCTTTCTGGCACTGCGCTGCTTTCCAGCATCCGGACGGTGAAGTGCCATCCATCCCAGCCCTGCAGCCACAGCAAGGGCCACAATCACCCAAGCTACCAATTCGACACAAAACTGCGGCGTGATGTTCAAAGCACACAGCCGGGACCAGTAATAGGTGGGCATAGCCTTAGCCGCCAGTTGTATCAGAAGAGGCTGAGTAGAAAAATCTTCATACTGTACCTGATAAAGCAGCACTCCTGCCAACGGCAGAATACTGGTCACCAGTGCCGCAGCAGCATGGTTTTTCATCCAGAGTGTAAGGACCGACGCCAATGCCAGGAAAGCCCCCAGCACCAGAAGATTTCCCACCGATACTGCGCAGAACAACAGAACTGTTCCGAGCGCGGGCGCAATTCCCATCTGGATGGCTGTGATGGTAATGCAGATTCCGTAAAAGGTCAGCTGCAAAAGCAGGTAGAAACCGCAGACCACCCCGAATTTGGCGCGGTATAGAGTGGACAACCGTCCTCCATGACTGACGAACAATTCATCGGTGCGTGCCCGGCGCTCCGACGCGAATTGCGCCACACACAGATTGACGGGGATCAGCCAGCTGAACACTGTCAGGCTCTGAGAGCTGCGCACCAGCTGCAAGCCGGACCGCCCACTTCCCATCGCCACATCCTTGAAAAATCCGATGGAGTCAAGCGGGTTCAAAAGATCACCCGCCACCATAAAATACATGGTCCCACTGTTGGCAAACCACAGCAGCATCAGAACAAACCCCAGCAAAGCCCATAGCTGTGCTTTTGCATGGAACAGTTTGACTCCTTCCGCTTTAGCCTGCATCGGCATGGCTGTCACCTCCCACCAAGGCCGTGAAATATGCCTCCAGCCCTTCGCTGCGCACTGCCAGTTCCTGCACGTGCAAGCCATTCTCCATTAGCACACCGGAAGCTGTCGCTGCTGCCTCGTTTCCTACCGGGAACAAGCGCAGCCCCTCCACTGTTGCCTGACAGATAGCTTCCGGAAACATCTTGCGGAGGATGTCTACCGCCCGTCGGTCATTGTCGGTACGGACTAACAGATACTTGCTGCAGCGGGCGTCCAGTTCTTCTGCCGTCAGTTGTTCCAGCAGCTGCCCATTATGTAAAATACCGTAGCTTGTCGCAAGCTGGTGCAACTCGCTGAGGATATGACTGGACAGCAGAATCGTCATTCCCTGTTCCCGGTTCAGTTTTTCCAGAAGATGTCGCAGTTCCTGTATCCCCATCGGGTCCAGTCCATTGAGCGGTTCGTCCAGTACCAGAAATTCCGGTTTCCCCAAGAGAGCAACCGCCAGCCCCAGCCGTTGGCGCATCCCCAGCGAGAATTTTCCGGCAGGTTTGCTGCCAGTGTCTTTCAGACCCACCAGTTGCAGGGTGGGAGCAATATCCGCCTCATTTAACCCTCGCTGCAGGCACTGCACTTTCAGGTTTTGCCATGCGGTCAGATCCGCGTACAAGGCAGGGCCGTCCACAAGGCACCCCATCCGACGCCGCATTTCTGACTGTCGGGCAGCATCTGCCGCACCAAATAGTAGCAGTCTGCCCCGTGTGGGGCGAGTCAGACCGCATAGAATTCGCAGCAGGGTGGTTTTCCCCGCGCCGTTTTCTCCGATCAGACCGTAGATCTGCCCGCGCGGGATTGTGATGCTCACATCCCGCAACGCCACCGTATGTCGGTATTCCTTGCAAAGATATTCCGTCGCAAAAACCGCTTCTCCGTATCCTTCCATGCGCTTCGTCTCCCTTTCATTCATATAAGCCCATTTATTTAGGAAACGATTTTGGAATGGAAATTTTTGCAATGCAAGGTATTTGGGGTAAAAGAAGCATCTCCAAGAAAAATGTCACAAGAGCCAGATGGCTCTTGTGGCCCACAAACTTCACCCTTTCTTTAGCTTTTTCGTTTCCGGCACCACGCCAACTTTCAGGAAATTTTTATGATCCCTTGCACTTTCCCGTTTTTTCTTCTGCGTTTCTCCTGTTTATCCACTCCTCGAACAGCCGTTGTCCCTCTTCCGACTGGTAAAATGCCTGGATCTTGGGCAGCAGGAACCGGGCGAAGCGCTCCAGCTCCTGCTGGGGCACGCCGTCCTCCCGGTACTTGGCGGACGCCGCTGCCTGTGCTGTTGTCTTTTCCTGCCGATCTTCCGTAGCGGCTCCTTTCTGCAGGGCTGCCCCCTGCTGCCTTGCTGCTTGTTCTTTCATCGATCCTGACCCTTGGCCCGCTGGCGGCGTTGCTGACGGTTCAGCCGTTTTTCCTCCTGTTGGCGGCGGCAGATGCCCAACACAAATGCCTGCACCTGCTCCGGCGCCACCCGCACGGCTTCCCGGTAAGGACGGGTCTCGGTGAGCACTGCATCCAGCTGTTCCTCACAGCGGCGGAGGCGCTGGCCCAGTTCCTGTTCTCTCACCGTGCTTTGCTGCAGCTGCATCCACAGACTGCGGTTCTCTGCCTGCAGCTTGCCGCTGGCTTTTGCCATCTTACACAGCGTCTGAAAATCCTGCACCGGTAGCTCCACCCGCTTTTCCAGCACGCCTTTGGTTTTGGCCCGCTGCTCGATGTCTGCCACATCGCGGATCGAGCCGGAAATGTTCTTCACCTGGGAGATAAGCTCCTTCCGCTTGCCCTGCAGCTGTTTGGTCTGATCAGACAGTTCTGCCACTGTCTGGCGGTCCTTCTGGACCTTATATTCCAGTACATTCAGGTGTTCGGCATCGCTGCCCTTGATACCGCGCTCGAAGTCGGTGAATCCCGCCTGCCGCATGTGTTCAAAGAATTCGGTCTGCAGCAGGCTGTAGGAACTCACCAACCGAGGCTTGCCGTTCTTTTTCAGCACCGGCTGCCCCTGCTCGTTGGTCATGGGGACCATCGGCCACTTTTTGCTGTGACTCACCTGCATGATCGTCTCTCGCACGGTACCCCGCAGCGCCGGGTCCTTGCATCGCTTGGACCAGCAGATCTGCTTTTCCACCACCGGCAGGTAGACAACGTGGAGGTGATAGTGGAACACATCCCTTCCCAGCCGGTCACTGGCTTCCCGGTTGCGTTCGTCGGCGTGCATGACTGCCGAGATGATGTACTGTTCTCCTCCCGCGATCTTCTTCGCCAGCTCGTACACCTCGGCGTAGAACTGCTTGGCGTACTCATAGCCGCCATGGGTTTCGAAATAGTCGGTGTTCACGTCAAACACCAACTCGTCAAAGACGTAGGCATCCTGTTTCAGTCCACGGGTGGAAACGACGCCTTCTTCCACCATCCGGTCAAATTGCTGGGCATAAGTAGCTGCCTCGCAGGCTTTGAAGGTTACATTGTTGCGGCTGTATTCCAGCAGCACATCCGGGTTGGAGTACACTTCGTTCTTGCGTTCGTTATGCCGCTCCCGCACTGAGATGGCATTTTTACGGTAGCGCTCATTGCGCACCACAGTCCGATGGATTTTGCTGATAGGCGACTCCTTTCTTGGGTACGGTTCTGCTGCGGATGGGGTACGCAGATGCTTTGGAAAGCATCTGACCCACTATGACACTTTCCGGCGCTGCCGGCAAAGTGCCAGTGGGCCCGCTGCGGCGGGAGGGATTGGAATACGGCTGCCAACCAAAGTCGCTGTGCCATCTTCCCGGTTGAGCCGCCGTCGTAACGGTTGTCAAGTCTGTGGTTGCCTCTGGAAACCAGGCACCACAGCTCTTGTCCACTTTTTTCAAAACGCAGGGTGTGGAATTCTTTCTCTATTTCTCTTTTAGTTAGATATATCATTCTATCTTTATCGTGTCGGTTTTTCCGGCGGGTCGGTGTCGGCAAATCCGTCAACTGCCTGTCCGTTTTTCCGACAGGTCGGGACGGATTTCCCGACGGGTGGTTACAGCTCGTTGGGTTCCTTGGGCCGGGGCAGATTGAGGTAATAACGCCGGGCCTTTCCGTTTGACTGTCCCGGCACCTGCTCCAGCAAACCACAGCGTTCCAGAGCGGCAAACAATCCGGCGGCTTTCTCCCGCTGGCAGTGCAGCAGCCGTCCGGCACTGGCCCGTGAAAGGCTCACACAGGGCCTGCCGTTGGCTTTCCAGTGCCCGGTGGTATCCTGGGCCGACAACCGCAACAGCCCCAACAAATGGCCGTACAGCAGCTTGCTTTCGCCGGGAAGTTGCCGGTAGGGTTGCTCTGTAAGAAGGCTGGACGGTATCATCAGGAACCCATCGATACGGTTCAGATTTTCCTCTGCGGGAACGAGTTCATGGTTCAGATGGCACCTCCTTAGATCATGGGTTGGTGGCGGGTTTTGGCTTCTGGCATCCCTCTTTTCCGGTTGTTTTTGTCCCTAGAAAATGTTTGATTATTTCATCATAGATTCTTCCGACACATACAGCATACAACGCCTTGCAGTCCGTTTCAAGATGTGTTAGACTGTTTTCATGTTGGATGATTCACACACTTTTCTCGGCTGTTTCTGAAACACCGAAAAACACAGAGCCTTTTTTCGCCAACTATGCTCCAACACAGGAAGGTGACAAATTTTGAACTACCAGACGTACCTTTTCTTTGAAGGCCGCACCGAATATATCCAGGGTTACGACACACCCCAGCATACATATCCGCTGGGCTCCCTGATGTTCGGTGTCCTGGACCTGGATGCCGCCCCCTATCTGGAACGGGGCCGCACATTGCTGGAAAAATTCCGGGGCGTAAACTTCCTGGAAAATCAGACGATGCAGCAGAGCCTGGCAACGCCTGACACCTGTGTATATTACCAGGTGGCTTCCTTTTACCATGACTTTGCCACCGCTGTGCGGCAGGCTTCCCCTGCTCTGTTTGACCTTGTGGAGGGCTATACGCTGGCTACCTTCCGTCGCAATGAGCGGGAACTGAAAGCGACCCAACATAGCCTGTGGCAATTTATACAGGCAGGAAAAAACGACAGTTCGTATACATTTGATGAATTGCGCGCCAGAATGTCCCACCTCGGTGAATTGACCTTAACCAGTGACATCATGGAAGGGTTCTGCCGGAACTTTCCGGAGTACACTGACCAGATGAAGGTATTTATCCAGCGTGATACCGGGGACGCCTCCCTGTGCCGGACGGCGCTGTCGGTATTAGAATCCTTTGTGACCTTGCTGCAACAGTTGGTGGACGGCAAAACGGATCTGCGCCAGCTGATCGAGGCTATACTGGTGGACGAGGATGGCCGCCCCAGAACAGAGCATGGCCAGCACCCTTCGGAGCTGCTGGTGGAACTGGCGGAAAATGGCGATTCGACCTACCAGAAATACCACAAGCTGGAGGACGACATCCATATCCAGACCCGGTACAAACGGCCCACAGACAACAAAAAAGGCGGCATTTCTGCCGCCACGTTCTACGCGAGCGATACGCTGCCCGCGTTACTCTTTTTGGAATTCGTACAGATGTGCGCCCAGGACCTTCCGGTCGCTGTCTGTGAGAGCTGCCACCGGCTGTTTGTTCCTTTCTCCAGCCGCGCCAAGTATTGTGAGCGAATGCTGGACCCGGAAACCGGCGCCACCTGCAAGGACATTGCCGCCAAGCTGGCCTATGCTGAGGAGCTGAAGGCCAACAAAGCCAAGGAGCTCTACAACAATATGCGTAACCGCTACCAGATGCGCTGCTCCCGTGCCCCCGGCAACCAGAAAATGCGGGATGACTATAACGCCTGGCGCAAGCAGGCCCAGATAGCGCTGAGTAAGTATCAGTTGGGGGAAATCGGCTGGGAGGCGTTCGAGAAGATTATCCGTGATAATCTATAAAATCAAATTGGATTTTTATTTATATTTTTGTAAGCATGAGAGCTGGAGGTAAAAATGGCTGAGTTACAAGAATGCATTACTGATGACTCCTGGAAACAATCTTTGCAATCTGAAATAATTACCGCCCTCACCGAATCAGGGCAAACGCAGAACCATGCCCTGGAACAGGTTGGGTACTATTATCAATGTTGCGCTCCAGCATTTTTATACAAATACTATAGGGATCAACCACTCAATCTGAATTCCGTAATGTCGAACAAGATGTGGTATTCCGCTCCCCGCAATTTTAATGACGCATTCGACTGTGATATTACAATCGACGAACAAGCCATTTTTAATAACCTATTACCTGCTATTTCCGGTGGCAAAACGATTCACAAAGGTAGTCCTGCATGGATTCAGCTCAAAAGCAATCTACATAAACAAATTACGCTTTTAGAGAATACCTTTGCGGATCAAAAAAGCTCCATGGGGATTACTTGTCTAAGCGAAGTACCGGATTCTTTACTTATGTGGTCACATTATGCAAATAACCATCGCGGCTTTTGTGTTTCATATAACCTTTTGGCCCTAAATCAAAAACTTCAATTTTCTGCAATACCTGTTCTTTATACACAGGAACGGGTATGTCTGCGGTCAATTCCACTGGATCAAGACGCACTTAATAAAGAAACAATGAGTCTATTTATTCAAAGCCTTACCAGCAAGTCTCCTGAATGGTCTTATGAAAAGGAATGGCGCATTATTCGGGATGAAGCTGTATGCGGTTCAAGGTGGGATGACGAAAATAAAGGCGCGTTGCTTGACGCAATCTCCCCCTCTGCCATTTTTTTAGGTTGCTGCGCCAGTGATGAACTGACTTCTACACTTAAGCAATATTGCCAAAATTTTAATATTCCTCTCTATAAAATGGAGAAGGATCCTCTACTTTACCGTCTAAATAAAATTTCACTTCTAGACTTTTCTAAATAATTCTATTTTCACGGTTCTAAAAAAGAGCCTTGAAGTTAAGAGAATTTCTTAACCTCAAGGCTCTTTTTAGACTTATCCTTGGCATTCCCTGCACAAACAGATTTCGCCATTAGGCATAAAAATCATCTTTTCACATTTATATTTTCCTTACTCTTTCTTCACGAATTATCTCTGGATTATCATTCCGTTTTCTTTTTCATCCCACCATCATTAAAATTCATAATAGGAAGCATCAAGGTTGCCACATTAGCATTATTCGTAAGAGTAGCAACAATTTGACGAAGAAAAGGAAATAAAATAGAAATGGTGTTTGTTTGAAGTATATGATCTTTGAGAGTCGCATCGATTGTTTCATCCTGATCAAAATAAGTGAAATGTCCCACAATAGCAACATGAATATGAAACGGCATCGGATGATCTTCTGTAGGTGTTATATCAAACGATAAATGAACATCATATTTATCATCACCAAGATTTACGATTTCCTGTTCAAAATGAGGTTGTAATTGAAACTCATTTTGATCAGCTTTAACCGGCTCCTTTTTGAACAGCAATTCTTCAACAGTATAATTGTCAAACTGTAAAACACTTGCTTTAGGCATAGTATCGATCCCCCCAAAATTCAGGACTATTAGGCGAATTTGGCCTAAGGTTGTAAACCATATTGCTGTCCGTTGTATACGAAAAGGTAACCTTGACTCGAAGAGTTTCCAAATTATTCATGGCATTTTCATAATCTTGTTTCGATATCTTATCCTGATTCTTTTGTAAAAGTTCTCTGAAATTGCTGGGTTGTTTCATTAATTCAATAAGATTATTTTGCGCCATATCCGCAATACTTCCATTCTCATAACGGGCAACTGTTTTATTCCCAAGTCCCAGAACTTTAGCAAAAGCAACCTGCGACAAACCATATTTTTCACGGATTCTGCGTATCTCTTCTGGCTGCAATAGCCCATGCCGTTGGCGATATATTGCAAATGCATCAAGCAAATTTTGTCCATCAAGTTCTTCGTCCCAAATATCTTGGCCACAGTTCTTACAGCATCTTACCTTAGCTGTAACCGTGATCTCCTCCCCTTTTACAGGATATGTTTCCGAAACAGTTTTAACCTCCGTTAAAACTTCAGAATTACAATTGGGACAATACATATAAATAGCTCCTTTTTAACACTTATTGTTAGTATTCATCTATATGAAAGCTGACAACCCGAACACCTCCATCCTTTTGGTATAAGACTTTAAATTTTATATAGATAAAATTTCCGCCTACCTTTTTCTTAAAAACCCAAAAATGATCTGATGAGGGGTCATCACGGTCAACACTAGGACCGCTTTTATAATCCTCCTCTTTTAGATCATATATCTCTTCTTTAGCTGCATCCCAAGAAATACCCAAATGAGCCAATGTATCTAAATTTTTACGCCTATTTATTGGATAAAACTTCTTATTATCAATTGCATATCTCATATCACTCAGAATCTTCTGAACGTGATTGCAACCCATCAGATAATCACCGCCGATACAATGGTATCATATGATACCATTATAATATTTTTACCAATTTTGTCAACACTAATCCTCACTGTAATAAACATTTTATACTTTCATGATGGGAAAATAAAAAACAAATCCGAACGCACCTTCGAAAAGAAGTACATTCGGATTTGCTTGGTATGGTGCACCATCGGGGACTCGAACCCAGGACCCACTGATTAAGAGTCAGTTGCTCTCCGTAACGGCTCGTACTAAGGCTGTCGTTCACAGAGGGAGCAAGGCACATAAAAACCGGCCAGGCGGGTGTTTGCAGCTTACCATAGCGTGCATGAAGTGTCAACGGTTTTTAACCGATATGTCATGTCAAAAAAGCCAGGGCGGCGTCCCCGTCAGGCGCCGCCCTGGCTACATTTTGATAGCACGAAATGATTTACTGCGGCTCTGCCCGCTGCACATACCCGGCTGCCTCTTCCCTGCCGAGACCATACTGGAGCATCAGCTGCTCAACAATCTTGCCGGCGTCCATCCCCATGCGTTTGAGAATATCAGCAGCGCCCGCAATGCCTGTATTCCTTCCTCTCTCCATACCATCGTTATAGACACCTTTGCTGTAATTGCACATAGTCTCAAGCTCGCGTTAAAGATTACTCAGTACAAACTCTCTGTCCTCTTTGCTCAGTTCCAGCGTGTCAGCCACCTCGTCAAAGCTCATTCCTCGAGCCATAAACTTCTTGACATTTTCAAGCAGGTTTGCCAAGCGCCCTTCTTCACGGCTTTCGTTCGTCAGTTCTTCCATAATGCGGCACATACTGCTCACTCCTTTGTCTGTATCTTTGTATTTTGCCACCTCATTGGCAAGAATTGCATTGTTCATGCTTTTTGGATCTGCACAGAAGAAATCGTGCATAACCGATCCAATCGGATCTTCGCCTCTATATTGTCCGTTCACATAAATGATATGTGCCTCGTCCTGAAACGGTGCAGACAATTCCCGAACCGTACGGTCAATATGGTAGAGCGGCAATGCACTCTGGAAATAGTCGTTTTCCGTGATGAAGATCACATACGTTTCAGGAAGATTTTCCAGTCCTTCGCCCGGCCTTGTAATATTGGCGTCCATCATGGAACTGTTGTAACGCGCCCGCTTCGGTAAAGCGCCTGCGTCCTTGCGCTGGACTTCTATATTATAAATCTTGCCCTGCTTATCGTATGCGATAATATCCAAGCGCACCGACCGGCCGCGCAGATTCTTGAGTGAATTTTGTGTCCCCACCTCGGTAACATTCAAACCATCATTCTGCAGAAGTATACGAATCAGGAACTGCGTACAGCCGATGTCCTGAAAAACCACGCTCATAAACGTATCATCGATCAGGCGAAACCTCTGGATTTGATCGTAATAAGGATACTTTTTTCTCAGATCATTTTGTGTCATCCACGCCACACCCTCACGCTTACCAAATTTCTTTTATGTATATTGTATAGGAAAATTGTGTGCGTTTCAAGGGTCATACTGTTAAATATTTATGCTTTTGCAAGGATTTTCCTCTCGCTTATCGCTAGAAAGAGCATCACGCACAAACGTCCTTCCGCACTTGTATTTCGCCATTTCCCTCTATCCCCAAAAACTGCGCATAGCTCATCCTGAGATGCACTGTCACCTTGTACCCCTTTCCCACCTCCACCTTTTCAATCAACTGGCCCAGGATCGCACGTTTACGGGGGATCGTCGCCAGGTCAAACTCATTCGCCCAGCCCAGGAATTCGTCGTAGTAGCTTCGGATCTGTTGGATCGTTGCGCGGGTGGTGTCATTGCGGAGCAGCTCTGCGTATTCCTCTTTCGCCTGCCGCACCTCCGTTTCCGCTTCGGCAATCAACCGGGCCAGCATTTCCTCGGAAAACCGGCTCTGGCCGTCCAGGCAGCGGATCACTTCGTCCTCGTAGCGCTTCTGCTTATACTGGGCCGCCTTGATCTTCTTCTCGGCGGCCTGTTTTTGCCGTTCCCGTTCGCCGTTTTCCTGACGCAGCTTCTGCTCAATGCTCCTGTCATACGGCTCCTGTTGGATTCTGCGGAAAATGTCGTGTACGACTTCCAGCACAACGGCATCCACCCGTTCCGCCAGGTACAGCGACTGCCCGTCGCAGGCCCGCAGTTTCTGGCCGCGCTGGTAGCAGTTGTATTTGGCCTGCACCTTTTCCCGGATCGTGCCATCCGCCAGCTTGTAGCGGTCAGTGTGCAAAAAGGCCGACATCTTCGCCCCGCAATGTGCGCAGACGACGATGCCAGCCAGTAAGGTTGGATTATTCGTTTTTGCCGCGATGTTTTTCTCCTGTGCCAGCTTTTTGCTGCGGCAGTCGATGACCTCGTTCGCCCTGGCGAACAGCTTCTCATCCACGATTTGCAGCTCTTGTATAAACTCCGATCGGGCCGCCTTGGTGATCAGATACCCGGTGTAGCCCTCGTGGCGGATCATCCGCCTGATGTTCACAGACTGAAACCTGGCCCCCTGCCGGGTGCACAGGCCGCGGTCGTTCAGCATCCGGGCCATCGCGTAGCCGCTGGCTCCTTCGTTGGCCACTTTTTCAAAGACTTCGCGCACCCAGGCGGCTTCCTCCGGGTCGATCTCCAAGTCCTTCACCGGCTGGTCGCGCTTGTTTACCCGGCCCTTATCGACAGCCCGGTATCCATACGGCACGAACCCACCGGCAAAATGCCCGCTGGACACGATCTGCCGAATGCGGTCGCGGGTGCGGATCGAGGTTTTCTCGCTTTCTCCTGCCGCCTGCCAAAAGCGGATGTAGTTCATCAACTTATCGCCGTGGCTCTCGATCCGCTGCTGGCCCTCGTGGACGCTCCACATCTGGATGCCATGCTGGACAAACCATTCCAGCACAAAGGGGGTCTCGCTTTCGATGCGCCCCAGCCGGTCAAACAAATGGCCGATGAAAAAGTGAATATGGGCCCGGAGGAAAATAAGGCCCAGGAAACCCTATCCCCGCCCGGCCAGGGTGAGTTGCCCCCGCTGGAGGAAAATAATACACCTGCTGTTTCTGGCGAAGATAAAGCGGCCCCCGATCATGTGGAGCCCGATCCGCCGTCTGCCGACAGGCACACACAGCAGACTGTTTTTCCAGGCATGGGTGAAGATACACCCGCCCCGTCCGGCAAGGTGATCAACCTCTCGGACATCCAGGCCGCTGATAAGGGCGGCAAGGAGGCTCCTGCCCCCGCCCCGGAAAAGAAAGCGTCGGAGGCAGAACAGCCGAAAAAGCGCCGGGGCCGTCCCCCGAAAGAGCAGGCTGCGGTGTCTGCGGGAAAAAAGGAGAAAGCGGCGGAGCCCCGCACAGGCCGCCCGTCTAAGGTTGACAAGGCGGCCCGTGAGGAGGCCCCGCCCTCTGTTCTGGACAAAGTGTCCAGAGGTAAGAAAGCTGACAAGGACAAGGAAACGGGCTCTGGCGGTGCGCCTGCGTCTAAATCCACTAAGGCGGTAAAGCCGGGCAAGGCCGCTCCCGTCAAGGAGGCGGCAGTCCCGCCGCCAGAGATTAAACTGCCGCCCACACCGGAAGTCCCGCCCCGTCCTGTGGAAGAGGGAAAAATCGTCTATCTGAAAATGGCGGAGCTTCATCCGTTCCATACGTTCCGGGAGCACCCCTACAAGGTGCAGGACGATAAGGCGATGGACGATCTGGTGGGGACGATCAAGGAACACGGCATTATGACCCCCGCCACCGTCCGCCCTGAAAAGGACGGCAAGGGCTATGAGATTATCGCCGGACACCGCCGACACCATGGCGGCACACGGGCCGGGCTGGAGGAAATGCCCTGTATCGTCCGGGAGATGACCGATCTTGAAGCTGTCCGGGAAATGCGGAACAGCAACAAGCAGCGCGGGGAGCCCCTGCCCAGCGAACTGGCAAAGCTGTTGGATTTGGAGCTGGAGGCCATCAAACGCCAGGGAGCCCGGCCCAAAAATGACAAGGAGGCGGAGGCCCTGGGTAAGCTCTCGGTGGAGATTGTGGGCAAGGAGCATGACATGAACTATAAAAAGGTACTCCGCTATGTCCGGCTCAACCATCTTGTCCCGGAGCTTCTGGAAAAGGTGGACGCAAAAAACATGGGCTTTATGCCCGCCGTGGAGCTGTCGTATATCAAGCCGGAAAACCAGCGGCTGATTGCCGTGTCCATTGACGGGGAGCAGTCCTCGCCCTCGGTCAAGCAGGCAAAGCGGCTCCGGGAGCTGGATCAGGAGGGATTGCTCAACGGCGATGTCATTGATGGTATTTTGAGCGAAGAAAAAAGGGAGGTTGACAACGTGATTATCAGCACCGATGAACTCAACAAGTATTTCGGCAAGGAGGTCACTCCTGCCAAAATGAAAGAACAGATCATGGCCCTGCTGGACGAGTGGAAAGAGAAACAGCCGCCCGAACTGGCAAAGCCGGAGAAAAAGAACGAGCTCGACAAGTAATCGGGCCCCGCTTCTGGACACTTTGTCCAGAGGTAAACGCTCCCCGTTTGGGATGGGCTCGGTGGTGATATATCCCCCGTCGCCGGGTATTTTTTAGTACAGCCGGGAACGGGCCGTCAAGGGGCGGAACGCCCGCCGCTTGCGGCGGCTTGCCCTTTACGGCCTGCCCCGGCTGTGCTATTCCCGGCAAGGCGGCGGGGGGATATCCTCCAGAGCCGCCCCCTTTCCCATGAATGGGAAAGGGCGGGGGGATAGGGTTGACCCTACCTTATTATATAAGGAAAAGAAACGGAGGTTTTGATTATGAAACGACCCCTTGCGTATGTGACCGCTGCATGGCGCGGTGATGCGTGCGAGGTTACGGAACAGGCAGCTAAATACTGCCGCATTGTTTATGACGCGGGCTATTCCCCCATCTGCCCTATGCTCTACCTGCCGTTGTTCCTCAATGACGTAGTGCCGGAGGAACATAAAAGCGGTATTGATATGGGGCGCGATCTGCTCCGGCGCTCCCGTGTGCTGGTGGTGTGCGGGAATTATGTCAATGAAGCAGTGAAGAATGACATCGCCGTTGCCCAGCGGCTGGGGATCACCGCCACCACCTTGGAGGGTATCCTGACCGTCAAAGGCCAGAGGCGCTGACATGGCAGTAATTGAGGCGTATGTAACCAACCTGGGGAAATATAACGAGGGCGAGCTGGCAAGCGCACTTCTGAAATTCCCCACCACCAGAGAGGCGGTACAGGAAGTCTTAAAACAGATCGGCATTGATAATATCCGCTATGAGGAGATTTTTATTGCCGATTATGACGGCGACCTGTCGGAGCTTAACGCCTGCCTGGGGGAATATGAAAGTATTGACGAACTCAACCATTTGGCCTGTCTGCTTTCCGAGTTGGATAAAAGCGATTTGGAGAAGTTTGAGGCAGTTGTTGCCAGCGGCGAGCATACTTCCGGCGCGGGCGACCTCATAAACCTTGCGGAAAATCTGGATTGTTACGATTTCTATATCGGCGTGTCCGATGATGAAACCCTGGGCCGCATTTATGCGGAGGACATGGAAATGATCGACATTCCCGAAAACCTGCGGAATTATTTTGACTATGAGGCGTATGGCCGGGATATGCGGATCAATGAAGATGGCAGCTTTGTCAAAGGCGGTTTTCTTCTTCCCAACGGCAGCCAGTTTATCGAATACTACCACGGGCGGGAGGACATCCCGACGAACACAAGGTTTTTGCCTATCCACAGCTCTCCATCCGGGAACAGATGGCAGCTTATAAAGAAGTCATTGACCGTTTTCCCCAGGCGGCGGAACGCCCACACCCGGAGCAAAGCCATACAGACCGATAGCGGCACTTCTGGACACTTTGTCCAGAGATGCTTTTTCTTGGAAGGGAGGGATTTGGCTGGTAGATGAAGATATTTCCAGGAGAACCATAGCGGTATCGATCAAGGCAAGCAAACTCACGGCGCGGGGGCTTGCCTATGTGCTGGGAGCGATTGCCCGGAAGATTGGCAAACACCACCGGGCCAAACAGACACCCCACGGCAGGCAGACGGTGCGCCAGCTCATGGGCCACGGGGCCGCCACAAACAGTATTGAAGTGGAGGCCCCCGCCCTCTTTGACCGGGTAGCCCGGAAATGGAATGTGGACTATGCCTTTTATCAGGTCGCGCCGGATAAACACCTGCTGTTTTTCAAGGCGGGGCAGGCCGATGCGATTACCGCTTGTTTCTCCGAGTATTCCAAACGGCTGCTAAAGCGCACAAAATCCACAAAAGCACCGATCCGGCAGCAGCTCAAAGAGGCCGCCGCTGAACTGGCCCGCCAGCCGTCCCGCCAGAAAGAACGCGCAAAGGAGGCGGTGCATGAGGACAGATAGCGTCAAGAAATATGTAATACCAAACATCCCGTACCTGTTCATTGGCTGGGCCTGTCTGAAGCTGGGGACAGCCTACCGGCTGGCCCCCGGCGTGGATCTGCCCCATAAGCTCATGGGCCTGGGGCAAACGATAGGCCCGGCTTTTGCCGACTTTGCGCCGGGGCTTGATCCTCTCGATTGGCTCATCGGCATTGTGGGCGCGGTGGGATTCCGCCTGCTTATTTATGCCAAAAGCAAAAAGGCAAAAAAATACAGGCGGGATGAAGAATACGGGTCGGCCAGATGGGGCGGGCCTAAAGATATAGCCCCATTCGTCGATCCCGTCTTTGAAAACAATGTTATTCTCACCGGGACGGAGTTTCTCACCATGAACACCCGCCCGAAAAACCCGGCCAACGCCCGCAATCTCAATGCCTGTGTGATCGGCTCGTCCGGCTCCGGCAAAACCCGGTTCTGGCTCACCCCACAGATTTTGCAGGCCAGCGCGAAGAAAAAGGACGGATGCAGCTATGTGGTGGTCGATCCCAAAGGCGGGGTGCTCTCCCAGGTGGGAGCCTTTCTGCAACGCAGGGGGTACAAGATCAAGGTTTTTAACAGCATTGATTTTTCAAAATCCATGCACTATAACCCGTTGGCGTATATCCGAAACGAGGCCGACATTTTGAAATTTGTGGACGCTTTAATCAGCAACACAAAGGGAGAGGGCAAAGAGGGCGATCCATTTTGGACAAAGGCGGAAACGCTTTTGTATTGCGCCCTGATTGCCTATATCATTTTCGAGGGCCCCGCCGAGGATCGGAATATGAATACATTGGTGGATATGATTTCCGGCATGGAGGTGAAAGAGGACAACGAAAATTTTATGAATGCGGTGGACTATATGTTTAAGGGGCTGGAAAAACGCAAGCCGGATTGTTTCGCAGTCAAGCAGTATAAGAAGTATAAACTTGCCAGCGGTGTTGTATGCTCTAAAAGACTTCTTAATCAAGCGGTTGGGAAGTCTCTTAGAACACACAACCTAAAACCGAAGAAAGGAGCGCAAGTTATGAGAAAAAATGAGAAAATCACAGCTCTGTACGAACGACTGAGCCGTGATGACTTTGGCAAAGATG